>ERZ1673702.63-NODE-63-length-171794-cov-15.254922_pt1 | contig 171794 bp, 165 predicted proteins | sample MGYA00580232_ERZ1673702 | MGnify/ENA primary metagenome ERZ1673702 (study PRJEB41218, sample SAMN15661792) | gut metagenome | host: Homo sapiens | place: Canada: London | collected 2015-08-20/2019-03-30 | study: EMG produced TPA metagenomics assembly of... | reverse complement strand
ACTCTCTTTCAATATTTTTTCAATCTGTTTGTGACATATCTATTTTAAACCTATATTTGAATTTTTTCGTGTATGAATTTACACTTAGAATTTTAAACTTTTTGAATAAAAATTTTTTTGAATCTTGCCAAATTTCTATGCTTAACATTAATATCATCATTTTTACATTTAGTCAATACTATCCACAAAAATGATTCACCAATTTCTCAATATCATTATTCTAGTAGAGAAGTCAAAAAAGAAGAGGATATTGGCCCCTCCTCTTTTTTGACGGTTTCCGTGAGGCACGACACTCCCCACTAATTTTCCAAATTTACCATTTTCAACTCAAAGTAGAATTCAACTCCATCAACTCTATTCTGAACTCCATACTTATTATCATAATTATTCATAACTGCTTTTACAAGAGATAAACCTATTCCAGTTCCTCCACTTGCTCTATTTCTTGATGAATCAATTTTGTAGAATCTTCCCCAAATTTTTTTCATCTCATCTTCAGTAAAATTATCTCCTGTATTATACACAGATATTCTTGCCATTCCATCTAGCTCTTCTGTAACTTCAATTTTTATTTCTTTTTTACCATTTATTTCTTTCGAATATTTTATTGCATTTGTTATGTAATTTGTAACAACTTGCTCTATATAAAAATCATCAGCTTCCACATATATAGGCTCTTCATTTTCTAATGTTGCTTTTATATTTTGTTCCTTTATCATTACATCACATTTTCTTAGTTCTTCTTTTATTAAAGACACTATATCAAACTTTGTATTATTAAATTCTCTTTTTCCATACTCTAACTTCATAAGTTCTAATAATTGCTTTACTAATTTATCCATTTTATCTGCTTCATCTAAAATAACTTCTGCATAAAACTTCCTTGATTCTTCATCATTATTTACATTTTCAACTAATCCTTCTGCATATCCTTGAATTAAAGCTATCGGTGTTTTTAATTCATGAGATACATCAGAAATAAACTGTGTTCTCATTTCATCTATTTTAGATTTTTCTTTAATGTCACGCTCTAATTCATCATTATTTTTTCGCAATTCATTAATTGTGTTTTCAAGTTTATCAGACATCATATTAATACTTTCACCAAGTTGATCCATTTCATCATTAGATTTACTTGGAATATATCTTTGCGAAAAATTTAGTTTAGACACTTGTTTAGCAATATCATTTAATTCAAGTATTGGATTTGAAAAACGCTTAGAAACCATTGATGCAATTACACCTGCAACAATAACCGAAATAAATCCAACCAATAATAAAACATTATTACTAATTCGCAGACTTTCCTTTATTGCTGAAATAGGAGTTCTCATATATAACTCATTTTTATTATCTAACTTTGCCATTAAAACTATATAATTACGGTTTATTGAGTTATCCTTTACAGTCTTTATTATAATATTTTTTGCATTATATAATGTTTCTCCCCATTTTCCATTTTGATTAAACTCTACAATTGTTTTTAATTTTTCTAAAGCTTCAATTCGTGTTTGGTCATTGGTTATAACTTTATTCCTTTTCACATCTGTTATTAAAATATCCAAATTATTTTTTGAAGCCTGATATTTAATAAATTCTTCAATTTCTTCTTCTGCTACATTATTATTATATTTTTCGTTTATTTGCTCATACAAATCTTTTGCAGAATCTTTTTTATTATAAATATAAAAGGTTTCAAGTACTAAATTATTTATTATAATTAAAAATAAAATTGTAAGTACAATTACTACACACAATGAAAAAAATAACTTTACCTGTATGGACATAGGTTTTCTTATTTTTTTATTTTTCTTCGATTTCAAATTTATAACCTACCCCTCTCATAGTATGTATATATTTGCCTTTTTTACCAAGTTTGTGTCTTATCTTTTTTATATGGCTGTCTATTGTTCTTGAATCACCATAATAATCATAATTCCATACATTATTTAATATTTTATCTCTTGAAAGAGCAATTCCTTCATTGTCTACTAAATATTTTAATAATTCATATTCTCTTAAACTCAAATCTACTTTTTTAGAATCAACTTCTACAGTTCTACCTTCTGAATTTATAATTATTCCGCCATAATCTTTTATATCCTTTTCTTTCACTTGTAGTCTTTTTAATATTGCCTCAACTCGTGCCACAAGTATTTTGGGACTAAACGGTTTTGATATATATTCATCTACTCCTAATTCAAATCCAAATAATTCATCTTGCTCTTCTCCTCTAGCAGTTAACATTATAATTGGAACATTTGATGTTTGCCTTATTTGTCTTAAAACAGACCATCCATCTAGTTTAGGCATCATTACATCTAATAAAATTAAATTAATTTCGTTTTTATTTTCTTCAAAAACCTGAAGAGCTTCTTCACCATCACCAGCTTCTAATATATGGTATCCTTTCACTTTCAAAAAATCTTTAACTAATTTTCTCATTCTTGACTCATCGTCTACTACAAGAATTGTTATATCTGCCATAATATTACGTCCTTTCGTTTTTTTATGTATTATACATTATAAAGTACATTTATGTCTATTATGTGAAAATTTTTTTATTAATTAACAAAAAATCCAGAGAAAGATTTCTCTGGAAAATTTTGTGGCAACTTATTTTTTATTTGTCACCCAATTTTATTAATACATTCCACCCATACCTTCTGCTGGGTCTGCCTCGTGGTTTCCACCACATCCGCATGATTTTTCTTTTTTATCTGTTACTATGCTTTCTGTTGTTAATACCATAGATGCTATTGATGCTGCATTTTGAAGTGCACTTCTTGATACTTTTGTTGGATCTACTATTCCGGATTTTTTCATATCTACATATTCTTCATCTGCTGCATTAAATCCAATTCCTTCTTTACTTGACTTTACTTTTTCAAGTATTACAGCTGGTTCAAGACCCGCATTTACTGCAATTTGTTTTACTGGCTCTTCTAATGCTTTTAATACTATTTTTGCACCTAATTTTTCATCATCTTTTAATGTTTCCATTAATTTTTCAACTTTAGGAATTACATTTACATATGCTGTTCCACCACCTGAAACAATACCTTCCTCTACTGCTGCTTTTGTTGCAGATAATGCATCTTCTATACGAAGTTTTCTATCTTTCATTTCAACTTCTGTTGCTGCTCCAACACCAATTACAGCTACTCCTCCTGCTATCTTAGCAAGTCTTTCTTGTAATCCTTCTTTTTCATATTCGCTCTTTTCTTCTGCAAGTTGAGCTCTTATTTGGCTTACACGCTCTGCAATTGCTTTTTTATCTCCAGCACCATCAACAATTATAGTATTTTCTTTTTCTACTTTAACTTGTTTAGCTCTACCTAATTGTTCAATAGTTGTATCTTTTAGCTCTAATCCTAAATCTGATGTAATAACTTCTCCACCTGTTAAAATTGCAATATCTTGTAACATATTTTTTCTCTTATCACCATATCCAGGTGCTTTAACTGCTACAACATTTATTACACCTCTTAATTTATTTAAAACTAATGTTGATAAAGCTTCTCCTTCGATGTCATCACATATAATAACTAATTTTCCTGATTGTTGCATTAAAGCTTCAAGTAATGGTAATATTTCTTGAATATTACTTATTTTTTTATCAGTAATTAAAATATATGGATTTTCAATAGATGCTTCCATTTTTTCTGTATCAGAAACCATGTATGGAGAAACATAACCTTTATCAAATTGCATTCCTTCAACAATATTTAGCTCTGTATTAGATGTTTTTGATTCTTCAATTGTAATAACACCATCTTTTGAAACTTTTTCCATAGCTTCAGATATAAGCTTTCCAACTTCTTCATTATTAGCAGAAATACTTGCAACTCTTGCTATATCTTCTTTTCCATTTACAGGAGAGCTAATTTCTTTTAATCCATCTACTGCTACATTTACAGCTTTATCAATACCTCTTTTAATAGCCATTGGATCTCCACCGGCAGCTACATTTTTTACACCTTCTTTAATCATGCTTTGAGCTAAAACTGTTGCTGTTGTTGTTCCATCACCTGCTACATCGTTTGTTTTTGTAGAAACTTCTTTTACAAGTCTTGCTCCCATATTTTCAAATGGATCTTCTAGCTCTATTTCTTTTGCAATTGTAACACCATCGTTTGTAATAAGTGGAGCTCCATAATTTTTATCTAAGACTACATTTCTTCCTTTTGGACCTAATGTAACTTTTACTGTGTCTGCTAATTGATTAACACCATCTAATAATTTTTTTCTGGCATCTTCGCCATATTTAATTTGTTTTGCCATAATTATAATCTCCTTTCGCTCTTTTCTTTTTCCTATTCAACTATTGCTAGGATATCAGATTGTTTTACTATTATTAGGTCTTCACCTTGATATTTAATTTCTGTTCCTGCATATTTATTTAAAACTACTTTATCGCCTTTTTTTACATACATCTTTTCTGTTTTTCCGTCTATCACTTCTCCTGGTCCTACTTCTAGTACCTCTGCTATTTGTGGTTTTTCTTTTGCTGAACTGGTTAATATGATTCCGCTTTTTGTTGTTTCTTCGCTTTCTATCATTTTAACTACAACTCTGTCTAATAATGGTTTTAACATTATATTACCTCCTTTAATGTTACAGTATTATTAATATATATTTAGCTTGTATTAATAATATGTATAAAAAATTATTAGCAGTCTATTTGTTAGACTGCTAATAATTTATACCCATTGGTATTAAATGTCAATATTTATTTTTTAAAATTCACATAATTTTCACAAAACAAAGGTGCCAAGCTTAAATTAAGCTTGACACCTTTGCTTTACTTACGCTTTACTGAAAAAATGACTAACCATTTATCAGTAGATGAGTTTTCAAGGTAATGTGATTCACCTTTATTGCACACCTCAACGCAATCTCCGTCAACTTCTTCATAAGTTTCAGACTCCGCATTATGTGTGTGCCTTTTAATCTTAGCACTTGGAGACAAATACAGTAAAGACATTGATACATTTTTGCTTGAAAATAAATCACGTACATATACTGTACCTCTTTCAACCTTTTTTGGGTCAAAACTTTCCAGCTTTTCGATTAAGCCTGCTACTTCTGTTGCTGATCTCCGTCCTTCGGATATCATATTACAAGCAGCTCCTTTCAAAATTGGATTTTATCCTTTTGGATACTTGTATTCTATCATAGAAATGTATACTTTTCCAGTATTTTTTATTAAATATTGAAAATTTAGCAATTCATTTTTGTTTTAGTTTTATTTGCTAATACTGTACAATTATGTTATAATGTTTCAAGATTTTGGAGTTTTCTATCTCCTTGCAAGACTAAATATTACATTAGGAGGCAAAAAAATGACATCTGCAGACGAAAAGTTAAACCGGCAATTCAAAGAAGTTATAAGGCCATACATTAACCGATTGAATGAATTCTTTGATAATCCTCATTCTTCCAAAATAGTTCTTATAACCGATGGCTCTATAAATTCTAACTGCACAACTAGTACCTTATATTATATGGTGGGCAAAAAATGTAAAACAGTCCAAATCTCAGAATTAACTTTATCGCAAGTTTACGCATATGCTAGCGTAAGTCCTAAACGTCTTATTTCTATTGGACAACGAGATGCTGGAAATCTTTTTATCAAAGTTAGAATTCACTAATTCTTTAACTTATCAACACAAAAAATGTTAGTTCAAAATTTGAACTAACATTTTTTTGTGTATTATTTCTTTGCTGCTTTTATAAAAGCTTTAAATAATGGAGCTGGTTTATCTGGTCTTGATTTAAATTCAGGATGAAATTGTCCTGCTATAAAAAATTTATTGGCAGGTATTTCAACAATTTCTACTAATAAATCATCTGGTGATGTACCAGAAATTTTCATTCCTGCTTCTTCAATCTTGGTTCTAAAATCATTATTGAATTCAAATCTATGTCTGTGTCTTTCAGAGATTTCATTTGAATTATATACTTTTTCAGCTAAAGTATTTTCTTTAATTTTACAAGGATATGCACCAAGTCTCATAGTTCCACCTTTTTTCTTAACATCCTTTTGTGTATCCATTATATGAATAACAGGATTTTTAGTTCTTCTATCAAACTCTGTAGAACTTGCATCCTTTAATCCAACAACATTTCTTGCGAATTCAACAACAGCCATTTGCATACCTAGACAAATTCCTAAAAATGGTACATTATTCTCTCTTGCAAATTTTATTGCATTAATTTTACCCTCAATACCTCTATTGCCAAATCCTCCTGGAACTAGTATGCCATCAAATTTTTTTAACATTTCCTCTGCTTTTTCATCATCTGTAATTAATTCTGAATCAACAAATTCTATATCAACATTTACATTATTTGCAAATCCACCATGTTTTAAGCTTTCAACAACAGATAAATATGAGTCTTCCAAACTTATATATTTACCTACAATAGCAATTTTAACTGCATTTTCTGGAATATTCTTTATTTTTTCGATCATTTTTTCCCATTTTTCATTTTTAGGTGCTTTATTTTTTAAATTAAAGTGTTCGCAAACAACCTTAGCTAATCCTTCTTTTTCTAGCATTAATGGAACTTCATATAATACATCTACTGTAGAATTTTGTATAACATTTTCTTTTTTAACATTACAGAATAACGCAATTTTATCTTTCATTCCATCAGGGATTCTAATTTCTGATCTACAAACTAATACATCTGGTTTTATTCCATATGATTGAAGTTCTCTTACAGAATGTTGAGTTGGTTTTGATTTTAATTCATTTGAACCATGGATATATGGTAATAATGTTACATGAATATACATAACATCTTCATTTTTTTGTTCTAGTCCAATTTGTCTTATTGCTTCAATAAATGGCAAACTTTCAATATCACCAACAGTTCCTCCAATTTCTGTTATTACAATATCCACATCTGTTTCATCAAATTTGTATACTTTTTCTTTAATGGCATTTGTTATATGAGGTACAACTTGTACTGTTTTTCCTAAGTAATCTCCTTTACGCTCTCTTTCGATAACTTCTGAGTATATTCTTCCTGTTGTTATACTTGAATTTTTTGTTAAACTTTCGTCAATAAATCTTTCATAATGACCTAAGTCTAAATCAGTTTCTGCTCCATCATCAGTTACAAAAACTTCGCCGTGTTCACAAGGGTTCATTGTACCTGGATCAACATTTATGTATGGGTCAAATTTTTGAATTGTTACTTTATATCCTCTATTTTTCAATAATCTTCCCAAAGATGCTGCTGTTATTCCCTTTCCTAATCCAGACACTACTCCACCTGTTACAAAAATATACTTTGTGTTCATACAAATACCCTCCATTTAAATTATTCTAAAAACAAAAAAATAGATTAAAAAAAATTGTCCCCTGTTTTTAGGGGTTTTTTTTTAATCTATTTTTAATATATTATTATTGTATCATTACTGACAAAATTTTACAAGCAAAATTTTGTTAAAATTCATTTCTCCATTTTTTATTTAATTTTTATATATTATTTTGAATTTAAATTTTTGCTATTCTACAAAGAAAAATCCTAGTATGAAAAACATACTAGGCGGATTTATTTAATCCAATAAAAAAAATTAAATTAAAAAATGAAGAAGTCAACTTTTTGCTGACAACAAATAGTATTATACACTATTGTTTTATATTTTGTCAACTATATCTCCCTGTCTTTTATAAATGCTATTTGATTTTATAACACCTCTTACTGAAGACAATGGATATATATTTGTGTTTCTTCCAATAACACTCCCAGGATTTAAAATAGAGCCACAACCTACTTCAACATTATCACCAAGCATTGAGCCAAATTTCTTTAAACCTGTTTCAATTTTTTCACTTTCATTTTTTACAATAACTAACTTTTTATCTGATTTTACATTTGAAGTAATAGACCCTGCTCCCATATGAGATTTATATCCTAATATTGAATCTCCTACATAATTATAATGTGGAACTTGAACATTGTTGAATAGTATTACATTTTTTAGCTCTGTAGAATTTCCTACAACTGCATTTTCGCCAACTATGGCATTGCCTCTTATAAATGCACAATGTCTCACCTCAGCATTTTTTCCAATAATAGCTGGACCATTTATATAAGCAGTTGGTGCAACTTTTGCAGTTTTAGCTATCCATACATTTTCGCCTATCTTATCATATTCTTCTTTACTTAATGTGTTTCCTAAATGTATTATGAAATCTTTAATTTTAGGTAATACTTCCCAAGGATATGTGCATCCATCAAACACATCTTTTGCAATTGTTTCATTTAAATTATATAAATTTTCGATTTTACATTCTTTCATAATAAAATTTTCCTTTCTAATTTTTTTCTTATAGTAATACAAAGATTTTTAAATGTCAATGTAGTATTTTCGACATTTATACATCAAATGTTGTCGTATGATTTATATTGAAAATCAATTTAAACTGTATTATTATTATGACACAATTTTTTTCAAATGTGTAATTTCATACACAAAATCTCAGAAAATAATTGAAAAAACAGACACAAATTGATATAGAAACTATTTTTTATGTTATTCATTTAACAAAAATTCCACTTTTTATTTACAAAATCGCCATATTAATATAAAATATACGCAGAATAATTTAATAAAAAAAGGTGAAAATATGTATAATTTTATTTCAAAATCTGAAAAAGATACAATTAATTTTGCAAAAGGTTTAGCTTCTAAACTACATAAGGGTGATATTATTGTTTTAACTGGTGAACTTGGATCTGGGAAAACGAAATTCACTCAAGGTTTTCTAGAATATTTTGGACTTGAAAATGAAATTTCTAGTCCTACTTTTACAATTGTTAATGAATATAATAGTAATACTGGTTTAAACATTTATCATTTTGATGTTTACCGCTTGTCAGATACTGATGAGTTTTATGCCATTGGTGGTGATGAATATTTTGAAAATGGTATTTGTATTATCGAATGGGGTGAACTTATAAAAGATGCACTTCCTAAAGATTACATTCATATAACATTTGAAAAAGATGATTCTAATGAAAATTACAGAAAATTGAAAGTTGAAACTTTTGGAAATAAATATCAAAATTTATTTTAATTATATTATTTTGGGTTTATAGGTCTTCCCCTAAAAAATCTAAATATATATACAAGGAGGATTTAATTATTCAATAGATTTTCTATATGATTAATTAAAAATAATAATGAAAATATTATCAATAGATACATCTTCTAAAATTTGCTCAGTATCTATTTTAGAAGATACCACTGTTATACTAGAAAAACATACTAATGATGAAAAAACACATTCCCAAAACCTGATGCCGCTAATTGATGAACTTTTCAAAGATACTAATTTAACATTAGATAATATTGATTTACTTGCTTGTTCACAAGGTCCTGGCTCTTTTACTGGTATTAGAATCGGAATTGCAACAATAAAAGCTTTTGCAGATGCTAAAAATATTCCAGTAGTTGGAGTTACATCTTTAGAGAGCTTAGCTTATAATATTACAGAATCTGGTTTAATTGTAAGTTTAATTGATGCCAAAAATGAGAATGTTTATTATTCTTTATTTAGTAATAATGGAACAGCATATACACAAATTGGTGATTTTAAATCATGTTCTATCCATGATATTTTAAGTGATTTATCTATATATGATGACAAATTAATTTTTGTTGGAGATGGTTCTGTAATTCACCATGATTTAATTATCACATTAATAAAAAATCCTGTTTTTGCTAATAGTGAACAAAATTTGCAAACAAGTATCAGTATTGGCAAATCTGCATATAATAAATTTACTAATGGTATATATGGTGATTCAAATTCTCTACTACCTATTTATTTAAAAAAATCTCAAGCAGAAAGAAATTTAGCTGGTGAAAAATAGATGAGTGATAATTTAAAAGAACAAACTTTAAATACTTTTGCAAATCATATTACAATTTGCAAAATGTGTGATAAAGATTTATTATATTTAAAGGAAAATTTAATTACAGAATTTGATAATTTTTGGAACTATGAAATTTTAAAGCAAGAATTTTTAAATACCAATACAACATATATTGTTGCCAAACAAAATGAAACAATTGTTGGTTTTGCAGGAATTCTTACAATTGTTGATGAAGCAAATATTATGAACATTGTTACAAAAAAAGACAAAAGAAATTTAGGTATTGGAACTTTACTTTTACAAAACCTAATACAAATTTCCAAAGAACAAAATTTAAATTCAGTAACATTAGAAGTAAATGAACATAACATACCTGCAATAAAACTATACGAAAAATTTAATTTTACTAAAGTTGGTCTTAGAAAAAAATATTATAATAACACCGATTCTGCTATTATAATGACTTTATACATATAACCAACTTTAAATTTAAGGAGGAACAAATGAAAAATAAAAATGAATTAAATTACAAAAATTTAAAAATTAGTTGTGATCCAAGTATTTTTAAATTTAAAACAACTGAAGAATTGGACAATATTGAAACTGGAATTGGACAAGAAAGAGGAATTAAAGCTTTAGAGTTTGGTTTAAATGTAGATATAAATGGATATAACTTATATCTTGAAGGTCCTGCTGGAGTTGGAAAAACAATGTATACTAAACATTATTTAGATAAAATTTCTAAAAAGCAAAAGACTCCTTGTGATTGGTGTTATATATACAACTTTGAAAATCCTAATGAACCAATTGCCCTACCTTTACATGCTGGACAAGGTAAAGAATTTAAAGAGCAAATGGATGCTTTTATAAAAGATATAAAAAATGATTTGAAAAATACATTTAACAATGAAGACTTTGAAAAAGAAAAAGCTTTAATATCTCAAACCTATGAAGAAAAACGTGAAGCCTTAATGGTTAAATTAAATAAAAAATCAGAAAAATATGGATTTCAAGTAAAATCAGCTCAAAATGGAATTTATATGATGCCTATTATTAATGGTAAAGCAATTGAACAAGAAGAATTTGAAAAATTAGATGATGAAACTAAACAAAACTTTGAAGATAATTCAAGCATTGTTCAAGAGCAAATTTTACAAGTTATTAGTGAAATAAAAAATATTGAACAAGAATCTCAAAAGAAATTATCTGAATGGCAATCTAATGTTGCTTTATTAACAATAAATGCACATATTAATTATATTAGATCAAAATTTAAAAGAAACAAAAAAATCAGTACTTTTTTAGAAAATATCAAAAAAGATATATTAAAAAATATTGACTACTTCCTAGCAGAGCCTCAAAATGAAACACAACAAATGCCTGGTCCTAGACCTGAGCCACCAAAACCTTGGGAAAATTATAGAGTAAACTTATTTATCGATAATAGTGCACAAGAAGGTGCTCCTGTAATTATGGATTCAAATTATTCTTATCACAATATATTTGGAAAACTTGAATATGAAAATTACTATGGTTCTTTGAAAACAGATTACACTATGTTAAAACCTGGTTTACTACACAAAGCAAACGGTGGATATATAATTTTTCAAGCACATGATTTAATAGAAAATTCAGTTTGTTATGAAGGACTAAAAAAAGCATTACGTCAAAAACAATTATTAATTGAAAATACTGCAGACCCTCGCTCACCAATGGTTATGGTTTCTTTAAAGCCTGAACCAATTCCACTAGATTTAAAAGTTATTATTGTTGGAGATGAACAAATATATCAAACACTACTTGCAGTTGATTATGATTTTAGAAAATTATTTAAAATAAAAGTTGAATTTGAAGATAGCTCTGATAATACAGAAGAAAATATGAACAAATTAGCAAGATTTATTCATGGTTTCTGTGAACAAGAACAACTTCCTCACCTTGACCCATCTGCAGTTGCAAAAATAATGGAATATTCTTCACGACTTGCTGATAACCAAGACAAACTTTCTACTAGATTTAATGATTTAGCACAAATAATTGGTGAAGCTGCAACATGGGCAAAAATGAAAAAATCAAAAATTGTAACAGCTGAATTTGTAGATATGGCTTTATCTGAAAGAGCAAATAGAATAAAAAAATATGATTCAATGTATACAGAAATGATAAAAGAAAATACTTTATTAATTGATACAACAGGAGCCAAAGTAGGACAAATAAATGGTTTAACAATAATGAATATTGGTGACTATATGTTTGGAAAACCCGTAAAAATAACAGCAACAACATATACTGGAAAAAATGGTGTAATAAATATTGAAAGAGAAGTTGATTTATCTGGCTCTACTCACTCAAAAGGTGTATATATTTTAAGTGGATATTTAGGTGAAAAATTTGCACAAGATATTCCCCTATCTCTTACAGCAAGTATATGTTTTGAGCAACTATATAATGGTGTTGATGGAGACAGTGCATCAAGTACAGAGCTATATGCAATTTTATCAAGTTTATCTGGAGTACCAATTAATCAATCATTTGCAGTTACTGGTTCAGTAAACCAAAAAGGCGAAATTCAACCAATCGGTGGTGTAAATGAAAAAATAGAAGGATTTTTCCAAATTTGTAAAATGCGTGGACTTGATGGAACTCATTCTGTTATGATTCCAATTCAAAATCAAAAGAATTTAAACCTATCAAACGAAGTAGTTGATGCTGTAAAAAATGGATTATTCCATATTTATGCTATAAGTACAATTGATGAAGGAATTGAACTTTTAACTGGTGTTCCAGCAGGGAAAAAAGATTCAAACGGAAACTTTCCAGCAGGTACAATAAATTATTTAGCTTATGAAAAATTAAAAAAATATGCTGATATAAAAATAGAAGAATAAAAAATTCAAGCCTTTTGGCTTGAATTTTTTATTAGTTATTTGATGCAACTTTAAAGTGCAAAAATTGCACTTTAAACATTGATACTGCACTTTAGATTGATAATCTGTAATTTCAATATTTACTGTAACCTATATTCTTTTGGCAAAATATAATATTAAGTTAATTACTAATCAATTTTTCCAGCCAAATTTCTTGCCATTTGCACTCCTGAGCATGATGCCATCATTAATCCTCTTGTCATTCCTCCGCCATCTCCTATTGAGTACAAGCCTCTTACACTTGATTCAAAATTATTGTCTATTTCTAATTTATTACTGTAGAACTTAATTTCTGGAGCATATAGTAAATTATCCGGATTTGCAAATCCTTCAACTATTTTATCCATTTCTTTTATAAATTGCAAAATATCTGTCATAGTTCTGTAACCTATTGCAAATGTTATATCTCCTGGTACTGCTGATTTTAATGTTGGTACTACTGAATTTTTGTCTAATTCTTCTTGCCAAGTTCTTTTTCCTCTATTTATATCACCCAATCTTTGAACTATAACATTTCCATTTGCAAGCTCATTTAAATTTTTTGCTACATTTCTACCATAATCTATTGGTTTATTAAATGGATATGTAAAATTATGTGATACTAAAATTGCCAAATTTGTATTTGTACTTTTTTTCTCTTTATATGAGTGCCCATTTACTAAACTTAAATTATTGTCATATACTTCTGATGAAACAAAACCACTTGGATTTTGACAAAATGTTCTTACTTTATCTTTGTATGGGTATGGATATCCAATAAATTTTCCTTCATACATATATTTATTTACATCTTTCATAACTGCATCTGGTAATTCATATCTTACACCTATATCAACACAACCAGATTTTGTTATAATATTGTGTTTATCACACATTTCAACAAGCCAGTTTGCGCCTTTTCTTCCTACTGCAATTATTACATTGTCAGAAAATAATTCTTGCTTTTTATTGCTTTTCTTATTTAAAATTTTTACTCCTTTTACTGAATTGTTTTCAATTATTAAATCTTGAACTTCAGTTTCAAACATCATATTTATATTATTTTCTTCTAAATAATTTTCTAACTTTTTATATAATTCATGAGCTTTTTCTGTTCCTAAATGTCTTATTGGAATATTAATAAGATTAATTCCTTGTTTTTTAGATTTTTCCTTTATTACCTTTACTTCATCCTTAAAATTTACACCTTCTAATTTTTTATCAGCTCCAAATTTTAAGTAGATATCATCAGTATAATCAATTAATTGTTTCGTATTTTCAACACCTATGTATTCTTGTAAGATTCCTCCAACATAAATATCATCATCTTCATCATTATATAATGATAATTTACCATCAGAAAATGCTCCTGCACCCGAAAATCCACTTGTTATATTACAATATGGTTGGCATTTAACACATTTTCCAACTTTTTCAATTGGACAATTTCTATTTTCAACTCTTTTTCCTTGGTCTATTAATAAAATATTTTTTGCTTTTTTTAATTGAATTAATTCATATGCAAAAAAAATTCCACTTGGACCCATTCCAATAACAATAGCATCATACTTTTCACTCATAAAATCATTCCTCTCATATTTGATTTTCCTAGCTCATTATATATGTTTACGTTTTCAAATTCAATATATACTTTATTTATATTTTAAATTTGAAGTCAAAAAAGAAGTTGAACTTGTTAAATATTCCAACAAGCTAACTTCTTCTATTTGTATTTTTATATTTTAATAATTTTAAATTTTTTCTGCAATTAAATCATAGTCTTGTGTTTTCAAAACTTTTACTTTTACAAATTGGCCTTCTAGATTTTCTTCATTGCAGTTTACAAATATTACTCCATCTATATCTGGTACATCCATATAACTTCTTGCTATGTAGTATTTTCCATCAAAACTTCTTTCTTCTAGTAATACTTCTAGCTCCCTGCCTATGTATTTTTGAGATATTTCTTCATATACTTTTTGTTGTAATGCCATTATTTTGTTGTATCTGCTTTTTTTAGTCATTGGATGTATTTGCTCTTTTATTCGTGCTGCTGGTGTTCCGTCTTCTTTTGAATATGAAAATGCACCTAATCTATCAAATTTTGCTTCTTTTATAAATTCATATAATTCATCAAAATCTTCATTTGTTTCACCAGGAAAACCTACCATCACTGTTGTTCTAATTATTACATTTGGTATTTCTTTTCTTATTTTTGCGACAACTTTTCTTATACTTTCTCCATCACTTTTTCTGTTCATTCTTTTTAACACTTTGTTTGATATGTGTTGAATTGGAATGTCAAAATAATTACATATTTTATCATTATTTTTCACAACATCAATTAATTCGTCTGTTATTGTTTCTGGATATGCATATAAAAATCTAATCCATTTTATTCCATCTATTTTGCATAGTTCATTTAAAAGTTCAGCAAGTCTTGGTTTTCCATATATGTCAACTCCATATTTTGTTGTGTCTTGTGCAATTACAATTAGCTCTTTTATTCCACTTTTTGCTAACATTTTTGCTTCTTCAATTACATCTTCAAATTTTCTACTAATATACTTACCTCTTATGTATGGAATTGCACAAAATGTACATCTATTATCACAACCTTCAGCAATTCTTAAATATGCAAAATTTTCTCCTGTTGAAACAACCCTGTCCATAAAATCTAATTTTTCATCTTCTTCATCCTCACCAACTTTACCAATAACAGATTCAATTTGCTCCCATATATTATTGTATTCACTATATTTTATAAATAAATCAACTTCAGGAAGAGCCTTTTCTAGTTCATCTTTGTATCTTTCTACTAAACAGCCCATTGCTATTAAATACTTACATCTTCCTTGTTTATATTCTGCCATTTCTAAAATTGTATTGATTGCTTCTTCTTTTGCTGATTCAATAAATCCACAAGTATTTATTACTATGACATCCGCATCTGATGGATCATTTACTATATTAAATTTATTATTTTTAAATAATCCAATTGTCATTTCTGTGTCTAATAAATTCTTGCTACAACCTAATGATACAAATCCTACATTCATTATTATAAATTCCCTTCTTCACTTTATATTTTATTAATTACTACATAAATGTTTTCTTGTCATTTCTAGTAAATGTAATGGTGTAAATCCAACAATTTGTGTTTTAGCTCTATCTTTTTTTAGCTCTTTTTCTAATAATTCTACAATTTTAGCTTCATCAGATTTTTCTTCCATATCTATGTAATCAACAATTACAATTCCGCCAATATCCCTTGCTCTTAATTGTTTTGCGATTTCAATTGTTGCTTCTTCATTTACTTTTAATACTGTTTTTTCTAATGTATCTTTTCCAATATATTTGCCTGTGTTTACATCTATTGCAGTTAATGCTTCTGTTTTATCTATTGTTATAAAGCCTCCACAATTAAGCCAAATTTTTCTATTTTTTATTTTTTCTAATTGTACAAAGATATTGTCTGAAATTAAATTCTCGTTTTCTTTTAGCTCTGTTTTTTCCTTTAAATTTTTATATTCATTTATAATAAAATTGTACACGTCTTTTTCATTAACTACTATCTTATCTATATTATCTGTAAATCCCAACAATACTTTATTAACAATTCCTCCAACATCATATATTTTTTTAGGAATAATATCTTTTTCTTTTTTTAATTTTTCTGCTTTTTCAATTATTTCTTTATATGTTTTTTCCACATTTTTTATATCATTAATTATTTCTTCATCAGATTTATTTTTGGCTGCTGTTCTTATTATAAAACCATCATTTTCAGATGAGTTGTTTTTTACAATTTCTTTTAATCTTTTAATTTCACTTTCATCATTTATTTTACTTGATATCGTTATAAATTTAGAATTTGGAACCAATGCTACATATTTTCCTGCTATATTTAATTCAGTAGAAATTCTAGCACCTTTGGTTTCATTTTTATCTTTTTTTACTTGAACAACAATTGGCATATCTGCTCTAACATATTTTTTTATATCGTTTTTATTAATTTTTTCATTTTTATTTCCTGTAATTTCGCTTGCTTTAGGTAAAACATCTTTTATATGTAAAAAAGCATTTTTTTCTTCACCAATATCAACAAATGCTGCTCCCATACCAGGTAATACATTTATTACTTTCCCTAAGTATATATTTCCTTCAATTGTTTTGTTATTATCGTTTTCTTGATATTTTTCTACTATTTTTCCATTTTCTAAAACAATTACATCTTTTTTTTGATTATTATAATTAATTATAATCTCGTTCATTATTCCTCCACTATTTAGCTTACTTATTGTATTTATTCATTGCCATATCTATTCCATCTTTTATAATTGATGCCACAGCTTCTGACGCTTTATTTATTCCTTTTTTCAATTCTTCATAGTCTTCATCAGTTATATTTCCAATTACATAGTTAACTAAATCCCCTTTAAATTCAGGCATTCCAATTCCAACTCTAACTCTAGGAAAATCTTCTGAATTTAATCTGCTTACAACTGATTTCATTCCATTATGTGTTCCAGGTCCACCTTTTTTACGTATTCTTATTTTACCTGGATTAGTATCTATATCATCATAAATAACAATTATCTCTTCTGGATTTAATTTATAAAAATTTGCAAATTGAATTACTGAATCACCACTTAAATTCATATATGTTTGTGGTTTTAATAATATCACTTTTTCATTTTCAATTTCACCAGTTCCATATAGACCATCAAACTTTTCTCTTGATATTGCTATTTTATATTTATCTGCTAATTCATTTACAACATCAACACCCATATTATGTCTTGTTCTAGCATATTCCGCTTCTGGATTTCCAAGTCCTACTATAAGATACATAAAATGCCTCCTTTTTATGTTAAATACTTATAAAGTATAACATATTTTTAGGATAATCACAATAATTTTTTATTAATTGATATCCATATTATGAAAGAAATGTGATAATGTCTTAAGTAATGAAATGAGAAAACGTTCCAAACGCTACAATCATTGTTCTCTTAAATTATATAATACAGAAACATCATTTAAATACAAGGAGGACAATATCCGAAAGGTGGAACTCTCATTGAAAGAAAAAGAAAAATATGAAATAATAAAAAAATTAGTTGAAATAAATGGAAATAAGGAACGCGCTAAAATTAAATTACATTTGAAAAGTATCAGACAAATCAATAGATTAATTGCTGGATACAAAGAATATGGAAAAGAATTTTTTATTCATGGTAATAGAGGCAGAAAGCCTAAACACGCCTTATCCAGTGAGTTTAAAGATGAAATAGAAACTCTATATACTTCTAAATATTTCGATTGTACATACACGCAATTTGCTGAATATTTAGCCGAAAATGAAAACATTTTCTTATCAGTTGCAGAAGTTGGTCAAATACTTAGAGAAAGATATATTTCATCTCCTAGAGCACGTAAAGTTACCAAGAAAAATATAAAGAAGAAGTTGCTTGCAGAGAAAGAAAAAGCTAAAATACAATCCAATATTGTCGCTGTTGAAGACGCCCATCCTAGACAACCACGATGCATTTATTTCGGCGAAGAAATTCAAACAGATGCATGTATTCATCTGTGGTTTTGGAAAACAAAAACAGCTTTACTTGCTGCTATAGATGACTCTACTGGACACGTTGTTGCTGCTTATTTTGACAATCAAGAGACTTTAAATGGGTACTATAACATTTACTACCAAATACTTACAAAATGTGGTATTCCATATCTTTTCAAAACAGATAAAAGAACTGTGTTTGAATATAATAAAAAAGGCACTACCCTTGACGAAGATAATACCTTTACACAATTTGCTTATGCCTGCCATCAACTTGGCACAAACATTGAAACAAGTAGCGTACCTGAATTTAAGCCTCGCATTGAAAGACTTTTCGAATCCTTTCAATTAAGATTAATACCAGAACTAAGATTGGCTAATATAACTACCATTGAAGAAGCCAACAATTTTCTGCCATCATTCTTAGAAAAGTACAATTCAAAGTTCGCTCTATGTATAGAGAATACCAAATCTGTCTTTGAAAAGCAACCTTCTAAAGAAAAAATAAATTTAACTTTAGCTGTTTTATCTCGCAGAGTTGTTGATACTGGACATTCAATTTGCTTTAAAAAGAAACATTATAAAACTGTAAATTCTGTTGGAACACCAATATATTTTGGAAAGTGAACTAAATGTATGGTAATCGAAGCATTTGATAAATCTTTATATGCTACTGTAGAAGATTGTATATTTTCACTTGAAGAAATACCCGAAGTACAATTAAAATCGGAAAATTTTGATGAAATCATGCCAACTGAACCAAAGAAAATTTATATTCCACGCATGATACATCCATTCAAAAGACAGTTATTTGAGAAATTTATAGAAAAGCAAAATTTAAAATTGCAAAAAGAATTAGAAAAAGTATCTTAAAATTTTACTAAAAAAGCCCTAAACTTTTAATAAAATTTAGGGCTTATGTTAAAAAAATTTTGGGACATTTTCAAAAATCATTGACGCCCCTCAACTAACGCTTTTATGAGCATTACAGCCGAAAAAGTGCATAAAATAAGCTAGGTTTTTAACCTAGCTATATATTTCTTTTTTTATTAAAAATCAGTTTGCATATTTTTTCTATATTCCAAAATTTTTTGTTTTCTTATTTTATTAGATTTTTTTAATTTAGCAATCTGTTTATCATATAAATCACATAAAGATTTTATTTGTTTCTCTGTCATTTCTTCTTCTTTTATTTCGCCACTACGATATTTTCTTTGAAGCTTTAACAATAAAGTTTCTTCATCATCTACTTTTTTAATTTCGTCAATGAATTTATTTCTTCTATCTTCATCTGTTCTAACACTAGTAATATTTTCTGTCGCAATATAAGTATTTACTACTTCCTTTTTATGAAATAAATTTTTGAAAAATTGTTTTATTTTATAGAATATACCATTTTCATTAACTTTTACTAATGATTTCTCGTTTGTATTTTTTTTCATAATATTATTCTCCTATACTTTGACCTTTTTTAGCATTTTGTTTATCTATTAATGCCTCTGCTTCAGAAATTGTTTTTTCCTCTTTTTCTAATTTAGATAATTCTTCTTCACGTTTTTTTAATGGACTCATTCCTCCATTAAGCCACTCTTCTAATTCTGATGGTATGGAAGTTTTAGTCTCTTGTTTACCTTCTCTTATAATCTCCCCAAATTCATTTATAGTTACTCCAATCGCTTCTGCATACTCATCTGTAGACATTCCTTCAGGTATTTGTGAATCAGGTCTATCATCCAATTCAGGATGTTCTGCAAAAAATTCTTCCACTTGTTCATCTGCTTCTTTTAAATCTTCGTCTGTTATTGACACTACTTCTTCATCTAAATAATCAAGATTTTCATCTAACACATAATTTTTAGATAGTTTTTCTAAAGCATCCTTAATAATTGAGTTATGATTCATTTCAGCATCATCAAAAACAATATTATCTGAATATATTTCATTCTCCAACATTTCATAAAGTCCTTGTAAATCGTCAGTAGTTCTAAAGACCTCATCCATTTCTTCTGGATTTGATAATATTTTATCTACTAGTCCTTGTAAGGCTTTCTCCTGCTCTGCTTGTCTAATAATTCCATAAGGGTCGTCCCAATTTAGAACTTCTACGGGAGCATACGCTAAATTTTCCACAAATTGATGGTCAGAATACTCTGGATTTTTAGAAACGTAATTCTTTATTGCATTAAGAGCATTTACATATTCTTCGTGAACTTCTTGATATTCGTCCCAATTATGTTCATAATCACCAGGATTAGTATTTTCAACTTGACTCCTATATACAGTGTTATATAATTCCTCTGCATCTTTATACCTTAGTATAATATCTTGTAACATAGGATGTTTTACAAATACTACTGCTAAATCATCATAATCAAGTTCGCTCTCTTGAACTAACTCTTCTAATATGTTTGGATCATCAATCCATAATTTGTGTAGCTCTTCTTCACTTATATGCATTAAATCTATCATAGTTTATTCCCTCCTTCTTTATTATAATTTTTTCTTCCATTTTTCGACTAAAAAACCTAATTATAATATACTCTTTTGAATGGAAAAATCCTCTGTTTATGCACTTATTTTTTCTGCAATTTTCTCTTTTATTATATCACATCATCGTCATAATAACAATGCTTTGAAGGATTTTCGTCCTCAAAATATGAAAGAAAATTCAGAAATTGTTAATGTTTCTTTATTCAAATCAACTAATGAATAGTTATTTTTATTTACTGGTATCATATTATTAAAATTTACAACACCTAATTCACCATTTTTTATTTTGAAAAAATCTAAAGTATTTTTCATATTCTTGTGTTTAGGTTTAGGACTTGATAATGGTGCAAAATATTCACACATTTCGATTTTAAACAATATTCCTATAAATGGTCTTAACTCTTTTTCATTTTTATTATAGGCCACTTTATTATCATATTTTCTTAAGTAATCACAATAATTTGAATTAACTCTAACAATTTTTAAATTTATAATCATCTAAAATTACCTCCTTAATATTTTTATATAAATATAAAAGGACTAGAGCTTTACCTCTAATCCCCCTTTTTTAAGTTCCAATTTAATGGCTGGAAACACCGCTTTTTTAAGTTCCAATTTGATGGCTGGATTCACCGCTTTTTTAAGTTCCAATTTATTGGCTGGATTCACCAACTTTTTGGCTGTTTATATCAGCAGTAATATTATATGCATTTTACATATATTATTGCTTTGTGTATTTTTAATATATCATATTTTTCAATAATAATCAATGTTTTCAAGATTTTTTATTTTGTTAATTCATAACTTTGCTCTATCAGTTCTTTAACTAATGACTTGTCTACCTTTTCATCTATAATGATTGTGTTCCAGTGCTCCTTATTCATGTGATATGCTGGTATTATATAATCGTATGTATTTCTTAATATATCAGAATAGTTTGGATCTGTTTTTACATTAAGATATAATTTATCATTAACATACATAATTAATGCAAACCATTTTTTATTTTTAGTATGTTTCATTGTTACTGATTCAAAATCACCTGGAAAAGGACTGTCTTTATATGTATTTTCTAAAGATAAACAATACTTTATTATTTCTTCTTTATTCATTTTAATTCACATTCCTTTTTTAATGTAATTCATATTTTTCCATTAATTTTTATTTTAATTCCTAAAATGCCATATTGTTGCTCTTTTTCTGGTGAATATATTGTATGCATTGTTTTTGTTTTTTGTATTATTTCTTCTTCATCAGAATATAATTTTCTAAATAAATTTTCAAATGTATCTTCTCTGTATAAATCGATAACATCAACTATTAATTTTTCTTGTAAATCTGGTAATTTTGAAAACTCTATTTTGTCTCCAATTTTTACTTGTTGTCTTTTTTCGTCATATAATCTAAATTCTATTGTTTTTGTTCCATTTTTTATTCTTTCAAATGGACTTTCATTTAATTTCATTTTGTGTAACATGTGTATTCTCCCTTCATAATTTTACTTTTATAAAAAGTCTATTTTTAATGTTTTTAACTTTTTTTATATTCTTTTAATCATTATTCAAAAAATTCATTACTAAATCAATAATTACTTCTTTTTCTTTAGGATTTGACTCTGCAATTAATAATGTTAATGCTGCTAATGTGTTATTATCGATTACTTGTTTACCATTTTTATATAAAATATCATAATAATTTAAAAAATATATAAATAATGTTGCTGCAATTCTTTTATTTCCATCTACAAACACATGATTTTTTACAACCAAATATAAAAAATTTGCTCCTTTTTCTTCTACGCTTTTATAAATGTCTTCTCCGTGCAAAACTTTGATAAATATTTCCAATAATTGCTTCTAATCCCCTATCTCTTTCGACTGCAAATATTGAACTTTCTTCATTAAATCTTAATTTATTAATTATATTTAAACATTCTTTATATTCTATTTTTCTATTATCTATATTTCCATTTATTTTCTTTAAAGTTCTGTGATCATAGTCATCTAATAAATTTAATGCCTTTGAATATTCACCAATTACTTTTAAAATTTCTTTAGCATCTCCAGCTTCTAATCTTTCATCCATACGATTGGCTATGTCTATTAATTTTACAGTTTTTTCTAAGTAATCTAGTCTTTTCTGATTTATAGCATATCCTTTTAACATATAATCTTTTAAAATTTTAGTAGCCCATTTTCTAAATGTAATACCCTGTTGTGATTTAACTCTGTATCCAACAGAAATAATCATATCCAAATTATAATAATTAGTTGGTTTATCAGAAAATTCGGAATTTCCGAATTTAGTCATAGTTTCATTTTCAGTAAGTTCTTCTTCTTTATAGATATTCTTAATATGCTCATTGATTGTTGATTTAGCTTTTCCAAATAACTTTGACATTTGCTCCTGTGTCAGCCACACAGTTTCATCTTTCACATTTACCTCTAATTTTACTCCTTGGTTTTCAAATAAAATAATCTCATTTTTTTTCTTGTCCATAAGAACACATCCTTTATATTAAATTTAGCTCTTATAAAATTAATCGCTCCATATAAACTTCTCCTTTTCTTCATATTTGAACTATGGAGTTAATTATATAACAAGAACAAATATTTGTATATATTATTTCCAAATTTTCTAAAAAATTTTATATTTTTCTCGTAATTCTATATAAAAATTGTTTTTTCAACCATTTTTCTACAAAAAAAGAATCACCTTAAAATACAGTGATTCTTTTTTTGAAATTTATTTTAAACTATCAGTCCATTTTATTATTTTTTAATAATTTTATTAACCTCAATTTATCGCTCTATAAAAAAATTTATTAACTGCACTTATATATATAATTAAATATGATATAGATATAAAAAATCCACCTAAAACATCACTTGTATAATGTACACCTAAATAAATTCTACTTATTCCAATAGAGCATATTAGTATGCTTAGTAATATAATAGATATCCATTTTAAATATTTATTTTTTACATATTTATAAATTAAATATATCAAATATCCATAAAAAGCCATACTTACCATAGAGTGTCCTGATGGGAAACTGTATCCTGATTCTTCTACTATTCTAAAATCCGTTGGGCGTGGTCTTTGTACTATTCTTTTCAATAATTGATTTAATACTGTAATTATTGCCAAATTTGAAATTATTGATACACCTATTTTCTTATTTTTTATAAAAATAAACAGAGTAAAAGCCAATCCAATCAAGATTATTGCTCCTCCAAAATTAGTAATAAATTTTGCTATTGGTGTTGCAAAATCTGATATTAAGAATGTTGATACTAATTTATATCCAACTATATCTCCATTCATTATCTCTTTATTAAATACATCTTCTGCTAATGCAAAAAATCCTATTAAACAAATAAATAATACAATCCATTTTAAATTTTTAACAATAAATTTTTTTAACTTTTCTTTCATCTTTTACCTCTTCTATTATTCTGATTCTTTATATTATTTGCACTCTTCTTAAAGTAGCTCTTATTCTTTCAAGTAGCTTTTCAACTTCTCAAATACCCATATGATTATACCTTACTTTTAAAAACTTTTCTACTTTTATGCTTTCTTTTTATGCCTTTCATTTTTTAGATTATACATTTATATTTGAAACTTTCCTAAATTTATTTTATAATACTTTTAAAGAAAAAAAACAAATCTTTTTAGATTTGCCTTCGATTGTTTTAATAACATTGTATATCATCTCCTATATAAATTACTATTTATCTAAAAAACTACTATCTTCATTATACAAAACTTCTACTGATATATTTTCATTATTTTGACTTTGATGTATGATTAGATTTTTTAAATTTTCTATATTATTCAGTATTAACCACCTCTCTTTTATTGGTTTCTATGCCACAAAATGTAATTTATATAACTGAATCTCTATTATACTTTGTAATATTTTTTTATATAACTCTTTAACACTAATTTGCTTATTTTGAATTGCTTATTTATCAACTTTACTTGCTATTTTAAATTAAATATTTAATATCACCCAACTGATTCTTTATATTTTCTATTACTTTGTTAACTGATAGCTCTGTTCTATTAATTCTTTTACTAATGACCAATCCGCTTTTTCATCCACAATAATCGTATTCCAGTGCTCCTTATTCATGTGATAAGCAGGTATTATATAATTGTATGTATTTCTTAATATATCCGAATAATTTGGATCTGTTTTTACATTAAGATATAGCTTATCATTAACATTCATAATTAGTGCAAACCACTTTTTATTTTTGCCATGTTTCATTGTGACTGACTCAAAGTCATTTGGAAATGGGCAATCTTTAAAAGTATCTTCTAATGTTAAACAATATTTAATTATTTCTTCTTTATCCATATCCAACTCCTTATAAGAACCTCAAAAATTGCAATTATAATTTATTTATGCTTTTACATTGTAAATTTTTATACTACACAAGCTTAAACTTTACGGTTTCATTAAAATTATACCTTTTATTTCTGGATGTAATAATTTTACAAAATCTTCTGCATCTTGCTTTGTTCCAACTACACTTCCGTAGTGAATTGGAACTGCTATTTTAGGTTGTATTTCATTTATTAATTGTGCAGCTTCTTTGAAATCCATTGTATACACTCCACCAACTGGAACAAAAGCAACATCGCATTTTACTTTTTTATTTTCTTCTGTAATATCAGTATCTCCTGAAATATAATATCTAACTCCATTTAATGTAATAATATAGCCTACCCAATCATTCTCTTTTGGATGAAAAGTTTTATTAGTATTATACGCTGGTATTGTTTCAAATTCGATTTCCTGTACCATATATTTTTTATTTGGCTCTACTGTAACAATTGCATTTTGATTTATACCTTTTCTTAAAACTTTCGTTAATAATTCTTCTGGTATTACAATGGTTGTATTTTCTTTAATAACCTTATCTAAATCTTCTTCTGAATAATGATCATAGTGATCATGTGTAATAAAAACAATATCTGCATCATTATAATTTTTATCTATTTTAAATGGATCTATATAAATAATTTTTTCTTTATCAATTCTTATACTACTATGGTATAAAACTTCTATATTTTCTAGCATTTGTGTCCTCCTTATTTTTTATATTGCTCTGCAAATTTGCTTAAATTTTCATTTTGATATGGTATTAATTTTTCATTAAGTCTAGCCATTAAATGTAGTTTTTGATTATTTTTTAATGCTATTATTACTTTTTTAGTACTTGAATTAAATATATTAAATTTCTTTACAACAATACTTTCAATTTGTTCATTGCTAACAAAGAAATATGATGATGTATCTGCCTTTAATTTTGATGGAGTTAATGTTAGCATAACGCCTGTGGCATCAAGTGGAATTATTCCAAGACCATTTTCTGTCCAATTTATTAAATATCCATCACTTTTTCTATTCATTCCATCTACTATTCCTGAAGAAAATGCAGCTACACCAGCAATTGCACCTCCACCAACTGCACCTAAAGCTCCAAGTGCTCCATATTTTAATCCTTCTCTGTTAGTATCTATAAAGCAAAGGAATATACAATTATTTTCTCCTAATCCATCAACACTTTTAAATAATTCCTCTACTTTTTCCTTTGTATTAAATTCATCCATTTATTTTTCCTCCTTTTATACTCTTGACATTATTTATTTTTTCTTTCAAATAAGCAATATTCCAAATTTTTAGGATTTTTATTTTTAGAATATCTATTTACAATTTCAAAATATTCTACATTCTCAATAAAAGCTACATCATAATGAGAAACACCATATGTCATAAGCTTGCAATTATCTTCATCATAAGTTAATCCATAAATATGGCTATCATTTAATCCTTTAATATTCACATCTCTTTTGTAATTCATTACTAAAAAATCACTTCTATATGCAAAGCTTTTTAGTCTTTTGGCTGGCAACTTAATAAAAAAACTAGTTATAAATATTGCTCCAACAATAAACAAAATAATACCACTAATCAAAACTCCCATTACTAAATTTACCGAAGCAATATCTGCAATAATAAAAATTACACCTAAAGAAATTAAAATAAACCATACTAGTGAACTAAGAAGTCCAGCTATCAACATTCTGCCCTTTTTATAATTTTTGATGTACCTTTTATATAAAGCATCTTTATCTTCTTTTGATAACTTTTCAGGCTCTTTCTTTAATTCTAAAGCTTTCCTATGTATTATTTTTTTTGCTTTACCATAATTAATGTTTCGTACATTTTCAGGTATACCATTTCCAATTAAAGTATAATTTTCTCCATCAATTGGAATTACATACCTTCGTAAATCTTTGGTATACAATACTATTATTCTATCCCTATTCAATACTCCTTTTGGCACTACTGATTGCATTATATAAGGTATTCCTTCTTCATCATTGAACCCATCTTCACAATAAAGAATTTCTGTACTATTCGGGAAATCACTTTTTTTAATTATTGTAGCTCCAACAAAAAAATAGTCATCACCTAAATCTAAATTATATTTTTCAATTATTTTTTCTATTATTTCGTTATTCATATATCTTGGCTCCTCTGGTTACACTAAACTTTTTATAAAATAATTTTACAACATCCAGATGCTTTAGCAGGAGCTACATAAACTCTAACAAAATCTCCCACTTTCAATCCATTTTTTTCTACATCATCTTTAGATAATGATGTATCTCCATATTGTAATTGATCGTAAGTTGCATTTTGTATAACTTTATTATGCCATAAAACTTTAATTGCAAATTTATTTCCTTTGTCTCTCATTTCACCAATCATACCTTCTTGAATCCACTCATCATTTTTTCCTTCAACAAATTTTACATCTGTTAAAGCTAACTTATTTTTTTGCTCATCACTTAAATTACTAATCATTTCTTCTAATTTCTTATTTTCTTTTTTTATGAAGAATATTACTCCTCCTATAAATGCCCCCAAAATCAAACCTACAATTACGTATTCCATAACTATTTCCTCCTATTTTTTACTAAAATTTATATTTTAACTAAAATGCAATCTCTTTAAATCCTATTTCAGTTATTTCTTCATTTACAATTTTAACTCCTATACCATTGTCCTCGGTATCATTTCCCCATTTTTTACTAAATGATAGATAAATACATCTTCCACCTGCTACATCTTCCATAATAAATGATTCTGGTATAATTATCCCATCAAGTTCTATTTGATTTAATAATTCATCAATAGTATTTATTTCAGGCCACCATTTATCAAATTCTTCCTTATCTTCTGGTCCGTATGAACCTTTTTCTTCTTCATTATAATATTTTATAATTCTTTCTGCTACATCCTTTTGAAACTCATTCCATTTTTCTTTAAATTTTTCATATGTTTCATATTGTATATCAGCAATTTTTTCATCTTCAACATTAACTGTTAAATCTACATTCATATTTTTTCCAAAGAAATTTATTGATATTTCTCCTTCATATCCAAACCCTTCATCAAAATTTAACTTTTCAAAATCTGCATTTTTCATCATTTATTCCTCCTGACCAATTTGTAATAAAACCTGATGATGGACAGCCCCATTTCCTTTTTTTATAAATATTCCCTTATAAATTTTTCTAATGATTCCTGTCCATCATCGTGTCCTATTATTGAATATGAATCTACATATTCATCATCTATCGCTTTGATTACAAAAAATGGTTTTGTTGTTATTCCTATTTTTAAAAGTTCATAGATTTTTTTAGGATTTTTTTCAAAATTATGTTGTTCAATAAATTTACTCATTATCTCTTTATGTTCATATTTTTCATTTATCTTATTAAAATTTTTTATAAAATCTTCTTCATCTTTTAGTCTTATAAAACTGCATTTTAGGGTGGCAACTATATTCATAAATTCATCTATGTTTCGAGCAACTATTCCACATTCTCCTTCTGTACCAATATAACCAACTAGTTCATCATTTAAAAGTGTCCATAATGCTCCTGTTCCTTCTCTAGCAAAAGGTTTTAAATCGTAATTTGTTTCTCCTGGTCCCATCAAATCTTCAAGCCAATTTTCATCATTTTCTAAATCCTTTACCCATTCTGGTCCATATAATTCTATATCACATTCAAAGAATGCATCATTTAATTCCTTATTATCATATATTTCATCTAAATATTTACTTACTTCTTTAGGCAAGTTTGTATCTTCATATTTCATAATCATCTTCTCCTTATTCATCAAATTGCTTATCCCAATTTTTAATAAATTCATATAATGATGAATCTTTGCAATAACTACCCTCTAACCCAGTAGTACAGCAATCTATCGCAAAGTATTCGTTGGTTACAAAATTATAACAAAAATGATTTCCTCCTAAATCTCCTCCAAAGGCAAAACAATTAGGGAAGTTCTTAAAAATTTCATAATCATTATTATAATCTACAAGCTCTTCTAATTTTATCAACTGAATATATGAATTTTTACCTACATCACCTTCACCACCATTATGCTTGTGCATAAATTTTAAGTAGTCGATTGGCAATTCCATACCATTTATTTCTTTTATATCATAGTTTGTACTTTCATTAAATTCAAATTCTTTAAATAATTCTTCCATATTTTTAAGCCTTCCTTTTCTCCATAAAAATTTCTTTCTCCCTTTTATCTACTTCAAATTCATTAGAAGATATCCTTATAAGTTCTGTTCCTACTGGATTATCAATATAATTCCAAATATCTGGATCTATTTGATATACTTCATGTACACTCACTAATGCGATATTCTTATAATCATTATAGTATTCATTGTCTTCATTTCCTGCACAAAAAGGCCATCCACTATCATTTTCATTTACAGGCTCATCTCTGCGCATATATCCAACTTTCCAGTCTTCTTCTAGTATTTTTTTAGAAAGGTATGCAGTTTGATTTAAAAGTCTCATTCTATTTTTAGTTGGTTCCATATATTGTTCAGAATCTTGAAATTTAGTTATTTCTTCTTCGGCTATTTCAACATCTGTATTTATTTTATCTATACTTGCATCCCAAATGCTCTTATCGTCCGCTTCACTTTTTAATATTACCGCTAGATTAAATAATTCATTTTCTGCAACTTCTATTGAAGTTTGTACTTCTTTAATAGCTTTGTTGCCTTTATCTCCATAAATATATAATACAACTCCACCATTAGTATAAATTGATAACTTTACTGCTCCTAGATTTTGTTTATCATTGTAAAATACCATAAAACTAGGTAAGTGCTCATTAACATACCAATCGAATTCAGTTCCGTTTTTTCCGTTCATATAATAAACTGTGCCATCTTCTTCTAAATCACTTGGTTTTACCTCTGGTAAATATTCGTTTATGTTCTGTTTAATTATTTCTTTTATTTCACTTAGAATTTTGTTCATAAGCTATTTCTCCTCTTTTAATTTTTTTACTCTTTTGTTCCATGTTCTACTATAATGTCAACATTATTAAATAATTCTGCTATCTTTGGTTTTACCACTTTTTCAATAAAGTCATTGCAAATCTGAGGTTCTTTAAAAAGAAATCCAATTTTTATTTCTATATTATTAGTATTAGGGTATTTTTCAGAATATTGCTTTGTATCTATATATCTAATATAATTATTTAATTTAGATTGCAATAATAATATATGTTTTCCCTCATCTCTCCAATCCATTCCATCCCATATACATAATATTAATTTGTTTGTATTATCCTCGAATGCAAGTGAATCTATTGTTTCTGTGTTTTCTATATTTAATTTTTCTTTATTATTCTTGATAGTAAAAGTAATTATTTTCTTTTTACCATCTGCTATTACTGTTTCAGCATCATTTTTCCAAAAATCACATATCTCATTTAGTAATTCTATACCTAATGCTGATATTGAACCAGTAATTTCAATTTCTATTTCTTCATCTGGTATCCACCATAAATCACATGCCCAGTCAATAAATCCCTCCGTTGTCATTTCTTGATAACTTGACTCTGTTCCATGATTTAATATATCTAATGCATCACCTATTTTTTCCTTAAATTCATCTAAAGAATCATTGTTTAGTTTCACTTTTAATTCCATATTGTTATCCTCCAAATTATTCTTACATCAAATTTTTTATTACAAAATTTACAAACTTCACTTTTCATTTTTTCCCACTTTTGACCAATTCATTATACATATGTTCACATACCTCTAATTCTCCATTTTTCTAGAAGTTACAAGCTAACGTTTGATGATTTTTCTCATCCGTATATTCAGCTTTCCAATAATGTCTATCGTTTATTTCTTTATAAATAATTCCGTTTAAATTATTTTGTATTTTTGTTTTAAATGGATATTTCAAAAATATAAAAATATGCTCCGAAGAAGCATTAGTAAATCTGCCTTGTGATGTTTCAACAATTTCATTTCCAGCTTCTAGCTCCTTTTTTAGTATTTCTTTCATTTCAATACTTAACTTATCAATTAATCCCTTATCTATCAAAAAACTTCTCCTCACTTTTAAATCAAATCAACAGCAATAAATTTCGAATCTTTCAACAAGCCCTTATCAATATCTAATATTTTAGCAATAGCAGTGAGTTTAAAATCAAATGAACCAATATAAGTATATCTATTTTCTCCAATTCTTTCATATTCTTTAAGTAATCTATTATAATATTTTGTCTTTACATTATTCAAAAAATCCACAAATTCTTGGTTCTTTCCTTCAATGCTATCTGAATTAATTACATTCATCAAACCATTGCTATCCTTATCATATTCATCTCCAAAATATCCCTTCTCTTTAAAATAAAAGTTTTTTGTAGTAGATACTTTGTTCTCAAATATTTTATTTCTCAATAAATCCAATATCGCATCAATATATTTTTCATCTACCATATTTTGTCTTATAAAACCATATTCCGAAATATCAATTTGAAATAAATAACCTAAAGATAATAAATTGATAATTTCTGTATATGTTAATTGAGAATATTTAGTTTTTTCGTTAATGATCTTAAAATATTCATAAATATATTGTTTAATAGCATCGTATTCAGCACTTATTACATATAAAATGCTTATTTTTTGAAATGTGAGGCGAGAAAGCATAATATAGTAATTCTCTAATCCTTTAACTTCGCCATTATTAAATTTTTCTTTAAATCTATTTACACGTTCATTAATCATTTCAAGTTGTTTTAGGTAATAATCTTTGCTTTTAAAAGTATCTCTAACAATATAAGAATCAGCTTTATATTTTAGAACTGCTTCCTTGCTTACTTTTTTAATTTTACGAATAGTTTTTTCTCCGTATTTTTCAATTGTTTCTTCTAGTGTTAATTCTTTTATTGATGACATTATATCTGTATTTCCTATAGCATATGGCGAGTCACTTGGTTCACTTGAATCATATCCCAGTATTCTGTCCATTATTTCATTATTACTAGAATTACTCCATTCATTATTAATAAGTTCAAAAGTTTGATTGTTAATTACACAAAATAATCTATTATTTTCTACTAAATAAAACTTGCAATTCATTCGATATCACACCTTTCAATTTTTATTATTAGTCTTCATTCATAAATTCATCATAAGCACAACTTCCTATTCCATCTAACAAATTATCATTTTCATCATATAATTTATATTGCTTTTCAATTTTGTATGATTTTATACAAGTTTCATTTTTCACTGCTTCATATATTTCATCTATGGTCATATTGTTTTCCTCCTATTACTCTTAGTATTAATCTTTTTCGTTATTCTCTGCTTGAACTTCTCTGTCTATATCTTCTTCAACTTGTTTTCTAGTTTCTTCAAAAGACTCAAGTAAATTGTTCAAAAATTTAATAGTAGTTAGATTATTATGCTCATATAAACTGCAATTTACTCCTTCTGAATTTAATTCATTATATAATCCTAATACAGATTTGATTCCACTGTCATCAATATAATCACATGTAAGAATATATTGATAATCTTCAATTTTCTGTTTTATTTCCGATATAGGTAAATCTTGATATTTTTTTATAATCATAATACATTTAGCAGGAATAGTTGTTTCATTAACCTTTATTCCTACTATAGAGTTATTATCTTCCATTTATAACACCACCTTTTAATTATCTTTATTCTTCATCCATAAATGCATCATAAGCATAACTTTCTATTCCCTCTAACAAATTATCATCTTCATCATATAACTTATATTGCATTTGTACATCTCCTAATGATGTTTCTCCATCTAATCCTAGTAAAATAGTATAGAACACTTCGTTCATAACCGAATCTAGTAATTCCTTTACTTCATCAGTTGATATACCTTTTGAAACAATATTTTTTATCTGATTTCCTACTTGTGTTTCATTTTCTTTATCAAAATATATTTTTAACATCTCTTGTTTTTCTTTATAACAATTTTTTACAAATTCTTCTGCTGTCATTACAGACTCCCTCCAATTATTTAAGATTATTTTTTACTTCATTTTCCCATTCAATAAAAGCTCCTGCACAGCCTAATTCTGTTTTTTCAAGATTATCATAATCATAGTTAGAATCAAAACTTTTGGTATTTGTGTCATATATTAATTTAAATTGAATTGGTGCTTTTCTATTATATTCATTGCATAAATCAACTATCTTTTCAGTATCATCCATTCCTAAATCAAAAACTTGATTTATTATATCATCAGATACTCCTAGCTCATTAAAGGATACAATTTGTGAATTGTATTCAAAAAATGTATTAAAAAATGTCTCGTGTTCATCGCAAAAAACATATATATACACTTTATCCACATTTATATTTACATCTTCAAGAGCTTCTAAACAAAGTGATACCATTCCTGTTTGTATTTCCATAAATTCATCTTCAAAAACTTTTTCCATTTATCTTTCTTCCTCTCTTTGAGTTATTTCTTCATATTCCTCATCTGTTAATATTTTTCCCCATAATCCATAATGCAATTCTTCAAATCCTGCTTTATACATAGTTTCATTATCTGGAGATGAGATATAATACAACGTTGGCTTATCTTCTCCATTCGCTCTATAAGTTCCAAGTCTGCACAGAACACCCTTATAATTTATTTCCATAATTACCATATCCTTTCTTGGAATATTCTAAATTAGTACATATTTCTTTATTCTTTATGTAATAATATCTTGATATTTTATCATATTTTCCAAAAAGTTCTTTCCAACAATATATTGTTCTAACATAAACTTAACATGAATGCTTGTATAATAATGTTAAGTTATATCTATTAACATTTTATCTTTAAATCTTCCTTGATTATCTATCAGCATTATAACACAAAATTATAAAATTTACTGCTAAAATACAGATTATTCAATTTATTTTTTATTATGCTCATATGAACTTGTAAAAGCAAAAAAATTAAAAAGCATTGCTTTCTAATTTTCAAAAAGATTATTATAAAATTTTTAGATAATTTTTTATAATTCTTTTTCTAAATTTAAAATTTCATTTTCCAAATTTAACTCAAATAAAATTATCTCTTTTTTCTCTCGCTTACCTCGTCTTGCTTTTTTATGGCTTTTAAGTAATTTTTCAAAAGATACTGCATTATCATAGACATTTCTAATTGTTATAGGCATTTTTATTGACTCCTAACGATTTTATCAATCCTCCTAAAATTTTACCAATTTTAGAAAGTAATTCATTACTATATTTATATTTCTTCATATCTATCCATTTATTATTATACATTATTCGTATGCAAATTCTTTGATAATATATATGACTATGTACAACATTAAATAGTTCTAATCTTTTTCTTTTTTCAACTTTACTTGATAAAAGAATATATTTTAACATTTCGTACATGCTTGTTTTTATTTCTGTTCCAATGCTAAATTTTTCAGTTCTTGGCAATTTTATTAATATTGTTAATATATTTCTCTATTTTAGGTATAATTACTAATTCATTTTTACTCATTTTACTTTTTCCTTTTCTATGATTTTTATATATTTTAATTATATATTATTATTTTTTAATTTTTTACTCTATATAACGAAATAGAGCCCCCTAAATTAGAGAGCTCTATCGTTCAGGTGCAGTATCAGTGGACAGTGCTACTTAAAGCACAAACCAACCAACACCATAGTTGTTATGATAACCATAGTAGTAGTCAAGGTAAAGGTCGGCAAGCGGATAGTTGTTACCATTGTTATTGTAGTAACCACCAGCAACCCAGAAACCACCAGCCATTCCGTCGTTTTCCAAAATCTTGTAGGTATTAGCCAAATCACATTTACCTGCAATCTTTCTTGAACCAGTTACCTCAAAATCGTGTCTGGCTTTTACAGAATGACAGTAATGTCCTAATTGGGTTGAATCTGTGCATACTGCAAAAAAAGCGTCTGCATCATACCAACCTTCCTCAACCAAACGATGAATAATTGTTGCCAAGAAGATTACATACTGGTTTTTAGACCCCAGCTGTACGCCATTCTTGATTGCAATTTTTTTCAGCTCATTATAGGAATAACCTACTGCAGGCTTACAACCTGCAACAAACTGAAGAGAACCGTTTTCATCAATCGACGGATCGCACACCGGAACCTTAAAGGTTTTTACTCCAGCATCAACTGCTTCATTAAGAAACTCCAAGAATTCCTTTTCAGTTTCACTAGCCGGAGCATATTTCAACATGTCAAAGTAAATCTGACTATCAGAACCTTCAACCGTAATGGTTTCAAACTCTGCAGTCAACTCTGTTTCAGTTGAAATGCCTCCTACTATCAGTTGCTGGAGACACTCCTGAACCTCATCTTTTTCAAGATACTGGGTCAAGATTTTTTCCACTTGTTCCTTTACCATAGACTCCATTGTAAGCACAAGTGCTCCATTAGAATCTTCATTGATAAAAAACTTCTTGCCATTGTGTGTGTGCTGTGTTTCTTTCTGGATTACCGCGTACACTGTTTCAGCTACCTTCGCTGCCTTTCTGTTTCCCAGGTACTCCTGAAGTACCACCTGAATTTCGTCCTTAGCTGTTGCTTTAATCATAATTGTTTCCTCCTAAAAAATTAAATTTTAATTTTGCCGAACGAATAAAGTGCATTCTTCCGAATACACTTTAATTATACCACTTTATGTTAATTTTTACAACTTACTATTTATCTCGTGCCTTATTATAGCAATTTTTGTCAGCCTTTACAATAAAAATGTCAATATCCGTCAATCAAAAATATTCAACCATATAACTCTCCACACAAATTCTAGTGTGTTCCTACGAATTTGCTCGAGCTAAATATATTACTAAGTAGTATTTAAAAACATTCAAATAAAAAAATATATATCCAATAAAATTACATGACTTTTCCATAATATTCTACTTCAATTTTTGTTCCATCTGGATATAATTCACTTGATGTTTTTATATATTCAGTAAATCCATAATGATTATATATTTCTTTATTTATTAATTCTTTCGGCTCTACTCCTACAATTGCCTTTGTATATCCTTTTTCTTTTAAATCGTTAATCATATATTTAAATAATTTAGAGAAATAACCTTTCCCTCGATATTCCTTATTTGTCCTAAATCCAGATAAATATATTGCTCCATTTCCAACTAAATCTTTACTATTTTGTATTATGTTAGAAGCCAATATAGCAGTTGCTTCACATATTATTTTGCCATTCAATAATCCATAATATGGAATAATTTGACCTTTTTTAAATCTTTCAATATTTTCAAATTTCCATATTTTCCAATTACTTTTATTATTGGATATACTTATTTCATAATCCCATTTAATGTTCATTTCATATAAATTAGCTATCTTACAAATAAATCCATCTTTCATTTTACTTTTCTCCTTTACAATTTACTATTTATTTTCCAACCTCATATATAAAATTGGATAATGATTCCCTTGTTCATCTAAATCTGCTCTTTTATATACTTTAAAACCTAAATGTTCAAAATGCTTTTGCATTTGGATTTTGTTCGTTAACTACTAATTCATTAACATTATAATTTTCTATTCCATAAGTTAATAATTGTTTTCCTAAGCCCTTTCCTCTCTCATTATTTTTAATAAACAACATCTCAAGTTTTGTACCTTCTATCCCCCTAAATGCAATAGGTATATCTTTTTCATTTTTTATAATTACTAAATGAGATACTTCTTTTAATGCTTGTGGCACATATTCTTTTATTTTATTTATTTCTTCATTTGATAAAAATAAGTGTGTTGCTTTTACAGAATCTTCCCAAACTTCTAATAATTCATTTATCAATGCTATTGTTCTATTATCTATTTCAATTATTGTCATGTTGTATTCTCTCTATTTTAAGGATATTACATTTTTAATTAAATCTTCATACACTACTGGATTCAAATACTTCTTATTATTTTCGATATTATTTCTAATTTTACTTGCTGATATGTCATATTTTTTTCTTTCTAAATCTACAATAACATTTTTTATTTTTAAGTAATCAGCAACACATTTACCGTATTCTTCACTACTATAAAAATGAGTAAAATTTATATCTTTTACAATGTTTGATAAATACTCCATTTGAATGTCAACACTCTTTTTATCTAAACCATATTGTTTAGGACTATCAAAGGCTTTTAATATTTTTACATTTGGAAATTCATCTTTTATCCACTTAACTTTAGTTTCGATATCTATATTAAATTGTGGTGTATCATATACAATAACATAAAATTCATCCATATCTTTTAATGCTGTTTTTATTACATATTCATGTCCTTTATGAAATGGAGCAAACTTTCCAATTGTAAATCCCCTTTTTAGCATTGTTATTCCCTCTTTCAATGTAATTAATCCTCTTCATTAACTACTATAATATCTCTTTTTAAAGATTTTTCTTTAACTACTCCTGTTCCTAAAAATTCATTGTTAAAATAAATTTTATAAATTCCATCTGGACCATTATATTTTAATTTTACACCATTGAAAAACTTTTGAACTAATTCTTTATCTAAATTAATACATTCATTCTCTTTCAATAATTTTTCTAAAGATATAACTTTATTTTTTATCCAATTTTCATTATCCTTATTATTTTCAATATCATCAATTGTTACAGCCTCATTTATACTGAATTCTCCAACTCTTGTTCTTCTAAGCTCTTTCATATAACCAATGGTCCCTAGTTTTTCAGCAATATCTTCACATAATGATCTAATATATGTACCCTTAGAACATTCAACTTCAAATACAATAGTCTTGTCCTTTTTACAAAAATCAATCAGCTTTATAGAATAAATTTCAATATTTCTTTTTGGAATATCAACTTCAATATTATTTCTAGCATATTCATATAATTTCTTTCCTTTGACCTTTATTGCCGAATATATAGGAGGTGTTTGAACAAGATTTCCAACAAAACAATTTAATTTTTCAGATAAATATTCTTTATTAAAAATATTATCATCCACATCCTTTTCCTCAATTATATCTCCTTCAACATCAGCAGTACTAGTTTTAATTCCTAACTTTAAAGTAGCAATATAGCATTTATCGTGATTAATTAAGTATTTAGAAAACTTAGTACCTTTCCCCAAAAGTAAAGGTAACACTCCAGTAGCATTAGGATCTAAAGTTCCTGTGTGTCCAACTTTTACATTTAAAATTTTTTTTACTTTGTTAACAACGTCATTAGAAGTAAATTCCTTTGACTTGTCCACAATAATAATTCCATCCATAAAAAACTCCCTTAAAAATTTAAATTATTATAATTTACTGTATTTATAAAATATTTCAAAATAAAATTATAATCATAAAAAGGGCGAATTGAATTCGCCCAAATTATCATTTATAAATATCTCTTAGCTTCAGCAATAACTCTTTGTTTAACAGATTCCAAATCATCATTAATAGAAAATCCAGCTGCCTTAGGATGACCTCCTCCTCCATACAATAAAGCTATTTCGTCAACATTAACTTTATCATTAGAGCGTAAAGAAACTTTTAATCCTTTTCCCTTAATTTCTCTAATAAATATAGAAACTTCAACACCTTCGATATCTCTACCTATGTCAACAATTCCTTCATGGTCTCCAGCAACAGCATTAAATTTTTCATAATCTTCTAAAGTTACATATGTATATGCAATTTTACCATCTTCAAAAAATTCAATTCTATTATTTGCAGCTCTTGTTAACTCAAAAGCAGATTTAGTTTTAACTTGAAGAACTTTTCTGTACGTATCTGAAACATTAACACCTTTTCTTAATAATCCAGCTACAAATTCAAATGTTTCAGCTGTTACACCTTGATATTTAAATCCACCTGTGTCTGTTATTATACCTACTAATAAACATGTTCCAATTTCTTTATTAATTTCCAATTTAAATGCACTAAGTGCAACAATCATAACTTCCGCACAGGCTGGTGCATCTGGATTAACAAAATTATAATCTCCAAACATATTATTAGTTCCATGATGATCAATAACAACTGTAGTAGTAGCATCTTCAAATTTCTTTGATAGACCATTTAACATATCAAATGAAGCACAATCAACAGCAATTGCTAAATCATAATTTTCAACATTACTTTCTTTTTTTATTTCACTTGAACCTGGTAAAAAATTAAATGTTTTTGGGCATTCTGGAATTATAACATCAACATTATTTTTTCCGTATAGTTTTAGTGCATTATATAAAGCTAAACTTGTTCCAACAGCATCTCCATCAGGATTTTCATGTGTTAATATTACTATTGATTCTGCTTTATTTATTTCTTCAAATATTTTATCTAAAGTACTCATTATATCAATCCTTTCTGAAATTCAGGTGCATTGTTAGTAAGTGTCAGTGTTAACAATGTTGTTAATTAACTTTGTCCCCACTGACAGACTTATCTTTTACTTATATAAATTCTTATTATTGTTCACCTTTTATTTCTTTAAGTATATTATCGATTTTAGCACCATATTCCATTGAATCATCTAATTCAAAAATTAGCTCTGGTGTTATTCTTAAATTAACAGTTTTGGCTACTTGGCTTCTTATAAAACCTGCTGAATCTTTTAAACCTTGCATTGTTTTTTCTAGATTTTTAGAATTTAATACACTTACATAAACTTTAGCATATTTTAAATCAGGTGTTATTTTAGCTCTTGTAACACTTAATAATCCTGTAACATTTGGATTTTTAAGTTCGAAAGTCAAAACATGACTAATTTCTTTTTTAAGCTCTTCATTAATTCTATTTAGTCTAGTATCATTTTTTGCCATAAACTTATCTTCCTTTCGTTTTAATTATCTTTTAACTTCTTCCATTACAAAGAATTCAATTACATCATTTTCTTTTAAATCATTGTAATTTTCAATTTGACAACCACATTCAAATCCTTTTGTAACTTCTTTAACATCATCTTTAAATCTCTTTAAAGAAACTAATTTACCTTCGTGAATAACAACTGAATCACGAATTACTCTAACTCCCGCATTTCTTTCTATTTTTCCATCAGTAACAAAACATCCAGCAATTGTTCCAACTCCTGATACTTTAAATGTTTGTCTTACTAATGCATTACCAATTACTTTTTCTTCATAAATTGGATCTAATAAACCTTTCATAGCAGCTTCTACATCTTCTAAAGCTTTATAAATAACTGAATATTGTTTAATTTCAACACCTTCTTTTTCAGCAACTTCTTTTGCTGAACCAACAGGACGAACATTAAATGCTATAATTATTGCTTCTGCAGCCTTTGCAAGTTGAACATCAGATTCATTTACAGCTCCAGCAACAGAATGTATAACTTTTACTTTAACTTCATCATTTGATAATTTTTCTAATGATTGTTTAATAGCTTCTGCAGAACCTTGAACATCTGCTTTTACAATTAAATTTAATTGTTTTAAATCTTCACTAGCCATTTTTTCAAATAGATTATTTAAAGTAACAACATTATTGTTATTTAAATGTTTTTCTCTTTCTTTTAGTTTTCTCTTTTCAATTAAATGTTTAGCCATTTTTTCATTTTTAACTTCATAGAAAGTATCTCCTGCTTCTGGTAAATCAGTTAATCCCATTATTTCAACAGGTGTTGATGGTCCAGCAGCTTTAACACTTTGACCTTTATCATTTTTCATTGCTCTTATTCTACCTATAGAAGTTCCAACAACAATTGTATCACCAACATTTAAAGTACCACGTTGTACAAGAACTGATGCGATTGGACCTTTAGATTTATCAAGTCTTGCTTCAATAACTGCACCTTTTGATTGTTTATTTGGATTTGCTTTTAGCTCTTTCATATCTGCAACTAACAATACCATTTCAAGTAAATTATTAATGTTTAGACCTTTCTTTGCAGAGATAGGTACAAATATTGTATCTCCTCCCCATTCTTCAGAAACTAAATCATATTGCATTAAATCTTGTTTTATTTTTTCAATATTAGCATTTGGTAAATCAATTTTATTAACAGCAACAATAATTGGAATTTCGGCTGCTTTAGCGTGGTTTATAGCTTCTACAGTTTGAGGCATAACACCATCATCAGCTGCAACAACAAGGATTGCTATATCAGTAATTTGAGCACCTCTTGCTCTCATACTTGTAAATGCTTCGTGACCTGGTGTATCTAAGAATGTTATTTCTCTACCATTTACATTTACTTTGTATGCACCAATATGTTGTGTAATACCACCAGCTTCTCCTTCAATTACATTTGTTTTTCTAATAGTATCTAATAGTGATGTTTTACCATGATCAACGTGACCCATAACAACAACTACTGGTGGACGTGGTTTTAAGTCCTCTGCTTTGTCTTCTGACTCATCAAATAAAACATCTTCTTCATTAACAACTTTCTTTTTATTTGCTGTTACTCCAAATTCTCCAGCAACTAAAAATGCTGTATCAAAATCTAATTCGTTGTTAATAGTAGCCATAATTCCAAGTCCCATTAATTTAGTAATAACTTCTCCACTTGTCTTTTTAAGCTCTGCTGCTAAATCCTTAACAGTAATAGTTTCTGGAATTGTAATTTCTGTTAATTGGAATATTTTTTGCTTACTTTTTTCTTTTTCATTTTTATTATTATTCTTTTTCTTATTTCTTTTTCCTCTATCATTACTTAAATCATAATAATCAAGCATTCCACCATCTTGCTCATCAAACATATGAGATAATCTATCAACTTGTTTTAAGTCCTTTAATTTACCATCATCAATTTCAGAAAATCTATCTTGTCTTCTTGATTTAGATGGCTTTTTATTATTAGCTTTAGATTCCTCAAATTTGTTTTGTTTAGCTTTGTCAATAGATTTACTTGTATAATCTCTTTGAGATTCTTTCTCTACAATTTCAGTTGACATTATATTCTTAATGTTCTTATCAATTCCTTTTTCATCAAGAGGTCTATTACCATTTCTATTGTTGTTATTATTATATCTATTATTGTAACCACCATTATTATATCCATTATTATTTCTATTATTTTGTTGGTTGCCATTTCTATTATTAAATCTTCTATCACCATTGTTATTGTTGTATCTGTCATTGTTGTTATTACCATTATTATATCTATCGTTTCTATTATATCTGTTATTGCTATATCCATTGTTGTTTCTATTGTCATTGTTTCTATAATCACTATTATTTCTATTATTATATCTATTATTTCCGTTATATCTATTTTCTCTATTTTCGTTATTAAATTTATTATCTTCGTTATTACGTCTATTGTTCATATTATTTCTTCTATCGTAATTATTTTCGTTTTTACTAAATTCTTTTTTAACTGTTACATCCATATTTTTATTTTCAGCCTTTTCAGTTTTCTCCTTTATAATATTCTTCTCTCCTACATTTTTTTCATTAGCAATTTTTAATTTTTCTTGTTTTTGAGCTTCCATTTGTTTTTGTAATTCAGCCTTTTTTTGCTCTTCTGCTCTTTTTTGCTCTTCTAATAATCTTTGGGCCTCTTCAGCTTTTTTCTTTTCTTCTTCAGCTTTTCTTCTTTCCTCTTCTTCTTTCTTTTTATCTTTAATTCCAAATAACTCACTTACTGTAAGAGGTTTTTGTTGTTTATTTCTATAAACAATATTATAATTTTTATTTTTATTTCTTTCTACAAAACCAATATTGTTTTTATTCTCTTGCTTTTTGTTTGACTTTTCCTCAGGTTCAGCCTCAGAAACAATAACTTCTCTTCTAATGATTACTGGAGTTTCTTGTTGCTTTTTTTTATCTTTGCTAGAGTCTTTTTTATCATCTTTACTTTTGCTCTTTTCTTTGCCTTGATTTTTATCTTTGTCATTTTTCTTACTTTCTTTTTTATTAGCAAAGCTTTTTTCTATTTTTTCAGCTTGTTCTTCTTCAATAGAACTTAAATGACTTTTGACATTAATTCCCAGTTCATTAGCCTTTTCTATTATTTCCTTACTGGTTAGACCTATCTTTTTAGCGATTTCATGAATTTTAATCTTAGCCAATAAATTTCACCCCCATAATATTAATTTTTGTCTATGATTTCATTTCTTAAAGAATTATAAATTGTATCATCTATCTTTCTTTCAAAACTTCTTTCCAATTTTTTTGATTTAATTGCTTTTTCTAAACACTCTATGTTATTGCAAATGTATGCCCCTCTACCATTTGCTTTGCCTATCTTATCAATGCTTATGTTGCCTTCTTTATTCATTACTATTCTAATTAAATCACTTTTATTTTTTTGAACATTACATCCAATGCATGTTCTTTGTGGTATTTTTTTCAAATTATCACTTCCCATTGTATTCAAACATATTTTTTATATTAATTATTCTTCAACTTGCTCTGATGATTCTTCTGAAACTTCTTCTGCAGTTCCTTCTTGATTATTTGCTTCTTCAATCATTTTTCTAAATTGAGACTCACTTTTTATATCAATTTTCCAATTAGTTAACTTTGCAGCTAATCTAACATTTTGACCAGATTTTCCTATTGCTAATGATAATTGATCATCTGGAACTATTACTTGAGCAAATCTTTCTTCATCTTTAATATCTACAGCTAAAACTTGTGCTGGTAATAATGCTGCAGATATATAAATTGATGGATCTGCATTCCATTCTATTACATCAATTTTTTCTCCATTTAATTCATTAATTATATTTTGAATTCTTATTCCTTTTTGACCTACGCAAGAGCCAACTGGATCAATATTTTCATTTGGAGAATATACAGCAACTTTACTTCTGCTTCCTGGATCTCTTGAAACACTTTTTATTTCAATAACACCTTCATATATTTCTGGAATTTCAAGTTCAAATAATTTTCTTACAAAATCAGAACTTGCTCTTGATATAATAACTTGTGGTGCACCTTTAACTCCTCTTTCCACATCCATAACACAAGCTCTAATTTTATCATTTACCTTGTATTTTTCTGTAGGAATTTGTTCTTTTAAAGGCATAACACCTTCTAGTTTACCTAAATCAACTACTACAATTCCACCATCAGCCTTTTGAACTAATCCAGAGATTATCTCACCTTTTCTTTCACTGAATTCATCAAATAATACATTTCTTGAAGCTTCTCTTATTTTTTGTATAATAACTTGTTTAGCTGTTTGAGCTGCTATTCTACCAAAATTTCTTGGTATAATTTCAACTTGAGCTGTATCTCCTACTTCCAAATTTTTATTAACTTTTTTTGCATCCTCTAAATTAATTTGTGTTTTATCATCTTCAACTGTTTCCACCACTTCCATTTCAGCAATTACATGTATTTCTCCACTTTCTGGATGCATTGTAACTTTTACATTGTCAGCATTTGAATCATAATTTCTTTTATATGCTGTAACTAATGCTGTTTCAATAGATTCTAACATATAATCTTTTTTTATACCTTTTTCTTTTTCCAATTCATTTAAAGCTATTACTAGCTCTTTACTATCAATATTTATACCTTTATTTTGTTTTGTTTCACCCTTCATTTCAATATCCTCCTTTTAAACATTCCAATCATAATATTTTTTTATTAATGATATATTTTTTCGCTCTATATTTAATTCTTCATTTTCTACTTCAATTGTTATTGTTTGGTCATCAAAACTTTTTAACTTTCCTACATATTCTTTAAAATTGTTTATTGGTTTGAAAAGTTTTATTGTTATATATTCTCCAATATTTTCCTTTAAATGTTTATCTTTTCGTATCATTTTTTCAACACCAGTTGATGATACTTCTAGAAAATATTGCTCTTTAATGTAATCATCTTTATCTAAAATGTCTGTAATTGCATTATTTACATTTTCACAATCATTTAATGTAATTTCTCCATTTTCTTTTTCTATAAAGATTCTCAAAAAATAATCTTTGCCTTCCTTTGCATATTGAACATCATATAGCTTATATCCTAAATTTTCAATTATTTTAGATATACTATTTTCTACTTTTTCTTCTATATTTGCCAATATAAAGTCCTCCTTTATTACAATTAAAGAGTGGGATTTGTTCCCACTCTTCTGTTCTTTTTATATTGCATTAATATTATATCCTTTATTGCAAGAAAAATCAAGCTTTTTTTGGAATTTTATGCCACTTTTATTCCTGTATCGATTACTTCTTGCACAAATGGATTTGAAACATTTTTATAATCTTCCTCAGTAATTGGATGTGGCTCAATTCTAGCATCTATATCCCAAGTCATTCCCATTAAAATAGCCATACAATCATAAATATCTTCGAACTCATTTGAAATAACTGCAATATCAATATCACTATTCTCATTTTCTGTTCCCTTAGCATATGAACCAAATAATATTATAGCAGTGACATTATATTTTTTCTTTATTTCCTCAACGAATTTGTCTATGCTTTTCCTAATATTTCTGTTTATTGCTTTTTTAACCATTCTCTAACCTCCTCAATATTTCTTACCTGCATTTCTGTATAATTATCCGTACATTTATTATCAAAACTTCTCTTATAATCATCATATCTAGCACTTATATTAAATGTGTTTATGATTTGTATTTTTTCTCTTATATTTGCTGGTACTATTAATTTAGCTTTTTGTGAAAGCAATATTAAATTATGAATTTTAGGTGCTATTGGATTCTCCGTATTATTTCTTGCATATATACCTTTCAGCAACTTTTCAATTACTAAATGTCCAATAAATAAACACCAAGTATTTTTCTTATTTTTATATAATACCTGCATTGTCTCATAATCATTATCCGAACTTTCAAACCAATACCTAACTAATTCAGTATTATTCATATTTTCCCTCACCTTCTTTATATTATAACATTAAAACAACTCTTTTACTATATCTTTAATAAAATTTTCCTACTCAAAATACTCACTTGTTTCTTGTAGCCCATCAAAATTTATTTGTCTTAATATTTCATAAGTTATAATTGCTACTGAATTTGATAAATTAAGTGACCTTAATGTATTTCTCATTGGAATTCTTATTGTATTTTCTATATATTTTTGTAATAAATCTTCTGGTAAACCTTTAGTCTCTTTGCCGTATAGTACAAATACTTCGTCAAATTTTGAATAATCAACATCTGAATAACAATGTGTTGCTTTTGTACTTGCAAAAAACATATTATTTTCTTCTGGCTTATATTTATTCAAAAAAGATTGAAGTGAATCATGTTCCTCTATATCTAATTTATCCCAATAATCTAATCCAGATCTTTTTAGGCTTTTATCATCTATTTTGAATCCTAACGGATGTATTAGATGCAATTTTGCTCCTGTTATTGCACAAGTTCTTGCTATATTTCCTGTATTTTGTGGTATTTCTGGTTCACACATTACTATATTAAGTTTCATTTTTCTTCATTCTCCTTTTAATTAATTAAAAATTTTTTATAATTATTGAACGAATTATATCACAAAAAAACAAACATTTCATTTATTTTTCTTTAAAATTGTGCTATATTAAATTATATTATTGTGTTTTAGAAAGGATTTGAATTATTCTTATGAACGAAAAATATATAAAAAAATTAGAATTAAATAAAATAATAGATGTTCTTGAATCTTATTGCGTTACAGAAATTGGCAAACAACTTTTGCATAACATTGAACCTTCTAGTAATAAATTAATTGTTAAGCATTTACTGTCTGAAACAACACAAGCAAAAAATTTAATTGCTCAAAACAGCAATTCACCAATTGCTGACGTTCAAGATTTTAGCCAAATATCAAAATTATTGAAATGTAATATGACTCTTTCTTGTGGAAATTTATTGAAAGTTGGTCATATTTTAAAAATTTCGCGAAACTTAAAATCTTATTTTTCTTCTTTAGATGATACATCTAAATATGATTCTATTGAAAACTATTTTGATAATTTATATACAAATATAGATTTAGAAAATAATATTTTTAAATCTATATTGGATGAGTCAACTGTTGCAGATGAGGCTTCCTCTGCTCTTAGTAATTTGCGTAGAAAAAGAAGAAATTTAGAATCTTCTATAAAAGAAAATTTAAATAAATTTATCCATTCATCAACGTATTCAAAATTTATAATGGATCCCATAGTTACAATTAGAAATGATAGATATGTTATCCCTGTTAAAGTTGAATATAAAGATAATGTAAAAGGCTTTGTTCACGATATATCATACAGCGGTTCTACAGTATTTATAGAGCCTATTTCAATTTTTGAATTGAATAATCAAGCACATAATTTACAATTAGAAGAAAATGTTGAAATTGAAAGAATTTTAAAAAATCTATCTGATTCTCTAATTCCAATTGTAAATAATATAGAAATTTCACTAAATTCTATTGCAAATTTGGATTTAATTTTTGCTAAAGCAAAATTCTCTAATAAATTTAAATGTGTAGAACCTATTATAAATGAAGAAAAATTTATTGATTTCAAAGAAGCTCGTCATCCACTTATTGATGAAAAAATTGTTGTTCCTATTGATGTTGAAATTGGAAATAAATATACATCCTTAATTATTACAGGACCAAATACTGGTGGAAAAACTGTTACTTTAAAAACAGTTGGATTATTATGTTTAATGGCTTACTTAGGATTACATATACCTGCAAAAGATGGTAGTAGTTTATACGTTTTTGATAATATATTTGCAGATATCGGTGATGAACAAAGCATCCAAGAATCCTTAAGTACTTTTTCTTCACATATGTTAAATATCATTGAAATTTATAAACAAGCAACATCAAAAAGTCTTATACTAGTAGATGAATTGGGCTCTGGAACAGACCCTATTCAAGGTGCTAACTTGGCAATTAGTATATTGGAATATTTTCACAAATTAGGAGCCTTATCACTTGCCACAACACATTATCAAGAAATAAAAAATTATGCACTTGTTACAGATGGATTCGAAAATGCAAGCTCTGAATTTGATATTGAAAATTTAAAACCTACATATAAATTACTTGTTGGTGTTCCTGGAAAAAGCAATGCTTTTGCAATAACCAAACGACTTGGAATGCCAGATTCTATACTAACAAGAGCAGAAGAGCTTATGAATGATGAACATATTAGTATTGAAGAGCTTATAAAAAATATTTATGATGATAAAGTTGAAATCGAGAAAGAAAAAGATAAAATAAAACAAAATTCTAATCAAATAGAACTTTTAAGAAAAAATTTTGACAATAAAAATACACAATTATCAACAAGAGAAAATGATATTATTGAAAAAGCTAAAATGCAAGCCCGCGAAATTCTGCTAAATGCAAAAAAAGAAGCCAATTCTATTATATCAAGTTTAAACGAACTTTATAATAATGCAGATGCCCAAGCTCTAAAGAAAGCCAATTCTATAAGAAATAAACTTAATGAGAATATAAAAAATAACAACTCATCTACAACTCCAAACAATCTATCAGAGCCATCTACTACATTAGAAAATGTAACTATTGGAATGACAGTACTAGTAAAAACATTAAACCAAAATGGAACTGTTCTTACTTTACCAAATAAATCAAATGAAGTTCAAGTTCAAATTGGTAGTATGAAAATGACAGTAAAAACAGATAAATTAGTTGCAATAAAAAATAATACTCAAAAATCTAATAATAAACAAAAAAGCTTTAGCAGTAGAAATTTCAATAACAAATTAAAAAGTAAAACAGCTGTCACTGAAATAAACGTAATTGGTGAAACAGTTGAGGAAGCAATTTTTGTAGTAGATAAGTTTTTAGATGACTCTGCCCTAGCAAATTTATCAACAGTTAGAATAGTTCACGGAAAAGGAACAGGCAAATTACGCCAAGGAATCCACAATTTTTTGAAGACAAACTCACATGTAAAATCATTTAGACTAGGAACCTTCGGTGAAGGTGAAACTGGTGTAACTGTTGTGGAATTAAAATAATGTATAAAAGAGAGTTCTATTTTTATGTGAAAAGATAAATTGCTTTATTTATCACATATATGAAAAGAGGGATACATTTTATTTCGTAATGTATCCCTCTTTTCATGCTTTGGCAAAAATAGGTTCTTTCTATCTTCTTTTTTAACAACTTAATTTATATAAAGCATATTGATTTAGTGAAACACCTTCTTGCTCTGCTTCAACAGACAATTTATAATGTAATGATTTTGGTATTCTTATTACAAATTTTCCACTAAAATTTTCATATCCTACTGGTAACGGAATTTTAAAATTTCCTTCAAGTTTCGTTTCTATCCAACCTCTCATTGCTTCACGTATTCCTTCATATGCTTCTTCAAAAGTTTCACCAGTACTTTGGCAACCATCAAGTTCCAAAATTTTTGCATAAAAATATTCACCACTTTCATCTCTTATCGGTTGTATAATATAATTGTATGGTAAATTCATATAATAATTCACGTTTTTCATTTTTGCCCTCCTTATAAAAAAATTTATGTATTTTTATTAATTCTTTTGAGTACATCTTTCACATAAACTGCTTTTAATGGATTTTCAAATTTTATTGTTATTACATCACCTTTTATATTTATGAAATTTCTATGTGATGTTCCTTTAGTTTTTTTCATATGGTATCCATTATATTCTAGGACTTTTGCCAGTTCATCAAACCTTATTCCATTAGGCCTAAGTTTCATCTTTTGTATTATTTTATCTATATTTGGCACTAATATTCCTCCTTTAATGAATATGTACCATATTATTGATGATACTATATTCAGTACTATTTGTCAATACAAAACAAAAAATATAATATTTATATAAATTGCAATTAGAATGCACTATAATTATAAGAAAATAACACAGATATTACACTAATTGCCCCAATTAAAGCTATAATTTATAATAAATTACATATAGTATGATTAATTTTGAGATTAAAATTCAGTAGTACTTTACAAGATAACTTAATTTTATATCCTAAAAATATACTGTCTTTATCAAGAAATCTAAATTTTTGAATATAATTATTTGAATAAAGTGAGTGGAAACAGTCTAAAAATAAATACGTCTCTTTTTCTACATATAGAGAAATAAGAGCTACCCACTTTTTTCTCTAAAAAAATATTCCAATCTTCTTTTGTCTTTGCCAAAACTCAAAAATTTTTGAATAAAACTATTTGATTATAAAAAATATGAACAGTGAAAAGAGAACCGCCTCCCTTTCCCACAAAAAAATAGTAGGAGAATAAATTTCCCCCTACTATTTTTGTATATAAAATTATTTATTATTCAATAACTTCAGCTACAACTCCTGAACCTACTGTTCTACCACCTTCACGGATAGCGAATCTTAATCCTTTTTCGATAGCGATTGGTGTAATTAATTCGATTGTCATATCTACGTTATCTCCAGGCATACACATTTCTGTTCCTTCTGGTAATTCGATAACACCTGTAACGTCTGTAGTTCTGAAATAGAATTGTGGTCTATAGTTTGTGAAGAATGGTGTATGACGTCCACCTTCTTCTTTAGTTAATACGTATACTTGTGCTTTGAATTTTGTATGTGGATGTATTGTTCCTGGTTTAGCTAAAACTTGTCCTCTTTCAACTTCTTCTCTTTGAATACCTCTTAAAAGAACACCAATGTTGTCTCCAGCTTCTGCTTGGTCTAGTAATTTTCTGAACATTTCTACACCAGTAACAACTGTTTTCTTAGATTCTTTTGATAATCCAACGATTTCAACTTCATCTGATAATTTAACAACACCTCTTTCAACTCTACCAGTAACAACTGTTCCTCTACCAGTAATAGTGAATACGTCTTCGATTGGCATTAAGAATGGTTGATCAACTGGTCTTTCTGGTGTTGGGATATAGCTATCAACTGCATCCATTAATTCTTTCATTGGAAGATATACAGGATCGTTAGGATCTGTAGATGTGCTCTCTAATACTTTTAATGAAGATCCTTTTATAATTGGAATTTCGTCTCCTGGGAAATCATAGCTTGATAATAAGTCTCTAACTTCCATTTCAACTAATTCTAATAATTCTGGATCGTCAACCATATCACATTTGTTTAAATATACAACTATATATTTAACACCAACTTGTCTAGCAAGTAAGATATGTTCTCTTGTTTGTGGCATTGGTCCATCAGCTGCAGAAACAACTAATATAGCACCATCCATTTGAGCAGCACCTGTGATCATGTTTTTAACATAGTCAGCATGTCCTGGGCAGTCAACGTGAGCATAATGTCTCTTATCTGTTTCATATTCAACGTGAGCTGTGTTGATTGTGATTCCTCTAGCTTTTTCTTCTGGAGCACCATCGATTTGATCATATGCTTCGAATTTAGCTTTTCCTAATAAACTTAAATATTTTGTAATAGCTGCTGTTGTTGTTGTTTTACCATGGTCAACGTGTCCGATTGTACCAATGTTAACGTGTGGTTTTGTTCTTTCAAATTTTTCCTTAGCCATTTTAAAATTCCTCCTTTAATTTGTTGAGATTGCTCTCATATTTATTTATTTTGAAAATTAATAACAAATTTTTCACCGCCATTTTATAATATTTCAATAAAAAAAGCAAGCGTTTTATTATATTTAATTGTTTTGATAGAATTAATAAATTAATTTCTATCAAAACAAATTTTATTAGTCTTTTTTAGCTCTACTAGCAACTATTGTTTCTAGTACAGATTTTGGAACTTCTTCATAGTGAGAAGGTTCCATAGAGTATGTTCCTCTACCTTGTGTTTTAGAACGTAAATCTGTTGCATAACCAAACATTTCTGATAATGGTATAAATCCTCTTATCTCTTGGTTACCAGATTTAGCTTCCATTCCTTCAAGTCTACCACGTCTAGCGTTGATATCTCCAATAACATCTCCCATGTATTCTTCTGGAACTGTTACTTCAACTTTCATAATAGGCTCTAATATAACAGATTTAGCTTGCTTACAAGCTTCTTTAAATGCCATAGAAGCAGCTATTTTGAATGCCATTTCTGAAGAGTCAACTTCATGGTATGAACCATCAACTAATGTAGCTTTAAAGTCGATAACTGGATATCCAGCAAGTATACCGCTATCTGCAGCTTCTCTGATTCCATCTTCGATTGGTTTAATATATTCCTTAGGAACAGCTCCACCAACGATTTTGCTTTCAAACTTAATTCCACTACCTGGCTCTAATGGTTCCATTTCAATCCATACATCACCATATTGACCATGTCCACCTGATTGACGTACAAATTTACCTTGAACTTTAACTTTATTTCTAATTGTTTCTTTGTAAGAAACTTGTGGTTTACCTACATTACATTCAACTTTGAATTCTCTTTTTAATCTATCAACGATGATATCTAAGTGTAACTCACCCATACCAGCGATAACAGTTTGTCCTGTTTCATGATTTGTATATGTTTTGAATGTTGGATCTTCTTCAGCTAATTTTGCTAAAGCAATACCCATTTTTTCACTATTAGCTTTATCTTTAGGCTCAATAGCAATATCAATAACAGGCTCTGGGAATTCCATTGATTCAAGTATAACTGGTGCACTTGGATCACATAAAGTATCACCTGTAGATACTTCTTTTAATCCAACAGCTGCAGCTATATCTCCTGCATATACTTTATTTAAATCTTCTCTGTGATTTGCATGCATTAATAGTAATCTTCCGATTCTATCTTTTTTACCTTTATTTGCATTTAATATTGTAGATCCTGAATCTAATGTTCCTGAATAAACTCTTATGAAACATAATTTTCCAACAAATGGATCTGTTGCAATTTTAAATGCTAAAGCTGCAAATGGTTCACTATCACTTGGTTTTCTATCTGTTTCATTTCCATCTAAGTCTACACCTTTTATAGCAGGTATATCTACTGGAGATGGTAAATAATCAACAACTGCATTCAATAATTCTTGAACACCTTTGTTTTTGTATGATGAACCACAAGTCATTGGAACTACTGTGTTAGCAATTGTTCCTTTTCTTAGACCTTTTTTGATTTCTTCTTCAGAAAGTTCTCCTTCTTCTAAATATTTCATCATTAATTCATCATCTTGTTCTGCAGCAGCTTCAACCATTTTAGATCTGTATTCATCTGCTTTTTCTTTTAAATCTGCAGGAATATCAGTTTCTTCAATTTCTTTTCCTAAATCGTCTTTATGAATGAATGCTCTCATTTTTATTAAATCAACGATTCCTTGGAAATTATCTTCTGCTCCTATTGGTAATTGAATTGGAACAGGGTTAGCTCCTAATCTATCTTTAACTTGGTCTATACAAGCATAAAAATCTGCACCTGTAATATCCATTTTGTTAACATAGATCATTCTTGGAACTTGGTATTTATCAGCTTGTCTCCAAACTGTTTCTGATTGTGGTTGAACTCCACCTTTTGCTGCTAATACTAAAACTGAACCATCAAGAACTTTTAAAGATCTTTCAACTTCAACTGTAAAGTCAACGTGTCCTGGTGTATCAATAATGTTAATTCTATGACCTAACCAATGACATGTTGTAGCAGCAGAAGTAATTGTTATACCTCTTTCTTGCTCTTGAACCATCCAGTCCATTGTAGCTGCACCTTCATGAACTTCTCCTATTTTATGAGTTTTTCCTGTATAAAATAAGATTCTTTCTGTTGTTGTTGTTTTACCAGCATCAATGTGAGCCATTATTCCTATATTTCTTGTTTTCTCTAAAGGAAATTCTCTTCCAGCCATATTTTCCTCCTTTATTTTATTTAATCTTAATGTATATATAGCAAATTAACTAATTAAAAATATTCTGTATTTTCACAAAATATTTATTAAAAAGTTAATGTGCTATTTACTACAATTTTTAATTTAAAATTTAAGAAACCTATATACTTTTTAATAATATATTTTATCTTAATTTTACCATTTATAATGAGCAAAAGCTTTGTTAGCTTCAGCCATTTTATGCATATCTTCTTTCTTCTTGAAAGCTCCACCGTTTCCAGCTACTGCATCCATTATTTCACCAGCTAATTTTTCTGACATAGTTTTTTCATGTCTATTTCTAGCATAAACAACTAACCATCTTAAACCTAATGTTTGTCTTCTTTCTGGTCTTATTTCAATTGGCACTTGGTATGTAGCACCACCAATTCTTCTAGCTTTAACTTCTAGAACTGGCATTACATTGTTTAGTGCATCTTCAAAAACTTCTAATGGATTTTTGTTTTCTTTTTCTTTTATGATGTCAAATGCATCATAAACTATTTTTTGAGCAACTGTTTTTTTACCATCAAGCATTACGTTGTTTATTAATTTTGTAACAACTTTGCTATTATACATTGGATCTGGTAAAACTTCTCTTTTTGCTATATATCCTTTTCTTGGCACTATTCTTCCCTCCTTATAATATTTAATACTAATATAACCTAGTATTTTAGGTACTCTAAAAAGCTTAATACTAATAATTCCTTCTTAATACTTTTTAGTTAAGTGCTATATAATCTATTATTAATTTAAGTACAAACCTAAATTAGTAAGTTATATGCACCTTGCAATTTCATTCCAAATTACGGTTTATTTTTTTGGTTTTTTAGCTCCGTATTTAGATCTTGCTTGCATTCTGTCTTTAACTCCTGCAGTATCTAATGTTCCTCTGATTATGTGATATCTAACACCTGGAAGGTCTTTTACTCTTCCTCCTCTTATTAATACAACACTATGCTCTTGTAAGTTGTGTCCTATTCCTGGGATATAAGATGTTACTTCATAACCATTTGAAAGTCTAACCCTTGCTACTTTTCTTAAAGCTGAGTTTGGTTTTTTAGGTGTTACTGTTTTAACAACTGTACATACACCTCTTTTTTGTGGTGAACGTCTATCAGTCATTTTCTTTTTCATAGAATTGTATCCATGTTGTAAAGCTGGGGCTGTAGATTTTGTTACACCTGTTTGTCTTCCTTTTCTTACTAATTGATTAATTGTTGGCACTTAAATTTCACCTCCTGAAAATATTTTAACCGTTAGCATCTATTGCCATTTTTAGCAATTTATACTAACGGTTAATATTATATCATCGATACTTGTGTAAGTCAATATTTATAATAATTTAAATTTTAATATTCCCTGTCTTCTTGAATTGATTCTTGCGCTTGAGTTTGAGTTTGATGTATATTTAATTCTTGCGCTTGAGTTTGAGTTTGATATATATTTGATTCTGGCTCAGCATTGGTTTTTACTTGTTCATGAAAATTATTTGTTTCGGTTTCAGCAGGCAATAATTTTATTTCTTCCTCGTTTACTGGATTTTTTCTTTTCCTATAATTTACTATGTTAGCTATTCGATTATGTAATTTAGCCATTCTTGAAAATTTTCTTTTTTGCATATTAGAAAAATTATTTTCTTTACAATTATATAATCCTTCTAAATTATATTCTAAATCAAATGGAATACTATCTTTATTAGCTTTCCTATTTGATAAAGCTAATATATAATTATTTATATATCCCATTTTTTCCTCTGCTAACTCACTTTTCCCTTGTTCACTTGCATTTTTATATTTTCCCACTAAATATCCTAATATATTAGGATCACATTTTCTTAAAACTTGTCTGTTTTTTAATTTTCCAAGATTGAATATGCTATTATAAACATCTTCTCCAAAGGTTTCCATCATTGTTTTTTTCATTTCTTTTACCGTTCCTAATGCATATGTATTACCCGAAAATATATCTTCGACATTATTTCCATTATATATGTAATATTTATTAACGCCCGCTTCATATTTTATTGAAAATTCTTTTTCTTTAATTTTATTAGAATTAGTTGATTCTGGTGTATCAGAAGGATTTATTATGTTTTGCTCTTCATCAGTGCTTATTGCTTCTGGTGTTTCAGAAGGATATATTATGTTTTGCTCTTCATCAGCGCTTATTGCTTCTGGTGTTTCAGAAGGATATATTATGTTTTGCTCTTCATCAGCGCTTATTACTTCTGGTGTTTCATCAGAATTTGTTGCAGCTTGCTCCTCAGCAGAATTTGTTTTTTCTTTTGTAGGAATTTGTTTTTTGAATTTTTGAATATGATTATTGTAAAATTCATCTATGTTTTTTGGGTTTATTTTTTCTATGTACTTTACTAAATTGTCAAATGTTTTTTTGTCTGCTTTAATATCATCTATCTCGCTTGCATATTTATTTTTTTCATTTTTTATTTGTGTATCTAGTTCATCTATTTTTTTATCTAACTTTTCTATAGCAAATTTTACTGATTTATCTTTAATTTTTATTTTTTCTAATGTAGCCCTTTGCTCTTTGTATTTTTCTTTTTCTTTAATTATTTTATCACTTTTTTCTTCTAACGCTTTTATTCGGTTGTTATATGAATTTTCTACTTTTTTCTTTAAATCTTCTTTTTTTGATTTTATTTCATCTTTCTTTTCATCTTTCTTTATTTTAGTCTTTTCATATTCTTTATCTATTTGTTCTCGATTTTTAATTATTTTTTCTGTTTCCTTTATATAATCTTTATCATCTTCTTTAGCCTTCTTTATTAATGCTTCAATTTTACTTTTTTGTTCAAAAAGATTACCTTGTTCATCTATTTTTGTCTCATCATTTTCTATATATTTTAAACGTATATTTATTTTCTTTAATTGATTATTGTAATCTATTATGCTCTTTTTATTTTCTTCAACAGCTTTTACGATTTCTTCTAATTGTGTATTAGCATCTTCCGGAGAATTTTCATATTCTTTTTCATATTCTTTTTCTTCTTTTAATAATTCTTTGTAGTCATAGAAATACTCACTAAATTCTTTTTTATTTTCTTCCATAATAATTCTTCACTCCTACTTATAAATATTCTTTATATCTTTGGTTTTATGATATTATAATAATTATAACATATATTATCTATTAAAATCAATATTTTGTAAATAATTCTTATGAGCCCTACTGCTCTTATATGGTACTACTATGCCTCTGCTTATTTCTTTATTTGCAACATTCTTTATCCAGCCTTTTAAACTTTTATCCTCATTTAACAAATGATATACTAATTTAAATTCAGTTTCATCAAATTTATAATAATCAGTCATTTCTTCCCTTATTTTTTTATCAGTTAAACCTTTTTGCGAATACATTTTAATTATCTTTTTTCCTTTATAATCTACAACCGCAATTAAATCTATAAAATATTTTTTCTTTATATTTGTATTATTATTTAATTGATAATTATATCCATTAGTTGCTGTTAAACAAATTTCTCCTTTTGATAATTCTATTTTATCTCCTATAGTAATTGTTTCGCAAATATTTTTCTTTGCATCTGTGCTATTACATTTTATTTTACAAATTTTAGAATTTGCCTGCTTTTTTTTGGGGCTAATTTCTTCATTGTCTATATTAAATTTTTTTATTATTTTTTTATTTACTTTTTCTAATCTTAATAAAGCTATCTTTTTTCTTTTCAGCTGTTTTATTCTATTTTCTAGTATAACTACATTATCCTTCGCTATAGACAAAGAAATACTTTTATTTAAATTTTCTAAATCTTTATTTGTTTTTTCAATTTCATTTTCCAGTTTATTTATTATATTTCTAAGACAATTTTTAAAAATCTCCATATAACATCCTCTTTTCATTTATTACAAATTATACCATTAAATCGTTGTTTATGTCAACCCTCTCTCCTGGAATTAAGTATAGCATGCTTTAATTTTTAAATTTCTTTTTCAATAATTCTATTTCTTTTTTGTAACCATCTATTTCATTAGGTGTTTCTAAATAAAATGGTAACTGCTTAATTCTCTCATTATTTATTATTTTAGTTATTGCTTCTAATCCAATTTTTCCTTCACCAATTTTTTCGTGTCTATCTTTATGGCTTGCTTTGTCATTTTTACTATCATTTAAATGAATTGCTTTTAATTTATCTAATCCAATTATATTATCAAATTCATCTAATACCGCATCAAAATCATTTACTATATCATATCCAGCATCCCAAATGTGGCAAGTATCTAAACATACACCTAATTTTTCTTTTAATTCAACCTTATCTATTATTTTTTTAATTTCTTCAAAAGATCTTCCTACTTCACTTCCCTTGCCAGCCATTGTTTCTAGTAAAACTGTTGTTGTTTGTTCTTTTGTTAATATTTCATTTAACATTTCTGCTATAAAATCAATACCAACTTCTACACCTTGTCCAACATGGCTTCCTGGATGAAAATTGTAATAATTTCCTGGTGTATATTCCATTCTTTTTAAATCATCTGCCATAGTATTTTTTGCAAATTCACGTATTCCACTATCAGCAGAGCATGCATTTAATGTATATGGTGCATGTGCTAAAATTTTATTTATTTCATGTTCCTTTGAGTATTGTAAAAAAGCTTTTACATCATCTTCATTTATTTCCTTAGCTTTTCCACCTCTTGGATTTCTTGTAAAAAATTGAAATGTATTTGCTCCTATACTTACTGCTTGTTTAGCCATTGCTAAATATCCTTTTGAAGCAGATAAATGACATCCTATTGTAAACATATTTACCTCCTATTTTATTATCTTTTAACAACTAATTTATTTATTTTTGCTTTTATGTAGCTTTCTAGTTTTCCCATAAACTCTGCTGATTCAATTTCTTTTTTGGCTACCATCTCTAAACCTTTTTCCCAACTTGCTGTTAGTTTTGGGTTTAGCATATCTGGCATTGACATATTAACAACATCATATATAGCCTCACCTTTAACTGTTGGTGTAATTATTTGTGTTTTACCATTTATATTTATATATTTTATTTTTTCAAGTTTTTTTATAATTTCAGCTCTTGTTGCACTTGTTCCAATACCAGCACCTTTAATTTGCTCTCTTAGCTCTTCATCTTCAATTAATTTTCCTGCGTTTTCCATTGCAAGTATCATTGAACCAGAATTATATCTACTTGGTGGAGATGTTTCTGCGTCTTTTGTTTCGAAATTTATTACTCCAACTTCTGAATTTTTCTTTAATTTTGTTAAAATTTCTAAGTTATCTTGTACTGTTTCATTTTCTTTATTCTGATCTTTTACATTTTTATTTTTTGCTATGTCTAAATAACCTGTTTTTGTGCACACCTTTCCTGATGTTGAAAATTGTTCGTTATCAATTGTAACAATTACAGAAATTTTATTGAATTCTGCTGGTGGATAAAATATTGCTAAAAATCTTTTTACTATTACTTTGTATATTTGTTTGTGTAAATCAGGTAATTTTTCATAATTTTCATAGCCTTGTCCTGTTGGAATAATTGCATAGTGGTCTGTTATTTTACTATCATTTACGTATTTAGTTTTTACAATATTTGTAGAATATTTCCCCTCAGCCATTTGCTTTATATATCCTTGAACTTCTTCATCTTTATATCCTTTTGCTATTCCATTTAAGTTTTTGGAGATTATTTTTGCTACAGCAGTTGACAAAACTCTGGCATCAGTTCTTGGATATGTTACAAGCTTTTTTTCATATAGATTTTGTATAACTTCTAGTGTTTCATCAGGTTTAATTTTGAATCGCTTTGTACACTCGTTCTGTATTTCTGCCAAGTTGAATAATAATGGAGCATTTTCTTTTTGCTTTATTTTTTTCACTTCTTTAACAATTGCTTTTTTATCCTTTAAAGATAGTATAAATTTTTGAGCATCTTCTATTTTTTTAAAACCTGTTTCATTATACAATTGTGGGGAATTAAACATTTTCGAATCTTCTGTTACTTTCCATTCAGCTTTAAAACTACTGTCAGTATCACCAAATTCTCCTATAATTTTATAGTATGTTGTTTTAACAAAATTAGCAATTTCACGCTCTCTTGATACAACCATTCCTAATACACAAGTCATAACTCTACCTACAGAAATTGATACTTTTTCTTCATCTATTTGTTTTGCAATTCTTCTTCCAAATATTATTGAAAGTAGTCTTGAAAAATTTATTCCAATTAGATAATCCTCTTTAGCTCTTAAATATGCAGCATCAGATAAGCTATCATATTCTGATAAATCTTTTGCTTCTTTAATACCCCTTTTTATTTCTTCCTCTGTTTGTGAATCTATCCAAACTCTCTTCATTTTTGCTTTTGGATTAGGTTTTGCCATCATAAAAACAAGTCTTTGAATATATTCTCCTTCTCGCCCAGAGTCACCTGCGTTATATATTTCTTCTACATCTTCTCTTTGTAATAATTGTTTTACGATGTTGAATTGATTTTGAACTGCAGGAATTATTTCGTATTTCCATTCTGTTGGTATAAATGGAAGTGTATCTAATCTCCAAAATCTCAAATTTTCATCATATTTTTCTGGATAACTCATTGTAACTAAATGACCAACACACCATGTTATTATCCATTCATTAGATTCAATATATCCATTTTTTCTGTTAACATTTATACCTAATGCTTTTGCAAATTCCATTGCTACAGATGGCTTTTCTGTAATTATTAATTTTTTTGCCAATTAACCATCAATCCTTGTTAATATATTTGGATTTTTGTGGAAATCCATAAACCATTTATATTTTAGATTTTATATAATCATTTGCAATTTGTAATAATTCTTGTGCCATTTGTATTGTCTGTGGATTTTTAAAATTCATTTTTTGAGTTAATTTATTTAAATAATCCTTTTCTTTTATTACTATGTAACTACTTTTATAATAAAAGTCAAAAACATATGCCATATGGGAAATCCATATATCTCCATATGTCGCTCTCTTTTTATAATCTATCATATGGTCTTCTTTAAATTCTCTTATTATTTCATTTGAAAAAGTTTCATTTTGCATATCTTCTGCTGAACAGCCATATGTGTTTTTTATGTCATCTGTTAATAAAACATAAAAACAGTCTAATTTATCAGCATCTCTTATTATTTTTGAATGAAGTAATTCTTGCTCTGTTAAATTATCTTCAATTTTTGACCTGTTATGATTTAATATTGCTGTTTTAATTATCTTATAATATTTTTCATCTACATTAAATTTCTCAATTAAATTATCTTCAAACAAAATTTTTGCACCATATTCACCGTGATTTATGCTTATTTTATCTATAAAAGTATTGTATTTTCTTACTTGTTCAAATCTGCCTATATCATGTAATAAACCTATTAGTTCAGCTAATTTTATATCTTCTTCTGATAAATTTAGTGATGTTGCAATTTTTTTGCTTAGCTCTGATACCCTCAAAATATGCGCAACTTTTAAAGCAATCTTTCCATCCTGTAAATTATAATTTGATACATATTCTTTAAAAACTCTTTTTGAATTATTAATGTCTATCATTTTATTTTTACCTACCTTAAAACTTTTTCTATATATTATACTAACAGTAAATTTTTTTCAAGCATTTCTTTATATACAATCCCAATTTTTACCCTTGACTACAAAATATTTTTAATGTATTATAATAGATATTTATACATAGATAGGAGATTTAATAATTATGTTATGTTCAGTTTGTAAAAAGAATGCGGCTGTAATATTTATAAATAAATCAAATGACGCCAGTCAAATGGAAGGACTATGTTACGAATGTGCTAAAAAACAAGGCATAAATCCTTTAGATGCTTTAGCCAAACAAGCTAACTTATCTGATAGTGATTTAGAAAATATGTCTATGCAATTTGAAAGTATGTTTAATGACATGTCTGAAAACCCTGACCTAAACTTTGAAGACTCTGAAAATAGTGATAATTCTAATAGTTTAGGCTCAATATTTTCTGGATTATTTGGTAACTCACATGATACAGAACAATCAGCAAGTAATTCGAATAAAAAAGTAAAAACAGAAAAAAGACAAAATAAAAAACATAAAGCTTTAGATAATTTTGGAACAAACTTAACTTTAAAAGCCAAAAATAATCAATTAGATATGGTTATCGGTAGAGATAAAGAGCTTGAAAGAGTTATACAAATTTTAAATAGACGTACAAAAAATAACCCTTGCCTTGTTGGTGAACCAGGTGTTGGAAAAACTGCAATTGCCCAAGGATTAGCTATAAAAATCGCCAATGGTAATGTTCCTGCCAAATTATTAAATAAAGAAGTATATTTATTAGATATGACAGCAGTTATTGCTGGTACTCAATTTAGAGGTCAATTTGAATCAAGAATGAAATCTATAATTGATGAATGTAAAAACTGCGGAAATATTATTTTAGTAATTGATGAAATTCACAATATTATTGGTGCTGGTGATGCAGAACGCTCTATGAATGCAGCAGATATTTTAAAACCATCTCTTTCTAATGGGGAAATTCAATTAATTGGAACTACAACTTTAAAAGAATATAGAAAATATATAGAAAAAGATAGTGCTTTAGAAAGAAGATTTCAACAAGTTTTAGTTGAAGAGCCATCTGTTACAGACTCTGTAAATATACTTGATGGTATAAAAAAATATTATGAAGACTTCCACAAAGTAAAAATATCTACAGATGTTATAAAACAGGCTGTTATCATGTCTGAAAAATATATACATGATAGATTTTTACCAGATAAAGCTATTGATGTATTAGATGAAGCTTGCTCTGAAATAAATTTAAACAATAAAGATTTATATAAATTGGAAGTACTAAAAAATGAACTTCAAGATGTTCAAGCTGAAAAGGCTGAAGCTGCTCAAGCTGACTCTACAGAAGATTATCAAAAAGCAGCTGAATTAAAAATGCGTGAATGCAAACTTCAAGAGCAAATTGATGCTTTAAATAAAAGTATGAAAGTTGTTTCTTTAACAACACAAGATATTGCAAATGTAATTGAGCGTTGGACAAAAATTCCTGTAAAGAAAATAACTGAAGAAGAAACACAAAAATTGTTAAATTTAGAGCAAAATCTTCATAAAAGAGTTATTGGTCAAGATGAAGCAGTAAAATCTGTTTCTAAAGCTATTAGACGTAATAGAGCTGGATTAAAAACTACTAAACGTCCACCCTCTTTCATATTTGTTGGACCAACTGGTGTTGGTAAAACAGAACTTGCAAAATCACTTGCTTATGAAATGTTTGGTGACGAAAATTCAATAATTCGTGTAGACATGTCTGAATATATGGAAAGTCACTCAACAGCAAAACTTATTGGATCACCTCCTGGATATGTTGGATACGATGATGCTGGTCAATTAACCGAAAAGGTAAAAAGAAAACCTTATTCAATAGTTTTATTTGATGAAATAGAAAAAGCTCATCCAGATGTATTCAATTTATTATTACAAGTTCTAGATGATGGAAGATTAACTGATAGCCAAGGAAACACTGTAAGCTTTGAAAATACAATTATCATTATGACTTCAAATGTTGGTTCAAATTTAAATACTAATTCAATAGGATTTAATAATAATGAAACCGCAATAAACAATAAAGTATTAGATAGTTTAAAAGAAACATTTAGACCAGAATTTTTAAATAGAATTGACGAAATTGTTTCATTTAAAGCATTAACTAAAACAGAATTACTTCAAATTGTTGATTTAATGTTACAAAATACAAATAAAGCATTACAAGATAAGGATATTATAATGAACATATCTGATTCAGCTAAAAATTTCTTATTAGAAAAAGGCACAGATTTAAAATATGGTGCCCGTCCTTTAAGAAGAGCTATACAAAGATATGTTGAAGACGAATTATCAGACTTAATTTTAAAATCAGATTTAAAAAATGGTCAAACAGTTAATATAGATTGTATAAATAACGAATTATCTTTTGTAGTAGAATAATATAATAGAAAACGGAGGTTATTATGAAGAAAAATATACCAAATATACTCACTTTATCAAGGTTTGTTTTAATACCATTTATTATAGTTTCACTTGTGTGTAACAAATATTTAATAGCTTTCATACTTCTTACTATATCAGGTTTAACTGATGTATTAGATGGTTTTATAGCAAGAAAGTTTAATTTTATAACAGACTTTGGTAAACTAATAGACCCATTAGCAGATAAAGCAACTCAATTATCAATTTTAATAACTTTATCTTTAAAAACAACATCTTCTGGTGAACCAATTATTCCTATATGGATATTGTTCATAATTTTTATAAAAGAATTTATGATGATAGCAGGAGCTTCTTTCCTTTATGGTAAAGATTTAGTTGTATCTAGTAAATGGTATGGAAAACTTACAACTGTCTTATTTTATATTGCAATTGTTTCTTCTTTTATAATTGCTTACTTTAATATACCATATAGATTTGATACATATATTTATTATTTAGGATTAGCAATGACTATATTCTCATTAATTATGTACTTTAATTCATTTTATGCAAAAGGATATTTCGAAAATTTAAAGAATTTAAAAAAGTAAGACTCTAAGGCGAAACTTAATGTTTCGCCTTTTTTATTCAAAATCTTCTAAGAAGATACTTAAATCTTTTTTTCCAATTATTTTAATCCCATTTTTTAAGTTTTCTTGATCTTCTTCTGGCAGATATTTCGTTAGTATTTCTGTATTTTTTACGAAATGCTCAGCATTATTTTCATCTATGTTATAAATTGATATATGACCATTATTCTCCTTTACAATATAATGTTCAGAACATATACCATCCGCTTCCTTAGATATAATTATTTCTTTTTTGGAAAAACTTGTAACGTTCCAATCTGTATAATAGTTTTCGACTTCTTCTTTTGTCATATTTACTATAGCAACTGGAACTTTGTATTGCTCTTTTTCTGTATGTCCACATTTTGAAAATGTTTGTTCCATTATTAGTGTTGTATTTGGAAGTACAACTTCTTCCTCAACATTTGTGGATATAGTACTTTCATTTACAATTTCTACTTTGTTTATTGTATTATTTACAATATTTTCTTCTGTTAACTTTGGTTCATGAATTCGCTCTATATAAAAAATTAATGTTCCTATTATTATAACTGTTAAAATTATACAGGTTATTATTATGCTTCTTTTACTCATTTTCATCAACTCTCTTTTTATAATATTTTTATTATTATTTGTAAGGTGAAAAATTTTATTCAATTTTTTTGGATTGTCCTCCCTGAAATACCTATTTTAAAAAGCTTATAATAATTTTGTCACTTTATATTTTTTTCCATTTGTTTCTATTGTTATTTCCCCCATTTCATCTGTTCTATATATTTTTATATTTTGATTTTGTAATGTTTGAATTGTTGTAATTGCTGGATGGCCAAATTTGTTCTTCTTTCCGACTCCTATTAATGCCTCTTGTGGTTTTACTTTTTCTATAAAATCCATGGTTGATGATGTTTTTGAACCATGATGTGGTATTTTTATAATTGTTGCTTTTAATTTATTTGTTTCATTTTTATATGTTTCTATTATTTTTTCTTCAGCAATTTTTTCAATATCTCCTGTAAACAGTATTGAGAATTTCTTATAAACCATTTTACATACCAATGAGTTGTTGTTCATTTTGTTATCTGATATTGGTTCTATAGCATCTGGCCATAATACTTCGAAATATAAATTTTTTTCTATATATATTTTGTCTCCTTTGTTTGCTATTTTTATATTTATTTTTTCCTGTTTTGCAATTTTTAAGAATTTTTTATAGTTCTCGTTATATTCAAATTGTTTACTTATAATTACATTTTTTACCTTGATATTTTGCATAACATATAGTAAGCCTTGACAATGATCTGAATCAAAGTGAGAGATAAATATGTAATCAATTACTTTTGACCTTCTATTTAACAAATATGGTAATAATATATTTTCACCCACATAATCCTCTCCTATTTCATTTCCTCCACCATCTATAAGAATTTTCTTATTATTTCTTGTTTGTATAAATGTGCAATCCCCCTGGCCCACATCTACAAAGTGTATGTACATATTTTCGTCTATTAATCTGGCTATATTTGTTATAAGGCAAATTGATATGTATATTATAAGTAACTTTTTGGATAACTTTTTTAGAAATAATTTTTTAGATTGTTTTGAATTAAATTTTATAAATTGAATTAATACTATTACATAATACATGATTACAGAAAATAAATATGGCGTACATATAATTATACTTGTAAATTTTAACTTAGATAACATACTCACCATTCCAGTCAAACATTTTATAAAAAAATCTAATAGTATTGATATTATTCTAGCTAAATTTATTGAAAAAAAAGAAACAAAAACGCTTGTAAAAATCAATGGCATTATACATGATAATAATAAGCTTGCCAGTATATTTGATATTATAAAGATGTAAGAGAATTTATGATAATATATAATAATTATTGGAAGAATTATTATATTTGCTGATATACTTAATGCTATTGACTGTTTTATATATTTTGTCAGCTTATTTTTATTTAATATTTTTATATAATTAAACATTTTTACAATTATATTATAAAACAGTAATATTCCTAATGTTCCTCCTGATGAAAGCCAAAAACTTAAATTTAATATAGAATATGGGTTTATTATTAATATTACTAAACTTGCCAAGCTTAAATTAGTTAAACTATCAGATTTTCTATTTAATAATTCTGCTAAAATATATAATACAGTCATTATTGTTGCTCTTACAATTGATTCGCTATTTCCAACTAAATTGCAAAATACAGTTACAATTATAATTAAAATAATATTTTTCTCAGATTTTTTACATCCTAATATCATATATGAAAAAAATAAAATAATGTATGTCATATGCATTCCCGATATTGCAAGTATATGTGATAAATTGCATATAGAAAAACTATCTATAATTTCTTCACTTATATTTGATTTATCACCTAATATCAAGGCATTGCACATATTTGCAGAATCTTCAGGCATTATTTTATACAGTTTTTGTTTCAAATTCTCATATAATTTATTTACTAAAATATTATATTTTGACATTTCGCCATTACATATTACTTTTATGCTATCATTATTGGCAGTCACAGTTCCAAATATCTTTTTTGTTCTTAAATATTCATTGTAATTATATCCTTTGTAATTTCTTTGATAATCTGCTATTTCAAATTTTCCCACTGCCCTTACTTTATCTGCATATTGAATATTATTATTTTTCTTTGTTTTAAGAATAATCTTTATGTTTCTGAATTTTTGTGGATTAGTTACTTTCATAATATATTCTGTATTGTAATCCGATTCTTTATATTTATTTAATATTATACCTTCAATTTTTACCTCATCTATATTTGTATATTTATTATATATATTAGAAGTTATATGCATATACATACATGCACACAAAATTACAATCATGCATGTAATTATCAGCTTATTTTTACTTCGTATAATTATATATATATTTAATATTGTAAATAGAAAAATGGAGATTATATTATAAAAATATAACCCCCATATTAAACCACATATATAACTTATAGTAATTATAACAATTTTCCTTTTCAAAAATACTCCTTACTATAAACCCCTATTATAAAATTCTTCTGGCTGTTACATATCTTTGTTGATATGAAGCTGATGATAATGAAGAAATTGTTACACCTGTTTTTGGATTTGATGCATGAATAAATTGCCCATTTCCTATATATATTCCAACATGACCAATTTCTGTTTTAGCAGTATTTTTAAATATTAAAATATCTCCTGGTTGTAAATTACTTTTACTTACTGCAACACCATCATTTGCTTGTGTTTTTGAAGAACGACTTAATGAATATCCAAAATGTTTATATACATATTGAACAAATCCTGAACAGTCAAATGACTTTGGTCCATTTGTTCCATAAACATATGGATAACCTTGAAATGTTTTTGCATATGCTACAATTGCATCTGCAGATTTATTGGATTCTGTTGTAGTTTCTCCTTTTTGTACTTCAACCTTATTTTCTTCATTGTTTTCAGTTAAACTATTTGAACTTCTTGATGTTGTTTCAACCTTTTTTGATGAAAGCAATGATTTTTGAATATATGCTTTTTTTCCATTAATATCAACTATGTACCAATCACCATCTTCACCTGTTACAGTTACTTTATCGTTAGTGTCAAACTTTTTAACTACACTTGATGATTTATTTGCTTCGCTTCTTGCATTTACAGAAGTTCCTTTTACATAGTATGTCTTTGATGTTGTTTCTGATTTTTTATCTTCATCTTTTTTATTCTCATCTGTTTTGGCATTATTATTTTCTGTTGTAGTATTAGTATCATTGTTGTTATTGTCTTGATTTTTTGTATTATTCTCGTCATTATTTGAAGTTGTTTGCTCTGTTACAGATATCTTTGCTGTTAATACCCAACCTTCTTTTGATTCATTTTTTATATAAGACCATGCTCCTGCTGAACTTAATACTTCATATTTTTCTCCAGATTTTGTTTTATTTATCTCATCACTATTAATTAGTGGTATTATTCTTATTGATACTTCTTCTGATACAGTAGCTTGTTTTATTTTTGGTTCATTATTTTGTGTTTGATTTTCTGTATGGTTTTGCTCTTGTGTAACATTTTCTGTTGTGGTATTTTGTTGTACATTGTTTTGTTCTGTTGTATTATTAACAACATTTTTTGTTGTAGTATTTTTATTTTCGTTTGTCTCGTTTTTTACTTCATTTTTTGTTGTATTATTATTGTCTTTTACTTTAATATATTGTTTACTAACATATCCAACTTTGTTTTCACTTTTTATTTTACACCAATCACCATCTTCACTAATTACTTCTACTTCTGTATTTTCATCAAGTAGCTCTAATATTTCTGATGATGTACTCTTATCTTTTCGTAATCTCAAATCATTTGTAGTAACAGTACCAGTTGTTGCAAATACTGTTGTGTTAAAACATAAAAATAAACTCAAAGTTATGCCAATTATTATAATCATAACCATACTTTTTTTATCTTTCATTTTTCATTTCTCCTTTTTTGAAACTGTGGTTAGTATACCTTATTTTTACAAAAAAGTCAATTTTTTCTACGGAAATAGCAAAAAAATAAACCATGAATAATTTTCATGATTTATTTTTTATAATTAAGTAAAAGCATAGTTTAACTATGCTTTATATGAATTCATATTATATTTATATAAATTTCAATTATTTTAATTATCCATTAACTGCATCTTTTAATGCTTTTCCAGCTTTGAATACAGGAGCTTTTTTAGCAGCTATTTTCATTTCTTTACCTGTTTGTGGATTTCTTCCTTTTCTTTCAGCTCTTTCTCTTACTTCGAATGATCCGAAACCTACTACTTGGATTTTTTCTCCGTCTTTTAAAGATTCTGCTATAACATCGATTAATGCATTTATTGATGCTTCAGCATTTTTCTTTGTTTCTCCTGTTTTAGCAGCTACTGCCGCAATTAAATCAGATTTGTTCATTGTTCATTACCTCCTATTGAATTTCATATTATGTACTTTATAATTCCGGTCTATTGCAGATTTATAAACTACTATAATGAATATTCGCCAAATTTATGCAAAATCCTTCTTTTTTCATCATTTTTTCTCATAATTTTTATTTTTTTCTGAAATTAGGAATAAATGGTATCAATCCTAACTCATCTTTATTCAAAATTTTTAGAGCAATTACAGAAAGAATATACATTAGTCCAGCGATTACTATTGCTAATATTATAGCTATATTTTCTATAAATATACCTTTTAAGAAAAAATAACTGTAATATAAAGCTGTGCTCATTATACATGAAGCAATTACAGGTTTCAAGATATATTTGAAAAAATTTAATTTTATTTTTGTATATTTTTTCATTACATTAAAACTTATACTAAATGCAATCAAATGACATGTCATTGTTGCAACACATGCCCCTGCAGTTCCACCAATAAGATATGTTTCTGGCAATCTTATCAAATTAATATTTAATAATATTTTCGCAATAACTCCAATAAATATTGAAATTGTTGGTATAAAAACCTTACCAACACCTTGCAAAACTGAATTTATAATTTGCTCTAATGCTATAAAAATCATTGAAATTGCACTAATTTTAAGTAGCCAGCTTCCACTATTGCTTTTAAACAATAGCACTAATATCTGATCTGAAAAAGCAATCATTCCAAAACAACATGGCAAAACCAATAATATTGTAAATAACAAGTATGTTTTTATAATTCTATTTAGCTCTTTACCATTTTTTTGTGCATTAAGTGATGATACCATTGGTATAATTGTAGTTGCAATTGCAATTATAAAAGAAACTGGTAAAGATGATAATACATCTACTTTCCCGCTTAAAACTCCATATTGTATTTTTGCACCAACTTCACCTATATTTTCTTTCAAAAATCTAACTACTGTAACAGAATCAATATTCCTATTTAATGAAGCCAAGATACTACTTAATGATATCGGAATTGAAACTCTTAAAATTCGTTTTGCATATCCCCTTTGAAATCCTATTTTAATATCTTTTAAATTGTTTTTTTTGTATAAATATATAAAGCTAAATAATGTGGCTAGTGTAGTTGCAAAATTTGCAACAGCTGCCATTATTATTGTATTAGCACTTGTTATATAAAATGCAATTTCCACTAAAATTATTGTAAATACTGTTTTTAAAACTTGCTCTACACTTTGTGATTTTGCTGTTATATCCACCCTATTTATTCCATTATAAAAACCTCTATATACAGAAATTAAACACACATTAAATATTGCTGGAGATAAAGCAATTATTGTATATTTAGCTTCTCCAATATTAAGTAAATTATTTGAAATAAAATCTGCAAATATTGCTAAAGAAATACTTCCAACTAAACCAATACAAGCAAAAATTATCAGTGCACTTTTTAAGATTTTTGCAACTTCTTCCCTATTTCCAGAAAAATTTTTTTCTGCAATTAATTTTGCAACTGCATTTGGAACACCTATTGATGATATTGTAAGTAACAAAGCATATATTTGATATCCAGAATTATATATTGCATTTCCCCAATCACCAAACCCTGGTTTATTTGCCAAATAGAGCTTATACACTAATCCTAATATCTTTACAATACACTGTGCAATAATTAATGAGATAACCCCATTTAAAATTTTGTTTTTATTTTTCATATAAAATCCTTTTTATTTTTAATATATTCATATATGTATGTATAATTCCTCTCATTTATTATTCAAATCTCAACAAATTATGTCAAAACACTTGAAATTTTGCCCAATTTATAGGATAATATAAAAGTAATAGTTTAATTTTTGAAAGTGGTGAAAAATTTGAAAATAATTGATAAATTCTTAAAGTTATTAAAAACTGACAGAAACACATTTCTGACATTTATATTAACTTTACTAACTATATATTTAACAATAGATAGAATCGCAGAAATTTTAATTATGATATTTACAGGAATAGGAAGTTCATATTGGGGACCAATAAAATACGCATTAGCTTTTTGTTGTCCTATATTTGCTTTCCTATTTTCATGTAGTTCGAAATTTGCAAAATCGGAAAAAACAAAGCTATCATTTTTTTATTTGTATATAATAGCTTTATATATACTAATAATTTCAATGGTTACACAAATGGTTAATGCTGGATGTTGGTTATTCCTTTTATCAGCACCATCATATCCTATAATTGCTACAGAATTTTCAAGTTTAATAGCACCTGCCTTTCGTAGTATTTCGCTTTATTTTCCACTTACAACATTCTACCCTGTAATAAAATGGTTAATTACAACTATAAATGATACTCCAGATATTTGTGAATCAATCTACTCTTATTCAGGTATAAATTTATCTAATAAAGAAAAGACAACTACCGGCGAATACAGTTGTGAAATAAAACTATGTACTGATACTAATACTGGAAAAAGTGTAAAAATTTCAGAAGATAAGCGTTTTGAATCCATGTTAGTTGTTGGTGTATCTGGCTCTGGAAAAACATCTTTAATATTTGAACCAATGATTGCAAGAGATATTGAAAAGAAATATTTCTATAAGAAAACATCAAAAGAATTTGGTTTTGCAGCATTAAAATCAGGACTTGCTAATTTGAATTGCCCTTACGATAATGACTATATAAATAAAAACTTTTCATTAAATATGATTTCACCAAATTCATCAAAGGTTTCTAGTTATAAATCTTGTATGAAAAAATTGATTTATGCCACATCTGATGATAAAATTATTTATAGAGATTTAGGTTTAACATATATATCACCTGATTTTGAATCTATTTCTCGTATATTAAAAGTTGCAAAAAATTATCATGTTAATGTTAATCTTATTGATCCGAATTCTGATGATTCACCTGGATTAAATCCATTTTCATATGATAATCCATTACAAACCTCTATAATTATATCTACTGTTTTAAAGGCTTTACACAGCTCAAATCAAGCTGATATGGATTTAAATTTAGGAGTTCAAGCAAATTTTGCCACACAGGCAATTGAGAATTTATCTATACTATTAAAAGTAATGTACCCAAGAATGCATGATGATGAACTACCTACATTAGAAGATATGTTAAATGCATTTAATGATTTTGATATAATTCAAAAAATGTGCGAAGAAATGGAAAAAGATGAAGAATTATCTAAGAAATTCAATATATTATTAACATACTTTAAAAAGAACTTTTATAAAGAAAGTACCTATCGTCAAGATACAGAAAAATATGTATCTTCTGCAACAACACAACTTGATAATTTATTAAGATATCCTGGTATTAGAAATATATTATGTAAGAGAACAGACAACTTAAACTTTGACTCAGCTTTAGCTAATGGTGAATTTACACTATTATGCACACGACGTGGAGACCTTGGAGCCGCAGCACATACAGCTTTTGGATTATTTTTCTTATTATCAATGCAATATGCTGTACTAAGAAGACCTGGAATAGAATCAACTAGAATTCCTCATTTCTTATATATTGATGAATTTTCTGATTTTATATCTGATTCTACAGAACCAATATTTACATTATATAGAAAATATAGAGTTGGATCTGTTATATCTGTACAAAATTTAGATCAACTAAATGCAAAAAATAATAAATATAGAAAAACAATTATTGCTAACTGTGCACATAAAGTTATATTTGGAAACAATGTACCAGAAGATAATGATTGGTGGTCTAAGGAACTTGGTGAAAAAAGTAAATGGAGCTATAGTAGATCTTATGATACTGCAAAAGGCGAATACTCAGCTAATCTTTCAGGTATCAAAAATGAAAAAGTTGCAAAATATAAACCTGGAAAAATACAAACAATTAAATTTAAACAATGCATTTATAAAGTACGTGATTCAGGTGGAAAGAGCAGTGTTGGTATTGGTTCATTGAACTTTATAGAAGCAAAATATAATGAAAAACAACCTGTAACAAATTTAAACTTTGCGAAGTTTACTAATGGAATGTCTGATGATAATCCAGAGTCAGCAAAAAAGAAAATAAAGAAAAATGTTATACCTACATTTGTAAATGACGATGATTCTGAAGAAGAATTAGATCCAATTCGTTCAAGTAATTTTGACTCAATATTTGACAATGCTGATGAAGGTGATGCAATAATCTCACCAACAAATAAGAAGAATAAAAAAAATAATAATTAAAAACAAAAACATCTTTATTAATTTCTAATAAAGATGTTTTTTATATTCAAAAGATTGTAACTTATCTTCCCTGCTCATATATAACAAATTTAATATTTTATTAATACCATAACCAATAAAAAAAGGCTAACAATTATTTTGTAGCCCTTTTTATTATTAATCTAATAATTTTATTTTTGTATTTTTAATTTTGTATTTTCCAGTCTCTTCATTTAATACAAATTCAGTTAATGATTCATCTAAATTTTCATCATTTTGTTTTAAATCAGTTGTAAAATATAATTTAATTTTATCTATTAATAAATCATTCATTACAATTGTTTTAAATGTTTCAGCCATATGTTTATCATCTTCACAAACAATTATTAATTGAGGTAAACTTCTGAAACCAGAATCCATTGGAACAAAATTATCATAAAAATCTTTATAAAATTTCATTTTATCAATCAATTTTTTTTGCCAGTCATCTTCTCTTCTTACAACTTCGAATACGAAATCTATTGATTTATCATTCTTTGTTAATTTTATTGCTCCACCTGTTGCTTTGAATGTTTTTCCTGCCATTTTAGCTGTAATTGATGGCTTTGGTGTATAACTATCAAATGCTTTTACTTTTCTTAAATATGCTATTATTACCTGATTTCCTGCTAATCTCTTCTTTATCATTGCAACTGGTTTTGTATTGTCTGTTGGTTGCCATTTACATTCTTCTCCTCTTGAATTAAGTAAATATTTTCCCATTTTTTCAAGACAATAAATTCTATAAATTCCTTTACCATCATCTGAATTAAAATAATATCTTGTTAATATTTTTGCTTTTACTAATTGATCTAATTTTCCATTTAATTTATCTTGAGATTTTATTTCAAAACCATTTATTTCTAATAATTGAAATAATTGTCTTGAAGTAATAAATTCAAATTCGTTTACTAATGATAGTACCTTAAAATGTAAATCGTTTATATGTCCCAAGTTTATTCTTTGAATAATTTGATTCATAGAAACATATCCATCCTTACCATCAAATACTTTTATTTCACCTTTCCTAATTGCAAATGGTGATGTCACAGCTTTTATTTCGTTATCTTCAACCACAGTATTTTACCTCCTATAAAAATATTTAAACAATTATTAATTTTATTTTTTTCTTCTCTGGTATTATTTTTTTGACATAAACATTAACATTTTGTCCATATTCAATTCCATCTTTATACTCAGCTAATCCAACTAGGTTTGGCTTTAGCTCTATGAAAATTCCGTTTTTTGATTTTTCCACTTCTCTTGCTTTTCCAACTATTGTTGTTCCAACTTTTATGTCTTGAATATTTTCTTCCCATGTTCCTAAAAGCTCTTTGTATGTTAATATTATTTTGCCATGTTCTTTATCTATTGATTTTACCATAATATTTATCTTTTGTCCAATATGTAATCTTTCTTTAGGACTTTTTATTCTTGCAACTGACATATCTTCAATATGTACAAGTCCAACAACGCCTCCGCCAATTTCTACAAATGCACCATATGGTTGTATACTTTTAACAATGCCCTTTAAAACATTACCTTCTTTTACATCGTTTTTTAGCCATGTTATAGCATCTTGTTCTACATCTTTTCGTGATAGTATGTAATTATTAGATTCATCTATTCCCTTTACTTTAAATTGAACATACTTGTTTACTTTACTTGTACTAATATTTGTTTTATCATTTTTTCCTATTAGTTCAATTTCATTTCTGTTTATTATTCCTTTCTTATTTTCGCCCAAGTCTAAAAGCAAATTATAATTTTCATCACATTCAGTTACCTTCGCTTCTAATATTTCTTGTGTTTTTATAGCATTATCTAACATATTACTATTTATTGTTCTTTGTTTTTTAAACCATCCTTCTGGGATGAATTTTTGATATCTCATTTTTACTATCTCCTTTATCTTATGTATTGTGTTTATTATATAATTAAATTTATTGATTTACAATAGTTTTTATCTCTTCTTTTGTTAAAAATCTCCATTGACCTATTTTTAGATTTTTAACATCAATATTTGCAATTTTTGCTCTATGTAATGCGATAACTTTTTTTCCGACTGCTTCGCACATTTTTCTTACTTCCCTATTTTTTCCTTCATGTATTATAATTTCCAATCTAGAAATGTTTTTTTCCTTATCTATTTTTAATATTCTTACTTTTGCTTTTCCTGTAATATATTCATTATCTATTTTTACACCATTTCTTAATTTTTCAACATCACTTTCATCAACAATGCCTCTAACAGTTGCATTATATGTTTTTTCAATTTCATTTTTTGGATGTGTAACTTTATTTATAAAATCTCCATCGTTAGTAAGAATTAGTGCACCAGATGTATACATATCTAATCTTCCAACTGGTAATACTTTGGTTTTGTTACCTTTTATTAAATCTAATACAATTGGTCTATCAAATTGATCTTTTACAGTAGTTACATATCCAACTGGTTTATTTAGCAAAATATATTCATATTCATTATTTTGCTCTATTTTTTTATTATTAAAAATAACTTCATCTTTTTGTGGATCAACCTTTGTTCCAAGTTCAGTTACAATTTTACCATTTACTTTTACTTTTCCAGCTAAAATATATTCTTCTGCTTTTCTTCTTGAACATACTCCTGAATTTGCAATAAATTTTTGCAATCTCATTTCTTCCAAATTATTCACCTCTTTTCAATCGTTCTTCGCATATCTCAATTACTTTTTTAAAATAATCTGGAAGTTCCGCTTCTAAATGCATTTTTTTGCCAGTAATTGGATGCTCAAAATCTAAGCTTTTAGCATGAAGCATTTGACCCTTTACATTAAATTCATTTTTACCATTAGAATATACTTCATCTCCAATAACAGGATGTCCAATTTCGGCCATATGAACTCTTATTTGATGAGTTCTTCCTGTATCAATTTTTACCTCTAGTAATGTATATTTATCATATCTTCTTAATACTTTAAAATGAGTTATTGCTTCTTTTCCGTCTTTGTCTACAGCCATCTTTTTTCTGTCTTTTTTATTTCTAGCAATAGGCATATTAATTGTCGCCTCATTTTCTTTTATTATTCCCCTTACTAAAGCAATATATTTTTTATTTACTTTTCTATCTTTTATTTGTTCACTCATTTTTAAATGTGCTTTATCATTTTTAGCTACTATTAATAATCCAGATGTATCTTTATCTAATCTATGTACAATTCCAGGACGTTTTTCTCCTCCAATTCCAGATAAAGAATCTTTACATATATTCATTATTGCATTTACTAATGTTCCATCTTCATTCCCATTTGCTGGATGAACAACTAATCCCTTTGGTTTATTTACAACAATAATGTCATTATCTTCATATACTATTTCAATTGGAATATCTTGTGCCTCTATTTTTGATTCTTTTGGCTCTGGAACTTCAATTTTTATTACATCACCTTTTTTTACTTTATACGAACTTTTTTTAATAACATCATTTACTAATATATTTCCCTCTTCTAACAATTTTTGAATAACAGCTCTTGATAAATCTGAATTTTCATTTGCTATATATGAATCTAATCTTATGTTATCATTATTTTCAACTATTAATTCTTTCATTTACTTCTCCACCTTCATTTTTAAGTATGAAATTCCAATTATAATTACTCCCACAACAATACATATGTCTGCGAAATTAAATATGGGAAAATCTACTATTTCACTAAAGTCTATATAATCTATTACATATCCTCTAAATAATCTATCTATTAAATTTCCTATTCCACCTGAAATTACTAATGCAATTCCGAAGACTGTTAAACCTTTTAGTTTATTAAATTTAAAAGCAATATATATTAAAGCTACTATAATCATTAACAATGTCATTAGAGCAAATATTTTTGCACCACCTTGTCCAATACCAAATGCAATACCTCTATTTTCACAATATGTAAAATTCAATACACCATTTATAATATTATTTGGTAGATTCTCTTTGTTAATTAAAATATAATACTTAAAAATTTGGTCTATTGTAATTAATATAATATTTATAACAAAAAATTTAACTTTTTTCATTCACTAATCTCCTCATTACTTTGAGCAGATAGTCTTTCATAAATAGTAAAACTTCCGTCATCATATAGCTCTTTATAATTGCCATCTTTTGCTATTATAGAATTTAACTTTGAATTTGAATATGTTATAATATGTGTTATTTTATATTTTTCAAATTCACTTTCATAGCTTGAAGCCAAACTAGATATATTCAAAAAATCTGTAAAAATATCTCTACCTACATATTTTCCATCTTTTCCTTTTTTACCATTAAATTCTGGAGTATATAAATCTGCTCTTGAATCTATAAATACTGGTATTCCTCTATATAATAAATAACTACCATAATTATATTCGTTATAAAATCTTATATTTTCTATTCCTACTGATGGTATTAAATCATTTTCAATAAAGTTGCATGCTTCAATCGGATATGAACTAGCACTTATAAATGGACCATTTTTCTCTATTTTGCATTCTTTTAATGATAATGCTATATTACACATTACAATAGCACAAAATACTGCAAATGTTACTATATATTGAATGTCACTATTTTTCGTTTTTAAGTCATTTTTTCTTACACTTTCAATTAGTTCACAAATCAATTTTAATACTATAAAATTACAAATTAAAACTAACATTGATACTTGTCTTTGAGACATAAAACTTAATAATATAAGTCCAGCCAACATAAAAAAATCTCTAACTTTAATTTTTGTTTTAGAAAAAATTAAAATTCCTAATACAATTGTCAATATTACCATCATATTATTATTTTTTATCAATGTTAATGGTAAGTGCTCACTTATATTTTGTGTTGTATTTCCTTGATTTGTTTTTATTAAATATGTATATGGTGTATCTTTAATTGGAGTTAATAAACCTGTAAAGGCACAAATAACCATAATTAAAATTAACCATTTTATATTTTTTTCCTTATTAATTCTAAATTTATATAAATTTCCTAAATTTTTTTCAATTTTCAATTTATGTGCTTTTTTCTCTTCCTGTAAATCTAGCTTTTCTTTTTCTATTTCACTTTGATTTAATTTTTTTCTTCTAAAAAATAAATGTACTCTTTTATATAAATATTTATAGTCGACAGTTATAATAGCATATATTAATTGCTCTGCTATATATGGTAAATATAAAATAAAGTAAAAAGGCCATACTGCAGAATGAACATTAGCAATTATTATTGGTATTATTATTAACATTAATGCATATCGTACCTTTTTTGTTTTTAAAAATTGCTCTATTGAAAAATATGTTAATGCAAATAATATAAATGTTACTAACTGTGCTCTTGCTGCTATAAAGTTTTTCAAACAATATAAAGATGCAATTGTCATTGCAAATGAAAGTACTGTACCTTTATTAATTTTTTTATTAATTGCAAATATCACTAGCCCCAATAAAATAGATAATATGCAAGTTGCATAATATATTCCCTGTAATCCTCCATAATTATATATGGCATATGTTCCAACATCATATAACCAATGTGGGTATGTATATGGTAAATTTTTATGCCATGAAAATGGATCTTGCATATCTAATCCTTTATTCCATGGTAATAAGTCAGATATATTATCCGTATTTTTTACTATATGTTCTCCTATTTTTATTGTGTAAAAAGTATCATTTTGAAACGATTTTGGCGTTATAGAATACGCAAAAATGGCAATACTAATTATTGATATTAATATTACCAATTTATTTACAATTTCTTTTGTTTTTTCATTCATTTTTCTCTAATTCCTTTCAATTTTTATGTTATGATTATATCAAATTTTACATTGTATTTGCAATAAAATTACTTAATTATTAAATATGTTTTACTTTTTTATTTGAATTATATATTTTTATATGTTAGTATTTACTAGAATTTTATTTGGAAAGGATTTTGTTATTATGGAAGATAATTTATTAGCTAAAGTTCATTCATTTGAATCATTTGGTGCTGTTGATGGTCCTGGAATTCGTTACATTATATTTATGCAAGGATGTCATTTGCAATGTAAATACTGCCAAAATAGAGATACATGGAATGTAAACGAAGGAACATTATATAGTGTTTCTGACTTGATGAAAAAAATATTAAAATATAAAAATTATTTTATTGCATCTGGTGGTGGAGTTACAATAAGTGGAGGTGAACCACTACTTCAATCAAAATTTCTTATACAACTATTTAAAGAGCTAAAAAAAGAAAATATTACAATTGCAGTTGATACTTCTGGGTCTGTTGCATTAACAGATACAATAAAAGAAGTTATTTCGCTTGCCGACCTATTTTTATTAGATATAAAATGTATAAATGATAATATTTGCCAAGATTTAACTGGCGTTTCTAATAAAAGAGAACTTGAATTTGCCAAATATTTATCTGATAATAATAAAGATATTTGGATAAGACAAGTACTAGTTCCTGGAATAACTGACCATGAAGATGATTTGCTAAAATTAAAAGAGTTTTTGCAAACATTAAAGACTGTAAAAAAAGTTGATATTTTACCTTATCACGATTTAGGAAAATTTAAATGGACAAATTTAGGCTTACAATATCCTTTAGAAGGCGTTCGTACTGCAAATAATGATGATGTATCAAGAGCGAAAAAAATTCTTGGATTAATTTAGTTTATTTTTTTACTGTAGTGCTAATACAGTACAAACTTTTCTTTTATTTATAAATTATATAATCTATAAATCATCATTTTATACAAATAATATGTTTTTAATCATATTAAATTGTCTTATTTTTTATAAAAATTAATAAAAAGTTGTAACTACTGATAATAGTAATTACAACTTTTTTATACACATTATTATTCTTGAGTATATGGTAACATAGCAATTTGTCTACATCTTTTTACTTCTAAAGTAATATCTCTTTGATGTTTAGCACATGCACCTGTAGCTCTTCTTGGTAATATTTTACCTCTTTCATTAATGAATTTCTTTAATTGTTCTGGATTTTTATAATCTAATACAAGATTTTTGTCTTTACATAAAGGACAAACTTTCTTTCTCTTCTTGAATTTAGGATTAAAATCATCATCATTATTATTTCTGTTATTTCTTCTATTATTTTTCTTATCAGCCATTTTATTTTTTCCCCCCTAACTATTAATTAAAATGGTAGGTCATCTCCTGAAAATGTTTCAAAGTCTGAATTTTCACTTGCTCCAGTGTTTTGTGTTGGCATTGCTCCAAAAGTAGCATCGAAATTAGTGTTTCCACCCATATCTCCGTCTCTTTTGCTATCAGCAAAATATGCTTCTTCAGCAATAACTTCTGTTACATAGTGTTTTTGACCTTGTTCATCATCCCAAGTTCTTGTTTGTAATCTTCCGATTATTCCAACTTGTTGACCTTTTTTAAAATATTTACTACAAAATTCACCTAATTTGCTCCATGCAACTATATTAAAGAAATCAGCTTGTCTTTCTTCACCTGGACGAGCAAATCTTCTATTTACAGCTAATGAAAATGAAGCAACTAATGTATTATTAGTTTGTGTGTATCTTACTTCTGGGTCTCTTGTTAATCTTCCCATTAATATAACTTTGTTCATAATTTCACCATTCCTTTATTTATTAATAAAGGCCTTTTTACAATTATTAATCTTTTTTTACTGTCATGAATTTTATAATTTCATCTGTTATTCTGTAATTTCTTTCAAGCTCTGCAATTAAGTCAGAATTAGCCTCGAAATAGAATACTGCATAAAATCCTTCTGAGAATTTTTTTACATCATAAGCTAATTTTCTTTTTCCTAATTCATCAACTTTTTCTACTTTACCATCATTATTAATTAAATCTGTAAATTTTGAAATTAATGCTTTCATTCCTTCTTCATCTACAGTTGGATTAATAATGACAACACTTTCGTATTTATTCATTATTTTTTCACCTCCTTATGGATATAAAACCTACACTTTTTGTGCAAGTAAGGAAAGATAGTTTACTTACTATTTTTCTCAATGTTGGTATTTTATCACAAAAACGCTATTAAATCAATACTATTTTTGTATTATTTATTGACTTTTTTCTACAAAATAATATAATATTTTACACAAATTATTTTCAAAGGGGGAAAAATTTTTATGTTTAAAGAATTTAAAAAATTTATAATGCGTGGAAATGTTTTAGATATGGCTGTAGGTATTATTATTGGTAATGCTTTTAAAGATATAGTTGACTCTTTAGTGGATAATATTATTATGCCAGCAATTTCATGTTTAATTGGAAAAGTTGATATTTCAGGATTAACTGCTAATATTGGTGAAATACATATTGCTTATGGTCAATTTTTAAATACAATTCTTAACTTTTTAATTATTGCTTTCTCATTATTTATGGCAATAAAAATTATTAATAAAATTAACGATATTAACAAAGCTGCTCTTTCAAAATTAGGAAAAAAAGTAGAAGAAAAAGAAGAACCTACTACAAAAAAATGTCCATATTGTCTTTCTGAAATTGATATTCACGCAACTAGATGTCCACATTGCACTTCTATTATTGAAGATATTGATGAAATTAACAATACTTCTAATAAAATTGAAACTAGTCATGAATAATGTTTTTTATCAAAAAAAGACACGGATATATGATATTCATATTTCCGTGGCTTTTTAACTTATTTCGTAGCAACATATGCAATAGCAATAAGTACTACGAACAGGGCAGTTCCTATTATCTTGGAAATTCGGTTCCATTTTACCTGCCGCTTTTCGATATACCGAATCATTTTAGATTCGCCTCCCTTATATTGAATTGATGAAATATTATTATACTATAAATATATTCATTTTTCAAGCATTTCATTACATTTTTTAGAAATTTTATTTTTTGGAAAACTATTTAAACATTTATATACATATCCAGCTACATCTTTTATATAATTTCGGTTTAATCTTTACGGTTATTGCTCTATCACTATGTATTTCTTTCATTATCTTTACTGTATTTTCTATCTTCATTAACATTTCTCCCATAGAACTGCTTTATCTACTTGTATTCGTCTAGGAAAAATTTGCCCTTGCACCGTTAACGCTCCTTACAGTCGCCTTCTCGGTGACTCACGGAAGGACTATTCGTACCTTCCATTTTCGTACGCCTCTAGTTTTATTCAACTACCAAATTCCACTCTCCGCTTTCTGTTTTTCCGCTTGTCTGGATATTGGATTTTAGAGAAACTACAGGGACCACAGAATCATCGTTACCAAGCTCACGGCCACGCGAATGGAACAAGTCGAGGCCGCCGACGTTGCCAGAACTCACAAGGCGCACGTAGAAATCGCAATTGTTAGAATTCAAGTAGATACAAGGAGACGCCACCCAGAATACTGGCTTATTTTTGAAATTGGTTGTTGAATAAGAATACACCTTATTTGTACTTCTATTGGCTGTGCTTACTGTATATTTCAATGTTACTTGATTTGACTCACTTGCTACTGTTTCTGTTCCATCATCATTTATAAATGTTCCACTTGTATATGTATAACTCGTTGTTGTATCATCTTCTGGTGTATAATTTTCTAATTTATTTACATCTTCTACTGTTATACTTCTTCCTCCTGTTGCTCCTTTCCCATGTCCATATACATCTCCTACTTTATCTAACACTGTTACTGCATTTTTATAGCCTGCTTTTCCATATAATGTTACTGTATTTGCTGTTGGATTTTCTGCCATTAGCTCTACTATTCCTGTAGTTTTATCTACACTCATTACTTTCCATGTCATTGCATCACTTGAATTGAATGTTGCTGTTTCGCTTGAACCTGTTAAGCTTTCCTCTGTTGTGTATGTTTTTGTTTCTCCACTTGATGCATTGTAGTTTACTTTATCTCCTACACTTACTACATCTGCTAATCTTTGCGTTTTTACCTCTTGCGCTGGTGCGCCACTTTTTGGGTCTCTTTGTGTTCCTGTTACTGTTATTGTCATTGTTACATTCTTTCCACTGTCTTTTGTATCTGTTTCGTCATTTTTGTCTATTTCATTTGATGTGTTTCCTGTTTCATATGGCCATTGCCAATATATTGTTTTGGTTAGTGGTGTATTTACATCTTCTAGTGCTATACTTCCTGCTATATTTAATGTTCCATCTGTTTCTGATATTGGTGTTTGGTATTTATCGTCTAAATAGAATTTTAAATTTGTTGGCTTTTGTGTTATTGCTAATTTTATGTTGTAATCTATTGCTACTTCACTTCCACTTCCGTCTAGTATTAAGTCGAAGTGACCACTTGTTCCTGGTGCTAATTTTGGTGTTACAACATTATTATGTGCATCCATTGTTTCTCCTAATTCTATGTCTGGTATTGTTTGTGTTTGTCCATTTACTTTAAAGCTCCATTTTGCTACTGTTGATGTTCCATTTCCTGTTAGTGTTGATGTGTATTTTGAATATGCATACATTGATAGTATTATGGCTACTATTAGTGCTAATGCTAATACTACAACAGCACCTTCGTTTTTGCTTTTTACTTTTGTTGTTTGATTATTCATTTGATTTCCTCCTTGTATTTATTTTTCTTTTGAATTTTCCTTTCTGCCATTTCCTTTGTTTTGCCAAAAAATTCTTCTTCAACTTTATTATACAAATTGCGACTTTTTTCGTCAATATATATTCTTGTTTTTTTTCTGTTAATTTTTTACAAAGTGATTGAGCCTATTTTTTCCCACTCCATCAACTTTAACTCATTGACATTTTGCATTTTTATAGTATAATTGAGGTAATTTTATGTCAAAATTTGAAAGGACGCGATGTTTATGGATTATAACTTTAAAGAAGTTGAAAAAAAATGGAAAAAATATTGGAAAGATAATGAAACATTCAAGACAGATGTATGGGATTTTTCTAAACCTAAATATTATGCATTAGATATGTTTCCATATCCTTCTGGTGTAGGTCTTCATGCTGGTCATGTTGAAGGTTATACTGCTACAGATATAATTGCTAGATTTAAAAGAATGCAAGGATATAATGTTCTACACCCTATGGGATGGGATGCATTTGGTTTACCTGCAGAACAATATGCTATTACTACAGGAAATCATCCAGATGGTTTTACAGAAAAAAATATAGCTACATTTAAAAATCAATTGGAAAATTTAGGTCTTTCTTATGACTGGAGTAAAGAGCTATCTACAACAGACCCTAATTTTTATAAATGGACTCAATGGATTTTTAAACAATTATATTTAGATGGTTATGCCAAATTAGTTAATATGCCAGTTAACTGGTGTGAAGGTTTAGGTACTGTTTTAGCTAATGACGAGGTAATTGATGGAAAAAGTGAAAGAGGTGGATTCCCTGTTGTTCGTAAAAATATGAAACAATGGATTATTGAAACTCCAAAATTTGCAGAAAAATTACTTGAAAATCTTGAAAACCTTGATTGGCCTGAATCAACAAAAGAAATTCAAAGAAACTGGATTGGAAAATCTGTTGGTGCACATGTAAACTTTAAAGTTGCAGGTCATGATGGTTTATCATTTACTGTCTTTACAACAAGATGTGATACTCTTTTTGGTGCGACATATTGTGTTCTTGCTCCAGAAAGTGATTTAGTAAAACAAATAACAACACTAGATCAAAAGAGCGCAGTTGACGAATATATAAAAATTTGTAGCACAAAATCAGACTTAGAAAGAACAGAATTAAATAAAGAAAAAACAGGTGTATTTACAGGTGCATATGCTATAAATCCTGTAAATGGAAAAGAAATTCCAATTTGGATTTCAGACTATGTTTTAGCATCATATGGAACTGGTGCAATTATGGCTGTTCCAGCTCATGATACAAGAGATTATGAATTTGCAACAAAATTCAATATAGATATAATTCCTGTATTAGAAGGTGGAGATATTTCTAAAGAGGCCTTCACAGGCGATGGATTACATATCAATTCTGAATTTTTAAATGGTCTTGATAAAGAAGATGCTATTTCTAAAATGTTAAATTGGTTAGAAAAAAATAATGTAGGTCATAAACAAGTTAATTATAAAATTCGTGATTGGATTTTTGCTAGACAACGTTATTGGGGTGAACCTATTCCAATTGTTAATTTTGAAGATGGAACAAGTACTGCTTTAGATGACTCAGAATTACCACTTGTATTACCTAAATTACAAGATTATGCTCCAAGCAAAAATGGAGATAGTCCTCTTGAAAAAGCTACTGACTGGGTAAATGTAACTGTAAATGGTAAAAAAGGAAAAAGAGAAACAAGTACTATGCCAGGAAGTGCAGGTTCAAGCTGGTATTTCTTAAGATATATTGACCCACATAATGATAAACAAATTGCAGACCCTGAATTATTAAAACATTGGCTACCTGTAGACTTATACATTGGTGGACCAGAACATGCAGTTGGACATTTAATTTATTCAAGAGTATGGAACAATTATTTACATGATAAAAATATAGTTCCAGTTGCTGAACCATTCAAAAAGTTAGTTCATCAAGGAATGATATTAGGTGCAAATGGTATTAAAATGGGTAAAAGATATCCTGAATTTGCAGTTAATCCAAATGATATTGTTGATCAATATGGTGCAGATACATTAAGATTATACGAAATGTTTATGGGACCACTTGAAGCTAATAAGCCTTGGAACGAAAATGGTGTTGAGGGTGCAAGAAGATTTATTGAGCGTGTATATAGAATGTTTGAAGAAAAAAATCTTACTGATTCAATAAATCCTAACTTGGAAAAAGTTTATAATACAACAGTAAAAAAAGTTACTGAAGATTATGATAAATTATCTTTCAATACTGCCATTAGCCAATTAATGATATTTGTTAATACTGTATATAAAGAAAATGACTTACCAAAAGAATATGCCAAAGGATTTATTCAATTATTAAACCCTATTGCCCCATTTATTACTGAAGAAATTTGGAATACCTTCCTAGGACACACAGAATCAATTGCATATTCAAAATGGCCTACATATGATGAATCAAAAACTGTTGATGATGAAATTGAATTACCAATTCAATTAAATGGAAAATTAAAAACAACACTTAAGATTCAAAAAGATTCTGATGAATCAACAGTAAAGGAAATTGTTCATAATAATGATACAGTAAAATCTTTAACAGAAGGAAAAACAATAGTAAAAGAAATTTATGTAAAAAATAAAATTTATAATATTGTTGTAAAATAAATCTTTCAAAGAAAAAAATAAAAATCCACTTAATGTGGATTTTTATTTTATTCTTCTATTTTTTGCTTTTTTACTGTATCTGTATCGTTGTTTTTAGATTCAGTATTATTCTTTTCCGTATTTTCATTAGTTTTATTATTATCATTTGTTCCATTTTCTATTTTATTCTGAACTGTATTTTCCTTTTTTATAGTATTTTCCTTTTTTTCGTCATCATCTTTTTCATTTTTTACAGATTGATTTTTGGTTTCATTTTTACTTTTTACTGTATTTTTTATAGTATTATTCGTAGTATTTTTTGTTTGATTTACAACTGTATTTTTCTTGTTTACTGTTTCGTTTTTTGTTGTAGTATTTTTGCTTTTTGTTGTTTTGGTGTTTTTTACATTTGTCTTTATATATTTTGCTTTTTCTTTGTCATCAAGTCCCAATTTTTGTATATATCCATTTATTAAATCACTTGTTTCTGTTTTGTCAGCTTTATAAAACCATAATTCATTTATTTTTTCTGGTGTTCCCGGTAATTGGTCCATTTCTAAATTATTTACATCAAAACTTACAGCATATGGTGCATATCCTAATATTTTTGATAATGTAATATCAGTTTTCAAGTTTTTAAAAATAGCATTTGTAATTTCCTTTACTTTATCTATGTTATTCCATTGAACAACCTGTGAGGCTATTGCTTTTAGAAATTCTCTTTGAGTTCTCATTCTTCCCTCATCATTATCCCCATATTCTGCACTATATGTTGTTCCATTATTATTATGTCTAAATCTAACTAATTGCTCTGCCTTTTCGCCATTAATTTTTTGTTGTCCAGCTTTTAAATGAATGTGTAAATCTTGTGTGTCATCATCATAGTCCATATTTATAGGGACATCAAAATCAATTCCACCAATAGCATCAACAATGTCTACTAACGCACTTGTTTTTACAGTAATATAATAATCTATATTTACACCAGTTAAATTTTCAACTGCTTCAACTGTTTTTTGTGGACTTTTTTGATATAATGCATTTATTTTATCAAATCCCCCTGCTGTTGCTTCATTTGAACCTACAAATGTATCCCTTGGTATTGATAATAAAAAAGCTTGATTAGTTTCTGGATTAAACCCTGCCAGCATTATTGTATCTGTTAATTCTACAGATATATCCTCACTAACCCCCATTATTAATACAAATATTGGATCTTTATCACCAATTGTATCCTTCATAAGGTTCATAACAGCCCCTGAAAAACTACCTCCTGCTTTATATAGGTAGGTTCCAAAAACTGTTCCAATTATTAGGAACAAAATCAATAATATTGAAAGGACTATTTTTAGTGCCTTTCTAGGTTTCTTTTCTTTTTCTTTTGTTTTATATTTATCAGCCATTCCAAATTCATTTAAATTATTATTATTTATTTCATATTTTCTATTTTCGCTCTTCTTTCTTGCTTTATTATTAGTACTTTGTACTTTTGAATGCTTTCCAACATTCCCATCTAATTCATTATTATCTTTTCTACTCATTTTTTCTCCAATAAAAAATTATATTTAAAATTGATATATATTTAGATTATATTTACACATATGTATATTATATCGCTCTTATAATCATTATTTCCAATTTTTTTCAAAATATTATACTCCATAATATTTTAAATTGATTTTACTATTGAATAAATTTAATGTCAATATCCAGCTTATTTAAATATAAAAATTCACATTATATTCACAAAGTATTACTTATTAGTAAAATTTTTACAAAAAAAGCTCAGCTAAATGCTGAGCTTTTGCCAATTCACCCCAGTTGCCTTTATTAAGGCTACTCATCTGCAAGCAGAAGGGTGCTTTAGCATGTCGCCATCTAAGTTGTCTAACTTGATGTCATTTATATAAACCGATGATACCATCGGACTACTTATATATTAACATAATTATTTGTCAAAATCAATATTTTTTACATTTTTTTACCATTTACAGTATATACTTTACATTTAATCATATTCCTATATTTAATTACAAACTACTTTGTTATTTTTTCAAGTTCTTCATATCTCTTAATTACTAATTTTAAATCACGCCAGAACTCAATCTTTTTATTTTCATCTCTTAATAAAGCTGCTGGATGCCAAGTTGGCATATAATAAATTCCTTTTTTTTCAATCCACTTTCCTCTACTTGCAGTAATTGAATACTCTTTTCCCAAAATATTTTTTAATGCTGTACTTCCTAATAATACAATTATTTTAGGTTTTACAAGAATTACTTGATTACGCAAATAATCAAGACAAGCCTCTGCCTCATCCGCTTCTGGTACTCTATTTGCAGGAGGTCTACATTTTACAATATTTGCAATATATAATTCATCTCTTTTAATTTCAAGTCCTTCAAAAGCTGAATTCATTAATTTACCAGCCTTTCCAACAAATGGTTGACCAAGTCTATCCTCGTCTGCTCCAGGACCTTCTCCAATTAACATTATATCAGCATTTTTATTACCTTGACCAAAAACTATATTATTTCTATTTGTACATAACTTACATTTTTTGCAATTAATTATTGATTTTTCTAAATCTTCCCAATTACTATACATTATATCATTTCCTTGCTTTCATTTTACACTTTTATTACCACATATCATTATATATATCAAATTTTATAATAAATTGCAATTAGATTAAACACATAATTGCTGCATTTCTACCAGCACTTTGCTTTTCAGTTCTGTATGAATGCAATATATCACTATTGCAAACTGTACATATACCTGAATCTATTATATTTTCTTCTTTCAAACCACAGCTCTTCATCATGTTTATATTTGCTTTAACTGCATCTATATAATATTTTTGTTTTCCATCTACAACTTCTCCCACTTTTATAATTGATTCATCATTAAAAGCTTGCATAAACAAATCTTTTACATCTTCCTCAACTTGAAAGTGACATTGTCTTATTGTTGGACCTATACAACAAATTATATCTTCCGGATTACAATTATATTCTTCCTGCATTTTTTTAACTGCAACCATACCAATTTTTTGCACAGTCCCCCTCCATCCAGAATGAATATCACCTATTACATTTTTTATAGGATCATACAAAAACAATGCTGTACAATCAGCAAAATATAAAGATAGAGCTTTATTTTTTTTATCTGTTATTAATCCATCAACCTCATCAAAATTAGAGCTCTCATCATCTTCATTTACAATTCTTACAATTTTAGTATGTGTCTGTTTTGGATGTACTATATTCTCATTATTTATATTAATCTCCTTACATATTTTTTTGTAATCATCACTATCCTTAGTGCTATTTTTAAAATCTAATGGTTTTAATGTATAGCAATGTTTTAACTTATTTTGATATTGTAATAATCTTTTAAATTGTAGATATTGTATATTATTATTTTCAATATGGATAATATTTTCATTTGATAAATCTTTCATAAAATCAACCTTTCTTCTAAAAAAACTTAATCCTCTACCTGTTCTTTTATCATCTCTAAAACAGCATTTTTTTCAGTTTCATTTATATAATTATATTGATTATTGCTATTAGCAGTATCAAAACCACAAATTGCTTTATATTTACAATAATCACATGGTGTTTTTTTCTTTTTATAATATGGGTGTATGTCTATATTTCCAGACATTATTTCCTCTGAAATTTGTTTTATTATTTTATTCATATATTTTTGTAAATATTCAAATTGTTTTCGTGATACACCACTTGTTTTTGTTTGACTTAAGTCTCCATCTTTTCCAATATATGCTGGCACTATTGTTGAAGCTCCCTTTTCTAATTTATTGTCCATCATTTTTACAATATTTATATCTGCTAATATTAATCCCTGCATTTTGAATTTTTTTCTTATTTCATTTTCAATATCTTCTTCAGACATATTTTTAGATGATTTTATAATTGGATCAATTAAATTAAAATATAGTACACCCGCAGGAAGCACATCTTCTTCTTTGCAAGCAGCATCCAAATATGTTAATAATTGTAACTGTAATCCTGCATAAACAGAATTTAGCTCTATATTTTTTACAGATGATTTATAATCTATAATTCTTATGTATTTATCTTCCGCAGTTTTTGCAATATCTATTCTGTCTATCTTTCCTGTAATTTCAACTTTTTTACCATTTTCCAAATCTATAATTATTGGACTATATTCTTTTCCTTCTTTAAACTCTACTTCATTACCAAGTACTTCAAAATCACTATATTTTAAACTTTCTAATATATATTTCATAGATTTTTTTACAACTCTTTTTAATCTAGCTGCTAAAACCTTATACTTTGGAGCACTTGAAAAAATAAAATTCTTATTTAATCCTAATTTTTCATTTATAATTTCTTCAATAATGTCATTTGTTTCTTCTTCAGTTAAAAATTTTATTTTAATGTTTCGTTCTCTTACAATATTAAAAAAAGTATCTATTGTATCATGCATAAAAGAACCAGTATCTAACGAATCAACTTTAAAGCTATCCTTTTCAGATATGTTTAATCCATATTTTAAATAATAAGAAAATGGACATGATTTATATTGTTCCAACCTTGATACACTTGTTTTTAATGTTTTTCCATATAATTTTTCTATATTTTCTTTATTTATTCGCTCTGGCATATTTGTATAACTAATTGCCTTTAAACTGTTAACTAATTTATATTTCCAATTTTCATTACTCATATAATAATTATATGCTGTAATCCATTTATCATCTAAATCTTTATCTTCATCTTTATAATCTCTTAATTGATTTAAAAGTTCCTCAAATGTGTTATTTTCAATTAGAATTTCAGACTCTTTTTTTATTATATCGCTATCTTCTTTAATTGTAGGGAATAACTTTTTAATTTTAGATACTAGCATTGACGCTCTTAAGGTTTTTCCATCAGCTCCTGATGACGAATATGATAAATATATACTTTCACTTGCAGCAGTAAATGCTTTGTATATATTAAAATTATCTTCATATAATCTTTCAATCGTTCCTTTAGCAAGTTCAATTCCATTTTCTTTCAAAATAGCTCTATCATTATCATTAAAATATCCCTCATTTTTATTAACACTTGGAAACATTCCATCATTTAAACCAATTATAAAAACAGTTCTAATTTTATGACTTCTTGATCTATCTATATCTCCTAATATTACTTGATCCTGTGTTCCTGGTATTTTACCTAGATTACTATTTCCAAGACCTGTTTTTAAAATCTGCATATATCTTTCAAAAGTAATTTTTTCATCACCAAATACCAATACAATTTCATCTAACACTTGCATTATTATTTTCCAGCTTGTTTCATATTCTGTTGCGATTTCCACCTTATTTAAATTTAAAAGCTCTTCTCTTTTTTCTTCTAACTTTCTATCAATTTCATTCTCGATTAAAAATTCATACAACCTTTTTGTTATTTCTTTTGCGGAATTCGTTCCTAATAAATTTTCTTTAAACTTAATTAATGGATTTACAATTATTTTTCTTATTTCTCTAAATCTTTCTATTTGTGCTTTATTTATATCATCTTCATCATGAAAATTCCACTCACCTTTATACCATTTACTATATTTTATTCCCCATTTTAAACAATAATTTTCTAATGCATACATTTCTTCTGGTTCAATATCTAAAAATCCAGTCTTTATATAATTAAAAACTGATTCATATGACCAATTTTTTGCAAATATTTCTAGAATAGATAACAAATATTTTACTATTATATTTTGACTTAAATCTTTCTTTTCATCTATAAAAACTGGAATTTGATATTTGTTAAATATAACCTTACATAAATTTGAATATGTATCCAAATTTTTAGTAATTATAGAAATGTCACGATATCTATATCCTTCATTTTTGACTAATTTAACAATTTTTATTGCAATATTTTCTATTTCAGAATATTGGTTATTTGCTAAAAACAAATGTATATTTTTTAAATTTTCATTTTCATATTTTTTATATGGTATAGAATACAAATTTTTCTCAATATGTTTTAATTCATCATTTTTAAATCTCCATACATTTTCCATAAATACAGGTTTGTCCATTTTTACATTTGCTTCTTTAGCAACATCTTTTATTTTTTGAACAGTTTGTTTATTAGCATAAAAAATATCTGTATCAGGAGAATTACTTTCTTCTAGGGAATCTGTACAAACATTAATTGTTACTTGGCTTGCCATATTTAATAAAATTTTAATTATATCATACTCTTGCTTTGTAAATCCAACAAACTCATCTATGTAAATAAGTGTGTTTTCAAAAATATTTGTTTCAGGCAATTGATTAGCAAGTATTGTTAATACATCATTTTCATCAATATATTTATTTTGTATAGTTTCTTCAAACTTGCTAAACACAATTTTCATATCATTAATTTTAGATTTTAAATATTTATCTTTTGAACTTTCAATCATTTCATCCAAATTTTCTAAACTGACACCATGTTTTTTAAACTCAGTTATTTGAGTTGATATTAGCTCTATATTTTCATCAGACTTGCCTAAAAAATTTAAATTAGATTTTTCATTTAATAAAATATTATAAATAAGCATAGCCTTTCCACATGGAGATAATGCTGTTTTAGTTGCTCCACCAACTTCATTCATTACTCTATATGCCATACGATTAAATGTTAAAACTTCAGCATTTAAGGCTGCTCCTGTACCAACAGCATTTATTAACTCACGCTCTGCAGTAAAAGAAAATTGCTCTGGAGTTATTATATAAATTTTTTTATCACCAGATATTTTTTCTTTTATTTCATTAAATAAAAATGTACTTTTTCCTGTTCCAGATTTTCCATATACTAATCGTAATCCCATACTCAATTTCCTTTCAATTTTTTTATTTTTTTCCTATGTCAGTGGGTTGTTAATGAAGGGCAATGGGAGGTTGTCAAGAAGAACCGTCCCCATTGACAACCTCCATTGACATCACACTGACACATCCCACATTCACACCCACACTAACACTTACTGACATTTTACAAATTTAATTTTCTCTTTTCCAATAAAATAAATATTGCTGTGCTATTCCAGCTAAGTTTCCAAACTTTTCAAATGCTATATCATTTATTAATTTTTTGCTTACTTTGTTTTCGTCTGGATTTTTTATGTATAAATCATTCATAACTCTTCTAACCCATACATCTATTGGAAAAATATCAAATCTTTTTAATGTTGAAAATAACAAAATACAATCTGCTACTTTTGGTCCAACTCCTGATAAATTTAACAGTTCTGCTCTTGCAGATGTTGTATCTAATAGATGTAATTTTGATAAGTCGATTTCATTGTTCAAAACTATATGTGTTGTTTCAAATAATCTGATATCCCTAAAGCCTAACCCTAGTTTTCTAAAATCTTCTACAGTTACATCTTTTAATTGATTTGGTGTTGGAAATAAATAATATTCTTCATTGTTCCAATTAATTTTTGTTCCATATTTTTTAGATAATCTTTCAATAATCCCTTTTATTCTTGGTATATTATTATTAGCAGATATAATAAATGATATAATTGTTTCCCACAAATCTTGATTTAAAATTCTAATTCCACTTCCATATTCAATACTTTCTTTCATATAAATATCAATTTTAGCTAATGATTTTTTTATACTTGAATAATCCCTATTTAAATCAAAATAATCTGTTACAATATCTTTTATATTTTTATTCAAAATTCCTTTGAAAATAATATTTTCTCCATTTATTTTAACATTTAATACACCGTTTTTTATTACTCCTGTATAGGAATCATCATCATTTTTATTCCATCTAAAACATTGTCCACATTCAAAAATATCTTTTAATTCAAAATCATTGTTCTTTTTTATTATTATTTCTTGCTCTTCCATCATTTGCACTCCATTTATACATCTTTTATTTTTAATATTTTTCAAAGACCGTCCCTTTTTATTTAGGGTCTGTTCCCAAAATTTTGTAGATACTTTGACACATTTTTGTTCTCCAAAATCCAAAATTTAATAGATCTGTTAGTTCATGATTATTAATATATTCTTCAAATCCGTATGGACTTGTTGCTAATCTTAATAGATACATGTATGGTGTAAATTTTAAATCATATTCATTTAGTTTTACATATTTCATAACAGTTTTCATATAGTCATTATAATTTTTTATGTTAAAACTTCCATCTTTGCATTGTTCATCTATGTGTGTATATGATCTTATTATTTCCCATCCAACAGGCATATATTTTGCTCTTTCAAAGTCTAATACAGCTTTTATTTTTTCATTTTCATAAATAAATTGCATTATACTAAAATCACCATTACAATTTTTAAAAGTCATATATTGCATTCCATCAAAGTCTATCTGTTCTATTTTATCTAAAAGTTCTAATTTATACTTTATATCTTTTTCTATTTTTTTATCAATTTCAGAATTACCTAATTTTTTTATTAATTTATTATACTTCGCACGTGCTGGTTCAATTTGCTTCTTCATATGCCATTTTTCAATATCAGATTGTTCTAATTTTTCATAATTTTCAAGTGCTTTTAAGACCCTCCCATGTAAGTTAGCACACTCAATTACTTGTTCATATGAACCGGTATTTGGATTTTTTGTATATCCTGTTATATATTTCATTAAAATAACAATTCTGTTTTTATATTTAAAATAATATTTATTATCAACTGTTTTCACATATTCTGGAACACTTATATTTTTTGATTTTAAAAAATATACTATTTGTGCTTCTTTTAATATTTTTTCTTCTTTACATCCTGATTCAAATTCTTTAAATACATATTTTTTGTTTTCATCATCAGTTATATAAAAAATATTTGCACTACCTCTATCCTCATGTTCAATATCTTTTGTAATAATATTATAATTACTTTTTACTTGAGCAACAATTTCTTCATCTGAAAATACAGTTTTTTCAATCATGTTATTGCCTCCGTTCTACATTTTTTTATATTCTATCAAAAAAAAATGTATTAGTAAATCAATTTGCACATTTACTAAAATTAAATTTTTATATAATAAAACACCGTTGCATTTAAACGGTGTTTTTACTATTTTATTTTTTACATTCTTCTTTTAATTTTTCTAATTCTTCTTTATTAAAATCATATTTCTTCTTACTAAAACTATATTTTTTCAACTTTTATTAAATTGTTATTATTTATATAAAACTTGACAAGTAAGAATTTTTCTATTTTTATCTTTCAGAATCTTCTTTTCCCTCATTTTCTATTTCAAACTTTTCAGAAGCCAATTTTATTTCTTTCTCCACATTTGCCTTTAATACATCTATATCAATTGATTCTAATTCATCTACTTTATATGTATATTTTTTAGTAAACTCCTTGATTGATGCTCCAACTAGTCCCCATCGGTATAAGACTAATTCTACTTTACCTGCTCCTATATAATATACTCCAACCAAGCATTCAGATTCAGGATCCCAATCCTCGATAAATATATCATCGCTTAATAATAATTTTCCTATATTACATTCATCTACCTTACAATCATATTTTCCTTCGCATAAACTAATAAGAAGCGACTTTATATCCTTCATTTTTTCATCTTCTTTGGTTGATAATTTTTCATAATCATAATCTATTTCATTGTTAATAAGAAACTCTTTATAATAACGTAAAAATACATATTTATCTATATTCGAGATTAATTTGTTGGTTTCTTCTTTCGAAATATATTGAGAAATTTCTTCTTTTAATCCTTCTAAATCACTATTTAAATAATAATTAATTAATTTATCATATCCAATTATAAGACCCAACATATTAGCCATAATTTCTTCTTCACAATATGAATAATCATTTTCTGTAAGCATTGTAGTTAATGCTTCATTAATTCCGTACCCATCTAAGAAATTTGTTAAACCTGTTCCAAAATTACCATCTTTTAGTATTCCGTGTAGTTGTTCATGAGCAATTAACTCCTCTGATTCTACTGAATTTGGATTTATAGAAAAACTATTTGTATATGTATTATAATCACCACCCCACCATCCATGTTCTACAGCAAAATCACTCATCTTTGTAACACCTTCTGTACTTGCAACGGCATACATATTAATAATGGTATCTTCGGAGAACTCACTACCGTGTGGTTCTATTACTAATGTTGTAAAAGATTCAATAATTTTACTTTTACTTTCCTCTTCAATTTTTTTATTTGATTTAATTGCCTCTTCAAACAACTCCGCAATCTTCTTTGTTTTCTCTTCATTACTATAATTTAAAATCTCTTGAATTTCAAAATTATGTTTCGCTTTATACTTTGCAATGTCATAATTAACCGTTGGAAAAAGACTAATGGCTAAGGCGGTTGTAGTAGCTCCAGCTATAACCCTTCTTATAATTTTCTTTTTACCACTTTGTTTATTATTGTCTTTGCTTTTTTTCATAAAATAATTCCCCCCAGTATAAAACTTTATCCAATTATAGCACTTTTTATGTAAATTTACAACTTACTAATTATTTTTCTTACTGTTACTGAAATGGTGGAATCTTCACATATTGGGTTTGAAGATAAAAAGCCTGTCTTCATTTATAAAAATACTTTTTTCGTTTTATCTATTTACATAATGTTTCAATTGTGGTATAATATAAAAATGATTGAAATGCAAAAGCATATTCATCATATACGAATATCAACCAATTTAATAATTATTTAGAGGTGAAACAACTATGATTGACAATTCAATCACTGACATTGTAATTCCAAATTATGAAAAATCGGTAATTATACCGAAGGAATGCATTGAATATGCCAATAAATGGCATATTTTTATTCCAAATTACCTTGAGACTATTCAAAAGGCTTTTTATGAACGGGAATTTGTTAAGTTAGATTACAAAACAAGAATTATAAGTTCAAAAAAGTATTTTAAAAATCTCTTAGAAACAATCTCTGTTTTTCAGCAGAACAGAGTAACCCCTGAAGAACTGTTTTCATTAGTATGTGAATTCACATATCATGATTTTTTGCAGTTTTTCAAGAATTATGCACAATCATCTGTTGATTGGTATATGATTGGACGTTAAAAAATGGTCCTTACATCTTGCATACTTTGCATTTTGTAAGGACCGTTTTTATTTTATATTTTACATTCTTCTTTTAATTTTTCTAATTCTTCTTTATCAAAATCATATTTTTTCTTACAAAAACTACATTTTATTTCTGCTTTTCCATCTGTATTTATCATATCCTCTAGTTCCTGTTTTCCTAATGAAATTAATCCTCTTTCAATTCGATTTCTACTACAATCACATTTATATTTTGGTTTTTTTTTCTCCTCTAATAATTTTACATTTTTATCACCTGTTACGATTCTAGCAATTTCGATCAAATCTTTTTGTTCATCTAATAATGCACTTATAGGTTTTATATTTTTTAAGTTTTCTTCTAATTTAGATATGTCTTCATCTGTTGCATCTGGCATTGGTGTAATCATGTATCCTCCTGCACTTTTTACACCATCCTTATTTACAAGAACCCCTAATGCTATTGCAGATGGAGTTTGTTCAGATTTTGCAAAATATTCAGCAAAATCTTCAGCAATTTCTCCTGAAACTAATGGTGTTAATCCTACATATGGCTCTTTTAGACCAATATCTTTTATAATATATAACATTCCATATTTCCCAACAGCTGTACCTACATCTAATTTGCCATTATCCTTTAATGGTAAATCTACATTCGGATTTTGTACATGTCCTTTTATTTCCATATTACTATTTACAACAGCATTTAGTGACCCAAGTGGTCCGTCTGCTTTTATTTGAAGAGTTATTGTATCATCATCATCCTTTAATCCACTTCCCATTATACATCCCATTGTTAATAATCTTCCCAATGCAGCAGTTGCAACTGGGCTTAAATCGTGTATTTTTCTTGCCTCTTCAACAAGTTCTGTTGTATCTATACATTTTACATTTACTTTTCCATTGTATGCTAATCCTCTAACTATTTTGTCTGACATTTTTTGCTCTCCTTATTTTTTTGAATATTTTATCACAAATTTAGTGATATTTCAAATATTTTCCGCATAAGTATTGACAAAAGTTGCCATACTATGTAAAATAACTATATTATGTATATAATTGCGATGAAAATGACGAGCAATCAAAAGAGCTAAAAGAGATTAAAGGTGTTACGCTGAAAGCCTTTATTAGAAAACCTGATTGAAAAACACATTGGAGCAATATTTTAATTAAGGAAAAACTACAAAATAGTTTTTTAAAGCCGGGTGGCACCACGAAGAAATTATTCGTCCCTGCATTATGCAGTGGGCGTTTTTTGTTTTTTATAAGTTATTAAAGAAAAAAACGTCTCACATTTATTAAAAATAAAAATTATTTTGTTAGTCACCAAAATAGGTATTTAATTTGGTACTAGAAAGGAAGACTGTCCCTTTTCCCAAAAATGGAAAAGAGAACCGTCCCATTTTCCCATAATTTGAAAGGAGATTTTAAAATGAACGAATACAGAACTCATAACTGTGGCGAACTTCGTATATCTGATGTTGGAAAAGAAGTTAAAGTTGCAGGATTTGTTGAAACAATACGTGATTTAGGAGGATTAGTTTTTTTAGACATTCGTGATATGTATGGTATTACACAAGTTGTAACATCTGGAGAAACTGAAATGGTAGATTTCGCATCACATATTCCAATTGAATCAACAGTAACAATTTCAGGAACAGTAAGAAAAAGAGATGAAGAAACTTACAACCCTAAAATTCCAACAGGTGAAGTTGAAGTTGTTATAAAAGATATAAAAATTTTAGGAAAAAGAACAAAAAATTTACCTTTTGAAGTAAATGTAAATCAAGATGTTAGAGAAGATTTACGTCTTCAATATAGATTTTTAGATTTAAGAGGAAAAAAATTACAAGATAACTTAAAATTAAGAGCTCAAGTTTTACAATACCTACGCTCTCAAATGATTGAACAAGGATTTTTGGAAATTCAAACACCAATATTAACAAGTTCATCTCCAGAAGGTGCAAGAGATTATTTAGTACCAAGTAGAGTTCATCCTGGAAAATTTTATGCATTACCACAAGCGCCTCAACAATTTAAACAATTATTAATGGTATCTGGTATTGACAAATATTTCCAAATAGCACCATGTTTTAGAGATGAAGACGCAAGAGCTGATCGTGCTCCTGGTGAATTTTATCAATTAGATATGGAAATGGCATATGCTACACAAGAAGATGTATTTAGTGTAATGGAACCAGTTGTTTACAACACATTTACAAAATTTTCAGATAAAAAAGTAGCAGAATACCCATTCCCTAGAATTCCTTACAAAGAAGCAATGGTTAAATATGGATGCGATAAACCAGATTTAAGAAATCCATTAATTATAATTGATGTTACAGATTTCTTCCAAAGATGTACATTTAAACCATTCCATGACAGAACAGTTCGTGCTATAAAAATAAAAGGACATCAATCAAAGGGATTCCATGAAAAAATGTTAGCATATGCTCAAAGTATTGGTATGGGTGGACTTGGATACTTAGAAGTTCAAGAAGATATGTCATACAAAGGACCTATTGATAAATTTATTCCAGACGATATGAAATCTGAATTAAAAGATTTAGCTGGATTAGAAGTTGAAGATACAATATTTTTTATAGCTGATAATGAAACAAATGCAAATAACTTTGCTTGTCAAATTAGAAATGAATTAGGAAAAAGATTAGATTTAATAGATGATAGTTTATTCCAATTCTGTTGGATAGTAGACTTCCCTATGTATGAATTAGATGATAATGGAGATTTAGCATTTTGTCATAACCCATTCTCAATGCCAAAAGGTGGATTAGAAGCTTTAAATACAATGAATCCATTAGATATAACTGCTGACCAATATGATATAGTATGTAATGGTATAGAATTATCTTCAGGTGCAGTTCGTAACCACGATCCAGAAATAATGGAAAAAGCTTTTGAAATTGTTGGATATGGAAAAGATGTTATTGAAGAAAAATTCTCAGCATTATACAATGCATTCCAATTTGGTGCTCCACCTCATGCTGGAATAGCACCTGGTGTTGACAGAATGATAATGCTTTTAACAGGATCAGAAACAATTCGTGATGTTATAGCATTTCCTATGAATAGCAAAGCTCAAGATTTATTAATGGGTGCTCCAGGAAATGTTACTAAAGCTCAATTAGAAGATGTTCATATAAAATTAGATTTACCTAGAGAGTAGCATTAATTTAATAATTTATTGATTATAAATAAAAAATTTCAGTCTGTATTCGAACTTAATATTTAATACAGACTGGAATTTTTTTTACAATTGTAAAAGATTTTAGTTATATATTTTCTCACTTTTTTTATATAATGTATTGACTTCTTATTTACATAATGTTATAATAATAATTCATACGATACAAATTCTTTTTACCCCTTAAGGAGGGATATTACAATGAGTCAATACAATTACAAATGTGATTCATACGACCCCTACGTTTTTCCCAGTTTTACTGGATACGTAATTACCCAATCTCAACTTCTTTTCGTTGAAAAAAATCGTGTTATAGACCAATGGGATCTCAATCCCACTGGTAATGACACGAATGCTTTAATAAAAGCTGCACGAGAAGAAGCTGATCTCCCCCGTAATGCAAAAATCTATATTGACGATTCTGAATCGATTGATTTGGATTTTGTATCCGATTATGGATATATTGCAGGGGATTTCAGTGATGATGACGAAGATGAAGATGGATGGAACGATTTAGCAGAACACTTTGCTGATTTCTAATCTTCAAAACGAAGACCGCTCTTGTATTTCAAGAGCGGTCTTTTTACATTTTTATAACTTTTTTTATATAATACATTTTCACTTTACTATTCAAATTTATTTACAAAATTTGCTCTTATACACCTCCACCCAATTTCAATTTTTTTTCAAAATTTTTAAAACCATTTTTGTAATATAAATTCATAAATATAAAAATTATAGCATATGGTCTTGATTTAAGCTATGTTTTTGAATATAATTTTTTTGAAGGAGGTTTGTACTTATGATAAAGAAATTTATTGATGATAATAAAGATAATATTTTGAATAATATTTGTGAATTGATAAAAATTCCTAGTATTTCAGATGAAAGTTCTGCTGAGGATGGTATGCCTTTTGGTAGAAATTGTTCTGATGCTTTGAATTATATATTAAAATTAGCTGATAGCCTAGGTTTTAAGACAAAAAATGTTGAAGGTTATTGTGGATATATTGAGTTTGGTGAAGGTGAAGAATTGCTTGGTATAATTGGCCATTTGGATGTTGTTCCTGCTGGAGATGGCTGGACAAAATGTGATCCTTTTGAACCAGTTATTGAGGATAGCAAATTATATGGTAGAGGTGCTATTGATGATAAAGGACCTGTTATTGCTTCTTTGTATGCCATGAAATATGTAATGGATACAATGAATGTAAATAAAAGAGTTCGTTTAATTTTAGGATTAAATGAAGAAGTTTCTTGGAAATGTATTGAATATTACAAACAACATGAGGAGCTTCCAACTCTTGGATTTAGTCCTGATGCTGATTTTCCTTGTATATATGCAGAAAAAGGATTTTTAAATGCCTTTATTGAATCAAACTATATTCCAAATGGAAATATAAAAATTATAGATTTAAAATGTGATAATGCTATAAATATAGTTCCAAAATATGCTGAAGCAGTACTTGAATTTAATAATTTAAGTTTAAATGACATTCAAACTGAATTACAAAATTCAATTACAGAATATAATTTTCATATCGATGTATCTCAAATAGCAGATAATCGAATTAAACTATCTGCACATGGTGTTGCTGCACATGCTGCTTATCCAGATTTGGGAGTTAATGCATTATCTCGCCTTTTAGTAATTTTAAATGATTTATTTGAAAATCATAATGAACCTTTACAAATTCTTCAATTATTTAAAACAAGAATTAATACTGATTTAAATGGTAATTTATTAAATATAGGATGTACTGATGAATCTGGTGATTTGACAGTAAATGTTGGTAATGTAGAATTAAAAGATAATTCAATTACAATAGGATTAAATATTAGAATTCCAGTTACAATTTATATTGCATTAATAAAGCAAAAAATTTCTGACGCAATATTAGATTTTCCTGATGTTTCAATAAAATTTGATGATGAAAAGGCTGCACTATTTGTTCCAAAAACAGATCATTTAGTTACAACTTTATGTGATGTATTTAATGAAGTAACTGGATCTAAAGAAGAGCCAATTACATGTCCTGGTGCAACATATGCTAGAGCATTTAAAAACGTTGTTTCTTTTGGTTGCAATATGCCAGGTAAATTAGATATGTGCCATCAAGCTGATGAATTTTTAGATATAAATGATTTATTAAAAAGCATAGAAATTTTTATAAAAGCCATTAGAAAATTAACAGAATAATATATTATTTTATTGCCAAATATACAAGAAGTTATTTAAATACTATTAAGCTTAATACAATAAAAAAGAGATTAGAATTTTAAATACAATTCAAATCTCTTTTTTATTTTTGCATTTTGTAAAATCAAATTAAATTATTTATACAAATAATTTTGTGGATTTACTTGTTTATCATTTAATCTAATTTCAAAATGTAAGTGGTTTCCTGTTGAATTTCCTGTTGACCCTACAGCGGCAATTGTATCTCCTGCCTTAACTGATTGTCCTACTTTTACATATAATTTACTACAATGTCCATAATATGTTTCAACGCCATTACCATGTGAAATTTTAACTAAGTTTCCATAGCCTCCACTATTATATTGAGCATATGTTACCACACCATCAGCAGCAGCTACTATTGGAGTACCATTACTTGCTGCAATATCTAGCCCCTTATGTGTATGATTTCTTATGCTTTCATTTGCACCATATCTTGAAGAAATTCTACCTGATACAGGAGCTACTGTAAAGTTTACACCATTTACATTACTTCCTGTAGAAGCAACTTGCACATTGCTTGATGTTGATGTTTTAGCTTTTTTTTCTGCTTTTTCTGCTTCTTTTTTTGCCTCAATTTCAGCATCTAAATTTCTTACTAATTTGGTAGTTGTCGCATATTTCATATTTTTATATTCTAACACATTATCAGTATATACTTCTCTTACTGCAAATTCAGAGTTTTTCTTATATTTTTCTGCTAGTTCACTCATTTTTTCTTTTGCTTCATCTAAAGTATCAACATAAGCTTTATCTTCGCCATTTAATGTAATTGCATACATTTTATATGTTGTTTCAGCTTTTAGTTTTAAAATACTAATTATTGATTCTTCATCTGTTTTTTTGTTTTTGTTTACTATAGCTATTGAATATTTTGGAATTTCATTCAATACTACTAGCTCTATATTTTTATTGTCTTGATTTAGTACTTTGTTACTTATCATACAAGTGAAATCATTTTTGTCTGTTACATATCCTACTTTTGTTCCATCAACTGTAACTTTGTAGGCAATTTTGAAATTATTTTTTATTAAAATTATTGCTAATATTATCATTATAGCGATAGATATTATTGCAGTTAATTTTCTTTTATCGTTTGTATAGTTTTTTAATCTATTGCTTAAAATAAGTTTTCACACTCCCTTTTTTCAATGCGACTGTTTAATATTATACCATATATTTTTAACAATTTCAAATCAAACTATACCTTTTTAGTAAAAAGACATCAAATTATTAAGAAAAAACCAAATAAATTTACATTTTTTTACCTTTTTTGCTCTTTTTTTCTTCATTTTTCTCGTTTTTTCTCCATTTTTCTTACTAGTTATTAAAGTAATCAATTATTCCCGTGTATATTCCCCATGCTAGTTTATTTTGATACTCATCATTTAATAAGTTCTTTTCTTCTTCTGGATTTGATAAAAATCCGCATTCAACTATTGATATAGGTATTTCCACTTTTTTCATTATATATACAGTATCTAGCTTCATTGCTACTCTATTATTTTCTTTTTGAATTGATTCATTTAAACTTGATTGAATGCATTTTGCAAGTTTTGTGCTGTTTTCATCACTAGATTTATAAAATGTTTGCCAGCCAGAGTACTGTTGCTGTGGAATTTTATTTAAATGAATAGAAACAAATACATCAGCTGAACTTTCATTTCCTATTTTTACTCTATTTTTCAAGTCTGATATCTTTTTTTCTTTTAATGTTTTACTATCAATATCATATATAGCGTTTTCATCTGATCTTGTTAATATTACTGTTGCTCCACTTTGTTCCAATAATGTTTGTAATTTTAATGCTATATTTAAATTTATTTTTGCTTCACTTATTCCATTACTACTTTCTGCACCGTTCATCTGGAACACCGTGTCCAGCATCTATTACAATTACCTTATTGGTTACAGGTAAAGTTACTGTTTGAACAGTTTTTTTATCTGTTTTCGCAGTTTGTATAACACATACTGTTAAACATATTGTTACTAATGACATTAATCTAATTATTCTTTTTTTACTTAAAATTATCATATTTACACCCCATAAATACTTATGCTTTCGTTATGTTTTTTATTCATAATGTTTTTATGTGTATGTATCAAAAAAAGTGCAACTTATTATTAATTTGTTGCACCTTTTTGTTTAATTATACTCTCTTCCTGTTTTTTCAAAATTCGTTTTTACATCTGTTATACAATATTTTTTAGGACTTATAATTGAATTAAACCATTTTTGAAATTCCATTATAAATATTGGCATTATTGAAATTATTGCAGTATACATCCATTGCTCTTTGGTTAAGTTCTGTACCTCAAATATTGCACTGCAACTTGGAATTATTACTACTGATATTTGTAATATTGCTCCTAATATAAACGCCCCTATTAAATATTTATTTGAAAATAAATCTATTTTAAATATAGAGCCTTCACTTCTTATATTAAATACATGTACTAGCTCTAGCATTCCAAGTGATACAAATGCCATTGTTCTTCCCACTTCTAAACTAAATTTACTATATCCTATATAAAAAGCAAGTAATGTTAATATTCCAAGCATTAAACCTTCTGTAATTATTTGAGTCCATAAACCATCTGCAAATAATGATTTTTTAGCATTTCGCGGTTTCTTTTTCATTATATTTTTTTCTGCAGGATCTAGTCCTAACGCAATTGCTGGGAATGAATCTGTTACCAAATTTATCCATAATAATTGAATTGCAAGTAATGGACTTTTTAAACTTAATAATAAACCAAATAAAATTGTTGCAATTTCACCTATATTAGTTGCAATTAGAAAATGAACCGCTTTTTTTATGTTATCAAAAATATTTCTTCCATATTTTATTGCTTCAACTATTGTTGAAAAATTGTCATCTGCTAATATCATATCAGATGCATTTTTAGCAACATCTGTACCATTTAGTCCCATTGAAATTCCTATATCTGCATTTTTTAGTGCAGGTGCATCATTTACTCCATCTCCAGTCATTGCAACAACTGCTCCTGTTGATCTAAATGCTTTTACTATTCGTACTTTATGCTCTGGTGTTACTCTTGCAAAAACTGAATATTTCATAATATTTTTTTCTAAATCTTTTTGTGAAATTTTATCTAGCTCTTTTCCTGTTATACAAATTTCATTTTTTCTCAGTATTCCCAAATCTTCTGCTATTGCTTTTGCAGTTGCTACATGATCACCTGTAATCATTGCAATTTTTATTCCCGCTTCTTTACACCTTTTTATAGATTCTTTAACACCTTCTCTTGGTGGATCTATCATTCCTATAAAACCAACAAATATTAAATTATTTTCAATAAAATTATCATCTAAATTTTTAGGTAATATATCTAAATCAATATATGCTACAGCAATTATTCTTAATGCTCTATTAGCTAAATCTTCATTTCTTTTTTTCAAACTATTTCTTTTTGAAAAACTTAAGTCAGATATATTTCCATTATTATAAAACCTTGTACATCTATCTAACAATACATCTGGAGCACCTTTTGTTATTGCTCTATATTTTCCATTTATATTATGAATTGTAGTCATCAATTTTCGATTAGAATCAAATGGAATTTCATTTACCTTTGGGTATTTTGCATATAATTCATTTCGATTTTTATTTATATTAATTGCTTTTTCAACAATAGCAACTTCTGTAGGATCTCCAAGTACTTTTCCATTATTTTGTACTTGCACATCTGTACACATTGTTCCAAGCTCTAATATATAATCAATTGCCTTTCCATTTGAATCTTCATATGTAACAACATTCATTTCATTTTTTGTTAAAGTTCCTGTTTTATCAGTACATATTACACTACTGCTTCCAAGTGTTTCTACAGCTGGAAGTTTTCGTATAATACTATTGTGTTTTGCAAGTTTTGTTACACCAATTGACAAAACTATAGTTACAATTGCAGGTAGTCCTTCTGGTATAGCAGCTACTGCAAGACCTACGGATGTCATAAACATTTCTAATGCAGGAATCTTTTTTAATATTCCTATACTAAATATAATTGCACATATTATTAAACAACCAATTCCTAATGTTTTTCCAACTTGGCCCAACTTTTTTTGTATTGGAGTTTCTGGAGATTCATCACTAATAATCATTTTTGCAATTTTTCCAACTTTGGTTTCCATTCCAGTTTCTGTTACTATTGCTTCAGCATTTCCATTTGTTATTATTGTAGTTCCAAATGCCATATTTAGCATATCACCTATATTGCAATCTTGTTTTAATTTTACATTTTCATCTTTTAAAATAGGAACATTTTCGCCTGTTAAACTTGACTCTTCTATTTTTAAATTATATGACTTTATAATTCTGCAATCTGCTGGTACATAATTTCCCGCTTCTAATAAAACTACATCACCTATAACCACTTCTTCACTTGGTATACTTAAAATACTGCCTTCTCTTTTTACTTTTACAACTGGTGTAGACATTTGTTTTAGTGCTTCAATAGATTTTTCAGCTTTAGACTCTTGAAGAGCCCCCATTAACGCATTTAATCCAACTATACTAATTATAATTATTGAATCTAAATAATCACCAGCTCCTTCAATTTTAGTAACAATAGCTGAAACTAGTGCTGAAATTATTAGTATTATTATCATTATGTCATTAAATTGTTTAATAAATTTTATAAAAAAACTTTCCTTTTTCTTTCCTTCAATTTTATTTTTTCCATATTTTTCCAGCCTTATCTTTGCCTCTTCATTCGTAATTCCATAATTAATATTTGACCTCAGCTTTCTAACAACCTCCGTCAAATCTAAAGTATGCCACATAGCTTATCCTCCTTTGTATATTATTTATTAATATATATGCTAGTGGTTTTGAATTATGTCAGTGTTAATGCTTTTTTGTGTCAATGGGGACGGTTCTAATTGACACAAAAAGTTTCTCAACATTTTTCGCTTTTTCCATCAATAAGACAAAAAATAAAACTCAAGGACATATTCACTTGAGTTTTCATTCTTTATAATTGGCTTACAACTTTTTTAAATAAATCTTTTGTGTTTTTATAGCTCAATCTACTTATAGCATCATCAAAACATAACCATTCTATTTGTGAAATTTCACTTTCTTGTCTTGATAAATTTCCTCCAATTTTTTTGGCTAAAAATAACACTACTTCCTTGCTTGCTCCTCTATCTGTTATATAATTCATTGTATATCTTTTTGTTTCATCTATTTTTACATCGATATTTGTTTCTTCTTTTACTTCTCTTTCTGCTGTTTGTAGCTCTGTTTCATTTTCTTCTACATGTCCTTTTGGAAATCCCCAGATTCCATTTGTTTGTTTTATTAATAATACTTTTTTATCTTCGATTATAATACATCCACAAGATTTTTCATGTTTCATTTTTACTCACTCCTTTGCCTAAATTATATCATTTTACTATATTTATAACAACAAAAAAGTATATATTTATCGTATTTTATTGACAAATCGCATAAATGCATATATATTATGTATATCATACGCCAAGATGCAAACTTTGACTTAATTTTAGGAGGTTTTATATGAACTTTTTAAAAATTGATTCTTGTGTTTTGCAAGCTTTTATGTTAGCAAAAGAAATCTCTTGCCGTTTAAAATTGGATTTTATTCCACGGAAAATTTTTTTGCTTTCATTAATTGCAACTCCAGGATCTTCGCCCAATGTATACATTCATGACAATACTGACATTACTCAGGACGACATCTATGATTATATCATAAGCGATCTTAATGAAAACCCAATCACATATGGTAAGGTCAACTACTTATCTATTTCAAATGAGTATTTGACACTTGAGCAAACTATATTGGATTTGCTTGCGACTGCAAAAGAAATCGCTCATGACTCATATGAATGTGATACTATTTTTAATGATTGTGTTGTAATAGCTTGGTCAGAACTGTTTAGTGAAGATTTCATTAATACCATGTCTTACTTTATTCCAGATTTTGATGGCTTTTCTGATACAGATAGTCAATCTGTTATTCCACAAAGCTTGAATTCATTTTTAACCGATATGAACTCCAAGTTTTCAAAGTCTGATAAAGTCTGCAAAATTTGCGGAAGAGATGATGAAACAAAAAAAATGGTTCAGATTCTCCTTAAGGCAAACAAACGCAATGTAATTCTGGTTGGAGAGCCAGGTGTTGGAAAAACTGCATTAGTTGAAAAACTTGCATGGCAGATTGTTACAGGAAATTGCGTTGATGACTTAAAAGATTGTATTATTGTATCTCTTGATGTAAACGCACTTATTGCAGGAACAAAATACAGAGGTATGGCCGAAGAACGTTTCACGATTCTTATTAACTTTTTGGAAAGCAATCCTAAGTGCATACTTTTTATTGACGAAGTACATTTGCTTTTAGGTGCTGGATCATGTGCAGATAGCAGTTTGGATTTAGCTAATGCTTTGAAGCCACTTCTTGCACGAGGCACAACTCGTGTAATTGGTGCAACAACCTCAGCAGAATACGAAAAGTATTTTTCTACTGATGGAGCATTGAAGCGTAGATTTGAAAAGCTATATGTCAAGGAGCCCTCCTCAAATGAAGTATTGCCGATGATACGCAACCAGGTTAAGTATTTGCAAAATTATCATGGTGTGTCTATTTCTACACATATGTTAAACTACATTATGCTTAATGCTGCATGTTTCAACTTCGAAACGTGCAATCCCGATAGGACTCTGGATTTGGTTGACAAAGCAATGGTTTCTGCCAAGATTGATGGCAAGAAGAAAGTTCAAAAAAAGCATGTACTTTCAAATTTTGCTATAAACACTAAGCAATTTAAATCGATGTCTGATGAGTTTAAAATGTCTACTGCTTACCATGAGGCTGGTCATTACATTCTTCACAAGTTTGCAGATGAACTCACAAATCAAAAGGTATTGGCAGTTTCAATTATACCTGCTGATGATTACCTTGGAATTAATGTCTTCGAAATTGATAGTTCAATAACACCATCTCTAAATCGAAGATATTACATTCAGCTTATTGCAAGTAAGTTAGCTGGTAGAATTGCTGAAGAAATGTATTCTAATGAACTTTCTGCTGGTGCGTCAAGTGACCTTGAATCTGCAAACAATATTGCATACAGTGTTGTGACAAAATATGCACTTTCGGAAAAGTTCAGTCAAGTACGAGCTATCACTGACACAAATTTGACAACAGAAGAAACTAAGAAAATTGTTACTGAAAGCGTTGATGCACTACTCATTGAGGCTAGAAATTATGCGAAATCAGTTTTGAATGAGTATAGAGTATATCTTGTTACCTTGGCTGATGCATTAATGAAAAAGGGTATTCTTTCTGACTCGGAGATTGATAATCTTTTTAGTCGAATTGATTTCCCCGGAAAGTAATTTGTAACAAAGCAATAACAATCATGAAAATTTTACAACAAAAAGCATTGGAAATACCAATGCTTTTTGTTGTTTTCATGTTTTTTCACAAAAAAGATTTGCTGTTCTTATCATTGTCCATATAGAAGTAAATACAACATCTATAATTCAATTACATTTTGAATATTTTTCTGAAAAATTTACTTCAGTTTTACTTACTCCATTCCAATCTTGATTTTAATGTAACATATATTTTATTTTTGTGCAATTGTTTTATATAACATTTTATTGTGCATTTTTTTCAATTCTATATGCTAATTCAAATGCTAAAAATGGTACTTTTGTTTTCTTTTTAAAATTAACTAATTGACTAAGACTTCTTTCATCCCATTCTACTGCATCTAGATTATCTCCTGCATAATAAAATGTGAAATAATTTAACTTTTTATACTCGCAAACAGCAGCTATACATGCGCCTTCCATTTCAACACAAACAGCACCTTTTCCCTGAAACAATTCCATCTTTGATCTTGTTTCTCTATAAAATCCATCTGTTGTCCATGTTGCTCCTTCTATATAATCATATTCGTTTTCACTTAGAACTTCTTTAAATAATTGTGTATATTTTTTATTTAATTCAATTGATTCAGAATCTGGTAAATAATGATAGCTTATTCCTTCATCTCTAAATGCTTTGTTTGGAATTATTATTGCACAATCTTCAATATTCTTTTTTAGTACTCCACAATTTCCGAATATAATAAATGTATCTATACCATTAACAGATAGCTCTTCAATATCTGCTGTTATCCATGGTCCACTTACTCCTGCTAGAAATAATGTTATTTTTATGTCTTTATATTTTACTATATAGACTGGACGTTCACAATTTGCGCATGTGATTTTTCCTACTTTGTGACATTCGAATTTTTCTACTATGTCGTTTAGTAGATGTATTGAAAATATTCCTATTGCTATGTGTGGTAATTTGAAGTTTACATCTTTTGTTCCGTCCAGTTTTTTTATACCATATGGCTTTATTATTCCCTCTTCGGGAGAGTAGATTATCATGTTGTGACCCTCCTTTTTTTAATTTTTTCAACATTAATTTATATATTCTTTTAATTTTTCGATCAACACTTTGTCTGCAGGTAACCAGTCTACACTATATAATTCATCTTTTGAAAGCCATTTAGAAGCTTCATGTTCTTTTAATATTAAATCTCCTTCTATAATATTACATATAAAACAATCCATCGAAAGATGGAAAGTTGGATAATCATACTCAACTGTTTCTACCTTTTCATCAACTCTTATTTTAGTATCCAGCTCTTCACTAATTTCCCTAACTAATGCTTCTTCTGGTGTTTCTCCTTCTTCTATTTTTCCACCTGGAAATTCCCATCCATCTTTAAATTCTCCATATCCTCTTTGTGTAGCAAAAATTTTATTATTATCTAATATAATTGCTGCAACAACCTTTACATTCTTCATAATATTTTCCTCCACTAACCATTTATTATATATTCATATATATCCTCTCTTACTGGTGTTTCAAGTATCCATTCTATTTCAACTGCAGTTTTATTAGTATTTGGCATGATAAATTCTTTAACATTACCTGTAGCGTTCATTCTACCTAAATAATAAAATTCCTTTGAAATTTTATCATCTTTATTTTTTCTTACAAATAGCTCTACCTTTATTCCTCTTTCTTTTGCATTAATAAAGTTTTGAACATCTTCTGATAAAATTGTTCTTCCACTTTTTGATATTGCAATTAATTTATTACTATTTTCGAAATGATCTTCATATTTAATAGTATCATTTATTTCTTCGTTTTTATCATAATTAATAAATACAGGAAATGTTTTAGTATCTCTGTCATACTTATATCCACCTATATTTAAAGGTACTTCATTATTTTTCCAATTTAGCAATCTACATACATCTTCATATGTATATTTTTGATATATTGTAAATTGCGTATCTTTATATTTTTCACTATAATTTTGCTTATATCTACTAATTCCAAATTGTATCAATTCATTAAACATATTTTTAAAATCTTTATTTTTTAGCATTTCATCAAAATTTTTTGAAATTCTATAATCATTATCATTTTCTTCAATAAAAATACATTCTTTATAAGTTTTTTTACCAGATCCGGAAGCAAAGTTATTTGTTAATACATTTACAATACTTCTTTTTGTTTGCTCATCAAGATAAAATCCATACTTAACATTTATTTTTTTCTGTAATTTTTCAAGTAAATTATCACTTTCATCATTCAAAATATTTAATAATTCCAATTCATGTATTCGTTTACCATTTGCAATTTTTTTTGATATAAATTCAATCATTTTTTCTTCATTCATATTTAAACGAATTTTAAATTTTTTTTCATATTTAACTAAAAATTTATAATATGAACCCAAACTTTTATTATCAAATATTTTAAAAACATCCATTTCTCCATATTTATCAAAATCTAATAATGATGGAATACGTCCTAATTTTCTTTTCAAATTGGTATAATTTTCTTTAATTAATTTTATATCTGTAAAATCAGCATGGTCTATTGCTTCGAAAATTCTTTTCTTAGATATCTCATCAAAATGAATCGTTGAAGATCCCGGAATAATTCTTTCTCCCTCTAATACATATCTACGTATATTATCTTTGTTGTAACTTCTATCTCCCGATAAAGCAATTGGAATCATAAAATTATTTTTATAGTTTCCTATAAAATCCAATATAACTACATATTCTTTATCTGCTGCTTTTCTTAATCCTCTTCCTAATTGCTGTACAAATACTATTGGAGATTCTGTTGGCCTTAGCATAATAACTTGATTTATTTCAGGAATATCCACTCCTTCGTTAAAAATATCCACTGTAAAAATATAATCTATTTTTTCTTCAATATTTTTTGAAGTTAATCTATTAATTGCCTCTTCTCTTTTTTCTTGTGAGTCTTCTCCAGTAAGAACTACTGTAAAATATCCTCTATCATTAAATTTATCGCTTAATGCTAGAGCTTCTCTTTTTGAACTGCAAAAAACCAATCCATTAGTTGTAGTTCCTGAATGACCATAAAACTCAATTTGTTTTATTATATAATTAACCCTTTCATCACATGTTAATTTTGAAAAATCGCTTAATTCTGTATTTTCATCTATCGTTTCACCATCAAATTCAATATCTGTTATTCCAAAATAGTGAAATGGACATAAAAAATTTTCTTCTAGTGCTTGCTTTAATCTTATTTCGCAAGCAATGTTATAATTAAATTCTTTATATACATCATATCCATCAGTTCTTTCTGGCGAAGCAGTCATTCCTAACAATAATTTTGGTTTAAAATATTGAATTATTTTTTGATAACTACTTGCTCCAATTCTATGAGCTTCATCTATAACAATAATGTCAAATTCATCTTCTTTAAACTTTTTAAAAATATCTTCTTTACTCATCATTTGCATTGTTGAAAATAAAAAGTCTGCCTCAAATTCTTTTGAGTTCCCAGATAATAATCCAAATGTTTTTGTCTCTCCAAATATTTTTTTATAGCTTTCTATTGCTTGCTTAGCAATTTGTTCCCTATGAACTAAAAACAATGCTCTTCCCGGCTTGTTTTCCCTAAGTGCAAATGCAGAAGCATAAGTTTTTCCCGTTCCAGTTGCTGAAATTAATAAAGCTCTTTTTTCTCCCTTTTCTAAAATTTTGTTTAAATTATTTATAAATGAAATTTGCATTGCGTTAGGTTGTAATTTGTATTCTTCCAAAGAAGAAATCTTTTTTGCCCTTGCAATCTTTCTTTGTTCTTTTATCAACTTATAATTTAATTCGTACGTTTCAATAAATTGTTCGTAATTCAAACTATATTTTGAATTCCATAATCTTTCAAATTCATTTAAAATTTCTTTAGCATATTCGCCTTGCTCTGTAGAAACTATCTTTGTATTCCATTCTCTATTAACAGATAGAGCCTTCTGAGTCATATTAGAACTACCAATAATAATTTTATATATATCATTATTTTTAAACATATATCCTTTAGTGTGAAAACCTTCTCCTGCCTCTTCAGACATAAACATTTTTAATTCAATATTCTTAAAACTGGCTAATTTTCTTAAAGCTTTTGGATCACTAAATTCTAGATAATCTGTTGTTAAAATTCTTCCTTCTATTCCTCTCATTTCTAAAATTTTTAGTGTTTGTAATAAAGGCTCTATCCCGCCATCTGTTATGAACGCAACACTTATATCAAATTTATCACATTTTAATAATTCATCTTCCAAACTTGATATTACTTTTCTTCCTTCTTTATAATCGTTTGATATAAATTGTGGCTTAAATGCAACATTTGATTGGTTATTATAATCTATAAAAGCTGTTTTTATACCTTCATATATTAGTTCCTTTTTGTTCATAATAATTGCCCCCATTAATTATTACTTTTATAATTTATTATATCTTATATCATAAAACACGATTTTTAACAATAAAATAACAAACATTTTATCTCAACCATTGATACTACATGTTTTGAAAATACCATTTGATTCATTTTCTTATTTTTATTTACAAATTTATATATTTATTGTGATAATATTTTTTCTAATTCTTTGATGCTGTGATTATGAACTTCGGGTTATGAGCGCCGGCAAAGCTACTTTTGAAGATTTATGAAAACTTAAGTTTTTATTGGTATTTAGCCATTTATAGAAGATTTAGTTTGTTGAATCTTTATGCAATTTTTTGATGTTTTTGGAATCAATTCTTCCCAAAACTTTCCCAACTTTGTATGTTAAAAAAATACAATAATCTTCTATAAAATCAATAATTATTTTGGAGGTTTTATTATGAAAAATTTAAGAGAAGTAAATAATGATATTTTAAAAGATTGGTTAATGTTTAGAGAAGAAGAATTATCTTCTTTAACATGTGATGAGGATAAAAAACATTGGATTTATTTTGATGAGATTTCTGAGAGAATTTTGCAGAATGTTTCAGAACAGAATAAAAAGTATGTTAAGAAACAACTTGAATTGCTTGATGAGAATTTTACGGATTATATTTTCTACTGGAATGAAAAGTATTATAGGAATGGGTTTGTGGATGGTTCTCAGATAGTTATGGGATGTTTTGATGAATAGATAAAAGGCGAGTTAATTCTCGCCTTTTATTCCTTTTTATATCTTTATTTCATTACAGAAATCTGTTTATTTATTAACTCTTGATAATGCTTTTCTATCAATTCAATCTCTTCTACTCTTTTTTCTAATACTTCGAAGCTATTAACTATCTTTTTTAGCCTATCACTATATTCAATATCCGGTACCTTCAAATTGGCAATTACCTCTGTTAATGGAAAAACTCCTAAGTCCGAATTTGAAGCTAATTCAAAAAAAATTGGTTGTAAATATATAATTAAAAATTTAAGAATTATTCTTTCTTTTTCATATGTATCTACCTTTTTTTCTTGTTTGTACTCATCTTTCATATATAATAAAAATGCATTTGTATTTGTTGCATATGTTCCAATATCTATATACTTCAATTTCCCAGCATTTCCTCTCGAAATTAAGTGTATACATTGCTTATTCTCTATAAAATGTATCCCTTCTGAACTCTTGTCAATTCTTCCATAATTTATATTATTAGATGAACCACTTAAAACATCTATATATTCTTTTACTGGTTTTCTATTATATATCCCTTCTTCACTAAGAGCATCATTTCTACTACAGTATTTTAGCATTGTATTTAATGGTACACTATTATTTTTTTCTTCATTTTCAAATAATATACTCTTTTGCATTAAGTTATGATATTTTTCTTTTAACTTTGATATTACATTCATCTTTTTTATAATTGGAGCTAATTTGTTCATAATTCTGACTTGTACATCATATGGTGGTAATTCAATTTCTTCCGAATATATCTGCTCCAATGATAATGTCTTTGAACCATCACTAATACTAAGAGAACGATAAAAATTTTGAAAAAAAAGTGCAAAATATTCTAATAATACTTTTTTTTCAACACCTTGCTTTAATGTTATAAAACCAGCATGGTGATTTAATGCAAATATTTCTCGATTCTTATATGTCATACTTCCAGCACTGCCATCTAGACTTATTATAATTCCTTCTCTTTGAAAAACTCTTATTGATTCTCCTTTTTTAGTCTTTGCAGTAATTGAAACTTTTCTATCCGTATATTTATGACTCTGGTTTCCTCCGTATAAAGGAATCATTTTATCCGAATTTTTTATAGATGCATACATAGCTTCATCTGTTAATGCATAATTCCCTTTTTCTATTTCATTAAACACTTCAAGAAATTTCATTAAATAATCCCCTCATTTCTTCATTTATCTTTTCAATTTCCAAATCAAATTCGTTTTCATTAATATAATGTGGTGCATATGGTCTTAAATAATATTCTGGTAATAAAGTTATATAATTATCATTTAGAACATTATCAATATTTATGTTGCCACCTTTTCTTTCGCAATGCTCAATTCCTTTTTCATCTATCCATTTAGTTGGATTATTGCTATCATCAAATTTTAACCATCTACTCTCGAGAATTCCAGGCATCTCTATACCTTCTGTACTTACCCAACCAGATATTTCATCATGTTTCCATCCATTACGGTTATTCCTTAGTTTAGTAGGAAATCTTTTATCAGAGTTAGCTAATCCATCATTATCTATAATATACATCCATATCGCATTTTTTTGTATCTTTGTTATTTTTGAACTTTTCTTTTTTATAAATAATGCATATGTTTTTTCTTTAGTATACGGAGCAAATGCAAATTTAGGCAAAGAAATTATTGCATATATTTCACATTTTTCTAATAGTTCCATTCTAAATTTTTTAAAAGAAGGATTTTCTAAAATTCCATCTGGCGTAATAATACAGGCTTTTCCACCAGGTTTTAATAATTCTATTACTTTGCATATAAAAGCAACTTCTGTTCTAGTTGATGTAATCGCAGTTGTATTTGCTCTTATTGTTCCGTTTCCATATGGTGGATTTGTAATAACATATTGAAATTCTTGCTGTAAAACTTTTTTACTATTTTCTTTTGTTGGTTTTAATGTGTTATCTGCATACATATGAGTATGACCATCTCCTACAAGAAACATATTTAATCTTGTTCTTGAAATATTTTCATCTCTTACATCAATTCCATAGAAACAATTTTTAGATAAAAAGGTTTTTGCATCATCATCTAATGTTCCATTTTTTTCATAATTGTTTATTAAAACTTTAAAACTTTCTGTTAAAAAACCTCCCGTTCCACAAGCTGGATCTATAATACTAAATTTCTTATCAGGATTGTACATATCTTCATCTTGAAGTAATAATTTTGAAAAAATATGAGCATAGTGTCTTCTTGTAAAATATTCTCCAAAATCTTTCTTTTCTTTTGATGATGCAAACATTTCATAAACAGCGCCAAACAAATCAAACCCAGTTCCATGTAATGGTTTCATAGAATCTATAATACCATATATTTGTTTTACGTCTTCTACATCTATAAGTGGTTTATTTTTTCCGTCTCCATCAATAGCTACTCTTACTACTTCCATAACATTTTTAAATTCATTAAAACTAGTTTCATTCTCTAATCTCTTAATATATCCACTTAAATTATTTTTTATTTTTTCAGCTATATTGTCATTGCAAGTAGACCAATATACTTTGGATAAATCTTTATTTCCATCTATTTCTTCTTTTTCTTCAAAATATTCTAATGCCACAAACCCTACTGTAAAATCTATTTTCTGAACATTATCTTTAAAATTGATTCCCCTATATACTCCTGCGAGTTCCCATAATTTCTTATTGAAAATTGCTTCAGATATCGTTGAAATTGAATCAACATTAGTGGTAATTGTATCTAAGTCTGGATTTTCTGTCAACTTATTTTTGATAAGACGATAAATATCAATAGTTTGAAATTCACGAATAGGATTTCCATTTAAAGTTAATTGCTTCATTGTCTTTGCATTATAAAAATATGTTGTTTTGCAATTAGTAACTATAAAATATGGCAATCCCAATTTAGGTGCCTTAACTTTTCCTTGTTCGATTGCATCATTCCATTCTCTATCACCAACTACACAATTATCTTTTGCTTCAGCATATGCAACTAAATTGCTTATATATTGTGTATCATTAGATCCATCATATTCAAATTCAGAAATTAAAATATCTGGTCTTTTAGAACCTGTGTATTCACAAAATGTGGTATCATTTACAATTTGTCTAAGTGGTATACTTAATTGTGCAACTAATACTTCATTTATTAATCTATTAACCGATAATGCTTCTTTTTTACCTATTTTTTTATTCATCTATTATTCCTCCTATAAATTTTTTATATTCTTTTAGGTTTCTGATAATACCTATTGAATTAGTGTTTTCTTTTAAATACACCAGAATATCTGCAGGCATTTCATTTCTGCTTTTAGCAGCCAATTCTAATAACTTTTTTTTATCTTTTTTATTTGGATTTAATATTTTTAATATTTTTAGTTGTGTTTCAGGCGGTGGTGGATTTGTCTTTCCGCTAACAATGTCATAAAAATATGGTTTTTTAATTCCTAATTGATTATAAAAATCTTGTTGTGTAATTTTTTTCTCCTTTATAATTCTTGTTAAAACAGCTCCATATTCACTCTTATTACTACTTTTCAAAGAAATGCTCCTTTCGTTAGTATGTATGTATACATACTAACATACTTTAAGGATAAAATAAATAAATATTACAAACAATTCAAAAATATAATATTTTTGAAATGTTATTGTAATATTTATTATAATAAAAAAGCAAACTATTCCTGTATTATTTACATTCATATTTTGCTTTTCCTTTGTAATTATTTATTCATATCTATATTTTTCACTATCTTCAGCAACCATTAAAGAATCTTGTTCTCCAAAAAATAATATATCCATTATATTATTTTCCATATCATCAATGTTATAAATATTATCCATAACATTAAATGTTTCTTCCAAGTTTCGTCTAGCACTATTCCAAGCTGTGCCATCTGTAAACCATACAAAAGTGACTCCATCGATTAAATCTGCTTCTTGTGACAACATTTTATAGCTTCTAGCAGTTTCATTAAGTTTTGAGCCTCCACCATTTCCTCCATAAAAGTTTGTTTCTATTAGATATATCATATCATTTGTTTTAACTACAAAATCAAATCTTTTAGTTGAAGTTCCATTAGCTGATATAGCTGATAAATCTATATTCCATTTTTTCTCTATATCAGTTAAATACATCTCTTTATAATACTCTTTTACTCCTGATCTTTTTATATAGCTTTCAACCAAATCTTCCATTTGATGTCCTCCACGATTTTTCCTTCCATTTGAATCCAAACCAGTTTCTATACCTAAGCAATAATCGACTAAATTATTTATAATATGATTTTGTAATAATTCAAATAAGCCAGTTTTTTTCATGAATACTTTATATTGTTCTATATCGTAGTTTAACTTATTAAAATTATACATATATTTGCCATCTTCATCTTGTGCATATATTTCTGATTGTCTAACCGCCAACAATGTAGGAATACATTTTAATACCTCTGGATATTTTTTAATAAGCTCTTCAAAATCATTCTCAATATTTTTAGAACCAATTAGTGAATTCAATATATTTAATTCAACTTTTATTCTATCTACATTTCTATATACCTTTTCAAAATCAATATAATACTTATATCCTGAAATACTATATTTAAATTTACTTAACCATTCTTTAAAATCTCTTTTCATATAAATCCCCTATTCAAATTCTATATATATTTTTTCATTCTTTTCATCTATCTTCCAGTAAGTCTTTTTCTTACTATCACCACTGTAATCTATATATGCTTTCTTTTTGTATATTTCGGTAACTCCACCAAAATATCTTCTTTCTGCATTTATATTTAACTTTTTTTCTTCGTTATCTATAATTGCAGTATAGTTTTTTCTATCTGCTATTTTTTCGAATATTTCATTTGGAATCGGTAAAATACGTGCTCTTATATCATTTCTACTAATAAGTCTTATTATAGCTTCCATTTTAAATTTATCTTTTGATTTTATAAAATCATTATTAGTATTTATTATTTGTTTAACTTTTTCAACAGAAACAACTGGATTCCATTCAAAAATATAATCTTTTTCTGGATGTCCCATATAGAATTTTAAGATTGATTCGCCATTAATTAAAATTATTTTTCTAGAACTATCATTCTCAGATTCTTCTATTCCACTTTTTGAAAAGTCACTAGTTGTTATAAAGATCCTTTTCTCATAAGACGCTGTTCCTTTAAATTCACGTATTTCTTTTACTGGTACTGTGTTTTTATATCTCTTTGCTTGAATAATATATTTTTCAGGATCTATATCTAAATCACCTATAGAATTTTTGTATGCAAGTAAATCTATTCCATTATCTCCACTTCTTTTTGTTACTTTTATATCTGTAAATCCTAAATCTTCTAAAAATTTCTTTAAAAAGTATTCAAAATCATATCCTGTTTCAAAGCAATTATAAAAATCATTAATCATTTTTCTTGTTATTTCTAACTTCATGTATATGTTCAAACCTCCTTATTGATAAGTCTAAATATTCCTGCGAATTATCTATTCCTATAAATTTTCTATTTAATTTATAGGCTGCTATACCTGTTGTGCCACTTCCACAAAAAGGGTCTAATATTAAATCATTTTCTGTCGAGGATGCTAATATAATTCTCTCTAGTATCTCTAATGGTTTTTGTGTTGGATGTTTTCCTTGTTTCTTTTCAGATGGTTTTGTTAGAGAAGTTGTCCAAACATCTTTCATTTGTTTGTTATTATTCAAGCTTTTCATTAGTTCATAATTAAATTTATATTTTATTTTTGGCAAATCTTTTCTTGCCCATAATATTGTTTCTGTAGAATGTGTAAATGTTTTACAAGCTAGATTAGGTGGAGGATTAGTTTTTTGCCATGTTATATTATTTATTATTTTAAATCCCTCCTCTTCTAATGCCATACCTATTGAATATATATTGTGTAATGTTCCACTTATCCAAATAGTCCCATCATCTTTTAAAACTCTATAACATTCATTAATCCATTTTCTATTAAAAGAATGCTTTGATTCAACATCTGATGGCTTGTCCCATTCACCTTTATTTACACATACCATTTTTCCACTACTACATGTTATCCCATTGTTTGAAAGAAAATATGGTGGATCTGCAAATATCATATCGAATGATTTTTCTTGAAAATTTTTCAAAGCTTTAAATGTATCTTCTTTTATTAATTTAAAGTTTTTATCCTCAAAATAAAATTCACCATTATACATTATCAATTCTCCTCATAGTTTGTTATCAATAATTCAGAAATTGCTCCTCTTCCTTTGCAATTTGCATTTATCATTCTTTTGGCTGAAATCTCATTTATATTAAATCCTTTATAAATTTCTTCAAAGAAATTATCCTCTTTATTTGTATTTTTAGGATTTGAATTAGATAACATCAGTTTAGCATTCTTTTCATCTAATTCTTTAAAATAATTTGCTAATTCTTTTTGATTTTCATCATTAAAATCTTCTTTTGTATACGATGTAAATCCTGATGTTATTGATAATGGTCTATATGGCGGGTCAAAATACACAAATGTATTACTATCTACATAGTTTTCACTTTTTTTATAATCTCCATATTGGAATTCTACATTTCTAATCAAAAATGATAAATTCCTTAAATTTTTAGAATCACATATTGTTGGATTTTTATATTTACCACAAGGTACATTAAATTCTCCATTTTTATTAACTCTATATAATCCATTAAAACATGTTCTATTTAAGAATATAAATTCTACTGCTCTTTTAATGCTTAATTCTTTTTCACCGATTCTATATGAATTATATTCTTTTCTTACATCATAAAAATACTTTTGTCTTTCTTCATCTGTAAGAACTAAAAATTCTTCTTCCTTTATTTCTAATTTTTTTATAAGTTCTTCAACATTTGTTTTTATTATATTATAACAATTTATTAGATCTATATTTATATCAAAAGCATAAGCTTCTTTGACATCATATTTTTGTAATATATTTATTAAAACAGCCCCTCCCCCAACGAAAGGCTCAACATATTTAGTTACTATTCCATCTTTTAATTGGTAAGGATAAAAGTTCGTTAATTGTGGTATTAAACTTCCTTTTCCTCCTGCCCATTTTACAAATGGTTTTACTACTTCCATACTTACCTCCAATTATTCGATTATAATATATCACAAATACTATTTTTTCTCAATAAATCTACAGAAATCTCTCTAATTTTATTTTTCTTCCGGCAACAAATATTTTCTCTTTATATTCAATATAAGATTTTGTAATTCATTTTCCATTTTTCTTAAAAATTTTTCATCTTCGATATACCCCTGATAATGTGCTCTTCTTGCAATTTGATTTAATACATTTCCAACTTTTCTTATTGAATTTAGATCTTCGTAAAATTCATCTGATGGTTTTTCTTTGGGTTTAAATCCTTCTACTAAACTTCTTACTAAGGCTGATTTGTTATATCCAACTTTTTCTGCTTTTAAAGTTAACATTCTCCATTCATCATCATTAAGATATACACTTAATTTTATTTCTCTTTTTCTCATTATTTCCTCCTTTTTTGGGTTTGGGATATCCCATGTTCGAATTTGTGTGAGTGCACAAATTCAGTGCTTGCCAGACAATAAATATGCTCTCTTTTTATAATTTAATATAGCTTTTTTTATAGGAAAGTGCCTGAATTTTTATTAAATTCAAGCACTTTTTTCATTAAATATTATAAGTGTTTATACATTTTCCAAGTACCATTTCTCTTGCTGAATACGCTATCATATTCATTGCTCCAACCCACTTCATTTGATCTTTTTCCTTTAATTTTTCATCAATGTTTTGATATTTTTTCATCTCATTTATCAACATATTTTCCATATCTGTAGCTCTAGCATCTACTTCTAATAAATAATCTGTCAGTGTATCTTCCATTAACATTTTTGTATAAACTGGTTTCATTTCTTCCTTTAAAAATTTTAATCTTAGCCTTCCATATCTTCCAATTTTAGGTCTAACTTTTCCATTGTCCAATATTAAATTTGGTATTAAATAGTCTCCATATCTTGAATATGTTATTGGCTCTTTTTTAGTTTTCTCACTCATACAAATTCCTCCTTCTATTAATTTTTTCTTTACTTTTTTAAGATTTTGAATTAAAATATTATTATAAAATTTGATTAAAGTTAGTATTTAGTTTAACGGCTTATACTAGCTTTTTTATTACTTAACTTATAATTTTTTCTTTCAGTTAGTAATAAATCTTATCTACTTTTTTCTTTTCTTATCTATAGTGTTACTCTAACATTTCTGTAACGTTAGCTTTCATTTTACTTTTTTCACGAAATTTTCTTTGTCGTTCTCTATTATTTTTTCGTATTTCTTCTAATTTATCTGCACTTTGATACTTTCCCCAATTTCTTATTTCATAGCAGTTATTTTCAAAAATTATCATCCTCAAATCTATAAACTTATTTAATATTTCTCCAACTTTTTTAGCGGATTTTCCTAAAATTTTCGATAATTGTTGCACATTTAATGGACTATTCTCCCCTATAATTAATTTTCCATTTGAATTGCATTGTCCTGCAATAGTTAACAATTGTATCCATATTCTGAAGTACGTATCCCCATCACGTTCATTCAGTAATAATGCAACTTTTCTGTTTGAAAAAATATTTGTACTAAGTTTAATCCATGATACCTCTGCCATACCTCCTTTCACCTTTCTTTCAGTTAATTAGCCATTGAATCTTTTTCTTTTTTAGTTAAATATTCATCTAATGCTTGTACTCTAAACAAAAACTTGCCTCCAATTTTTGAACAAGGTATTTGTTTTCTTCTTACTAACTGATTAGCAAGCCAATAACTAATTCCTAAATATTCTGCTGCTTCTTTCATGGTTAATGTTGTTCTTTCTACTGTTTTTAAGTCCAATATTGAATCCTCCTTTCTTTATTCAATGGTACCTATTGACTTTTGTTAACAATTGAATTATACTAATTTCAGTTAACAAGTACAAGATTTTTTATGAAAGTTTTTGAGAATTGATAACAACTAAAATCGCTACCGTAACCTAGTTTTACTGTTAACATGGAGGAATTACAATGCGAAATCCAAATGAATACTCAATAGAATTAAATTTATATAACAAAAATAATCCAGTTGAAATAACTAGATTTTTTTCTGTTGTATTCGATACAAGAAAAGTTAATCTATCTGCTCAGAATAAAAAAAAGCTTGTAGATGAATTATACAAAGAAACTAAAGTTAAAAAGAAAGATGATTCTTTTAACGAAATATTTCTTTCATTAATTGATAAAAATGTCCCACCTATTCCTGAGAATCTACTATTTATACGCAATATAAAAAAAGTAGACTTAGACTTAATATTAAATTATGAATATAGAAAAATGGCATTGGGTGATAATTTAATAGAATTTTTAAACTTGGAATTTAATAATTTTAATGATTTCTTTAAATTCTTCTGTACATTTTTCTTTATATATTTAGATAGAGTACCTGAAGAACAACTGAATAAAATTTTTAAAGAATTTGACAAGAATGTTATCAATATAGGTTCTAACAAGCCTATTCATATTGCTAATAAAGAGTTATTAAAACAATGTGCAGAATCTTTTTATGAAAGTGAAAAAGATTCTTTAATAAAAATACAATTATTATTTAGAAATTTCGTTGATTATATTTTTAATAATAACAGAGAAAAAAGATTAAACAAATTAAGTAATTCCCAAAGATTTTATATTTTTCAAAATATTACTAAAGACTTAAAAGAAATATCTGAAGATTATATTTGCGATTATTCCTTGAACTTTTCTTTTACAGATGAAAACTTTATGAATGAACTTTTCGGTAAAATTAAACAAGGTATTTCTAATCCTTTATCTAATGAGAATTTTTTAATAAATACTATAACAAAAAATGATCCTAATGGTGAAAAAATAGTTGGTAATAAATATGATTTTAAAACTAATAATTTATTTACATATTTTTATATTATTCTTTATCATATAGTATTAAATGATATTGATTATATAAAGAAATGCCAAGTTTGTGGTAAATACTTTTTCTCTGATAAGAATACTACTTTATATTGTAATGGTAACTATTCAGATGGTATTACTTGTAAAGAATATGGAATAAAAACATCTCAAAAAAGAAAAGAAAATGAAGAACCTGTATATGGTAAATACAGACAAATATATGCAAAAAAAGCTATGGCTGTAAAAAGAAATCCAGATATTGAATGCTACAAAACTAACTATGAAAAATGGAAAAAAGAAGCTAAAGAATTTATTAGTGATATTAAATCCGGTAAAAAAAGTTATGATGAGTTTGATAGATGGTTAGTGAAAACTAAATAAGCATAGACTAAAAAAATGTCTATGCTTATTTAGTAAAAATCACTATAATGTTGCTTTTCATATTCAGCATGTTCATGATAAGTATTTGCTAACTCTCTAAGAGTATTAGCAAATCTAAAATAGTCCATTTGGCAGAGTTCTGCCCTCTTTTTCCATTTTTTCTCTTGATTAAGCCATACTGTTCCTTCTTTATCCACATTAACAACACCTAAAGCATTAAATGCTTGGGTTGAATATCCTTTTCTAACTTCTTCATTTTCATCTTTATTTAAAATTTCAGCTACATTTCTGTCAATCCAAAATCCATCTGGATCTTCTTTAGTATAATAAAAGACATGTCCTATTGACATTAATGCAACTTCTAATCTATCATTTTCTTTTGCAATCTTTATCGCATTATTAAACCATTTATTCAACTTACTTTTATTCATCTTCCCATCTTTATCATATCCTGGTACTAATCTCCAAATATTTAATAATCTATATGCATTACTAGCTAACTTTTCATTATCATTTTGATTATTCTTCTTATCTTTATGAGCTTTATAAATAAGACATAATACATCATTAAATATTTGTGGTTCTTCGCTTAGTTTTCTTTCTATTGTTATTGGTCTATAATCATCATACTCACTTAAAATAGGTAGATAAGACCATTCTATCCCAAATAATTCATCCTCAGCATAATCATTATCTTGCAAATCCTTAATTAACTTTTTTATATCATATATATCTATATAATTTATATATTCCTGTTTTTTTAAACAATTTTTTAATACTATTATTGATAATTCTCTAGAAAATTGTTTTTTTTCAAATAATGCCATATTAATTAATTCAAGTGCCTTTACTGGTCTATCAGCTTCAATCAATTTTCTGATTACATAATCGTAACTACTATCATCTCTTATAACTCTAATATCTGCATTTTTCCAGTATTCAAGTTCATCTTTTCCAAGCCATTTCGTTACAAATTCCCATGTTTCTTGAGTTTCTTGCAATTGCATTAAAAATCTTACTTTTCCTGCAATTGATAAAATAGATACATCTAATTCATCTATCCAGGTATTTTTTTCATTTATAACTTTTGACTTCACATATCCCTCTGATATTTCACTTTGTTTATTGTTTAATAACTTTATTATCTTTTTTTCACTTTCTTTATCAATTATTATATTTGCTAATGCAAATCCAACTTTAAATGGATCTTTAACTGTATATGAAAATTTTATCACTTCCTCAATCCCATCTGTTAATAATAATTCAACAGCCTTTATTTGATCATTTAATATTCTTTTTTCCATATCTTCATAGGTTTCTTGTTCGCTGTCATAAAGATTCCAATATTCTTTATTAAATATTCTTTTTAAATATATCTTATAAGATATTGGCTTTACTTTTTTAGACATTTCTTCAAGTTTATTAACTGCCTCTGAAGGTAATGCCCAATCTGATTTTGAAAATTTTTTATGTTTTGCTATTATTTTCTCTATCTCATCCCAGATTATATATTTTTCCTCATCTTTCATATTAATTACATCAATAGAAGTAACTTTGTTATATATTTCATCGAATATTTCTTTTGGCACATCCTCCATTATATTAACTAAATCTTTAATTCTATTTATATTATTTTTAGAATAATCGATTGCTAATTTTACATATTCATTATATTCTTTATACAATTCTCCATTTGTTACCTCTACTTCTTCCACTAATCCATTCCATTTTGGTTTACATATTGAAGAACTAGTTCTCTCAACATTTGGCATAAGTTTCATTAGTAGTTTCCATCCAATTTTTGGGTATTCGTTCAATGTCATAATAACAACTGCTTTTCTTAATGTAAAATTTGCTTGAGTTTGTGGATACCATGGAAGAATAATTCTAGTCATTTCTTCGACAATGTTTTTATCATATTTTTCCAATTTGCAATATATTTCAAATACATTCATTAAATTATTAGAATCCCATACTAGTATTTGAAGACTCCAATATAATCCTGAAGTATAATTTGTAATTGTAATTCTCTCTTCTTTTTCTTCAAATAATTTTTTTATATTATCTTTATCTCTTATTAAATTATTTATTTGCCTTAAATATTCTTTTCCATCAATCTCTGCTAATATCATAAGTAAATCATCTAACGTTGCATACAACTTCCAACTTGCATTTTCTAAAATCTCTCTATCTATACTCCAAAAAGATTTTTTTAATTCTTGTTCACAATTAGAAAACTTATATAATATGGACTTCATATATGAAAATGTTTCTAATGATGATTTTTTTATTGCTTTTGAATATAACATCTTCTTACCAAGTATTGAACTCATCATTCTTTTATCTGGTTCTAAGTCAAATCTTGGATCTTCTTCTTTTAGCATTTCTATTGTTACTTTTCTAAAATTTTCAATATCATTGTCAAAATAATCATCACAATATCTTTCTATTAATTCTTCTTTCTTTTCTATTTTCCAACAATTATTCTTATAAGAAACATATTCAGATTTTTGTGATAATAGTCTTTTCATTGTTTTTATCCAAACATTATAATCTTTACCTATTACTCTACTAATAATTTCCCTTTCATTTTCATTTTTATCATTCCAAGTTCCAAATAAAGCACAATTTTTTAGAACCTCTTTAAATTCGTCATCTACTTGTGTTGTACTATATGAAAAGACCTTTTTATTTTCAATATTTTTTATTTGTTGATCTTGTTCATAAATTCTTCTCCTGTCATATTCATTGAGTAAATACTTAACACTTCCTTTTCTAATATAAGCTGTCGATGCATATACTTTTTTCTTAATATCATTTTTTTCTTCTTCTTTTGTTACTGTTTCATCGGGATAATCCTTTATTATAGAATATACCCTCTCCATATTGTCCTTACTTATTAAGATATATCCAAAATATTTTTCTTCAAATTTATATATACCTGTTTCAACATGTGGTCTTGGTTGAATCATTTCACATAAATCTTGATAATATTTATCATCATCCATACGTTTTTTTTCTATTCCTTTTTTATATTTTTCTTTATCCACCACACCAATTACTATAAATTTATCTTTTCCATAGCTATCAGTACAATTCAAAAAAGAACATACATCTTTTATAAATTCTGCTTTATGATCATTATCATAAGGAAATAATTTATAATCCAACCATGAACTCTCAGATGGTAAATTTGTTAATATATTCAATAATTCTTTTTCTTGTTCTTCGTTCATTACATCCTCCTATTACTTTGTCGCATTATATCATTTTTTCTGCTAATATTCCAGTATTACCAACAAATTCAACATTTTTTCTTTTCGACATTTTTCTGCATTTTATTTACATATAATTCCAAAGCCAATATATTTAATAGCTAACTCTTGTATTTTGTTAACTGCTGTGATATCATATTGTCAGTTAACAATTGCATTCTCCCTACCAATTAACTAACTCGAAAGGAGGTGAAACAGAGTAATGGCCGGGAGTATTGAAAAAAGAGGCAAAAATAGTTACAGGTTAATAGTTTGTCATGGTTTTAATTTAGATGGAAAACCTATACGTCATACTAAAACAGTTCACGGAACTAAAGCACAAGCTAAAATTGAACTTGCAAAGTTTGTTGCTGAAGTAGAACAAGGAACAGTTATTGAGGGTAAGTCTATAACATTTAAAGAATTTACCGAGATCTGGAAAAGAGATTACGGTTCTAAAGAATTAGCGCCTTCAACCTACAGAAGATACTTAGGAATGTTGGAATCAAGAATATTACCTTATCTTGGACATTTTAAACTAGATAAAATCAAGCCTACTGATATAATGAAATTCTATGATATGTTAGATAAAGATACTCAAATAAGGCGTGTTAAATGTAACAATGGTTATAGAACATTAAAACCTTTATCTCAGAAAACTATATTAGAGCACCATAGATTAATTCGTGCAATGCTTCATAGAGCTGTATATTGGCAATTATTATTCTCTAATCCTTGTGAAAGAGTTCAACCACCTAAAAGTAAAAAGCCAAAAAGAAGATATTATGATGATGAACAATGTAAAGTTCTCCTTTCAAATCTTAATGAACTATCTGTAGATGACATTAAATATAAAACAGCAATAACTTTAACATTGTTTACTGGTGTAAGACTTGGTGAACTTATGGGATTAGAATGGTCTGATATTGATTTTACAAATGGAATCGTTAGTATTAATAAGTCAAGCCAATACTTAGCAGACAAAGGAGTATTTACTAAAACACCTAAAACCGAAAGCTCTATAAGAGATGTTGCAATTCCTGATTTCGTTGTTTCTTTGCTTGAAGAATATAGATTATGGTATGAAATGCAAAAATCAATTTACGGCGAATTATGGACGAATTCAGATAGATTATTTGTTCAGTCAGATGGTAAACCTATGCACCCATCTACTATTAGTAAATGGTTTGTCAAGTTTGTTAAAGAAATTGGACTACCTGTAATTAATTTTCACGGTTTAAGGCATACAAATGCTACTTTGCTTATATCGCAAAATATAGATGTAGCAGTTGTCGCTGCAAGACTAGGTCATGCACAAATTACTACAACATTTAATTTTTATGTGCATCCTATCATTTCCCACAATAAAAGTGCAGGAAATGTATTACAAAATTTATTAATACCAAACTAAAAACTACTTTTTTCAATAAATCACAAAATTACTTTGTCGGAAATAGAATCAGTAAAAAGCATTTTATAAATTTCCATGTTTTTTACTGATATACATAGTCTTTTGAGGAATAAAAAAGTTAAAATACTTCCCAATTATTCCCCAACTTGACATAATAGCGCTATTTTTAAGCATTATCGCAACCATTTTCAGAGCATAAAAAAATACCCACAGTCTTTGAAACTGTAAGTATTCATACTTTGGTTGCGGGGGTAAGACTCGAACTTACGACCTTCGGGTTATGAGTAATTCTACTCACTCCACATACCTCTTCTCTCCCCACCAACTCGGAAAAACCTCCTTCAACTTCACCGTTTTCCTACTCTCGAAATCCGTCAAAATCTCCATCTCCCCATTAGCTTTATCCAACTGCATCAAAAATTCCCTACAAGCTCCACAAGGCATACCACCATTCTTTGGTGGATTTTCTCTGCATGCAATCAATCTCCTAATCCTCGTTTTTCCAGTACTCATATACATATTCAAAGCTGCAACTCTCTCCGCGCACAAATTCATAACCCCACTTGCGCTTTCAATACAAAATCCAGTAAAAATTTCTCCATCCTCACTCTCCACTGCAGAAACAACATGATGTGCCACAATAAACGGAGAAACCTGCTCTCTATGATATTCAACCTTAGCCTTATTATACATTTTCTCCCAAATGTCCAATATCATCACTCCTAACTCATTTAATATTCTTCCAAATTAATCTACACCAACTCCAAATTGCTCCTCTAAATAACAACCCCATTAGTATGATCAACCTCATGCTGAATAATCTCAGCCACAAATCCGCTATACTTTCCATGTTTCCTCTCAAAATTCACATCCAAATAATCCACTTCAATCTCGTTATATCTCACGCATTTTCTCTCACCAATTAAAGACAAACAACCTTCCTCAGTTTCATATTTTCCGCTTCTCCCCGTAATAACCGGATTAATCATCACAAAATCGAACAAACCACCAGACACACAAATAATCGCCTTATTATATCCAATCATATTAGCAGCCAATCCAACACATCTATCTTTATTTGCCTTCAATGTATCTAACAAATCTCTAGCAATAAACTTATCATCCTCTGTTGCCATTTCAGCCTTCTGTGACAAAAACATTACATCTTTTACTATATCCTTTACCAAAAAAATCCCCCATCTCTTTTCATAAATATTCATTACATATTAATTAATTTAAAAGTGCAAAAATTGCACTTTATTTTTATTTTACAACTTCTTTGAAACAATCATATCTCTTACAACATATCCATTTTCTTCATAAAAATTTAATCCACTAACATTAGGGCCAAACACTTCAATATTTGTTCTAATACAACCAATATTTTTAAAATACTCCTCCATTTTATTTAGTAATATCTTTCCAACACCATTTCCACGATTTTTCTTACTAACAATCAGCTCCAACACTTCACCAGTTTTTGCACAGTCATTGGTTAATTTATCAATTTCATTTACAGTTTCAACAACTCCAACAATTAATCCGTTAACCAATTCATCTTCAATAGATAAAAATATCTTACCATTCTGCATTTTTACTTTCTCCATATCCAGTTCAAAATATTTTTCTTTATATTCTGGAACCATTACTTGTGTATGCCAATCATCAATATCAATCAAATAATTTTGTAGTTCAATCAATAATTCTTTAATTTGCTCATTATATTTTTCATTATATTCAACAATCACAACAATTCATCTTCTACAATTTACTTCATTTCGAACTCCCACAAACTCAAATGTCCTTTTGCCTCAATAGGTTCATCAAAAACCTCAATATCCTCCATTTGCCAGCCATAGTTCTCCTTAAAAGTACTATCTGTATATATATCCTTATTTTCCTTCAAAAGCTCAGATTTAAACTCTGGAGACATTTTCACGCAATCAACCAACTTAGCTTTTCCCAATATTTTACCTTTCGGCATATCTTTGGGGATATATTTTTGTAATCTTTTCATCGCCTCTTTATCAATTCCTTGTCCAGCATGAATAAGGAGCTCTCCTCTATAATTTGTTTTCCAACTTCTAAATTCAAATCTTTTATAACCCAGCATTATCAAACTAGCCCATGGTTGCTTTATTGTTAATACCTTCATATTTCCACTCCTTTGCTTTAGAATAGTATTCCCTCAAATTTAACTATACAATCCTGCTAAACATCTCTTTTCTTATCATTTGTTATATCACCATTTCCACTCACAGGAACTTCATCTCCTAAATAAGTAGGCTTTGGTTTAAATATACATTTAACAAAATCCTTATCTCTTGCCAATATTTCTCTTATTTCTCTATATGTTGCACCAACATATTGTCTTGGATCAGAACATACTCCATATGCATCTAATCCTAGCTTTTTCGCATCATACAAAGCTCTATACATATGATAATTTTGTGTTACAATTACTACCTTTTTAGCCTTAAAAATCTCTTTTGCTCTATACATAGTTTCATAAGTAGAAAATCCAGCATGATCCATAAAAATATCTTCTGATGGTATCCCTTTTTCAATAGCATAATTCTTCATAAGATTTACCTCATCATAATCTTCTCTTCCATGATCACCACTCATTATAATTTTACTAGACACATTATTTTTGTATAGATTAATACCTTCTAATAATCTATCCTCTAACATTGGACTTGGTTTATCTCCCCATACTCCCGCACCTAATATAATTATGCAATCTACATCAGATAAATCTTTATACTCTTGATTTTTTATAATTCTATTTTTAGTAGACTGTTTAACATAAAAATTTATTCCAAAAATAAATATGATAACTATAGCTATTCCAATTAAAAAACACTTTAATGCCATTTTCATAGTTGGTCTCCTCTTAATTATTAATTATTTTTCGCGATTACATGAAATATATGCCAATGTTTTAGTTCACCTAATCCTGTTTTCTTGTCAACTTCAACTTCTTTAAAATTTAAAATATCAAAATTCTTAAACAATTCACATACTTGATTTTTTGAAAAGAATGTCATTTGTGGTCTAGTTTTATTCCAAGTATCATTAACTCCGAAAAAATTTCCAACAAAGTATCCATCTTTTTCCAAGTTCATTTTTATTTCGTTCCATAAATCTTCAAATTTTTCTTTATTGCAAAATGATAAAGAGTAATTTGCTACAATTAATTTTGATTTTTTCAACTTTATTTTTTCAAAGCTTTGTTGTTCAAACTTAAAATGTTGTAGTTCATTTGTTGTCAATCTTTTTGTTATTCTTGATTCAACATTTTCTCTATCAATTGCCAGAACATTCCACCCATTTTTTATCAAATATACTGTATCATTTCCAGCTCCACATCCTAAATCAATTGCATTTGTTGGGTTGCATTTTATTTTTTCAATAAAATATTTAACAAATGTTCTAGGTACATCCGCTTCGGTTACATCATAATATTTTTCTATACTTTTCATATTGCTCTCCCCAAGAAATTTATTTAATATCACTCATTATAAAAAAAATTTTTCACCTACTCACTTTTCTTCAACCAATCCATCAAAACTTCAAATTCTTCATAATGATTTCTAAAAAATTCTCCTTCATCATTCATTTTCTTTATTTCATCAATTGAAAACCAGCCAACTTTTTCAACTTCTTCCTCTTGTAATTTTAGTTTTTCAATATTATCAACATCCATTTTTATATAATAATCATCCCAAAAAACTCTTTCTTTTTCAGACCTTCCACCATAGTATTTTACTAATTTTTCTGGATTTAAATCCACTCCAATCTCTTCTTTTACTTCTGTTAATATTCCCTGAATACTATCTTCTCCAGATTTTGGATGTCCACCTGTAGTTGCCCATAATCCATTTTTTCTTGCACTTCTTTTTTGTAATAAAAACTCTCCTTTAGAGTTTTGTATGTAAATAAGTACCACTACTATATATGAGCCTTCAGGTACTGACTCGCCTTTGTATATTGTTTTTCCTATTAAATTTCTATTTTTATCATATAAATCTCGTTTTTCCATAGTTTTATCCTCTCTTTTATAATTTATAAATCTACCTCAAATAACACATTTGACTTTTCATTTTCTCCAATTTTTTCCACAAAAACTTTGGTAACTATGGTTTTAAACTTATTATTCAGTTCAAATTCAATTTGCTCATTTTCCGTAGTTCCAAGGGTTATATGAGGTATATATTCAAAACTCATTTTTTGATTTAATACTTTTTCATATATTTCATTATGCAGTATCTTTATTTCTTTCACGCCTGACACGACATTTAAAAATATATAGTTAGTCTTAATATTTTCATCTTTATGTAATGACACACCTGACATCACAATTTCAAATGGTTTCACGGATTTTAAAGCCTGCATTAATCTGTCTTTTAGCTCTTCATTAGACATAGAGCTTTCAAACGGAAATGCTAAAGTTATATGTGGTGGCAATATTTTATACAATTCATCATACTGTTTTCTAATATTTTCAATTTTTTCTATATTCGTAAATTGAGGAAATATTAAAATATCCCTTTTCCCTTTGTTTATATACTTCATATTTTCCCTCCTTTCTTTGATGATTGTATTATATCAAATCATATTAATTTTTACAATTTTAAAGAGTAAAAGATTATAAGACATTTTCACATACAAATCATAATATTGTACATAGTTAAAAATACAAAAGAACTATGTTATTAAACATAGTTCTTCTGTATTTTTAATTTTCTCCTTCTATTAAATACAAATTATTATTATCCATTAAAATTTCTATTGGTTCATTATAAATAATACTTACTTTATTTAAATATTCAATGAATGGATTTACTCCTTTTATTGAATTTTCAACTATTTTTTGAATATTTTTATCATTTCTTTTTTCATTTAATTTTTTTATTTTATTTCCCGAATTAATAAAAAACTCATCAACTTGACCTTTAGAAATAAAGGGTATTTTAGATATTAATTCTCCAGTTTCTTTACTAGCATTTGCTAAACCTTTAGTAATTATAGTTTGTATAGATTTTCCTGTACTGCTTTCAATTTCATTATAACATTTAGTATATAATTCTCTATAATTAAACTCATATTCACTAATTTTTTCTTTTATTTCATTGATATAATTCTTATTAAAGTTTTCTAATAACATCACTTCAAGAAATGATGAAAATGAATATAAATATAACGCTAATTGATATTCCGTTAAATTTTCGCCTAACTTTTTAATTTTTGATTTAATTTCTTGATCACTATGCATTAATTCCTTTTTTGATAGCATAGTTTGAATTAAATCTCTATATAATAAAATGCTTTGTTCTGAGTTTCTTTTAATGTCTTGTACTAATATATGTTTGTTATTTTTATATTTCTCATTATCACAATTAAACTTATAATTATTTAATACATCTATTAGTGTATTTAAATTTCCTCTTATCTTTGCTTTTTCCTTTGCCTTAACAAAGTCTAACATTTCTTGCTGTATACTTTTAATCTCATCCAATTTATTTTCAATTGTCATTAATGCCACAGACATAAATATCATTGTCGGATCACATTGCAAAGGTTCCATTATAGCTTGACCTCCTCCAACACCACCGTCAGCTGCTTTCAAAGATCCTATATATCCACCTTTAGATTCAAACATTTCCATCCCCTTAGTATTTACTCTATAAATACCGCTCTTTCCGGTTTTTTCACCTAATTTTTGCATTGCAGATATCACTGGTTCTGAAGCGACTCCTAATGCTGCCAGATTTTTTATTGAATATTTTTCATATTTTACTTTTTTTAGAGACATTTCAGTTATTGTTGGTAAAAATTGAACTTCCATTATTTCATTTGACATATTTTTTCTTGATTCTTTTTCATCCATTCTAATTATTTCCTTTCTAATTTATATATTCATATAATTTCTTTCTGTCTTGCAATTCCTCATAATCTGCATTTTCAAAATTTATTGATATTATTTGTTAATCTTTGAAATTTTTAATATAGATAAATAATTTTCTCTACTTATCCTTTCCATAAAGCTCTTCCTAACTATAAAATAATTATACTCTCTTTTATTATTGCAATCAAGTTTTTTCAAAATCATGAAAAAGCTTTTATTTTTTATAAAGTATTTTCAAATATTTTTATTTAAATTTTCTAAAAATAGTAAAAATATAAAAAGCACGAAATTTTTACTCCACTCACAAATTCTTAACCTCAAAAAAACAAAAAAGACTTCGCAATTTCTGCTAAGTCTTTCTTGTTTAACAACCGCTTGTCCGCGGTCATCAGGAGGTTAATTAGCTTCTACTTGTCCGTAGTTGCTTAATTCACCAATGGATTTACGCAGGATCGATTTCTGCCAGTCTGCCAATGTCCTGGCCATCACTGGTGCAGACAATGTATTCTCCGTAGGACTTTTCGGTCTTGGTGAGAATGTTTGCGTCTGGCGATCCGTCCTCCTTTGTCCCGTACAGAACCCAGTATGCTTCTCCCGGATATCCGGTGGAAACACCCCAGTCAGTCTGAATGGACCAACTACCGTCTGCGTTCTTGCGGGTGCGTGCTCCCTGCAGGAAGTCAGGAACAGTTTCCGAAACGGCCTGAGCCTTCATGATAGTTGCCTTCTTGTAGAAGACACCATCTTTCTCGATCAGGTTCGTATCGGCATTGCCGATCACCCAGCAGTTCCAGCCACTCGAAGTCTTTTCAGACTTTTCATAGCCGATAACTGCACCGAACGGTGCTACCTCGCGTCCTTCGACGCAATCGAGCTCGATGCCCTCAGTTGTTACACTGATTGCCGCCTTCAGAAACTCCGGGATATCGTTGTAAGAGCGAACTCTCACAGCATCCTTCCGCTGTCCTGCTTCCTTGTGAATAAAGATTGTGCTAGCCATAATTTTGGCCCTCCTAAATAATTATTTGCGTATTTCTTATACTATTGTCTTTTTGATATATAAAATTTACCCTGATTGGGATTATCGAAGACTCAATAAGAATATACACATCTAGCTTCTCGCTAGTGTACTTTATATTATACCACTTTATGTTTACTTTGTCAAATTATTTTTTGGCATTATACAAAGCTTCACTCATTATATGGTTTTCAAATCTATAATGTTTATTACACAAACCTGTTAATCTAGGTCTATGTGTCACAATTACATAGGTTTTATCACTTAAATACTTTTCAATCATATTTGTAATTTTTTCTTCTGAAACACTATCCAAATTAGATGTTGGTTCGTCAAAAAAATACAAATCCTTGTCAATTAAAATACCTCTTATTAAATTTAACCTTTGCTTTTGACCAGCAGAAAGTTTAACTCCTTTTTCTCCTACTACTGTTTCTAATCCATTTTCTAAATTTAAAAACCATTCTGTTAAACCTGCATCTTCAAACAATTCTAATATTTTACTTTCTTTTATATCTTTACCCAAACATAAATTTTCTCTTATAGTCGTATCAAATAAATCAACCTCTTGTGAAACAAATACTAAATCTAAACGAGTATTTTTTACCTCTTTTCCATCAATTAATAACACTCCTTCTGTCAAATCATATAATCCAGATAAAATGTTCATTGCTGTTGTTTTTCCTTGTCCAGATTCTCCTGTTATACTTATTTTTTCACCCTTTTTTATTTTAAAATTAGGAATTGTTATTGGTACAGAATTTTTATTATATTTAAATCTACATTTTTTTAGCTCTATTTCATTAAAATCTTTTACTACATTTAATTCATTTAATTTGCCAATTTTTTCATCAAGTTGCTTTTTAGCAGTATTAAAACTTACTAACGAATCTATCATATAAACAATTGAATTTATATCTCCATACAAATTACCTAGTAAACTAAAGTAAAATAATAAATATGGAAGTGCATCTCCACCATTTCTTGTCATAATTAAAGAGCTTACTAAAACAACAATATAAACAGAACTCATTAATAAATGAAATACTAAATTTGTGTCAGCTTTTTTCCTTTCGCTTTTTTTACCAATAGAAATATATTCATCATTCTTTTTTGATAAACTATCTATGCAATATTTTCTAATATTTAATTTTTTTACAGTTATGATATTTTGTACAAAATCTATAAAAGTAGACATTGCTTCAGACTTTTTAGCTCTTGTTTCCTTTTCATATTTCTGTCTATTTTTTATCATTTTATATTTGCAAATAATTGCTATTAAAATTAAAACCAATGATATGATGCCTGTCCAAACAGATTGTCTACATGCCATTATTAAAAATGTTATAATTCCTATTATAAAACTAATTATAGAATTTATTATAAACCACATAATATCCAGAAATCCATTTGAAACATCAAATATTAAATTTTGCATATATCCAGTATGTACATCTGACAATTTTTTTGAACTCATTTTTTCTATTTTAGAAAAATAATATTCCAATATGCTTGACCTTGTCTTTATGTCACTAAACATTGTAAAATATGAAATACACCAATTTACTCCCCACATTATTAAATCTGTTGCGGCAATACTTAATAATAAATACAGTATTTTTTTCTCATTTAATGGACTAGTTGCAAATACTGCTAAAAATACAGATTGCCCAGATTGTGCCACTGAAAATATAATTCCTAATATGAATAATAATAAATACATTCTTTTATTTACTATTTTTAATAATTCTCGCATAACTTCCCCCTTTGATATTTCGTTAGTTATATTATAGCTATAAAGTTTTATATTTTCAATGTCAATTTTACTTGCCTAGAATTTTGAAAATGTTTCGTTCCAAACAGCCAATCTACGCTGATTAGATTTTGATGTATTCTAATATATGAAATGTAAGTGAGAAGAAACAAAGTAACCGTAATGTCACTTTGTTCTTTTGAATATAAAAACGATGTAAAAATTTAAATAACTTTTTTACATCGTCCTTATATTTATAGTCTTATTCTATTTTCCTTAAATATTCATCATAATTTCCAACATAAGAAAAAAATCTTTTTTCTTTTACTTCCACAATTCTTTCTTCCAAGTTATTTATAAAATATCTGTCATGCGAAACAAATAGTACTGTTCCTGAATATTCCTTTATTGCTTCTTCTAACAATTCTCTTGTTTCAATATCAATATGATTTGTTGGTTCATCCAATATTAAAAAATTAATGTTTTGTTTTAGCAATTTTGCAAGTATCAATCTAACCTTTTCTCCTCCAGATAAACTACTTACCTTCTTGAACACATCATTTCCTCTAAACATATATTTTGCTAAACTTGTTCTTATTTCCGTTTCATTTCGATTATCAAATTGTTCAAAAAAATTTAATATTGTTTGATTATCATCTTCAAAATTTATTTCTTGTGGAATATATCCAATATTTACTGACTGACCTATTTTTATTCCACCAGTATATTCACAATCTTCATTCATAATGATCTTTAATAATGTACTTTTTCCTGTTCCATTTTTTCCTATTAGCGCAATTTTTTCACCATAGTGTATTTGCAAATTTGCATTTTCAAATATATTTTTACTTTCAAAATTTTTATTCAAATTATTTATTATAACAACATCTTTTCCAGATCTTGAATCAATATTTAATTTAAAATTAAGTAATGTTTTTTGCTCTAAATCAACTTGTGGAAGTTGCTCTATTTTTGCTAATTTTTTTTCTATGCTTTTTGCTCTCTTAAAGAACATTTCATTTTTAGCAAGCTCTCCAAATTTTCTTAAAGTTTTTATAGACTCTTTCATCTTTTTAATCATTTTCTGCTGATTTTTATAATTTTCAAATTCCGCAAGAGTTCTTTTTTCGTCTTCTTTTAGAAAATATGAGTAATTTCCAAAATATATTTTTTCTTTTCCGTTTTCCAATAAAATTGTTTTGGTAGCAATTTTATCTAAAAAATATCTATCATGCGAAACCATTAATATAGTTCCTTTATATTCTTTTAAAAATTTTTCTAACCATTCCAATTTTTCCATATCTAGGTGATTTGTTGGCTCATCTAACAAAAGTATACTTGGCTCTTTTAATAACAATGCACCTAAATTTACTATTGTTTTTTCTCCTCCACTTAAATCATTATAATTTTGATTTAACATTTTTTCATTTATTTGTAATCCAGAGCATATTTTATTAAATTTTTCTTGAATATCATAGCCTCCCATTTGTATATATTTTTGTTGTACATTTCCATATTTTTGTAGTAATTCACTCATTTTTTCGTCATCTTTTTCATAAGACATCTCATTTTCTAATTTTTTTAATTTTGTTTCTAATTCAAAAAAATGTTCAAAACTCCTTTGTAGAAAAGTGTATACATTTGGATTTGTTTCTTCATATTCATAAATTTGTTTCAGCATACCTATTGTAGCATTTTTCCTAATATTTATTGTTCCAGCACTTATATTTTCTTGTTTCATTATAATTTTTAAAACTGTGCTTTTTCCTGCTCCATTACAACCTATTAGTACTGCTTTCTCACCTGTTTTTAGTGTTAAATTCATTCCATTTAACACATTTTTTAATCCGTAATTTTTTATTATATTATTTAATTCTATTTCTATCATAATTATATCTCCTTATATGTGTATTTTTATAACGAGATATAATGCCATATATCAACTATTACAACGACTATATTTAATATATAGCTTTATCTCGTTGTAATAGTTACACAGCCGAAGCCCCTATATTTTATTTTACTCCTTAGCTCTTTTTCTCTATTCATTTTTTTGCTCTCCTTTTTAATATTATGGTTATATAATAAGCTATTTTTCTAGTTTGTCAATTCAGCTCTTTAATACCTTTACATAAATATTTCATTGGATATATTCTAACATAGTAGCACCAATTATTCCAGAATCATTTTTATATTTTGCTATTCTGATATCAATACCAGGTAGATTTTCCTTTATTTTATCAAAAAAGTAATTGTCATACTCTGACATTCCACCACCTATTGAATATTTACCAATACCATATACACTTTCTATTTTCTTTATTCCTCCAATAAAATTTCTTATATATTCTTGCAAAAGTATCTTTGCATCAATATCATTCTTTTCTATACATCTAAAAATTTCTGTTCTTGCATACTTTTTGTTTTTTATTCTGTTATATCTTTTTGATAATCCATCAAAACTATTTATGTATTTATCATATTTTTCTCCAACTCTTTTGTTAAGTTTGCTTATATCCCATCCGACCTCACTGATACATTTTCCATTTTTCATATATGAAATTCCCAATCCTGATCCCAATGTAAACATTACAAATTCATCCCAAGCATTTATATAATATTCACATATTCCAGCACAAGTACAATCATTTTCTGTAAAAACTTTTGTGCCATATTTTTCTAATGCTATACGCCAATTAATTTTAGTTACATTAAGAGATCTTGATCCCAAGAATATTCCTTCCTCTTTTATATTTCCTCCTGGACATGCTAATCCGATTGAAGATACTTCATTAAACTCGAATTTACATTCTTTTTGTAGATTATCTATTAAAGATTTTATTATTTCTATGAATTTTTTAGTAGATTTTTCTCTCTCTATAGTTTTATCCATTTTATTTAATAAATATATTTTATGCTCTAATCTTTTTTCATAAATATTATACAAACCGCAAGATACATGACTAGCACCAATATCAACACCTATATTATACTTTTTCATATTTATCTCCTCCTAATCTTTAAACTCCTGTATCCTTTAATTTCTTTGAAATAGATTCGTTCTCTTTTTCTGTACTTTCAATTTTTTTAATTTTCAATATATCTAATCCTGCTCTCACATATTTATTTTTCATAAAATATCTCCAAACAGTTCCATTCAAATAATTTTCAAGCATTAATAGCTCTATTCCCTTATCAATTCCTATATATTCCTCTGCAAACCAAGGTGATTTTTTTTCTAAATTGTATCCATCCTTAAACCCATATTTTCCCCATAATTTTGGAAAATTATTGTAATAATATTCCATTGCTTTTATACTTTCATTTGGTGTAAAAATAATTGAACCTATTGCACCACAAGGAGATACAGTACCATCATTCATTTTATTTAAATTAGCATCACTTGGTTTAGCTCCAAATTCACAATATCCTCTTGGAGATAAACATGAAGTTAATCCCCATGAATTTTCGTTATATGTTTTAAAATTATTCATATTATTTATGCAATATTGTCTATTTGCTTTAGTCGCTTTTATAGAATTTTCAAACCAATCAGTTTGATTTTCATCTTTTAAATTTCTAAAATCTATCCAAGCGTGTGAAAACTGATATGGAAATAATGTCCCACAATATGTATATATTATATCTTTAATATCGCAATAATCAGCTTTTTTCCTTTGGAATGTATAATACATACTTTTGTCTATAGGAAATGTTGGAGAGCTTACTCCCAAAACATATAACATTAATTGCTCTGCATACATATCCCAATGTCCCCAAAATCCAATTTCAGGTTTATACCCCATATAAAAATAATTATTTTTTTCGTTTCTATACCACTGCCAATTTATTTTTTTATACAAAATTTCAGCCTTTTTCTTCACATCTTTTCCAAAATATTCACCAACAGTCAAAGCTCCACATATGAATATAGCTGTATCTATTATAGATACTTCACAGTCCCATTCTCTTTTACCATTTTCCATATTTACAAAATGATAAAAAAAGCCGTTTATTCCTTCAACATTATTAATAAATGTATCTAAAGTCCCAACTGCTTTATTATATGCACTTTTATATGAAATCCATTTGTGTTTTACTCCTATAACCAATGCTGCTAATCCGTAACCAACAGATGCTATACTTGAAATATTATCTGCCAATATTGTTTTATCTCTAATAAGACCATATCCCTTACTTTTCGTGTTATTATTTACTTCATTAATAAAGAATTTATAACAAGCTTTTAGTTCCTTTCTTACAATTTTTTTACCATAACATTTCAATATCCTCATTTACACCACGATCCCTTTATTTAATTATATTTTCATTTTTTATAATAATCAATGGAAATAACTGGAAACCACTTTTACATTTTAAGTTATTGATTTTCTTAAATTTTGCTTGTATAATTTTAGAAAAAGCGTGAAAAGGAACTTTATATAATACAAATCTCTAAAAGGCTTAAAATTGAATTCTGGAAATAGATCAAAAATTAATTTAAACAAATTTGACTAATTCCATTAATTTCAAATATGTCCTAATTTTCCAAAAATGGAAAAAGAGAACCGTCCCCTTTTCCCAGGAAGAAGGTTATATTATTATGAAATTACGAACACCTACATATTTTAATGAATTTCATTGCATTGCAGACAAATGTAAAGATTGTTGTTGCATTGGTTGGGAAATTGATATAGATAAAAAATCTGCTGATTTTTATAAAAATGTATCTGGTGAATTTGGAGAAAAATTGAGAAAAAGTATTGATTTTGGTTCACCTAGCCATTTTGCTTTAAATGATAAAAATCGATGTCCTCTTTTAAATAACAAAAATCTTTGTGAAGTTTATATACAATTAGGTGAAGACAAAATGTGTGATATATGTACAGAACACCCACGATATTATGAGTGGTTTAATAATTTAAAAGAAGGTGGAATTGGATTGTGTTGTGAAGAAGCTGGACGAATAATTTTGTCACAAAAACAACCTTTTACAACAATAGAAAAAGAAATTCCTTTTGAAGATGCAGATACTTATGATATGGAATTATTTAACTATCTTTTAAACTGCAGATCAAAAATAATCTCACATATTGAAAATACTGAAAACAATTTCAACCTAAAGATTCGCAATATATTATGGTATGCTTATACAATTCAATTAGATATTGATAATGATATGCTAGATGATGAAGAAATTTTTGATATAATAGATTACGAAAAAACAGATATAACACCAATTCTAAATTTTTACACAACACTAGATCCACTTAATCCAGATTGGATACCTTATTTAAAACATAGCATTTTGACATATATTAATTCAAAAAATTATCTACATAATTTTGAAAAACAAAATCCACAACTTAATAATTACTTACAAAATATAGCAATATACTTTATTTGGAGATATTTTTTAAAAGCTACATTTGATAAAGATGTACTTTCAAAAGTAGAATTTATGGCAATAAGTATAGCCCTAATAAAAATTTTATTCTTTTGCCAATGGTTAGAGAACAAAACATTAACACTTGAAGACTGCACAGAAATAGTAAAAAACTTTTCAAAAGAAATAGAATATAGTGAAGATAATTTACAAAAGATTGAAGATATCTTCTATGATTCAACAGATTTTTCTATAAATAATATAATTGGAATATTTTAAAAATATACTGATATAAAAATTTTAGTACTAGTATAAAATATAGAAAATGACTTTCAAAATATTCCACAATTTACGTATATTTTTAATTAATAATACTAAATATAAAAAAGATATTCGAGTTATTCTTTCAACTCGAATATCTTTTTTATAATTTATTATTGTCTATTTTCAAGACTCTTTACATTTTTCAAAAATATAATCACTCACAAACTTCTCAATAATTCTTAGCCTTTTCTCTGACACATCATCCTTCAAATGATATCTTTTTAAAGTATCTATAACATAATTTTTCTCGTTAATAATTTGAAAAGTTTCTTTAAAATTAATATCAAAAACCATAGCCATAACTGAAATTACATTATCTATGTAATCAATTCTTCTGCCTTTTTTTCTTTTGACTAATTTCTTATTCATCACTTCATCAAATACTTCGTCTGCAACTGTAGATAAATTAACTTCCTCTTCATCACCTTTAAAAAAAATATTAGCAGACTCATATAAAATATCGGTTTTATCAGCATCTCTTATAATTTTTGCAAATAGAAGTTCTTCACTATTTAATCCTTCTTCGATTGCAAATTTATTATGATTTTTTATTGCTTTAAAAATTAAATCATCATATTTATCAGTTTTAACATAGTTTCTAATATTATTTTTCAAAATTTCTACACCATAATCACCATGGTCAAAACTTTCTAAATCCCTATATGTTTGATGAATTTTATATTGATCAAATCTACCAATATCGTGAAGCAAACCAATTATTGAAGCAATTTCAATTTGTTCTTGTGTTAAATTCAATCTTGTAGCAATATCTTTTGAAACTTTCATAACTCTAATTGAGTGATATATTTTTCTATCTATATTTTTATCTTTTGTATCAAATTGTTTTATATAAATTTTAAATTTACTTATAGCATTATCTAAATCTATATGCATATATTTTTCTCCAAATTAAATTCTATTAACACCATCTTTTATTGCAGCTTCTGAAACAGCTTTTGCTACAGCATTTTTAACTCTTGGATCAAAAGCTTGTGGTAAAATATATTCTTCATTTAGATCATCATCACTAACAAGACCAGCAATTGCATATGCAGCAGCAATCTTCATATTTTCTGTTATTTGACTAGCTCTAACATCTAATGCACCTCTAAAAATTCCAGGGAATGCAATAACATTATTAATTTGATTTGGAAAATCTGAACGACCTGTTCCCATTATTTTAACCCCTGCTTTTTTTGCTTCATCTGGCATAATTTCTGGAGTTGGATTAGCCATAGCAAATACAACTGGATCATCATTCATTGTTTTAATCATTTCTGCAGTTAATACTCCAGGAGCAGAAACTCCAATAAATATATCTGCACCAACTAAAGCATCTTTTAATGTTCCTTTTGTAAAACTTCTATTTGTAACTTTTGCAATAGATTCCTTAATTGGATTTAAGTTTTCTCTTCCCTCATATATTGCACCAGTTCTATCACATAAAATAACATCTTTTAAACCTAAAGTCATTAATAATTTAGCAATAGCAATACCTGCTGCACCAGCTCCATTTATAACAGCTCTACAATTTTCTATAGATTTATTCAAAATCTTCATTGAATTTATAATTGCAGCACTTGTAACAATTGCAGTCCCATGTTGATCATCGTGAAAAACTGGAATATCGCATTTCTCCTTAAGTTTTTCTTCAATTTCAAAACAACGAGGTGCAGAAATATCTTCAAGGTTGATTCCACCAAAAGATCCACTTATGTTATAAACTGTTTGAACAAATTCGTCTACATCTTTTGTTCTAACACAAATAGGAAATGCATCTACATCACCAAATTCTTTAAATAAAACGCTCTTTCCTTCCATAACTGGCATACCTGCCTCTGGACCAATATCTCCTAATCCTAATACAGCCGTTCCATCAGTTATAACAGCAACCATATTCCAACGACGAGTTAATTCCCAACTTTTTTTATAATCCTTTTGAATTTCAAGACAAGGTTCAGCAACTCCAGGTGTATATGCTAATGATAAAGCCTCTTTACTATCAACTTTAGCTCTTGCAGAAATTTCAAGTTTTCCTTTCCATTCATAGTGTTTTTTCAATGATTCTTCTCTATAATTCATGTTGTCCTCCTTAATTTTTATTTAATACAATATTATTATACTCGTCTCAAATTTTCTCGTCAATTTATTTTATGAAATCTATTCTCTTTCACCATAATAAGCTTGAAGCATTAATTCCTTAATTTCATGAACTAATGGAACACGTGGATTTGCAGTTGTACATTGGTCTTCAAAAGCCATTTCTGATAATTTATCAACTTTTGCTAAAAATTCTTGCTCATCTACGCCTGCTTCTCTTAATGTTTTTGGAATATTTAAATCTCTATTTAATTCTTTTACAGCTTCTATTAAAGAATCTACACCTTGCTCTGTTGTTTTTGCTTTTAACCCTAATCTTTTAGCTATATCTGCATATTTTTGATCAGCTATAAAATATTCGTATTTAGGGAATGACACAAATTTTGTTGGTTTTGTTGCATTATATCTTATTACATATGGAAGGATTATTGCGTTTGCTCTTCCATGTGGTATGTGGAATTCTCCTCCTAATTTATGTGCTATTGAATGATTTACTCCTAAGAATGCATTAGAAAATGCCATTCCAGCTATACAACTTGCATTATGCATTTTTTCTCTTGCATATTGATTATCTCCGTTGTTATATGCTTCTCTAATATTTTTATATACTAACTCAATCGCTTTCATTGCTAAACCATCTGTAAAATCTGATGCCATATTAGAAACATATGACTCTAAACCGTGTGTTAAAACATCCATACCAGTATCTGCTGTTACGCTCTTTGGTAAGCTTTTAACTAAATCTGGATCAATTATTGCTACATCTGGTGTTAATTCGTAATCTGCTAAAGGATATTTTTTATTTATTTTTTTATCTGTTATAACAGCAAAAGATGTAACTTCTGATCCTGTTCCAGAAGTTGTTGGAATACAAACCATTTTTGCCTTTTCACCTAATTTTGGAAATTTGTATGTACGCTTACGAATATCCATAAATTTAAGTTTTAATCCCTCTGCATCTGCTTCTGGGTGCTCATAAAATAGCCACATTCCTTTAGCTGCATCAATAGGACTTCCTCCACCTATTGCTATAATTACATCAGGATTAAATGTATTCATCATTTCAACACCTTTTTTTATTGTATCAAAAGATGGATCTGGTTCAACCTCTGCAAATATCTCTGAATGCACATATTGAGATCTTTTTCTTAAATGATATAAAATTTTATCAACATAACCTAATTTAACCATACCTGGATCAGTTACAATAAAAGCTCTTGAAATATCTTGCATTTTTTCTAAGTATGCTATTGATCCAGCTTCAAAATATATTTTTTCTGGAACTTTAAACCATTGCATATTAACTCTCCTTTTTGCTACTCTTTTTATATTTATTAAATTAACTGATGATACATTAGCAGTTGTAGAATTTCCTCCAAATGTTCCACAACCAAGTGTAAGTGATGGCATATTTGTATTATAAATATCTCCTATTGCACCATGTGTTGATGGTGAATTTACTATAATTCTTCCTGCTTTTACGGTTTCTGCAAATTTTTCTATAGTATTTCTATTTTCTGAATGAATTACTGCTGAATGTCCTAATCCACCAAATTCTAACAATTTTTCTGCTAATTCTATTCCTTCATCCGAATTATTTACAATATAATAAGCCAATACTGGACTTAATTTTTCCTTTGAAAATGGATATTCAATTCCAACTCCATTTTCTTTTAGCACTAAAACTTTAGTATCTTGTGGTACTTCAATTCCTGCTCCTTTTGCAATATTATATGGACTTTTTCCAACAATATCTGCATTTAATGCACAACCCTTTTCTTCAATAAACATACTTCCTCGTAATTTTTTAGTTTCACTATCACTTAAGAAATAGCATCCTGCATCTTTCATTAAGGCTTCAAATTTCTTTTGAATATCTTTATCTATTATTACAGATTGTTCTGATGCACAAATCATCCCATTATCAAATGATTTAGACATAACTAAATCATTTACTGATGTTTTCAATTTTGCTGTTTTATCTATATAACAAGGAACATTTCCTGGTCCAACACCTAATGCTGGCTTACCAGATGAATATGCTGCTTTTACCATTCCGGTTCCACCAGTTGCCAATATTAAATTAACATCTGGATGATGCATTAACATATTTGTTGCTGTTATAGATGGCTCTTCAATCCATAAAATACAATTTTCAGGTGCACCAGCTTTTATAGCTGCATCTCTAACTATTTTGGCTGCAGCGACACTACATTTTTGCGCTGATGGATGAAATCCAAAAATTATTACATTTCTTGTTTTAGCTGAAATAATTGATTTAAACATTGTTGTTGAAGTTGGATTAGTTACAGGTGTTACACCTGCAATAATTCCTATTGGCTCTGCTATTTCTTCATAACCTTCTTCTTCATTTTCATTTATTACACCAACTGTTTTATCATATTTTATACTATGATAAATATATTCTGTTGCAAACATATTCTTTGTTATTTTATCTTCATAAATTCCTCTTCCAGTTTCTTCAACTGCCATTTTTGCAAGTTCCATATGATGTTCTAATCCTGCCATAGACATTGCTTTAACAATATTATTTACTTGCTCTTGGTCAAGTTTTAAGTATTCCTCAGATGCTTTTTTAGCTTTTTCTACTAAACTATCAATCATCTTTTTTACTTTGTTATCATCAGTAATTTCGTTTGACATAAATGCCCTCCTTTTATCTATTGTTTTATTGAATTATATTAATAAAAATTATAAAAGTCAAATAAATTTCATCGACCTTTTTTGGCAGAATAATATATCAGAAAAAAGATAGTTACATTATTATATTATAACTACCTTTTTTCTACTTGTTTATAAAAATCTCATTGGTTAATTTATTACAATCACTTTTCTAATAAACTATATAACCTCAATTTACTTTTTACATATAGTGATTCTTTTATTTTCAAATAACACAAATATCCCATAATTAAAACCAACCCCCAATTATGCGCATATAACACTAGTAAACTACATCCAAACAGTAATATTGATAAACTTATAGTTGATACAACTTCTGTAATTTTATATGCTTTTGCTCTTCCACTAAAAATACACAATACGCTTTTTAATATTCTACCTCCATCTAGTGGATAAATTGGAATTAGGTTTATAATTGCTAATATCAAATTTATATACATAATATCAACTTTAAAGAAACATATTATTCCCAAAATAAAATTAATTAAAGGACCTGCTATGTATATTATTATTTTTTTTAGCTCTAGTATGTTTGATTTTAATATCTTTTTATTATAATCTACTATTGGATTTATAAATGATATTGAAAATCCTATTGGCTTAACTTCCAGCACTGATGCTTTAAACCCTAAACATACACCAGTAATTAGATGTGCCATTTCGTGTATAAATGCAAATATCATTAGTAATATGTATAATTTTATCTGATTTGTTAGAAAAAATATTAATGCAAATATTAATATTTTTAAATCTACCTTTATTTGCATATCATCACTTATACTCCTTTTAATAATTCTATTTACAATTATAATTAAACTTTAAAACTGTAATAGATATTCTGGATTAACTGCTCTATTTTCCCTTCTAATTTCAAAATGCAAATGTGGTCCTGTTGCTTTTCCTGTTGACCCAACTTTTGCAATTTTCATTCCTTGATTTACTTTATCACCCTCTTTTACAAGTAATTCACTACAATGAGCATATACAACGACTACATCATTATTTTGAATCTTTAAATGTATTCCATAATCACCTTTTGAAGATGCTTCAATTACAGTTCCATCCATAGCTGATATAATACTTGTTCCAGTAGTTGCACCTAAGTCAATTCCTTTATGATTTGCAGAAACAATTTCTGTTGAATTTCTTGTTCCAAATCTCGATGTTACTACACTATTTTGTAATGGATTTATAATATTAAAATTTGTCTTTATGTATTCTGCATCACTTTTCATTTCATCATCTGCTGTAATAAAGTTAGCAGTTTTTTCTATAAAATCTTCTGTACTTCCACCTATCCCAAGTTCCATATTTTGATTACTTGATTGCTCTTGAACTTCAGTAACATTCTGATTTCCATCATCTGTATTTGAATTTTCATTTTGAGTTTGTTCACTACTTTTATCATCTTGATTTTGATTATTTTCACTATTTTGTGATTCCTGGTTTTGTTCACCTTCATTATTCTTATTTAATTTTTTATCTATATCCTCTAATTTTGCACATACATCTGTATATATTTTATTAAAATTCACATCATAATTTAATACACTATTAATATTTGAAATATATATTTTTATTTTCTCATTTGGAGAATTTTTCACATAGTATATTCCACAATATATTAACAAACACACCAATATTTGAATAAACATTTTTTTAACTTTTGAAGTTGGTTCGCTTTTTGTAAAATTATCACTTGATATTCGTAAATCTGTATTCCTGCGTCTTTCTAAAACATCCTCTGCTCTTCTAATACGCTCTTCATCACTAATCAATCTATCCATATTAATAGCATCATTCCTTATCTAAAAAGTATCTCACTATTAATATATGTTTAGTATTAAAATATAATGCTTACAATTAATAATAATCCTAAAATTGCACTTGTACATTTTAATCTTCTCAATTTTCTTTTTACACTTGTATTATCAGGCTCTGTTTCTTTTAAATAATCAGCTATTATCAATTCTGCTTCTTTAATTACAAATTTTTTGTCATCCTCAGTTCTTTCATTTATATTTTTAAATTTATTTGAATACTCATGTTTTTTTGCCTTTTTATTTTCTTTTAATATAATTATAGCCTCCTCAATTGTATTAGATGGTACATCCTTTATTCTTATAATATTTCTCATATTTTCCATACCTATATACCTCCTAAAATTTATATATAGATATTTTTTCCATATTTTGTATTGTTATTCAAAAGTTTTTATAATTCCATCAGAAATTTTTTTGGACAAGTCCATTATTTTTGATAATGAAATATTTTGCAAACATCTAAAATTAAGCTCATTATCATTGTAATCTTTACCAACAACCACTTTTATTCCTATATCGCCTATTTTTTTCTTACTTTTATTAAGACCTCTTCCTATTATAATTCCATCATCTGCAATATATATGTTTCCAATTTCACTTTCTGCAGACAGAGCTGCATCTATTGCTACAACATATGGATTTTTATATTTTAATTTTATTTCTCTCATTTTTTGACTCATATTACTAAATGTTAAATTTTCATTTAGGTCTCCATATACATTAAAATTTTTATCTACGCCTTTTAATAAAGACCCTGTAATTGGTCCTATGCAATCTCCAATAACTCTGTCTGTACCTATACAACAGAAAACTATGTTATTGTCTTTATTCTGCGTGATTTTTGATTTTAGTTTTTTTATAAAATTTATATAATTTTCATCCTCTTTCAAAATTTTCCTCCATATCAATTCTTTATATTAAGAATATGTAGAAAAATTTATTTATATTCATTCAAAAAAATAAAAAGAGCTTTCAAAATTATACAAATAGGCATACTACCTAATAATTATAATTTTGTGCTCTTTTTAAATTTAAATATTATTATTGATTTTTAAATAAAAAACAATTTTCGTCATGAGAATAAATTACACCTATTGCCTGCAAATACGAATATATTATTGTTGATCCAACAAATTTCATTCCTCTTTTTTGCAAATATTTTGAAATTTTATCTGATAATTCCGATGTTGTTTTATTAACTTCATATATTGTTTTATCTTTAGTAAATTGTTTTAAATAATTGTGAAATGTTCCATATTCTTTTTGTATATTTTTAAATGTTTTAGCATTAATTATACTAGCGTTAATTTTTAATTTATTTCTTACTATTTTTTCGTTTAATAATAATTCATTTATTTTTTTGCTATCATAATTACATATTTTATCAATATCAAAATTATCATATGCTTTTTCAAAATCCGCTCTTTTATTTAATATACACTCCCACGAAAGCCCTGCTTGAAATGATTCTAATATTAACATTTCAAATAAATATTTTTCATTAAAATTAGGTTTACACCATTCTTCATCATGATATTTTATATATAGTGGATTTTTTAAATTACACCATTTACATCTGTTTTTATTACTCATAAAGAGTTCCCCCTTTTTTATCCTAGAAAGTCTTTTCAATGTTTTTGTACATTTATCTAATTGTATTTTACCGTTATTATCACATTTTTTACATTATTTTTTGTCAAAATATCACATTTTTCACATTCGTAGTAATTTTTCTAACAGAACCATCTTCAATTTAATAAAAACTTAAAAATTTTATTATAAAAGAAGAGATTTAAATTTTCAATAATTTAAATCCCTTTTTATTTTTATCCTTCTATTTGTTTTCTTACTTCTTCGGCAAAGTTTTCTTCTACTTTTTCGATTCCTTCACCTTTTTCTAATCTTGCAAATCTGTTTATTTTCGCATTTTTTTCTTTTAATAGTTGAGAAACTTTGATGCTTGGATCTTTTACGAATTCTTGATCTACTAAGCAGATTTCTCCGTAGAATTTTCCAATTCTTCCTTGAACCATTTTTTCAGCTATTTCTGCTGGTTTTCCTTCATTCATTGCTTGAACTTTTAATATTTCCATTTCTTTGTCAACTCTTTCAGCTGGAACTGAATCTCTGTCTAAGAATTCAGGTTTTGCAGCTGCTATTTGCATACAAATATCTTTTGCAAGTTCTGGTGTAGCATTTTCCATATCGACTAATACACCAATTTTTCCATCTCCGTGGATATATTTTTCAACTGTTCCTGTTGTTTCAAATCTTTCAAATCTTCTTATTGTCATATTTTCTCCAATTGTTGCTATTTTGTTTGTTAAAACTTCTTGAACAGTTTTTTCTGGATCTGAAATAGATTTTTCAGCTAATAAATCTTCTACTGTTGCTGGTGCATTTACAGCTATTTGTTTAGCTATATCTGCAACAAATGATTTAAATTCGGCATTTGAAGAAACGAAGTCTGTTTCTGCATTAACTTCAACAACTGCTCCTACTTTTCCATCTTCTGATATATATGCATCTACTAATCCTTCTGCAGCAACTCTGTCAGATTTTTTAGCAGCTTTTGCTATTCCTCTTTCACGTAATAATTCGATAGCTTTTTCCATATCTCCATCTGCTTCTGTTAAAACTTTTTTGCAGTCCATCATACCTGCACCTGTTTTTTCTCTTAATTCTTTTACTTGGCTTGCTGTTACCATTGTAATACCCCTTTCTAAATGTTATTTTTGGAATTACAGTGCTTGTTTTAGCTACTGTAAAAAAATAAGCTCCCACAATATTTTATAATGTAGGAGCAAATATATATCCGCCCTAGCAATTAGGACTGTATTTACTTAATTATTCAGCTGATTCAGTATTTGATTCTGCAGCTACAACTTCTTCAATTGAAGGAGCTTCTGAAACTTCTTCGAAGTTTGTTTCTGTAGTATCTTCTGATTCACCTTGATGTCCTTCAATGATTGCATTTGCCATTACATCTGCAATTAATTTTACAGCACGTATAGCGTCATCATTTCCAGGTATTGCATAATCAACATCCTCTGGGTTACAGTTTGTATCAACTAAACCTACAACCGGAATGTTTAATTTTCTAGCTTCTAATATAGCTATTCTTTCTTTTTTAGGATCTACTACAAATAATACTCCAGGAATTTCTGTCATATCTTTAATTCCACCAAGATTTTTTTGTAATTTGTCCATTTCTTTTTTAAGTAATATTACTTCTTTTTTAGGTAATACATCAAATGTACCATCTTCTTGCATTGTTTCTAATTCATTAAGTCTTTCAACTCTTTTTCTTATTGTACCAAAGTTTGTTAGCATTCCTCCTAACCATCTTTGATTTACATAGTACATTCCGCTTTTTTCTGCAGCTTCTTTCATGCATTCTTGAGCTTGTTTTTTTGTTCCTACAAAAAGAACTTTCTTTCCTTCTTCTGCTTGACTTCTCATAAAGTCATAAGCTTCATCAATTTTCTTTGATGTTTTTTGTAAATCGATAATATGGATTCCGTTTCTAGCTTGGAATATATATTCAGCCATTTTTGGATCCCATCTTCTAGTTTGATGTCCAAAGTGAACACCAGCTTCTAGTAATTGTTTCATTGCAACTACTGCCATTTTAATTTCCTCCTTTTTGTTTTTACCTCCATAAAAGTTCAAACATTATAAAAAACTTATAGTTTTATAAGCACATTTTTATAACTAGTTTTATGTGTGTATTTTTAACGAAATTATTATACCAGCATTTTCCGTAAAAAGCAAGTGTTTTTAAAAATTAATTATATTCCCCAACTTATATTCTTGGATTTATTTTTGCAATTTATAAAAAATGACAACCAATATGCCAAAGTTGCCATTTTGTTCTTATAGAAATTTGATTTTGTCTATGGTTTACATTTTTTCAATTTCTTCTCTTGTTAATCCTGTTATGTCCATTATTAGGGCTATATCCATTTGTTTTTCAAGCATTTTTTTGGCAATTTTTATTGCTTTTCTATTTTCTCCTTCACATATTCCTTCATCTTTTGCTTGAGCAATTGCAGCTAGTTCATCTCTTATTGCTTTTTCTCTTAATTCTGCTAATCTTCTTGTTTCTTCGTCTCCGCTTAAGTATTCAAGCTCTTTTTCTGCCTTTTTTACATATTTATTATCAACCATATTTATTTCCTCCATATTTTCATTGATAATGAATAGTAACCATTGCTCCAGTTTTGTTGATATTCTTTTACATTTCTTTTTGAATTTTGATAGTTGGATGTAATGCAGTTCATACTTATCTGTTAATATTATGTTTTCATAATCCCTTTTTAATCGTGCTATTTCGTGAAATGGACCTTCTTTGAATACATTATAATTTGTTATCCATATTCCTATTGTTTTAAATGCATTTATGTATGATACTCCTTTTGCTAAACTTTCGTGGTATACTCCAGATTGATAAAATATTGACCTTTCTACTGTGTTGTGCAAATCTTCTACTTGCATCTCTATATTTATTTTAGTATTGTTATTTAGTGTTGCCATTACGTCTAATATTCCTAGTTTATCTGTTATTAATTTTCGCTCTAAACTTACATCTTTATTTACCACTACTTTTGCTATTTTTAGCTCTGGCAATATTGATTGTATTAAATCTTTTAAAATATCAACATTTTTTTCCTCTCCAAATAATTTTTTGAAGACAAAGTCATTTGTTGGTTTTAAATTACTCATTTATCACTTCCATTCTAGCATATTTGATTTAGTTATTCAATTATTCTGAAAATTTTGTGTATGAAATTACACTTAGAATTTTAAATTTTTTGAATTAAAATTTTTAATATTTCAAATTTCTATGTTTTTTATTAATAACATCATTTTATTGTTTAGTCAATATTTTTATAAAATTTTGTATTATTTTCTATAACATACAAATATATACAAAAAATAGAACTGACAAAAACATTAGCTTTTAAACCTAATATTTTTATCAGCTTTTTTACATCTATGCTTATATTATTTTCCTAATCAGTTACCTTACTTTGTGCTAATTTCATTGACAATAGCTTACTTATACCATTTTCTTCCATTGTAACACCATATACTGTATCTGCAGCTTCCATTGTTCCTTTTCTATGTGTTATTACTAAAAATTGTGTATCAGAGCAGAATTTTTTCAAATATTCTGCATATCTATAAACATTAACATCATCAAGAGCTGCTTCAATTTCGTCTAATATACAGAATGGTGCTGGGTTTATTTTTAATATTGCAAACAATAAAGCTATTGCTGTAAAAGCTTTTTCTCCTCCTGATAATAACATCATATTTTGTAATTTTTTACCAGTTGGTTGTGCTTTTATATCAATTCCACATTCCAATACATTATCTTCATCTTCTAATATTAGCTCTGCTTTTCCGCCTCCAAATAATTCAACAAAGACCTCATTAAAGTTCTTGTTTATTAGTTTGAACTTTTCTACAAATTGTTTTTTCATTGTATCTGTTATTTCAGAAATCATTTTTCTAAGTTTAGATATTGTATTTTCCAAATCCAATCTTTGTTCACACATGAAATCATAACGCTCTTTTGTTTTTTTGTATTCTTCAATTGAATCTACATTAATACTTCCTAAATCTTTAATTTCTGATCTTATGTCATTAACTTCTTTTTGTGTAGTTTGAACATTTTCAACTTTCTTATAGTCAGTTGCATTATTTGGTGTTAATTCATATTCTTCCCACAAATTATTAACAACTAAATCTATATCTTGTTCTAATTTTGTCTTTTTAACATCTATTTTTACTAAATTTCCTTTTAAGTCTTCTAATAAATTAAATTGATCTGTAATATCTTTCTCAATTTTATTTAGCGCTTCATTCTTATTGGCTCTATCCAATTTTAATTGCTCTATTTTTTCAGTACTTGTTGATACACTATTTTTTATTTCTATAATTTGATTTTTTAATGATTCAATTTTCTCATTTAGCTCAATATCTTCTCGTTTTAAATCTTCTATTTGGTCATTTTTTACAGTAATTGCATTATTATAATTTTCAATATCTTTATCTATTCTTTCAATAATTTCATCAATTGAAGATCCACTTTCATCAAATGAAGATACAGATATTTTTAAATTTGTTATATCAAAATTTAAATCATCAATATATTTTTGATTTTCACTATTGGCCTCAGCAAATTCTTTAATTACAATAGACAATTCATTAATTTCTTTTTCTAAATCTTCAACTGAATTTTGAATATTTTGCTTTTGATTTTTAATATCTGCTTTTTGGTTTTCAATTTTTTCGTTTTCGTTTCTTAATTTACTAAGTGTATTTTCTAATCTTAAAATTTGCTCTTCCACAGATAACATTTTTTGTTTTTCTGTTGCATATACAATATTTATCTGTTGAATTTTTTCATCTAATTCTTTTGAATCTTCAACAAACTCTGAAATAGATTCTTCATAATCTTGTTTACTTCTCTTTGTTTCACTTATTTTATTTTGCAATACTTCTATTTCTTTTGCTAAATTTTCTATTTCTCTACCTCTACCTAAAATATTTACAGTTTTTTGAGCAACAGAACCACCAGTAATTGCTCCTGATGCATTTATTATATCTCCCTGAATAGTAACAATTCTAAATCCATATTTATTTTCTTTTGCAAGAGCTATACCAGTATCCATATTATCAACAATTACAGTTCTTCCCAATAAATTATAAACTATTTGTGTATATTTTTTATCAAATTTAACAAGATCTGCTGCCACACCAATTACACCTGGAAATTTTCCTTTTATTTTATCAATTTTACTACCTTTAATTGAAGTTATCGGTAAAAAAGATGCTCTTCCCATATTATTTGCTCTTAAGTGATTTACTAATTTTTTTGCAACTTCTTCATTGTCTGTAACAATATTTTGTAGCATTCCACCTAAAGTCATTTCAATTGCAGTTTCATATTTTTTATCAACAGAAATCAAATTTGCTATAATTCCATGTACACCTTTATTTAAATCAGCATTTTTATCACAATCTGTTAATAATAATTTAACAGCTTTCGCATATCCTTCTTTTTCTTTTTCAGTTTCAATTAAGAATTTTTGTCTAGAATCTTTCATTCTAAGCTCATAAGACATTTTGTCAATTTGCTCATTAAATTCTTTTATTTTATTTTCAATTTTCTCTTTTTTATTGGAATTTTCCTCTAATTCTTTAGTAGCACTATTTTTTTCAGATTCAATTTTTTGGAACTCTTTTGACATATCTTGTTTTTGTGTTCTAGTTCTATCAAGCTCTGATACAGTCTCTTGTATTTCTGTTTTTATGCTTTTTTGTCTTTTTTCAATATTTTCGAAATTAGCATCTAAAGAACTTATTTCTATGTTTTTTTCATATTTTAAATCAGTATTTTTTTCTATTACTTGCTTTTTAGCTTCAATTTCAAGCTCTTTAGTAGATAGTCCTTTTGTAAGTTTGCTTAATTCAGCTTCCTTTTCTTCAAGCTCTTTTTCAAATTTTTCTTTATTAGAAAATAAAGAATCCTTTTTTTGCTTTTTGGTATCCTTTTCTTCTTGTAAATCTTTTATTTTTTGTTTTGAATCTTCAATTTCTGATAAAAGCCTTTCATTATTCTCTTTATTATGTAATATCTTTTCATTTGAAATTCCTATTTCAGAATTAATTTTTTCTATTTGATTTGTACTTTCAAATCCAATATTTTGGCACTTTTCTATTTCTTCAATTAATTCATCTATTTGTTTTTTCAATGTGCCTTTTTTATTTTGAATATTATTTAATTTTTCTTCTTCATCACTTTTTTGATTTTCTAATATTTTTAAATCTTCAACAACTTGCTCAAGTTTTTCTTTATATGTTTCGATATTATGAATAAATAATCCAACTTCAATATCTTTTAAAGATTCATGTAGCTCTAAAAATCTTTTTGCTTTTTCTGATTGAATTCTAAGAGGATCAAGTCCTGTTTCAATTTCAGATAAGATATCATTTATTCTTAATAAATTTAATTTAGTTTGCTCCAATTTTTTTTCAGATTCTGATTTTCTTGCTCTATATTTTACAATACCAGCAGCCTCCTCAAAAATATGTCTTCTATCTTCTGATTTATTACTTAAAATTTCATCAATCTTACCTTGACCTATTATAGAATAGCCATCTTTACCTATACCAGTATCCATAAATAGCTCTAAAATATCTTTTAATCTACATGGTGTTTTATTTATAAAGTATCCAGTTTCACCACTTCTATATATCTTTCTTGTGACAATAACCTCTGCATATTCCACAGGTAATTCACCATCTGTATTATCTATAACAATAGATGCTTCTGCAAATCCCAAAGATTTTCTATTTTGTGTTCCAGCAAAAATAATATCTTCTGATTTCGCACCTCTTAATGATTTCATACTTTGTTCACCAAGAACCCATCTAATACTATCTGAAATATTACTTTTTCCAGATCCATTAGGTCCAATTACGGCTGTAATTCCTGGTTTAAATTCTAAAATTGTTTTATCTGCAAAAGATTTAAATCCTTGCAACTCTAATCTCTTTAAGTACATCTTCTTTCACCTTTCATATGTTGATTTTCTTTGTATATCATATATTAAAATTTATAATTAATCAAGTATAATTTTTTTATTAAATCAAGGTCCCTCTATATGCTTTCTTCATACATTGGCTCAAATTTAAGCTTCTTTTATATAGTTAATACTCTTTATGAATTTTCATTTATTTTTTTCGTCACATATTTAAAAGAGACAGAAAAAATATTCTGCCCCCTTTCGTCATCAAACAATAATTATTAAACAAAAACCAAAAATCAAAATTGCAATTATTTTAATTATCCAAAATCTAATATTATTATCGTGCCATGTTATATATTCATCAATTTGCTTTTTTGATTTCTCATTAGTTATGTCGTATGAATATGAAGTTTCCTTATCAATATAAACATACTCATTAAGTCCATACCTATATACAAGTATGCCATTTGAATTTTTTGCTAGTTTTTCGTTGTTGATAACTTCACTTTTTACGGTTGTGATTTTTTGATTGTTTTCTTTATACTGTTGAATGCTCAACATAGAAATAAAAAAAACTTGAAGTATAATGATAAACATTATAATATACCGTTTCATTTTTACCTCCTTTTTTGATGACCTTTTACTTACAGGTAAAATAACTTTACCTCACTAAATAAATTATAATATTTTATTTACATAAAGTCAAGTTTTTCAATATTTCTAATATAATAATCATAAAAATAAACTATTGTATTTTTATATTAATTAACATATATATTACTAAAAAGACATTGAAAATACATTCATATCTTCAATGTCCTTTTATATTCTTATATACTATCAATAAAATATTCTTGAATTACTTTTACTAATTCACTTTTAACCTCTTCCATACTCATTCCTTCAATTTGTGCACCAGCTAGTGTTATATGTCCTCCACCACCCAGTTTTTCTAATATAATTTGAACATTTATATCACCAATTGAACGACCACTAATAAATACTTTTTCTCCACTTTTTCCAATTACAAAAGATGCACTTATATCACTAATCGTTAATAATGTATCAGCTGCCTTTGCACATATAATGTTTGCATTTGTATCTTTTTTATCATACACTGCAACAGCTATACTATTATATACAACTTCTGCATTTGAAACAATTGATGAAATTGTATTATACGTGTCTAAATCACTTTGGAACCATTTCTTTACTTTTATTATATCAACACCACATCTTCTTAAATATGCTGCAGCGTCAAATGTTCTTACACCTGTTTTAAACGTAAAGTTCTTTGTATCCATCATAATTCCAGCATATAATGCCTCAACTTCTGTTGTAGATAATTTAATATCATTTTTTGAATATACAATAAGTTCTGTAACAAGCTCTGCTGCTGAAGATGCATATACTTCTTGAAGAGATAATATAGGATTTTCAATATATTCAGTACTCATTCTATGATGATCTATAACTACTATTTTACTTGTTTTTTCTAATAATTCTGGTACTTCCACATATGTTCTTCTATTTGTATCAACAACAATCACTAAAGAATTTGAATTTACTTTTTCTAAAGCTACATCTTTGCCAATAAACACATCATCATATTCTTTATGCTCTTTAATATTAGCCATAAATTTATCAAGACTCATACCTGTAGTTTCATTAACAATAAACGCATCTTTTTTTAATGACTTTGCCATTCTATATATACCAAGTGCAGACCCCATACAGTCAATATCACTATTACTATGACCCATTATTAAAATATTATCTGAATTAATCATAATTTCCTCAAGAGCTTCAGCAACTGTCCTTGCTTTAACTCTTGTTCTTTTTTCTAGCTCTTCAGTTCTTCCACCAAAAAATACATATTTCCCATTTTCTCTTACTACTGCCTGATCTCCACCACGGCCTAATGCTATATCAATACCAGCTCTAGCATTTTTATATTTTTGATAATTACTTTCTCCTTCACTAGACATTGATATACTTAAAGTAGCTTGAACCTTTTCTGGAATATTAATTCCTTTTATTGTATCTAGTATACTAAATTTTTCGCTTTCCAATTTTTTTAAATTTTGCTCTTCACACACTAGTACAAAAGTATCTCTTTCGGATTTAACAACAATTCCCTTAAATTCATTAGCCCAATCATATATATTTTTCTCAATTTTAGCTAAAATTTGGCTTTGATCTTCTCCATCAATTCTTTGCATTGTTTCTTCATAATTATCTATTTTAATAACTCCAATGCATACTTTAGTAGACTCTATTTTTTCTGCCAATTTTTCTTTTTCTGTTTCATCAAGAAAATATAATGTAGCCATATAATTTTTTTCTTCTTTTTTGTCATTTGATTTTGTTTTAATATATTCACCAATTACTTTATATTTTCTTTTTTCAATAACAATATTAGTAATAACTTTATTATCTTTAATTTTTTCGTTATTCTCAATTTCAAGTTTTATTTCTTTTAATAATTTCGCCAAATATTTATTTATATCAAAATTATTAAATTCTTGAACAAACTTTGCATTTTTCCATATAATATTTCCATTTGTTTCTGCCATTATTAATGGAAATGGTGAATTAATTAATGATCTTTTTGATACTTTATCAACATTAAAGTTTAGCTCTTTAATACGCTCGGATAATTCAGCTTTACGCTTATTATCTGTCCACAATGTATATACTACAATTATTGCATAAATAATTATAGACGGAATTATACATATAGGTTTTAGCATACATATTAATAAAAGCAATATAGCAATTATCACCAAATAAACTTTAGTTTTTGATACTAATGCATCAAAAAATTTCATATTATTATTCGACATCTATATACTCCTTTTCTTTTATCCTCAGATACCAACTATTTTAAGCTATTCTGACTGATTTGTCAATTTATTTAGCTCTTCACGCTTTTTATATTTATAATCCACTAAATCTGTAATTAATAATTTAATAACAGCTGCAACAGGAACTGCTAAAAACATTCCAAGTATTCCAAAATATGCACCACCAATTGTTACCGAAAATATAACAAGTAATGGACTTATTTCTAATGATTCTCCAACAATTTTGGGATTAATAAAGTTAGCATCTATTTGTTGCAATATAATTACAACAATTGTCATTTCAATAGCCTTTGATAAACCTCCAGTAAGTATTGTTAATATAACTGAAATAGCGACTGCAATTATTGCTCCAAAATATGGAATTAAATTAAATAATCCTATAAATAAACCTAACATAACAGCATATTTTACATGCATTATAGACATTGCAACTGAAGTTAATATTGCAACAACAATTGCATCTAAAAATTGACTACTAAGAAACTTGCAAAATATTTCATTTGTTCTATGGAAATACTTTCCTATATTTTTATAAGATTGTTTGCTGAAAAATGCACCAGCTAATTTTCTAAAAAACTCAACAATTTGTTTTCTATCTAGTAATAGATATAATGAAACTACAAAGGAAACAAATATATCAAAAATTCCAGAAGCAAAACTAATTACGCCTTGTGCATATTGACCAATCATATTTAAGTTTATGTAATCTTCTATTTTAAATCCATTAAATTGATTTATAATATTCATAAATCTTTCGCTTTTAAATATTGAATCCTCTGGTAGAGCCATTATGCTTTCCTTAATACTTATATAATATGACTGAAAATTATTTACTAAATCTTGAAAGCTCGTTGTAATTGCTGGTACTAAAAATCTAAATCCTATTATAATTAGCAATATAAACAACACATATACTGTAAAAACACTTAATGTTCTCGCACGTTTTTTTATAAATTTAACTTTTCCATACATTTGCTCAAATTTTCTAGATGGTATATATAAAATATATGCAATTATTATTCCCACTATAAATGGTGATAATACAGAAAACAGGTTCGAAAACCACATTTTTATATCTGCAAAAGAATCTAAAATTTTATATACTAATATAAGTGCAAGGGCAAATGAAAACCAATACATCCATTTACTTATACATTTTTTATCTTTTTTCATAACACTTTATCCTTTCGTTTAATATCTCTATAATTATAACATATATTTTATAAAATTTCCATATTATGTTAAATATATTTTATAGACAAATTCTGCAAAATTTCTTATCATAATATCTTCGAAACAGTAAAAAAATATGTAGATATAATAATCTACATATTTTTTAATGAAAACTTAATTTTATTTTATTCTCAAAATCAAAATTCATATATATAACATTCTAAGTTTCTTCTACCAAAACTTGTGCATTGTGAGTAAGAAGACATGTATACATCTAATCTATTGTTTGAAATTGCTCCACCTCTATCTTGAACCACAAACCATCCACCATTTGGTTGATCTGCAAAGTATGGAATATAAATAATTGTTCCTATTGCATATCCTTTTCCTGCCGCAACTGTATACCATGGGCTTGCTGTAGCTCCACATGCAGTTTTTGTATTTCCTCCACATGATGCTGCACAATATGCTGAAGTATTTAATGTTGTTACTTTTGGTGTTAATCCTTCAACTTTTGATGCAAGTGATGATTTATTATTTGTTACACTTGGCGTGTTTTCAGTACTTGCTTGAACTGTGGCTGTATTAAGTGAAGAAGAACTTCTTGAAGTTGTTGTTGCAACTTTTTTATTTCTTATTTCTTTAATACAATTAACTGGATTTTGAGTAATATTTTCTGATATTTGAACTTTTTCTTTTTCCTCACCATTTACATATTTAACTTTGTATGATACTTCTTTTACTCCATCTACACCATTTTGAACAACCTTTTCCTCTTTAGGTCCATCTCCTGTAGATAAATCTTTTGTTTCTGTTTCATACGCTATAGTAACTTGTTCTTTAATTACCTTTTCTGTTACAGAATTATAATTATTTAATACCATATCCATAGTTAGCTCTTCTGATTCAGTTTTATTATTTTCTGAAGTGACTAAACTATTTTTTGCTATTTTTATTGTTTTATTGTCAGGTATTTCTTCATCTAATCCTGGTATTACCTTTTCATTTGGTAACATTATTATGTGATTTTCATCTAAAATTTCTGATATTTTTGTTTTAGATGTTAACACATCCATTTCGTAACCATCTGAAAGTATAATTTTTACATTGTTAAGTTTTGAACTTGCTGCCATAACTCCTATTCCCATAACGAATAATAAAATTATGCTAATTGATATAACCTTTTTTAAGGATATCGAAGCTTTATCATCTTTCTTCATAAGAATTTCGTTCCCTCCTTTTTTTTAGCAACGTGTTTATTATAGCATTGTTTCTGTCTTTTGTCAAATTTATGTCTATCACATCGCCTAATACTAGCCATTTTATTAAGTTTTATACTATATTATATTCACAATTTTGGAAATTTATTCCTATTTTATTTTTACTTTATATTAAATACATTTAATGCATTTGAATATGTTATTTTTGCTACGTCTTCTATATTCATATTTTTAATTTCTGCAATTTTTCTTGCCATATATACAACATTTCGTGAATCATTTCTTTTTCCTCTATTAGGCTCTGGTGATAAATATGGACTATCTGTTTCTATTAGTATTTTCTCCATTGGAATTAAACTTATTATTTCATTTGCATTTTTTGTATTTTTAAAAGTTATTGGACCAGCAAATGAACAATAAAAATCTTTATTTAATCCCGCTTTTACTAGGTCTTTGTTAAGCGGACAACAATGAAAGATTCCTGGTTTAACAAATTTTGTGTTTTTTATTATTTGTATTGTATCCATAATTGCATCTCTTGTATGAATTACAATTGGCAGATTTAATTTATTAGCAATTTCAATTTGTTTTTTAAATGCATATTGCTGAAGCTCTTTATTTTCTTTATTCCAATAATAATCTAATCCGATTTCTCCTATTGCAACAACCTTTTTATTTGAATTGGCTAATTTTTCAATTTCAATTAGCTGTTTATCAAGAATTTCTTTTGTTTCTGGAATGTCATTGGGTGAGATTCCAGATGTTGTAAAAACATAATCATATTTTTGTGCAATTTCTAGGCCTTTTTTTGAAGAATCTAAACTATATCCTGCACTAACAAATTTTGTTACACCAGATTTATAAATTTCATTAATAATAAAATCTCTATCTTCATTAAATTTTTCATCATCATAATGTGCATGAGAATCAAATAATTCCATTTATCTCCTCCTTTTAATCAATTGTAACAATAGCAGAAGCTATTGCAAAATCTTTAATATGGGAAATACTAATATCAATATCTTTAATGCAATTTATATTTAAATGTACACAAGGTCGTCCATTACTGTCATTTATAATTTCAATATCAGTCCAATTTACACTATACTTATTACTTAATGCTGATGAAATAGCTTTAAAAATCGCTTCTTTTGCAGCAAATCTTCCTGCAAATGACTGATATTTATTAATACCTTTACTTTCACAATATTTTATTTCATTATTAGTATATATTCTTGTTTTAAACTTATCACCATATTTTTCACAGAGTTTTTTTATTCTTTCCGTTTCAATTATATCATTACCAATTTTAAATTTCATCTTTTTTCACCAACTTTTTAAATTTTTTTATACTTAAAATAAAACTGACTATTTCTGTAGAATAAAACAGCAAATGTTGCTAACATTCTCCATTTTTTAATGATAACAATTCGAGGGTGTCCATAATTTTACGTTTGTGGAAAAAAGCATCCCATTCTGTGACCTGCATATTTTAAGAAAGAATATCGACAAATTGTCGATATTCTTTTTGTAAAATTTATTCACATATAAAGTATGTTGTGTTAACTCCTTCAGCAGAATGCCATTTTCCTACTACTGTAATTTTTGTAATATCTGAAAATTCATATTTTGGCTCAATAACGGTATTTCCATATTGATCTATAACTCCCCATTTGCTATCTTTGCAAACTGCAACAAAACCATACTCATTTTGCTCAATTATATCATCATATTGATATTGAACAACTAATGTTCCATCTTTATTTACAATACCATATTTTCCATCATTTTTTGCACTATATAATGTATTGTTTGAAAATACATCTCTATTTGATTTTTCTTCAAATTTTAAATTATAGAATTTATATTGATTATCAATATTTAGTCTTATATATCCTTCATATACAGTTAAATTTGTTCCTTGTAATTTTAATTGTAAATTTCTATCAATTAAATAACTTTTTTCATCATTATTTTTAGTTCCTACTAGACAATCTGCATCTTTATTGAAAACTAGAGCATCATATTCAATTGGTACTAATGCTTCATTTTGTGAATTAATTACACCATATTTGTTATCTTTTTTAGCTATATAGTAATCTGAAAATACATATTCCAAATTTTGATACTCTGCCTTTACCTTTTCAGTTTTATCTATTCCTGAAATTCCATATTTATCTTTATTTTTTATAATCATGCAATTTGAATTAATATATGTTACATCATCATAAGAAATTTCTGTATTTGTTGTACCATCTTTACTTATAATTTTCCATTTTCCATTTTCTTTTACAACATACATATCATTTCCATATACATGTTTTATATCTGAATATTTGCAGTCTAAAATTTGTTCTTTATTTACGCCTATTACTCCGTAACTATTTTCTGAATTTTTTACAATATACCCATTTGTATATTCATCAGTTAATCCTTGTATATCTGAATATTGAGGCTCTATTATAATATTACCAGTCGCATTTACTACTCCATATAATCCATCTTTTTGAATTAAAATACTATTTTTTATCCCCTTTATTGTATCTACTTTATCATACATACAACTTAAAATTTCATTTCCATCAATATTTATTAACCCATATTTTCCATCTTTTTGTACTTTTAATGCAGTTGTTTCATACCAAGTTTCTTTGTTTGAGTTATAGTTACTCAATGGCTCAACTGATGTATAGGATGTAAATAGTTGTTCATTTTTAGAATTGATTGCTTTTGTTTTATATGTTCCATCTGAATAATTTACATCATACATACATAAAAATACATCTTTTTTACTGTTTGGTATAACTATCATTTCGTCATATGCAGGCTCTATTATGCTATCTCCATTTGAGTTTATTACACCCCATTTACCATTGTTATATGCTGTGAAATATGAAATTTCTGTAAAATTATTAATATCATTTTTATCTTTTTTTAGAATGTGTTTTATTCCCATAAAAAACATAATAATTACTATTATTGTAATAATAACAGCAAATACTTTTTTTAGATTTAACTTTTGTTCGCCATTATATCTTTTACCTCTACTCATTATACCCTCCATAATAAATATAATTACATATGTTTACTATATCATATTTTGCTAACAAAATACAATATTTTTCGGCAAAAAAACACATATTATATTGTATAAACTAAATTTACATCTTTTGTTTAAACAAGACAATATGTGCTTTTTTTATATAAATTTTATTTTCATAGGTCAAACCTATGCGCTCGTTAAATACAAGTAATACTTACTTCTTAATTACTCAGCCTTTGTTCCACATTCTGGACAGAATTTTGCATTTTCCTTAAGCTCTTTTCCGCAATTAGAACAAAACTTTTTTGTATTTTCTAGTTTTTTTGTTCCGCATTCTGGGCAGAAATTTCCATTCGCTTTTGTATGACAATTTGGACATTCCCATTCATTTGATTGTACTTGCTTTTTTTCTGATACATCTGTATTTTGTAGTTGAGTTTGTTGAACTGGTTGTTGTGGTACTTGATTTGTTGTATCTTGCCATACACCTTGAGCAACATTTCCCATTGCTCCTCCAGTAGCCATATTCATCATTCCAATTCCCATAAATCCATTCATGCTACCAGCACTGTTTGATGCTGCTGATTTTACAGCTTCACCATAATCACTTGTAAGTTTTCCTTTTCTCATGCTAGCATTAGCTGCAATTTCGTAATCATTAATTTTCTTAGCAGATGCGTCATCTGGAGTTACAGAAACAATAACAAATGATTTTATTGCAATTCCTCTTTCACGAATTGGTTCGTCAAATACTTTTTCATCCATTAATTCTTTCATTTCGTCTGTTTGACTAGGTAATTGGTCTGCACCAATTCTTTCATTTACTGGTTTATTTCCACCAACTGAACCTAATTCATTTAATACATTTTGTAAAACACCTACAACTTCATCTCTCATTTGACCTTCAACTAGGTCCCTTTTATAGAATACATCTGCTGTTCCAGCAATTTCATTCATAAATAATGCTGGATTTGTTATCTTAAATGTATATGTACCATAACATCTAATATTTAAACTTAATGGAAGCTCTCTACCATTCATTTCATTCATCATTGAACGAGACCAATCTTGGAATGGTACTGGTGTTTTTGTTCCAAATTTATTTTCTATAATTTCTTTAGTATTAAAGAAGAATACAGCTTGTTGTTTTGCTGTTTTTCCATTATAAGTAAATCTTTGCCACATTTCTTTAAATACAGCACCAAATTGTCCTGCAAAGAAAGATGGACTTGAAGATTCATCAAATGTATAAAAACCTTCTTCTGCTGTTGCATCGATAACTTTACCATTATCATAAATAATAGCACATTGACCAGGTCCTACTATAATTGTACTTTTATTTGTAATTACTCCTGATGATGTTGTTTTTTTCATCATTAAGATATCATTTCCCATATCTTCACATCTTATTGCTTCTTTCCATTGATCATGAAATGTACTTCCTATAGCTCCTGCTGCAGCTTTAATTAATCCCATAATAATACCTCCTATTAATAATCTTCTTTATACGAAGACATTTTCCAAATTTTTAAATTAATTCTTTCTACGTGATTTCCACAATATTCACAGTATTTAGACTCAAGTCCTCTTAGTGGTGCTCCACAATTTGGACATAAAACAGAAAATGTTACTTGATTTTTTGTAAATCTTCTTTCATCATAAACATATACAAACTCCGAAGTATATCTTGTTTGTTTTTTTATGTCTTCATATGATTTTTTATCTGTTCTATTTGTTTTGTAATAATAACTTAATGTTGTAGAAATTTTTATTGTAGCTTTTCCATTGTTTTTATTGTATGCCATTATTGCATGTCTATTGAACTCTATGTTATCAAATTTTTCTGTTACATTATTTGATTTCATATCTTCAATTTGTTGATTTATTTTTTCTCTTAAGTATATAAACTCTTCATCATTATTTATAGCTGTTGTATCTTGTGATTCGATAGCATTAAAAATTTTTCTTAAGTTTGATTCACATCTTGAGAATATTAAATCCCTATTGAATTCCGGAAAATCTCTTATTATTTCTGGCTCTAGTAGTTTCGTCATTCCCTTCACATTTTTCTCACGTGTATATTCCTCTTTTTGTAAGTTTGAAACATTAGAAATTGCATTTTTAAGCTCTTTCATATTCTGTGAGCCTACTATTACTTTTAGTTTTAAATATACTATAAAAATTATTACTACTATTGCTAAAATGATTCCTGCAAATACACCTAACATTGATAAAAAAAAGTCCATAAAAATCCCCTTGTATGTGAGTATATACATATTAATATTACATTTAAACTTAATTTTTGTCAATATAAATTTCTATATATAAATATGTCAAAAGCTCTTTTATTTGGATATATTCCTAATAAAAAGAGCTTTTAATATTAATAATTATTTATGTTTATTTGATAATATTATTAACATTTATTGTGTTAAATTTTAGTAATAATATTTTTACATATTTTCAGATTTGCAACTTTCTTTATATTTATAAAATGATACCATTCCTATTATAGAAAATACAATTATTCCAGTGATTTTTGCTGTATCGTTCTCACCTGTTTGAGGCATATTTGCTTCTGATGTTGATGCTGTCTTTGTTTTATCTATAGATTGAATTTCCTCAAAATCATCAGTATTTATTGAATCTTTATCTACAACTTTTGGAGTTTCTGTATTATTTTTTACAGTCCTGTTTGATGTTTTTTTATTTGTTGTTTCAGATGATGTATCTTGTGATGGTGTTTCTGGTTTTGTTGCTGTATCTTCATTTTGTGATGGTACTTCTGGCTCTGTTGTTGTATTTTCGTTTTGTGATGGTGTCTCTGGCTCTGTTGTTGTGTTTTCGTTTTGTGATGGTGTTTCTGGCTCTGTTGTTG
>ERZ1673702.62-NODE-62-length-172560-cov-37.457790_pt1 | contig 172560 bp, 173 predicted proteins | sample MGYA00580232_ERZ1673702 | MGnify/ENA primary metagenome ERZ1673702 (study PRJEB41218, sample SAMN15661792) | gut metagenome | host: Homo sapiens | place: Canada: London | collected 2015-08-20/2019-03-30 | study: EMG produced TPA metagenomics assembly of... | reverse complement strand
AAAAACTGCGCCACAGCCTTGGCAGGCCATCGCGCAGCGATTTTGTTCAATCGGAGATGTAGATGTTGTCTGGAACATTACACCAAACGATGACAACGCTTATCAGAATAATCTGGATGCAACATTGTTAAATCAGGCAGATGCTCCGGCAGATGACAAGATCGATCTGTTCCTTGTAGAAGCTGATTACGCACTGAAGTATGTAGATACGGACTACACAATGCCGATCAAGGATCTGGGAATTACCGATGATGATCTGTCTAAGCAGTATCAGTACACAAAAGATATCGTTACCGATTCCAACGGAGTTTTAAAAGGTCTTTCATGGCAGGGCTGTCCGGGTGTTCTTTTCTATAACAGAGATGCAGCAAAAGAAGTTCTTGGAACAGATGATCCGGATAAGGTTCAGGAAAGTGTAAAGGACTGGGATACATATAACGATACGGCAAAGAAAATGAAAGATGCCGGTTACAAGATGACCGCTTCTGCAAACGATACTTACCGTGTATACTCCAATAATGTAACATCCAAGTGGGTAGACGGAAACAAGATCAGCATTGATGACAATATTATGAAATGGGTAGATGATTCCAAGGCTCAGGTAGATGCAGGAGAGACAGGTACATGTGATCTCTGGTCAGATGACTGGTCAAAAGGCTTCTATCCACAGGGTAAAGTATTCTGCTACTTTGGACCTGCATGGTTAGTAAACTTCTCTATGGCAGCTGATACAGAAGGATCTATCGGTTACAACGGTGGATGGGGCGCAGCTCAGGGACCACAGGGATTCTTCTGGGGTGGTACATGGATTTGTGCAGCTCAGGGAACGGACAATGCTAACCTTGTAAAAGACATTATGTTAAAGATGACAACCGATGACGATATTATGAAAGATATCGTAGTTGATGATGATGATTTCGTAAACAACAGCACGGTTATGAACGGAATGGCAGATGGATCAATTAAGGTAAAAGACAATAAAGAATACAGCAGCAAGATTCTTGGTGGTCAGAATCCTCTTCCAATGTACTGTGCAGGTGTTGAGACACTTGATTTAAGCAACCTTTCTTCTTACGATCAGGGATGTAACGAGGAATTCCAGAACGCTATGAAGAACTACTTCGAAGGAAAAGCAACAAAGGATGAGGCACTTGATCTCTTCTACAAGGCTGTAACTGAGAAGTACCCAGAGTTAACTTACTAAAAACGATTATTAACAAGCACCACAGGGACCGTGCCTGCCATACAGGAATGGAGGCACGGTCATTTTAACAAAAACTATGTGTAACAAAAACTATATTCATCATAACATACCAGTTGGGAGGTAGGTCTTATGAAAAGTAATAGTGGAGGAAAAGCGGTCAGATATAATAAATGGGGCTACATATTTCTGATTCCATTTATCGTTGTATTTGTAATATTTCAGCTGGTACCGTTAGTAAACACCATTTATAACAGTTTTTTTGAAAATTACATGTCTGGTCTGACACAGGTTGGACCGAGATTTGTTGGATTAGATAACTATAAGGCTTTGTTCAGCAGTGGAGATATCTGGACGTATTTTAAGAACACGATGGTTCTCTGGATCATGTGCTTTATACCACAGATTTTCCTCTCCCTTTTATTGGGCGCATGGTTTTCCGATGTCCGTCTGAAATTAAAAGGGTCCAGATTCTTCAAAACAGTTATTTATCTGCCGAACCTGATTATGGCATCTGCATTTTCCATGTTGTTCTTCACTCTCTTTTCAGATGGAGGACCAATCAACTCTTTACTGATGCAGATCGGATTTATCTCAGAACCTTATAAATTTTTATCACATGCAGGAAGTGCCAGAGGTCTGATCGCCATGATGAACTGCCTGATGTGGTTTGGTAATACGACCATTCTTCTGATGGCCGGAATGATGGGAATTGATACTTCTCTGTTTGAGGCAGCCGAGGTGGATGGAGCTACTTCCACACAGGTATTTTTCAAGATTACACTTCCACTGCTTCGCCCGATTCTGGTGTATGTAATCATCACATCACTGATCGGTGGTCTGCAGCTGTTCGATGTACCGCAGATTTTGACAAATGGAACCGGTGATCCGATGAGATCTACCATGACATTGATCATGTATCTGAATAAGCATTTGTTCAGTAAGAACTATGGTATGGCTGGTGCACTGTCTGTTGTACTGTTCATTCTTACCACAATCTTAAGCCTGATCGTATTTAAGGTTACCGGCAATGACAAGAGAAAGGGGTAATTGATATGGCAAAGACAAATACAAACGACACCCAGAAGGGTGTAGGACTTCACGCACGGCGCATCATCGCCTATGTAGTATTGATTATTATCTCATTTTTCTGTCTGTTCTGGTTTTACATTATGTTTATCAACGCAACCAGATCAAACGGAGAGTTACAATCCGGATTTACCGCAATTCCAAGTACCCATTTGCTGACAAACTGGAACAATCTGGTACATGGAACGCTTCCAATCTGGTATGGAATGTTTAACAGTCTGATCATCGCCGCTTGCTCGGCAGTGCTTTGTACTTATTTCTCAACCATGACAGCATATGCCATTCATGCATATGATTTCAAAATGAAACGGTTTATTTATCCGTTCATCCTGATGATCATGATGATTCCGACACAGGTTACTGCACTTGGATTTATCAAGTTAGTGACAAAGATGGGAATGATGGATTCCTTCATTCCACTGATTGTTCCGACAATCGCTTCTCCGGTTGTATTCTTCTACATGAAGCAGTACATGGAGAGTGCACTTCCGTTATCTTTGATTGAGGCCGCACGAATTGATGGTTCCGGTGAGTTCCGTACCTTCAACAGTATCGTACTTCCACTGATGAAACCGGCGATTGCCGTACAGGCAATTTTTACATTCGTCAGCAGCTGGAACAATTACTTCACACCGGCACTGATTCTGCATGATGATAAAAAGAAAACACTTCCAATTCTGATTGCACAGCTTCGTGCAGCAGACTGGTTGAAGTTTGATATGGGCCAGGTATATGTGATGATTACATTCTCGATCCTGCCGGTTATCGTTGTATATCTGATTCTTTCCAAGCATATCGTTCAGGGTATTGCACTGGGAAGTGTCAAGGGATAATGTGAAATATAACGTTAAAAACTGCAGTTGATGCTGTACTACAAAAAGGAGCTGCCTTTTGCGGGGCAACTCCTTTTTTAGTGAAGAATGATTGATATCCGGTGTCGGGACGTCAGATGGACAAATGATAGATCTGCATCCAGGTGTTGATCTGGATAAAGTAAGCAATGAGCTGCGGACCTGCCATCAACTGGCCGAACCATGGTTTGCCGAGTTCCTTTGGTGCGGCAAGGAAAGCTTCTGTTTTGGAACGGTCCAGAAGCGGCAGTACCGGAGAATTCGGATCGTTCAGAATTTCCCGCATGCGCCTGATCAGCATCTGTTCGTAGGCCGGATGGTATGTCTTTGGATACGGGCTTTTTTTGCGCCAGAGCAGTTCCCGTGGCAGCAGATCGGCACAGGCATCCCGCAACAGGGATTTTTCGACTCCATTCCGATATTTCATCTGCCACGGCACATTGAAAACATATTCCATGATCCGGTGATCGGCAAATGGGACACGGGCTTCCAGAGAAGAGTACATGCTGGTGCGGTCCATGCGGTCGAGCAGGGTCTGCATGAACCATTTGATATTCAGATAGCCAATGTCACGACGGCGGGCTTCCTCAGGGGATTCGCCATCCAGATGCGGAACGTGGGAGAGTGTTTCCTCATAGCGTGCATGAGAATATTCTGCCAGATCCAGCGTGCGAAGCACGTCATCGGAAAGAATGGAGGTACGTGCAGCAGGATCGGCAGACCACGGAAAACCATCCCGGTTCATAAGTTCCGGTCGGTAAAACCATGGATAGCCGCCGAAAATTTCATCGGCACATTCTCCGGTGAGTGTTACTTTATTATGTTTGGCGACTTCGGAACAAAAATACAAAAGAGAGGCGTCCACATCGGTCATTCCGGGAAGGTCTTTGGCGGTGACCGCATCGGACAGGGCGGCAAAGAGAGCCTCCTGGCTGCACTCTAAATAGGTGTGGGATGTTTTACAATATTGCAGCATCCGGTTGACGTAAGGAAGATCCCGTTCCGGCTGAAAGGCATTGGACTTAAAATATTTCTCGTTTTCAGAGAAGTCAAAAGAAAACGTGTTTAAAATTTTTCCTTCTTTTTGCATATGGCGGGCGGCTAATGCAGTGACAATCGAAGAATCAATGCCGCCGGAGAGAAAGGTGCATACCGGAACATCGGACACCATCTGTCGTTCTACAGTGTCACGCACGAGAAAAGAAACGGTCTGTACAGTTTGGACATAGGAATCTTTATGTTCCCGGCAGGGCAGATCCCAGTAGAGAATGTCGTGCTGTCCGTCCGGACAGAATATATGATAATGTCCCGGCATAACTTCCTTTACGCCTGTGAATACGCCGTTTCCGGAGGTGCGTGCCGGACCGACCGCCAGAATTTCCTGCAGACTGTTTTTGTCAATGGATGGAGTGACATCCGGATGACAAAATAATGCCTTGGGTTCCGAACCGAAAACAAAGGAGCTTCCGGTCTGGGTATAAAACAAAGGTTTTGTGCCGGCACGGTCACGGTAGAGAAGCAGTTCTCTGGTGGTATCGTCCCAGATCGCAAATGCGAAAATCCCATTTAACTTTTCGACAAAGTCTTTTCCGAAATGCATATAAGCGCACAGAATGATTTCCGTGTCTGATGTTGTGGTAAAGCGATATCCGGCTGCCTGCAGTTCGGGCAGCAGTTCCCGGTGATTATAAATTTCTCCATTGTAAACAATGGAACAGGTTTTCCCGTGGAAAGTACGTGTCATAGGCTGGATACCGCTTTTAAGATCGCGGATGGAAAGGCGTGCATGTGACAGCCCCACATGTGGCTGTAGATCAATCATCGCCTGATCCGGACCGCGGTGCTTTAAAGTTTCGTGCATTTGTACAAGGATCGTTTCCCAGAAGGGTTTTTTGTCATAGTAGTTTAATGAGAAATCGCAAAAGCCTGAAATTCCACACATAATTTGTCTCCTTACCGTTGGGCTGCGGCTCTAAAAGCAGCCATCTTAGTTTTAGTCTATGCAGAAATTTCTATACAAATGCAAAAAAGAGGGGTATGATGAGTACAAAATACAAGAAAAAGAGGAAGAATTATGTTGAAACTGGAACAGGGAAGACCCGCGGATACGTCAGGAAGACTGGAAAAGGAGATCCGTGTGTATGATTTTTTAGATAAACTTGGCGTTATATATGACAGGGTGGATCATGAAGCTCTGATGACGATGGAAGCATGTGAGGAGGCAGACCGCGTGCTGGAAGCTACCATATGCAAGAATCTGTTTTTGTGTACGGCAAATAAAAAAGAATTTTATCTTCTGATGATTGTGGGAGATAAACGTCTCGTGACAAAGGATGTGTCAAAAAAGCTTGGTACAAGCCGGCTTTCTTTTGCCAGTGAATCGTATATGGAAGAATACCTCGATATCACACCGGGATCTGTCAGCGTGCTTGGGCTTATGAATGATACGGAAAATCATGTGCAGCTGGTCATTGATGAAGATGTTTTAAAGGGAGAATATGTGGGATGCCATCCGTGTATTAATACGTCCAGCCTGCGTGTGCGCACTGCAGATCTGATGGAAAAAATCATTCCTGCAATGCATCACGAGGCGAAGATCATTCGGATTTAGCCGGCTTCTTTTTGCGCTGGCGCAGTTCCCGGAAAAAAGCAGAAAGCATGGAAGAACAGGTCTCTTCAAGAACACCTCTGGTAATTTCCACCTGATGGTTAAATTGCTGCATTTGCAGAAGATTCAGGACAGATCCTGCACATCCGGCTTTGGGATTCATGGAACCGATGATTACCCGCCGCATACGGGATTGTACAATTGCACCGGCACACATCTGGCATGGCTCCAGCGTAACGTAGAGGTCGCAGTCCTCAAGCCGCCAGTCACCTGTTTTTTTACTTGCTTTGCGGATGGCAGACAGTTCTGCATGGGCAAGCGTATTTTTATCGATGTTGCGCCGGTTATATCCTCTTGCGATGATTTTACCGTTTTGGACAATCACACATCCAATCGGGACTTCATCGATCGCATAGGCTTTTTTCGCCTGTTTTAAGGCTTCTTTCATAAATTTTTCATCATCAGTCATAGACATTCTTCCTTGAAATCGTTATGATAATTATGGGGATAAGTAACCTTTTAATTACAGTATAATACTATACCATAGAAATCATATGGAAGGAAGAAGTATGTTATTTGCATATGAGACAGAACGTCTTCTTTTAAAAATAATAAAGCCGGATCAGGCAGATGCGGTACTGGATTTTTATATGCGGGATAAAGAACTGTTTGAAAAATTTGAGCCGGACCGGATGCCGAATTTTTATACCCGCCAGTTCCAGAGACAGATGCTCCTGTTTGAGTATAACATGGCAGTACAGGGAACACTGTTCCGGTTTTATGTATATGAGAAAGAGCATCCGGAGCGTATCATAGGGACGATATGTGTACATCATATTACACGTGGATTTTCTGAACAGTGTGAGGTTGGATATAAGTTTTCCAGCGCATATCATCATCGCGGATACGCAACGGAATCACTGCGTTTTATTATGGATCTGGTGTTCCGGGATTTAAAACTTCACCGTGCCATGGCATGGGCACTTCCGGATAATACGGCAAGTATCCGGCTGCTTGAACGGGTGGGGTTCGTGTACGAAGGCATCTGCCATGATTATATGATGCTCAATCAAAAGTGGCGGGATCATGCGCAGTTTTGCATGATTAATCCTGATTAAGCGGACACATCCAGTATCCGAAAACTCCGGTCATGTCTTTGGAGTCTGAGGATACTGCGGCTGCTGCCTCAAATTCCGGGAAACCAAAGAGCATTGCCATCATACGTTCCGGTTGCTCATAGATTCCCGGAATTCCAAGAAACTGTCGTTTTTCTCCATTCATTTCCAGCGTTTTCAACATGAGATAGTGATAATTGAAAAAACCGTGCAGAAGAAAACGGTTGTTGCACAGATTCCAGTTGCTTTTTGGTAGCTTTCGGATATCCTGAATTTCTACTTTCTGATAAGAGGTTTGTGGCTGCCGGGCTGCTTCTGGTTGAGGGATTGTTTTCGGCTGTTGGATCGTTTCCGGTTGAGGAGTAGTTTCGGGCTGCCGGATGGATTCCGGTTCTGGTATGTCTTGCGGCTGTCGGACGGGTTCCGGTTCTGGCATGGCTTGCGGCTGACGGAATCGCTCTGGTTCGGTTGTAGATTGCGTCTGTATGACCGGCTCTGTCTGTGCCTGAGCGGCAGGCGGTACCGCTTCTTTTTCCTGAAAGATTAAAAATTCTCCCCGGAGTGCCTCCGGAACCGGAGCGGAAGAAAGGCATCCGGTCAGAAACCTTCCGTTGCCACAGGCAATGGTCAGGGTCTGTGCCTGATGCACGTCAAAACCACTGTTTCCGATCCGATTATTTTCACAGGTAAAGCTGCAGGATCCCATACCCTGCGTGAGCAATAATTCGGTAACAGGTATAGCCTGCAGACCATTTTCATATACTGTCAGATAGACCGGACATTTTCCCTTGAAACGGTCAAACCCCCGGATCTGAAGTTCCATACGGCAGCTGTTTTCGCGCAGATCGGTGCGGATGAACCCGGTATTTCGTCCGCGGTTTCCCTGTTCATATTCATAAATATAAGTAATAAATCGTCTCAATTGAAGAATTCTCCTGTTTTGTATTTGATGTCTTGTATAGTTTATGAGCCGGGGAAAAAAATATGTCGTTTATTTTGAAAAAAAGGATTGACATTTTGGTACTAAAGTATTATTATAATGTCAGTAACAGTTCCTGTTATTGTTTTGAACTAATGGAGAAATGAGGGAGAGTATTATGATAAAACGAAGTCGTCAGCGGGAGGCGATCCGGCAGTGCCTGACAGGCCGCTATGATCATCCGACTGCGGAAACGGTTTATATGAGTATCAAAGACGAATTTCCAAATATCAGTCTCGGAACTGTTTACCGGAATCTTTCTCTTTTGTCTGATCTGGGGGAGATTCAAAAAATTACTGTCAGTGGAGGCCCGGACAGATTTGACGGAAACCCGGCACCGCATTACCACTTTTCTTGCAGAGAGTGTGGATGTGTGATGGATCTGGACATGCCTTCCCAGGAACAGTTAAATCAGATTGCAGCGGAGCAGTTTGATGGAACAATTGAAAACCATTCCATTTTGTTTTCCGGATTATGCCCGGACTGCAAAAAGAAAAACACCCATTAATTAAATTTATAATAAGGAGGACATTTAAAATGGCAAAGTTTGTATGTACCGTATGTGGTTATGTTTATGAAGGTGAGGCTGCACCGGCAGAGTGCCCGATCTGCCATGCACCGGCAGAGAAGTTCGTAAAGCAGGAGGGTGAAATGACCTGGGCTTCCGAACATGTAGTTGGTGTTGCAAAAGGCGTGAGTGAAGACATTCTTGCAGATCTTCGCGCAAATTTCGAGGGAGAGTGCTCTGAAGTTGGTATGTATCTGGCTATGGCAAGAGTTGCCCACCGTGAGGGATATCCGGAGATCGGAATGTATTATGAAAAAGCTGCTTATGAAGAGGCAGAGCATGCTGCAAAATTTGCAGAGCTTCTTGGTGAAGTGGTGACAGATTCTACAAAGAAGAACCTGGAAATGAGAGTAGAAGCTGAGAATGGAGCGACTGCAGGAAAGACAGATCTTGCAAAGAGAGCAAAGGCAGCAAACCTTGACGCAATCCACGATACCGTTCATGAGATGGCTAGAGACGAGGCAAGACACGGAAAAGCGTTTGCCGGTCTGTTAAAGAGATATTTTGGTTAATCTTTAAAACGCATAAAATAAGCATTTCAGAGGATAGATGGTTGTTTAACTGTCTATCCTTTTTTGCTGCAGCAAATCATTTGTTTTCCATGCCCGTTCGGAGGGAAAACTATTGACAGTAAAAGTCGCATGATTATAGAATATAGAAAAGTGTTACTGAAAACAGTGACAAAAAAGAGCAAGGTGGGAGGTTGCAGTTGTGAAGAGATATATAAAGAGATGGATCAGTTTTATACTTTTTATGTGCGTTTTTGTCCAGTATCCCTCAGAGGGAGTGGTTATGGCGGCAGACAGCGATCAGAAAAACATACAAATCGTTGGTACCGCGTCGATGAATACATATGATGTGGCACTCCGTGTTGGAAAAACAAAGCAGCTTGTGTGTAATGGAACGACCGGAAAGATGGTGTGGAAGTCATCCAATCCGAAGGTTGCAACAGTAGATAAAAAAGGTCTGGTAAAAGCAATCAAACCGGGAAAAGCAATGATTTCGGTTTCCGGTGGAAATCTGATCGGCTCTATGACCTGCAAGGTCAGCGTGAGTAAAAAAATTACCGCAAAACAGGCCAGACGTAAGATTATGGCTATGAAAAAGACTTACAAAGAGGGTCTGTCCTGGACAAACGAAAACCGGCAGTATTTCTGGGAAGCCACGAACTGTCAGTGTTATGGATGTATTGCCCTGTGTGGAGAAATCAGTGATAAAGTGTTTGGCAAATATGCACCGGTGACAAAACACAGCAATTTCAGCAGGATCAAGGCAGGCGATCATATCCGCATCGGAAACGAACATTCCGTTATGGTTCTCCAGAAGAACGGAAATACGCTTACGGTCGTGGAAGGAAACTATAATGCCACCGTTCACTGGGGAAGAAAAATAACAAAAAAGGAGCTGCAGGAAAGTGGCTTCTATGTGGAAACAAGATATTGACAGAATGCTTTTCTGTATTTGGAAGGGGATACGCCAAACTGTTTTTTAAATGCCTTGCTCAGATGAAATTATACATGCTGCTTTCCGGTTTGACAATGGATTTTTTGACATAAAATATATACTATAAGTATATAACAAAGAAGATAAATTGGATAGTGATTTCTTGATTATACATTAGGAGGAATGCATATGGAAAAAGAAAAATTTTCATATCCTGTTTCATTGCGCAGGATGCAGATTACAGATAAATTCTGGAAAAATGAGATGGAACTGGTGCGTACGGAGGTGATCCCTTATCAGTGGAATGCGTTGAATGATAAAGTAGAAGGCGCAGCACCAAGTTATTGTATGCATAATTTTAAAGTGGCGGCAGAAATGAACCGGCAAAAGAGAAAACAGGGAGCTGCGTATAAAGAACCTTCGTATACATACCGTGGATTTGAGATGTTACCGGAAGATCCAGAAAATCTCAAGGATGAGTTTTATGGATATGTATTTCAGGATACGGATTTTTCCAAGTGGGTGGAAGCGGTCGGATATTCGCTGACACAGCATCCCGATCCGGATCTGGAAAAGGTTGCAGATGCTGCAATTGATATTGTCTGTGCGGCACAGCAGGAAGACGGATATCTGGACACGTATTATATTATCAATGGAAAAGATGGTATTTTTACCAACTTACGCGACCATCATGAATTGTACTGTATGGGGCATCTGATCGAAGGTGCTGTGGCATATTATGAGGCAACGGGAAAAGATAAACTGCTTCATGCGGCGGAACGATTCGCGGATTATGCTACAGATTATTTCGGACCGGAGGAAGGAAAATGCAAGGGATATCCGGGACATGAAATTGCAGAAATGGCACTCGTCCGTCTTTATGAAGTTACAGGAGAACAAAAGTATCTGGATTTAAGCCGCTTTTTTATTGATGAAAGAGGCACAAAACCATATTACTTTGATAAAGAACATCCGGAAACCGTAAAGAAAGGGCATGAGAATGAATTGCGGTATAGCTATCATCAGGCACATCTGCCGGTACGGCAGCAGGATGAGGCGTTTGGTCACGCAGTCCGTGCCGTGTACCTGTATTCCGGTATGGCAGATATTGCACGTATTACAAAGGACGAAGAACTGTATCAGGCATGTGTACGTCTGTGGAATAATGTGACGAAAAAGAAAATGTATATTACAGGGGGCATCGGTGCAACACATTTGGGAGAAGCCTTTTCTTTTCCGTATGATCTTCCGAATGATACGGCATACGCAGAGACCTGTGCATCGATCGGACTGATGTTCTGGGCGCGGCGTATGCTGGAAATTGTTCCGGATGCAAAATATGCAGATATTATGGAGCGGGCATTGTATAATGGCGTATTAAGCGGAATGGCTTTGGACGGAAAAAGCTTTTTCTATGTGAATCCGCTGGAGGTGCTGCCGGAGGCGTGCCACAAAGATGAACGGAAATTTCATGTCAAACCGGTACGGCAGAAATGGTTCGGATGTGCATGCTGCCCGCCAAATCTTGCGCGCCTGATCAGTTCCATTGGATCTTATGCATTTACAGAAAATGAGGATACGCTGTTTGTGCATTTGTATATGGGAAGCAATGTGGAAAAAACGGTGAATGGGAAAACGGTAAACGTGCAGATGGAATCAGATATGCCATGGGAAGGAAACATAAAGATCCGTGTGCAGGCTGAAAATGCAAAAATGACGCTGGCACTCCGGATACCGGGATGGTGTAAAAATTATAAAATTTCCGGAATAGAGGATGCCGAACAGGAAGAAAAAGATGGATACCTGTATTTGAAAAAAGTGTGGAACAGGGAAGAAACCTTCTGTATTGATTTTCCAATGGAGGTACAGATGTTTGCAGCATCGGAGCGTGTCCGCGAGGATATTGGCAAGGCAGCGATTATGCGCGGCCCTGTGGTTTACTGCCTTGAAGAGAAAGACAATGGAAAGAACCTGCATGAACTGCTGGTCGATACAGATATGCATGCATCGGTGTCGGAGGGAAAAATCTGCGATACCGTAGTAAAAATGGTAGAAACAGACGGGTGGCGGCTGACAGAGAGTGGGGATGCAGAGGAGACTCTCTATCACATGTATCAAAAGCCGCAGAAGCAAAAGGTACGTTTGCATTATATTCCGTATTACACATGGGCAAACCGCGGAGAAAACGAAATGCAGGTATGGACACGCGTGCAGAACCCTTAAGGGTTCTGCAGCTGATTGCGGTATTGCGTTGGCGTGACATGGTAATAGGTCCGGAATGCTTTGCTGAAATAGTGGTTATCGGCATAGCCTAAACGTTCCGCAATATCCATGATTTTTATATCAGGCTGCTCTAAGAGCTCTTTGGCACGTTCCATAGTCTATGATTATTTTTTTCTGACTGTATTTGTGCGTGAAAATACGGTACTTGCCATGGGCGAAAATGATCAGCTTGACTATGATCGTCCATATGAGCGGCATGGAAATAAATATGTGGTGACTTCTCCCGGATGTTATCTGAAATATGAAAATATGCAGGATACAAAGAATGAATCCGGGAGAATGCTTCAGATCCGGCAGAAAGATCCTCTTACCGGAGTCTGTGTACAGACCGACATACAGTTTTATGACGGAGTGCCGGTGGCAAGATTTGTCAACCATGTAACGAATGAGGGAGAGGAGGAACAGGTACTGACGTACCTGTCCTCCTTTACCTGCTCTGGAATTAAGAGAGATGGAAACTTTTTGTATATTCCGCATAATGGGTGGCAGAAAGAGCTGAACTGGCGCAGATATTCGTTTGAAGAGCTTGGATTTCCGGTGACACAGACGAAAAGTATCCGGAGAAGTTCCAAAACAATAGAAGTTTACAATACCGGGAACTGGTCCACAAAAGAGTATCTGCCGATGGGGTTTCTGAGCCATCCGCAGAGTGGCGCGGGGCTGATCTGGCAGATTGAAAACAATGGTTCCTGGCATTATGAGATCGCAGACCAGAATGATCATTATGTTTTGAATGTCAGCGAGCCAAACGAGATACAGTCACATTTCAGTAAGGTGCTGCGCCCAGGAGAGACATTTGAAAGTGTGCCGGCAGCAGTGGGTGCAGTGCGGGCAGATATATCAGATGCATTTTCTGCAATAACGGAATACCGGCGAAGAATCCGCAGAAAAAACCGTGACAACGATACACTCCCGGTAATTTTTAATGATTATATGAATTGTCTGTGGGCAGATCCAACGACGGAAAAAGAATTACCGCTGATTGATGCTGCAGCAAAGGCCGGATGTGAATATTTTGTTATTGATGCCGGATGGTACGCAAAGGGAATCTGGTGGGACAGCGCGAAAATTGTTCCAGTGGAGGCTTGCGCATGGACTATGCCCTGTTGTCCCGGTTAAGTATCCAGTCTACCAGTGATCAGGAAGAATATGATATATTCGGTGGAAGAGGCACAGCATGTGCGCATCAATCAGGATCATACAATCACGGTGGAATATGAGCAGCCGGTCATGGCGCGTGTTTTTGAAGTTACTATTTGACTTTTTTCTTTGAAACCAATATATTGACAGAGTAAGTATGATTAGAATCATAACAGACTGAGTGAGGAAGAAATGTACAGAGCAGGAATTGATCTTGGTGGAACCAATATAAAAGCAGGGATTGTTGACGAACAACAGCATATAATTGCAGAAGCATCTGTGCCGACGAATGTAGAGAGACCGTATCAGGACATCATAAGGGATATGGCAGAACTGGTAAAAACGCTTTTGAAGCAGAAAGGTATCGGGGAAACACAGCTGAAGAGTATAGGAATCGGAAGCCCGGGAACGATTGATGCAGTACATGGAGTTGTGTTGTATTCCAATAATTTCGGGTGGGAAAATGTTCCGCTCACAGAGCAGTTAAAGAAGTACTTTTCCTGTCCGATTGCAGTTTCCAATGATGCAAACTGTGCGGCTTTGGGTGAAGTAAAAGCCGGTGCGGCGCAGAATACAAAAAATGCGATTCTGCTGACTCTTGGAACCGGTGTGGGCGGTGGAATTATTCTCGATGGAAAGGTGTTTGAGGGCGCACATGCAGGAGGTGCCGAACTCGGACACACAAGTCTGATATGTGGCGGTGAGCCGTGCACATGCGGACGGAAAGGCTGCGTGGAGGCATATGTATCGGCGACAGCGCTGATCCGCGATGCAAAACGAGCCGCGCAGCAGCACCCGGAATCCATCCTGAATACAATGTGTCAGGGAGATCTTTCGCACATGAATGGAAAAATTCCGTTTGATGCCGCACAGGATGGGGATACAGCAGCAGAAAAAGTAGTAAATGATTATATTTGCTATCTTGGAGAAACCATTACAAATTTTGTCAATATTTTCCGGCCGGATATTGTTTTGTTATCGGGAGGCATCTGCAATCAGGGGAAAAAACTGACAGAGCCTCTTGAAACATACATTCAGGATAAATGCTTTGGTGGCAGCAAGGCGTTTATTCCGAAAGTTGCATGTGCGGTTCTTGGAAATAAGGCGGGAATCATCGGCGCTGCAAATCTGACAGGCGGTAAGGAAAGATAAGGAGAATGGAGTTATTATGGAAGAAATTTTTGAACAGTTTAAAGATAAGGATGCATTTGATGCCTACTGGAAAGAACATTATGTTCCGCTTACTTATGAGGATGTAAGGGAAGCATACGAGGATTTTGTAAAATCTGCGGATAAGCATATTTTTCTGTCGGATTATGAGGAATCCGGTAATGTCAGCCGGGAGGATTTTATGGACAATCTTTCACAGGCGGCGCAGTTCGCGTTTCAGGATGGATTGACGGAAGCGTTTTATGAGAAGAATCCGCAGGTTTATGAGAATGCATTTGCATTATTTGAGGCGGCACAGATGGAAGGCGGGGATGCGAATATTGCGGCAGCTTTTCATGAAGAGTATCAGCGTTTGTACCATGATTTTTTGTTGGAACTGTTTGATGCACAATATGCGGAATAGACCGGGGAAATATAGAAAATAAAAAGAAGGAGGCGCATAATGCGGCCTCCTTTTAAAATTTCATAAATGTGCAGGTTGTATTCTTGAAAAACAGAATAAGGAGCATTTGCCATGAAAGTTACGCTACGCGTAAGGCAAATGCGTAGGTCATATTCTGGAAAAGAAGAATAAAGGAGCACTTGTTATGAGAATTGCGCTACGCGCAAAACAAGTGCGTAGGTTGTATTCTTAAAAACAGAATACAACAAGAACCGAGTATCCCGCTTCGAATCAGAAACAATAGACGTTACCTTTGCAGTTAACTCCCCCCAGGCACCCTCACGTCACATGAGAGCTTTCGCTTAGGGCTGCTGTATTCCTACCCTGACCCGGTTCACGAATTCCCATTGCGCAAGACCCAGACGTCAACGCCACTTGCGAAGGGCAGCTCCACCGCCCTGACCCTCTGCGGGATATCACCCCAACTATAGCGGATTGTTGGTACAAGGTACCGCTACCACCCCGGCTACTCGGAGATTTAAGTATAATTCATATCAGAGGCTCTTGTCAAGCAAAACTGCCCGCATCTGTAAATTTAAAAAAAAGCTAAAGTATCTGCCAAACGAACCGATAAACAATGTATAGAGATGCAAGAACAGATGCATTTCGGAAGCTTATTTCAAGGAAGAAAGGAGATGCTGAGCATGCGTATAGATGCATATAACCAGGTAGCACAGTTATACGGTATACAAAAGAATTTAAAGACACAGAAGGCGCAGAATGCAGCAGGTCCGAGAGATCAGGTGTCCATTTCACAGGCCGGACGTGATTATCAGGTCGCAAAAAGTGCAGTATCAGAAGCTTCGGATATCAGGGAAGATAAGGTAAGTCAGCTCAAATCAATGATTGATGCGGGAACATATTCCGTTGAGCCTGGCGATTTTGCCAGCAAATTACTTGAAAAGTATAATGCCTGATGCAAAAGGCAGACGAGAGAGGTTTTTGAAGTGGCTAGTTTAGTAGAAGAGCTTGTAACAGTACTGGAAGAAGAAGAAAAGATTTACCAGACATTGATTTCTTATGGAGAAACAAAGACAGACATCCTGATTCGGGCAGATGTTCCGGAACTGGAAAAACTGACATGTCTGGAACAGCTGGCAAGTGATGATCTGGTGACACACAGCAACCAGCAGGTACAGCTCTTAAAGGATATTGCCAATGTACTCGGACGTACAGAAGAAAAGATGACAGTTACCAGACTGATCACTTTGCTGGAGTCGCAGCCGGATGTACAGAAAAAACTGACCGAAGCGAGAGACCGTCTGCTTGCGGCAGCAGACCGGATGAATCATCTGAATGATCAGAACGTGGCTCTGATTAAACAGGCCATAGAGTTAAACGAATTCGACCTTACGTTGTTCAAGAGTTTGCGGCAGGCCCCTGAGACCGCCAATTATGACAAAACTGCCTGCAATACAGGAAGCTTGCTGGGCAGCAGCGGATTTGACGCAATGAGTTAAGGAGGAACAAAAGAATGGGAAACGGATTCGGAAGCTTATATATTGGGGCGTCTGGACTTCAGAATGCCCAGTATGCACTGAATACAACGGCAAACAACCTTGCAAATGTGAATACAACAGGATATGTCCGCCAGCAGGTTCGTTTTGCAGATAAAAATTATAATAAATTAAAGGACCCGAATAAAAATGTGAACATGCAGCAGTATGGGCTGGGTGTATCCATTGGGGATGTGGTTCATGCAAGGGATATTTTCTTAGACAAATCTTATCGGCAGGAGAATGGACGCAAGGGATTTTATACTTCTTTTTATGAAATCACGGATTATGTGCAGGATCTGTTTCAGGAATTAAACGGAGAACAGTTCAAACAGAGTGTCAGTGATCTGCATCAGGCATTTCAGGAACTGGAGCCTAATATGGATAATTCCACACAACAGAATCTGGTACTTGAAAAAGCGGATCTTCTGCTGAGCCGTACGAAGTCATTGTATGATGACATGAAATCGTACCAATCCAATATCAATGAACAAATTAAAGATGATGTTGACCGTGTAAACAAGATCGGAAACCGTATCTATGAACTGAACCTGCAGATTCAGAAAGTAGAAGCTGGCGGACAGGAAACTGCAATGACCCTGCGAGATGAGCGTGACAATCTACTGGATGAGCTGGGCGGATACGGAAGTGTCTCCATTAAGGAAGATGCGACGGGATTTACGTATGTAGATTTTGAAAGCACACCGTTTATCGATGACAATAAGTGCTATAACATCGGACTGCAGGAAGACAAAGAAACCGGATTTTACACACCGTACTGGACGCAGCTTTCTGATGTGGACAAGCAGCAGTATGTCCGCGTATTTAAAAAGAACGAAGTGATTTCCACGGATTTAAATACCGATGTGGGAAGTATTAAAGCCAAACTTCTTGCCCGTGGGGACGGATACGGAACGTATCAGGATCTGGAAAGCGAAGAGGCGTATGACCGTATTTCCGGTTGTACCATGATGGAGACAGAAGCACAGGTTTCTGCACTGCTTCACAATATTGTGACAAAAATCAACGATGCATACTGTCCGAATAAGACAGTAGATACGGATGTCACCTATACCGATGCCGATGGGAATCAGGTATCATTAAAGGGAAAGAAAGTTCTGGATGCCGCAAACTGTGCGGTCGGGGAAGACGGACAGCTGCCACCGAGGGAATTGTTTACCCGTGTGGGAATGGATCGTTATACCAAGGTGACAGGAGATGATGGGAATACCTACTATGTATACAACGAAGAGGACGAAAATGATCCCACGACGCTGTATTCCCTGAACAATATCAGCATCAATAAAGAGTTGCGCAAACAGATCACACTGATGCCGTACAAGAATCAGAACGGATCGGATTATCCATTGGGTGAAAAACTGATGAGCCTTTGGAACGACAAGGAAATGACACTGAATCCGTACGACAAAAAGCCGTGTACGTTTGAAGGCTATTATGACAAGCTGATCGGGCAGATCGGAAATGATGGAAGCACTTTCCAGTCGGCAAGTGAGACACTGACGGGGGCACTGTCTTCCATCGACAATCAGAGACAGCAGACGATGGGCGTTTCCTCCGATGAGGAACTGACACACATGATCAAATTCCAGTCTGCATATAATGCGTCCAGCCGTTTTATGACGGTAATCAGTCAGATGACAGAACTGATTGTGACAGGATTGAAATAGAGATAAGGAGGCGTAGTTATGCCATCACAATTTTTTGGATTGAATATCGGGGCAAGTGCTTTGTCGGCATTTCAGACTTCAGTGAATACAGCGGCAAACAACGTTGCAAATGTGCAGACCAAAGGATATACCAGACAGACGGCAAATCTGGCAGCAACCGATCCGATCCGTGTATATACCAGATATGGTAGTGTCGGAACCGGTGTGGAAGTGACTTCCGTGACACAGGAGCGCAATCTCTATTATGATGAAAAATACTGGCAGAGTAATTCAAGCCGGGGATTTTTCGAACAGAAACTGTATTATGTGGATCAGGTCCAGACAATCTTCCGGGATGATGAGCAATCGCAGAAAGGATTTTCCAGTATTTTTTCCCAGATGTTTAAGGATCTGGATACCTTAAAGACACAGGGAGAAGTGAAAGCCGTCCGCAATCAGTTTATTCATCAGGCACAGAGCCTTTGCACTTATTTTAATGCTTTGTCCAAGAGCCTGACGGAGATTCAGGAGGATACCAACGAAGAGATCAAGGCTTCTGTGGATAATATCAATTCCATTGCAGAGAAAATTTCGGTGCTCAACAAGCAGATTAATAATATTGAAGTACGCGGAGGACATGCAAATGAGTTGCGTGACCAACGCGCGAATCTGATTGATGAGCTTTCAGGGATTGCAGATGTAGAGACGAAAGAATTCGAGGTGACAAACTCCAACGGACAAAACTTAGGAGGAACCAATTACCGCGTATATATCAACGGACAGACACTTGTAGACGGAAACGATTACCGGACATTAAAATGCACCTCTTCAAAGTATCTGAACAATCAGATGGATGCCGAGGGCATGTATGCCATTACCTGGGAAGATACCGGAATGGAATTTAATGCCAAAGGTGCCAGTGCCAACGGAAGCCTCAAGGCATTGTTTATGATCCGTGACGGAAATAACAATGAAAATATGAAGGGAACGGTCTCGGATGCAGATCTGTCTTCTATTACGATAAAGATTCCGGATACAAAAGTGAATGAACTGTCACTGGCGAATAAGGGCCGGATTATGGTAAATAATAAGTTTTATTACTATGATGGATGGACAGCAAAAGTCGGTGAAAACGGGGTAAACAGTGTAACATTTAAGCTTGCTCCGGAATCCCAGATGGCAGATCAGGCAGAAGCTGACCGTGTCAAGGGAGACGGGCAGAGCAATTATCTGACAACCGGTTCTTCCATGGATGCAATGGGAATTCCATATTATCAGAATCAGATCAATGAGTTCCTGCGTAATTTTACCCAGGCATTCAATGATATTGAAAAACAGGGTGTTACATTAGATGGCGATAAAATGGGAGCCTTTTTTGTGGGAACTTCCCCAACCGGAAACACGTTTGATGCAGATTCGTGGGATGCGAAAGTACAGGCGGCAAAGAAAGACGGATGGACAACGGATATTGAACTGTCATCCGATGGGGACAGTTATTATCAGTTTACAGCGACAACCCTTGCAGTAAACAGCAAATCATTAAAGGATTCCAACTACTTTGCAACGTCAACCAAGATTACACAGGGTGAGGCGAAATACGATACCGTTGAGGATCTTTTGAAGCTGCAGAAGGATGTGCGGATGTTCCGCGGAGATTCTGCGGAGACGTTTCTCGAAACACTGATTTCAGATGTGACGGTTGACGTGAACAAGACAACAACAAGTTCCAATAATTATTCGAACCTGTCTACCGCGATTGCGACACAGCGTACCTCGGTATCCGGCGTGGATGAAGACGAGGAAGCGATGAACCTGATCAAATTCCAGAATGCATACAATCTGGCATCTAAGATGATTTCCGTGATGTCTGAGATGTATGACAAACTGATCAATGAGACCGGGGTGGTATGATGCCTGCGGACGAAACCGTGTGAGCTGACAGCATAAAACTTAGGAGGGAGATCCTATGAGAGTTACCAATAATATGATCACAAGCAACACAAAGAGCAATATCAATGCAAATAAGGTGCTTGTGGATAAATATAATACCCAGATGACAACGCAGAAGAAGATCAATAAACCGTCGGATGATCCGGTCATTGCGATTCGTTCCCTGCGTATGCAGACCAGTTTGTCCCATATTGACCAGTATCTGAACAATAACATTTCGGATGCCAATTCCTGGCTGAATGTGACGGATACGGCGCTGGAAAATATGAAAACAATCCTGACGGATGTCCGCTCATTATGTGTCAAAGGGGCAACGGATACCTTAAAAGAAGATGACCGCAGAACCATTCTGAATCAGCTGAAATCTTTAAGTGATCAGATTTATGCAGAGGGAAATGCAGATTTTTCCGGCAGAACGGTATTTACCGGATATCGTACGACCGAGCAGCTGACATTTAAGACAGATGAAGAGACAACATCCTACACGATTGATCAGAAATTATCCTATAAAGATATTTCCGAGGCACGCTACACATACGGAAACGTAGATGTACCAACGGATGCGGCAAACAGCTTTGATGAAAAGATTTCCATCGGGGAAAATACCTACGACCGGCTGCGCCTGGCGTATGGAAAGATTAACGGAAAAGATAATTCGGATGGAACGGGAGCAATTGATCCGATTTCCAGTATGAGTTATACGACAGCTGCAGGAAAGAAAGTGAAATTAAATCTTGCACCGGGACAGACTAGCGGACAATTTGTAGATGAGAATGGGGCAGCAACCGGCAGTACGTTTACCATGTACGAATCCAAAGAGGAGTGGCTTAAGGATAAGGCGAACAACGGGGAAGCCAAAGTCGGAGACAATGCCATGGTATTTATCAAAGATACCGGTGAAATGATTCTCGGAAAAGATTTGTCCAATACATTAAAGAGGGAAAAGGCAGATCTTAGCATCACGTACACCAAAACCGGATTTGATGCAGGAGAGGTTCGTCCGGAATATTACTATGACTGTAAGATGAAGACTCCGGATATGCAGGAGGCGGTACAGTATACCAAGGAAGATCAGCCGATCAATTTCGAAATTTCCAGTGGAATCATGCTCGCGGCAAATACACAGGCGAGCGATGTTTTAAGTACTGACATTGGACGGGATATGACGGAGATGATGACGCTTGTTTCTGCTTCCACACAGGCACATGACAAAGTTTCACGAATTGAAAAGATGATGTCGATGGATAAGTATTCGGATGAGGAGAGCCAGAAGAAACTTCAGACCTATCTGGATGCTGCCAATAAAGAAGCTACCTATGCAGACGATAATCTGTCAAAAACCTACCAGCAGTTTATCTCAAATTTTGACGGATACCTGAATAAAGTAAATGTGGCACATACCAATGTGGGTGGATTGCAGCAGCGCGTGGAGCTGACAAAGACCCGTGTGGAAAACCAGAAAGAGACGGTAGAAGAATTGAAGTCTAACAATGATAACCGTGACATTTCGGATATTATCATTGATTACTATGCTGCTTACAATGCATATACGTCCAGTCTGACGGCTGCATCGAAAGTTGGAAGCCAGACATTACTGAACTATTTATAAAAACGCGGAGCGAAGGAGAAAGACCATGAAGGCTGATTCACGTATTTTTGGAAAAATTGAAATAGAGGATGATAAAATCATCACGTTAGAGAAAGGTATGATCGGTTTTCCAGATCTCAATCATTTTGCACTGATTTATGATGAAGAGAAAGAAAAAAAATACAATTCCATTATGTGGCTGCAGTCGATGGATGATCCAGACATTGCATTTCCGGTTATGATGCCGCATATCGTCAAGGAAGATTACAACCCGAATGTAAGTGAGGAAATGATTGCACCACTCGGAAAGCTGACACCGGAAAACACATATATTCTTGTGACGGTAACGGTCCCGAAAAATATAGAAGATTTTTCCGTAAACCTGAAAGCACCGGTTGTGATCAATATGGATAACCGCAAAGGGGTACAGATGATAGTGGAGGATGATTATCCGGTAAAATACAAAGTATATGATGTGCTTAAGGCAAAGAAAGAAAAGGCGGGTGAATAAGATATGCTGGCATTGACAAGAAAAAAGGGGGAGGCCCTTGTAATCAACAACAATATCGAGATCACCGTACTTGAAATCCGGGGAGACCAGATCAAACTTGGAATTACGGCACCGAAAGATGTTCCGGTATACCGTAAGGAAGTGTATCTGCAGATTCAGAAAGAAAACCAGGAGGCAATCAGCCTCGATGGTATCGAAGCATTAAAAGGAATTCTTGGATAAAGCGGAAAAACAATCGGAGGGTGTTAAGTTTTTACTGACACGCTCCGATAATTATTTATAGAATGACAGTAATAGATTGGCTATGCAGCCGGCATAACCGGCGGCGGATGATGGAGACAGGAGGTAATCATCATGGCAATGGAGGCTATTAAAGGTGCAGGAATGACGTATCAGGGAAGCGTGTCATCTGCAGAAAGCCAGCCCAAAACAGATTCTGCGGTAAAAGCTGCAGAGACCGATGCACCTGAAAAGGGCATCGTATCGGAGAATATAAAGCAGGCTGGTGAGGAGAACGTAAACACTTCCCAGGGAGCAGATCAGCGGAATACAAATGCGCAGATCAAAAAAGCCGTGGATGAAGTGAATAAAAAGGCGGTCAACTCGGAAGCAATATTCGGCATTCATGAGGCAACCAATCGTGTGACCATAAAAATTATTGATAAAGATACCAAAAAAGTACTCAAAGAGATCCCACCGGAGAAAACACTGGATATGATTGCAAAAGTGTGGGAACTTGCAGGCCTTATGGTAGATGAAAAAAGATAAAAAAGGGGAGGAAAAATTATGCCAATCAGAATGACAGGTATGGTGTCCGGACTGGATACCGATTCTATCGTAAAAGAACTCGTTTCTGCATACAGTACCAAAAAGGAAAAATACGAAAAAGAGCGGACAAAACTTGGCTGGAAGCAGGAGATCTGGAAAAGTCTGAATAAAGAAGTAAACAGTTTTTATAAGAGTGTTGGTAATCTGCGGTTTGACAGCGGATACAATACCAAAAAGACAACATCGTCCGACAGCACGAAGGCAACCGTCAGTGCGAGCGGAAATGCGACTGTCGGAACACAGAAACTGCATGTGCTTTCTACTGCACAGTCCGGTTATCTGACGGGGGCTGAGATTAAGACAGCAGCCAACGAGAAAGTTACTACGTCTACAAAGCTTTCGGATCTGGGTGTTACAGCAGATGAAATTACCTTTAATGTGGGACCGGCAAATAATTCTGCATCCGGAACCACAAAACAGATCAAAGTAGGAAAAGACAGCACAATCAGTGACGTTGTAAACCAGCTGAAGGATGCGGGACTGAATGCAAATTTTGATGCCGGAAACAGACGCTTTTATCTGAGTTCTTCAGATTCAGGATATGCAACGGATTTTAATATTACTGCGGACAGCAGCGATACAAATTCTACAACATTATTAAACGCACTGGGTCTGGGCAAGACGGCAAAGAAGATTGACGGAAGCGATGCGGTTATTGTTTTAAATGGCGTAAAATATACCAGTACAACGAATAATTTTTCTATCAATGGATTATCCATTTCCGTCAATGGAGTGACAGACAAAGTCGATGATCTTGAAAAGGTCGATGTCGATGCCTTAGATGACAGCAAGGCAGTTTCTATTTCCACAACGACCGATACACAGGGAATTTATGACAAGATTAAAGACTTCCTGACCAGTTACAACAACATCATCAACAAGATGACGAAACTGTATAACGCAGATTCTGCAAAGAATTACGAGCCATTGACAGATGATGAGAAGTCGCAGATGTCTGATTCGGAAGTAGAAAAGTGGGAGACAAAGATCAAGGACTCCCTGCTTCGCCGTGATTCCAATCTGAGCACGATTATGAATGCCATGACGACTTCCATGACCAAGGCAATTTCCATCAATGGAAAGAATTATTCGCTTTCCAGTTTTGGAATCAGTACACTTGGTTATATGAATTCGGCAGAGAATGAGCAGAATGCTTATCATATTGACGGTGATGAGGATGATGAAAATACATCAGGAAATAAAGATAAGCTGATGGCTGCATTAAGCAGTGATCCGGATACCGTGATTGATTTCATGAAGCAGTTGTCGACCAATCTGTATACGGCAATCGACAAGCAGATGCAGCGTAATTCCCTGCGAAGCAGATACAGCATTTACAATGATAAGGAGATGACTTCCCAGTATACAAGCTATACGAAGACCATTGCAGAGTGGGAGACAAAGATTTCCGACAAGGAAGATTATTATTACAAGAAATTCTCCAAGATGGAGACTGCGCTTTCCAAGTTAAACAGCCAGACAAGTTCTCTTTCAGGTATGTTCAGCAGTTAATCAGTATCATGCAGGGCAATCTTTTGCAAAATAAAATATACAGGAAATAATAGGGGGAATCAGGATGATTCAGAAAAATCCATATGCAGCGTATAACAACAGTAAGATCCAGACGGCAACACCGGCAGAACTGACGCTGTTACTCTATGAGGGAGCTATTAAATTTACAAACATTGCGATTGTAGCGATTGAAAAGGGCGATATTGAAAAGGCGCATAACAATATCCGAAAGGCAGAGAATATCATTCGGGAGTTTCAGATAACTCTCGACCACAAATATGCAGTTGCCAAAGATTTTGATGCGGTCTATACCTATCTGTTACAGAGATTGTTAGAGGCCAACATGAAAAAGGACAAGGATATCTTAGAGGAAGTGCTTGGTCATCTCCGTACCATGCGGGATACATGGAAAGAAGTTATGGCAAAGACCGCAAACGGAAACAATATCAAGACAAAGGAACCGGTAGCGTAATGCCGGCAGGAGACAGTATGCCAGATACATATATTGCAATTATGCTGCAGAGCCTGAAAAAAAAGGAACAGGTTCTGGATGAAATTATCCGCCTGGATGACCGGCAGAAAGATACCCTGACGGATCCGGAATGCCCGTTTGATGTGTTTGATGAAACCGTGGAGGCAAAAAGTGCGTGTATTGATCAGCTGAACCAGCTGGACAGTGGTTTTGAGAAGCTCTATGCACAGGTGGCAGAAGAACTGGATCAGAACCGTGAAGATTATGCAAAGGAAATTCGTGACATGCAGCAGTGCATTCGCCGGGTAACGGACAAAAGTGTCAAGATTCAGGCGCAGGAAGCCCGCAACAAAGAACTGATGCGTGAAAAGTTTGCCACAATTCACAGACAGGCAAAGGCGGTGCGGAAAAACAGCCGTGCGATTACCGGATACTATAACAGTATGAAAGAATGGTAGTTATTTCATAAAATGGGACAAAAGTACTACTTGATAAAAAATATCATATGACTTATAATGACTTTGTTATATGACTGACGGATAATGTGGAGCACCACGTGAAGTATAACAAAGGCATGAGCCGTACCGTCTGGGCAAAAGATAAAAAACCCAGGCGGTTTTTTGCGTTCATTTATATTTTCCGGTTTTTGGTAAATATATTGTACGAAAATAAAGACATGCGTGGGTATTGACAAAATGATGAACGTTAGTGTAATCTATCAATGATTAGAGAATACTAACCAATAAGAGAAGGAGGATCACCATGTTAGAAATGAAAGAGTGGGATGGATTCGAAGGACGTCTTTGGAAAGAAGAGATTAATGTCCGCCAGTTCATTCAGGATAACTACACACCATATGATGGTAACGAGGATTTCCTTGCAGAACCTACAGAGGCTACCAATAAGCTTTGGGGAGCACTGCAGAAACTGCAGAAGGAAGAGCGCGCAAAGGGCGGAGTCCTCGATATGGAGACCGAGGTTGTAACCGGTATTACAGCTTATGGTCCGGGATATATTGATGAATCTTTAAAGGATTTAGAGACAATTGTAGGTTTACAGACAGACAAGCCGTTAAAGCGTGCATTCATGCCTTACGGTGGAATCAAGATGGCTGTTCAGGCATGTGAGACATATGGATATCAGGTAAGTGACCAATTAAAGGAGATTTTTACCAAGTATCACAAGACACACAACACAGCCGTATTCGATGCTTACACACCGGAGATGATGAAAGTACGTCACAATAAGATCTTAACAGGTCTGCCGGATACATACGGACGCGGACGTATTGTTGGTGATTACCGCCGTGTTGCTTTATACGGTATCGACCACCTTATCGAGGAGAAGAAGAAAGATAAGGCAAACTGTGGCTGTGGTGAGATGACAGACAATGTGATCCGTTTAAGAGAAGAGATCGCCGAGCAGATCAAGTGTTTAGAGGATATGAAGAAGCTTGCAGAGATCTACGGATACGATATTTCCAGACCTGCAACAAACGCAAAGGAAGCCGTACAGTGGTTATACTTCGGATACCTTGCAGCAATCAAGACACAGAACGGTGCAGCAATGTCCGTTGGTCGTGTTTCCACCTTCCTTGATATCTACTTTGAGAGAGACTTAAAGAAAGGCATCATCACAGAGCAGGAAGTACAGGAATTGGTTGACCACTTTACCATGAAGCTTCGCATGGTAAAATTCGCACGTATTCCTTCTTACAACCAGCTGTTCTCAGGTGATCCGGTCTGGGCAACACTTGACGTTGCGGGTACAGGCGTAGACGGACGTTCCATGGTTACAAAGTCCGACTTCCGTTTCCTGCATACATTAGAGAACATGGGACCGGCTCCGGAGCCAAACCTTACCGTATTATATTCTTCCAGACTTCCGGAAGCATTCAAGGATTATGCAGCACGTATCTCTATTGATACAAGTTCCATCCAGTACGAGAACGATGACGCTATGAAACCGGTATGGGGCGATGATTATGCCATCTGCTGCTGTGTATCTGCTACACAGACAGGTAAGGAGATGCAGTTCTTCGGTGCCCGTGCAAACCTTGCAAAGTGTCTCCTCTACGCAATCAACGGTGGTGTGGATGAGAAGACCGGTCAGCAGGTAGGACCGGATTACAAGCCAATTACATCTGAGTACCTTGATTATGATGAAGTCATGGAGAAGTATGATCAGATGATGGACTGGTTAGTAGATATTTATGTAAATACCTTAAACCTGATCCAGTATATGCATGACAAATATTACTATGAAGCAGCAGAACTTTCTCTGATGGATACAGATTTAAAGAGAACATTTGCAACTGGTATTGCAGGTTTCTCACACGTAATCGATTCCCTTTCCGCAATCAAGTACGCAAAGGTTAAGGCAATCCGTGATGAGAACGGAATCGCAAAAGATTTCGAGATTGAGGGAGACTTCCCAAGATACGGTAACGATGATGACCGTGCCGATGATATCGGAGTATGGTTGTTACAGACATTCATGGATAAGTTAAAGAAGCATCACACTTACCGTGATTCTGAGCCAACAACTTCTATCCTTACAATTACTTCCAACGTTGTATATGGTAAAGCTACAGGAGCAATGCCAGATGGACGTAAGGCAGGCGAGCCACTTTCACCGGGAGCGAACCCAAGCTACGGCGCAGAGAAGAGTGGACTTCTTGCTTCCCTGAACTCTCTGACAAAGATTCCGTATGAGTGGGCACTCGACGGAATTTCCAATACCCAGACCATCAACCCTGGTGCACTTGGAAATGAAGAAGGCGAGCGTATTGAGAACCTTGTAAACGTTATGGACGGATATTTTGACCAGGGTGCGCATCACCTCAATGTTAACGTGTTTGGCAAGGAGAAGCTTATCGACGCTATGGAGCATCCGGAGAAAGAAGAGTACGCAAACTTCACCATCCGTGTATCCGGTTACGCTGTGAAGTTCATTGATCTGACCAAAGAGCAGCAGATGGACGTTATCGCACGTACCTGCCACGATCATATGTAATAGGATCTAAGGGGTCACGAGAGTTGCGAAGCAACGGAGTAATTCGTAGATCATATCCGTTGGAATGGATATGAAATCAGGGTTAATACATGAATGAATATTTGTGTATTAGCCCTGTTTTTATGATATAATTTGCACATACTAATGAAATGATAATTCGATGCTTTTATTGGTTTGGTTAAAAACGAGGTAAAACAATGCTAGGAAATATACATTCAATCGAGACATTCGGTTCCGCAGACGGACCGGGCGTGCGTTATCTGATTTTTTTGAAGGGCTGCAATATGCGCTGCAAATACTGCCATAATCCCGATACCTGGGCAAAAACCGAGGGGGAAATGAAAAGCGCAGAAGAAATTTTACAACAGGCGCTGCGGTATAAAAGATACTGGGGCAAAAAGGGCGGTATTACCGTAAGTGGCGGAGAAGCACTGTTGCAGATTGATTTTGTCACAGAATTGTTTACGCTTGCCAAAGAAAAAGGCGTCAATACCTGTCTGGATACAGCGGGCAACCCGTTTACCCGTGAGAAACCATTCTATTCTAAGTTTGAAAAACTGATGGAAGTGACGGATCTGTTTATGCTCGACATAAAGGAAATGGATGAGGACGAGCATAAACAACTGACAGGCCAGACGAATAAAAATATTCTGGATATGGCAACCTGTCTGTCGGATCACGGTAAAGCGATGTGGATTCGGCACGTACTTGTGCCGGGCATTACCGATGATGATGGGCAGTTACACAGGCTCCGTGCATTTATTGATACGTTAAAAACCGTGGAACGTGTGGAAATTTTGCCATATCACACGCTGGGGGTATTTAAATGGAAAGAACTTGGGATTCCTTATGCACTGGAAGATGTGGAGCCGCCGACCAAAGAGCAGGTGGAACATGCACGGGAAATCATTATTCCCGGTTATAAATCCTGATTGTATGAACAGGAGGGACATATGCAAAAAAGGCAGCTGTAAAATCCCATCAAACAAAGAGAATGGGACATATGCACAAAAAGATAGCTGTGAAATCCCATCAAACAAAGAGAGTGGGACATATGTGCAAAAAGATAGCTGAAATATCCCGACAGAAAAAGAAAGAGGGACATAGAAGCAAGGAAAAATTGTATATGTCCCAACAGTATAGATGGTCGGGACATAAAGATAAAGAAAAACAGTATATGTCCCAACAGCACCAATAAGAAGGATATAAAGATAAAGAAAAATTGTATATGTCCAGACAGCAGAATAAGAGAACCATAGGGAGCAGTAAAAGCTGCGTAGATCTCATTTTCCACCCCCCCAAAAAAAAAAACTCAAAAAAGAATGCGCAGCAGAAAAGAAAACATAAGGAAAAACAAATCATGACACAACCGGAAATTTTATACGAAGATGCACAGCTGATCGTCTGTTACAAACCGGCAGGCATTGCAACGCAGACAAAAAAACTGGGACAAAAAGACATGGTCAGCATACTTTCGAATCACATAGCACAGGAAGGAACCGGACAGCCGTTTATCGGTGTAGTCCATCGGCTGGACCAGCCAGTGGAAGGCGTGATGGTGTTTGCAAAAACAAAACAGGCGGCAGCAAAATTGTCGGCACAGGTAAAAGACCATTCCTTTGGGAAAAAATATTATGCAAAAGTCCGGCTGCCGGAAGGAAAAACTTTTGAACAGGCTACGGGGCATGAAAAGACAGGAACACTGCAGGACTGGATACAATTTGAACCGAAAGAAAATAAATCCTGTGTAATAGAACAGAAGCAGAGGGAGAACGAACGGGAAGACATCAGGCATCCGGCAGACGGGAAGCGGTTGCAATTGCAGAAACCACGGCATACAGCAACGTCACAAAATAAGATACAGGAAGCGGTACTTGATTATCAGGTGATCAGGCAGGGAGAAGGATCTGCATTGCTGGATATTACTTTACATACCGGCCGCCATCATCAGATCCGTGTACAGCTTGCACATCTTGGAACTCCGATCTGCGGAGATCACAAATATGGAAAGGCTGAAAGAGGAACCCCGGCACTGTGCAGTTATCATATCGATTTTGTTCATCCGGTCAGTGGCAAAGAGATGACCTATGAAATCAGTCCGAGAAATTTCGAAACAGAATGTTAATGGTATTCAGGTGCTGAGTGAACAGTAACCCATTTAGCCGTTATCGAGCGGTTTCACTTCACGCAAATCTTGACAATCGGCTGTGTTCGTCATATTATATATTCGAGCTTTTCTGCGCATTTTGCGGGCAGAAAAGGAAAACTCTTACACGAGTATAACGTAAAAAATGACCGCACAGTGGTCGCAGAAAAGGAGAAAGACATGGCGAAAGAGAAGAAACTTGTTGAAGCCATTACTTCCATGGAGGAAGATTTTGCACAATGGTATACCGACGTCGTAAAGAAAGCAGAGCTAATTGATTACTCCGCAGTAAAGGGCTGCATGATCATCAAGCCCGATGGGTATGCTATCTGGGAAAATATACAGCATGAATTAGACCGCAGATTCAAAGAAACAGGCGTAGAGAATGTATATATGCCGATGTTTATTCCGGAGAGTCTTCTGGAAAAAGAGAAGGATCATGTGGAAGGATTTGCACCGGAAGTCGCATGGGTGACTTACGGCGGACTCAATCAGCTACCGGAGCGTCTGTGCGTCAGACCTACTTCTGAGACACTGTTCTGCGATTTTTATAAAAATCTGATCCAGTCTTACCGTGATCTGCCAAAGGTGTACAACCAGTGGTGTTCTGTAGTACGCTGGGAAAAGGAAACCCGTCCGTTTCTGCGTTCCAGAGAATTCCTGTGGCAGGAGGGGCATACGGCGCATGCAACCGCAGAGGAGGCACAGGCACGTACCATCCAGATGCTGAATCTGTATGCAGATTTCTGTGAAGAGTTCCTTGCCATGCCGGTTGTCCGCGGACAGAAGACAGAAAAAGAAAAATTTGCCGGTGCGGAAGACACCTATACCATCGAGGCACTGATGCATGATGGAAAAGCCCTGCAGTCTGGAACCAGTCACAATTTCGGAGATGGATTTGCAAAGGCATTTGGTATCCAGTATACCGATAAACAGAATAAATTACAGTATGTACACCAGACTTCGTGGGGAATGACAACACGTCTGATCGGAGCCATCATCATGGTTCACGGCGACAATGATGGTCTGGTTCTGCCACCTAAGGTAGCACCGACACAGGTAATGGTTATCCCGATCCAGATGCAGAAGGATGGCGTATTGGATAAGGCAAACGAAGTGCGTGAGCGTCTGGGAAAAGTCTGCCGTGCAAAACTGGACGATTCCGATAAGAGTCCGGGATGGAAATTCTCTGAGCAGGAGATGCGTGGAATTCCGCTTCGTGTGGAACTGGGACCGAAAGATATTGCGGCAAATAAATGTGTGGTTGTCCGCAGAGATACCAGAGAGAAAATTGAGGTTTCCCTGGATGAGATCGAGACAAAGATTCCGGAACTGTTAGAGACCGTTCAAAAAGATATGTTTGCGCGTGCAAAGGCACATCGTGATGCACATATCTGGGATGCACATAATTACGAAGAATTTAAGGATATTGCAGAAAATAAACCGGGATTCATCCGTGGTATGTGGTGCGGAGATCAGGCATGTGAGGACAAGATCAAAGAAGATCTGGCAGTAACCTCACGCTGTATGCCGTTTAATGATCAGGAACAGATTTCAGATGTTTGTGTATGCTGTGGAAAACCGGCACATAAGCTGGTATATTGGGGCAAGGCATATTAAAAATCAGACGGGATTATGGATTTCAAAGAGGGGGTTGGAGCCATGATTGAAAAGTATTTTAATGGTGTTATAGAACAGGTATATCACAGAATCGGAAACGCAGAAAAGAACATTGTTATGGCAAGCTATAACAATGACTTTTCTGTGTCCGGGCTGGAGAATAAAAAACGTTATCAGGAAGACGATAACGTTTTTTTTGCCTGTTGTGAACTGCAATATGAGACATTGTCCGGGGCATATGCGCCTTTTCTGGACATTATCTGTGACATGTTCCGCAAATTTGTAAAGGGAGATTTTGAAGCTTTTTTGCGCGAATGCGGAACTTATGAACTGCACCGGTCTTTGTTTTTAGGGTACTATGAAGATGGTATCTGCAAAAGGGAAGAAGGGGTGCTGTTAAATGAAGTGGAATATGAGCAGCGGCGCATGACAGAAGCCATCGTTGCCATGCTGAAAAAACTCACGGAATACCGGCCGATTATGATTGTAATTAACCGTTTCCAGCTGGCAGGACGCAGTTCCATGGAACTTATTTACCGGCTGCTGACAGAACCGTGTACGGAAATCGGGATTGTGCTTGGAGTAAACGAAATGCAGCCGCGGCTGGATATGGCCGTCAACATGTGGGATGCAATCGTGGAAAAACTTGAAGACAGCAGCCAGATTTATCATATTGGAAGTTCCGGGAAACACAGAAACCGGGAGAATGCGGAGGATGTGGCAGAAGAGAAAAATTACAGCCACATGCTTGCAAAGGTAGAGACAATCATTACGTTTCTGGATTGTGACCAGGCAAAATGGTACTTGCAGAAACTTGAATATAAACTTAAATTTGAAGATATTTTTGTGGATGATATAACCCTGCGGGAATTTTATCTATTGTATACCCGTACCGCTATTTTGCGTGCAGAGCTTTCTAAGGCACTGGAGATGGTTGATTCAGCAATGCGTCTGCCATCCGTTCGGAAAGATCTGTTTTACCGCAGTGAATGTTCCTTTTTAAAGGGAACGTGCCTGATGTATCAGGGCAAACTGCAACAGGCGGAAATGTATGCACAGTATGCCCGGGAGGAAGCACAAAAAAGTGGGAATGAGAAACAGATATTCAAGGCGGAACTCTTGTCTGTTATGGCGCGTATGTCCGGCTGGTACAATATTTTTTTCTGTATACAGGATATCCCGATTCATGAAGGGCTGATTGAAAAGCTGATGCAGAACAATTACCGGAATCATCTGGCACATATTTATATTTATGCATATGATAATCGGCCGGAGATGGTTGCAAGGGCCTACCGTTCCGAGGCATCTCTTTTATATTTCAGTAAAGGGGTGGCACTGGCAAAAGAGATTGGAAATGAGCAGCTGGTATATGATGCATATCAGAAAAACATTATGCTTGCATCAACGAATGGTATGAATGAGATTGCCATGCTGTATTCCGTGCGTACATACCAGTTCATGAAATCAAGGGATGATGTTTATGAGGGCAGAATTCTGTCCGGCATCGGATATAATCTGAGTGCCATGGGAAAAAACCAGCTGGCGGAGCATTACTATAACCGTGCCATTGAGGTGTTTTACCATTTGCGTCTTCCAGAGGATATTGCGGAAGTGTTTTACAACCGTGCACTGAATTATATTATGCAGGAGAACTATGCGAAGGCGGAACATGATCTGCTGATGGCGATGAAGGTAATAGAAAAACTGCATCTTAACAGTCTGCGTGTATGTAATCTGTCAAAATTATATGGTCTTTTAGCACTTGTGAGCATCATGCAGAAAGACCGGTTTAACTGTGAACGTTACTTGCTTAACTGCCGGCAGTTCCTGAATTATATCATTGAGAAAGAAAAAGAAAATGAAAACGAGGAAATCATCCATGACTATGCCAAGTGTGATGAGGATATGTTTCTATACACATTTTCCATGGCAATGATTAACCGCATGGATGGAAAGAAGGAAGAGGTACTGGTCAGTTTTGAACAGGCAGAGCGTTTCCTGCTTCAGGCAGAGGGAAATGAGTTTTTCAGTTATCGTTTATTCCGGAAAGAGAGAATGAAGCTGTTTGAGGAAATGGGGCGCAGTGAGCGCTGCCAGATGGAACGCGCAACGCTTTTGCAGCATGAGGAGATTAATTCCCAGGCGGCACGGCTGCTTCCCATGAATCTCCTGAAGGAAATTGATCTGGGAGAGCATCCGCAAACGTGTGCCGTGCGGGAGGAAGAAATTGAAGCCCTGATCAAACAGGAAGGCCTTTTACAGGATTATGCAACGTCCCGGAGACAGATGGAGTTTATTTCCACATGGCAGAAACTGATTGATGTGAACGGAAGCAACGTAGAGGGTATGGTACAGAATGCGTTCAATACGTTTATGAATCATTTCAGCCTGGATTGTGCATTGTATATCTGTTACCATGAAGATGGTGCCCATGTACTTTATAACGATACCAAATGTGAGATGACGGAAGCGGACATAGCGGCGATCGGAAATACCATGCTGGAATATCCACAGGGGTTTGCGGTATCAAAGATCAGCGACAGTTTTCTGGAACATCAGGATACGATCGGTTATTTCGGAATAGATGATGTATGTTCGTTTGTGGCAGCACCGTTTTTCAAAAACGGAAAGCTGACCAGCCTTCTGATCACATATGTCCGCATGAAGGATAACTGGCATGGTTCGATCGAACGCTACATGCTCAACGAGGATGACCTGAGAATCTATTCCCTGCTCTTTCGGGAGATGGAGTATTCGATCAATCGCATGGAGGCAAACGACAAGATTTATATGATGAACCGCAAGCTGCAGGAGGCTGCGGTTACGGACATGCTTACCGGTATTTATAACCGTGCCGGTATGTACGAAGAGATCCAGCAGATGATTGAGTGTTACCGTGTGTCGGAAAAGACACATCATGTCGGGCTGATGTTTATTGATCTGGACAATTTCAAGCATTATAATGATACATTCGGACATGACGTCGGGGATCTGATCTTAAAGGAAATGGCAAAGATTTTCCGCAAGGCGGTAAAGGGAAGAGGATTTGTCGCCAGATATGGCGGGGATGAATTTATTATGATCTTAAATACCGATGCCCGGGAAATCCTTGAACAGATCGCAAAAGGAATCTATGAGAAAATCAATTCCACGCAGGGATTCCAGCGGCAGATTGAAAATTATCTCGGCCATGCGATCACGACGACCGAAAAATCGCGGATTACCTGTTCCATCGGAATTGCAAGCGCAGGGGATGTGAGAAAAGAGGAAGATATTAATGAATTAATCCGCAGCGCAGATGAGATTTTATATAAAGTCAAAACAGGGGAAAAAGGACACTACGCATTTTTATGAAAATTCAATTACCAGAACACGTAAAGCAAATTATACACAGACTTCAGCAGGAGGGGTATGATGCCTATGCCGTGGGTGGATGTGTCAGAGATACACTTTTAGGACGCAGCCCACAGGACTGGGACATTACAACTTCCGCGAAACCGCAGGTGGTGAAATCGCTGTTTTCCCATACGGTTGATACGGGCATTGCACATGGAACCGTTACGGTTATGCTGGATCATACGGGGTATGAAGTGACAACTTACCGGATCGATGGGGAATATGAAGATGCCAGACATCCGAAGACAGTGACTTTTACGGGAAATCTGGTAGAGGATTTAAAACGCCGGGATTTTACGATCAATGCCATGGCATATAATGATACCGCAGGACTGGTGGATGCATTTGACGGGATTGGGGATCTCAAACGGCACGTGATCCGTTGTGTGGGGATACCGCATGACCGGTTTGGAGAGGATGCGCTGCGTATGCTGCGCGCCGTGCGTTTTGCCGCACAGCTTGGATTTTCCATTGAGGAGAAAACCAGACAGGCTGTGGCAGATCTGGCAGACAATTTACAGAAAGTCAGTGCGGAGAGAATCCAGACCGAAATGGTGAAATTGCTCACCTCTGCACATCCGGAGGAGATGCGTACGGTATATGAGCTGGGACTTTCCAGAGTATTTCTCCCGGAGTTTGACAGGATGATGGAAACCCCGCAGATTACGAAACATCATTGTTACAGTGTGGGGGAACATACCATTCATGCCATGCAGGAAGTCCAACAGGACCGGATTCTGCGCCTGACCATGCTGCTTCATGATGTGGCCAAACCGGTGTGTGTAACGACAGATGAAAAAGGGCAGAATCATTTTAAAGGACATCCGGCAGAAGGTGCGGAAATGGCACGGGTTATTTTGCGGCGGTTGAAGTTTGACAACGAAACAATAAAACGCGTATGCCTGCTCGTGCGCTATCATGATGACCGTCCGGCCGTGACACCGCGCAATGTGCGCCGTGCGATCAGCAGGATCGGAGTGGAAAATATGGAGGCTCTGTTTGCGGTAAAGCGTGCAGATACACTGGCGCAGAGCATGTATGAGCGGCAGAAAAAGCTTTCCTATATTGATGCCTACGAAGAAACTTATCGTGAGATATTAAAAGAACACCAGTGTGTGCAGAAAAAGGATCTTGCCATAAACGGCAGGGATCTGATTGCACAGGGAATGAAAACGGGCAAAGAAATGGGAGAAGTGCTGCAGGCACTGTATGAACAGGTTCTTGATGAACCGCAACTGAATAATAAAGAGACGCTGCTTGCACTTGCTTTGCAATTGCAACAGACAAAACAGGAATAAATAAGACACCCTTTCCATATGATGAAAATAGATTCAAGTCATGTGGGAGGGGTTTCATTTTGTATTATCAGCCGGAAGCAATGTTGGAGCAATATGACATAGAAATAAAACAGATCACGAAAGGCAGAGGTGTGTTTTGCTGTGAGACGGATCAGGGGAAAAAAGTACTTGCACCGTTTCGGGGATCTGCAGAACGCGCAAAATTTGTGCGCGAAATATTATGCAGCATGCAGGAAAAGGGATATCCGGTGGAACAGGTCAGTCTGACAAAAGACGGGCAGTGTGTGGTAACGGATGAAAGTGGCATGCGTTTCTGGCTGAAAGATCTGGTAGAGGGAAATGAATGCCAGACAGGTCGGGAGAAAGATGTAGCTGCCGGTGCCCAGGCGCTGGCAGGGTTTCATTGCTGTGTTTCATCCTGTGTTACGGAAATTCCGGATTTTATGAAAAATACAAAGAATGAACCGGCAGTGCTCTATTACCGGCATTACCGGGAACTGATCCTGGTAAAAAATTTTGTGCAGTCAAGAAAAACCCGAAACGAGTTTGAGCGGTCATTCTGGGAACAGTATACGCATTATATCGCACAGGCGAAAGAAGCGGTCGGGATGCTGCAGGAGCGAAAAGACCAGGGGAGAACCAGGGGGTTTTGTCACGGGGATTGTAACCAGCATAATATGCTTCGTACAGCACAGGGGGTCCGGCTCGTAAATTATGAAAATCTGTTTTACGGAGAACAGATGGTGGATCTGGCAAACTATCTGCGTAAGATTCTGGAAAAAAACAGTTGGAGTACGGACATGGGAAAACATATTCTGGAAGCCTATGAAAAGCAGAGAAAATTGTGCAAGGAAGAAAAACAGCTGCTGCATGTGCTGCTTCTGTTTCCAGAGAAATTCTGGAAAGTATCCAATCACTACAGTAACTCGCATAAAGCATGGGTATCCGGCAGAGATATTGAAAAATTAAACCGGCTGATTGCAGCGGAGCCGGCAAGGGAACATTTTCTGGAAAATTTGTTTTCTTTTCTGTGAAGAATGAGCTATACTAAGGATATGAGAAGAGACAGAATTAAAAAAACAATTACATATTTGAGTCTGCTTTTTTGGCTGTGTCTGCTTGTGGCATGTGGACAGCAGGAGGAGACGACAGATGACGGAGTTACCTATTTTCATCATTCCATCGCAGACCGGAATACACAGGAAACACAGGAGAATTCCACGGAAACGGAAAAGTCCGAAGAGTTTCTGCTGACCGCAGTCGATCAGATTCAGGAAAGTCTCCAGCTGTACCGGTATGCGGATGGAATGGAATACCGGTATTATTACGGAACAGGCACCCGTTTTTATGACAAATACGGAAACCGGACACCTGTGACAAGTTTTGAACCCGGTCTGCTTGTGACCATCGGGGATGTAGACAGCGAAGGAATCCTCACGGAAGCCCGGATTTCGGATCAGGCATGGGTATACGACAATATCACCCGGTTTTCGGTAAATCCGGATCTGGACATGCTAAAGATCGGAGATGGAAAATATCGCTATACGGATGACACGATTGTGTTTTCCGGAGATAAAAGAATCCAGATGACGGATTTGTCGGATGGGGATACGTTAAGCGTTGTCGGCAGGGATAAAAACATTCTTGCGGTGCGTGTGACAACCGCACAGGGAACGCTTGCACTGTCCAACACCAAACTGTTTGAAGAAAGTTTTTTGCAGCTGGGCACAAAGATTTTTGCGGAAATTACACCGGATATGGAGATTCAGGTGCCGGAAGGAACCTATGAACTTCGCGTAGCCAATAACGGATGGGGCGGCAGTACGGAAGTGACGATTACGCGTGGCGAGACTACAAATGTGGATCTTGACACCTTAAAAGGCGAAGGACCGTCTTACGGAAAGGTGCAGTTTGTCATCGATGCAAAAGATGCGGTGCTGTCAATTGACGGAAAAGAAACGGACTATGAGAAGCCGGTGAAATTAACCTATGGAAGCCATACAATTACGGTATATTCTTCGGATTATGATACCTGGAAGCGGAACTTATATGTCAACTCGGAGAAATCGACAATTGTTATCAATCTCGCGGATGAAGATTCCAGTGAGACAGGCAGCAGTCAGAGCAGTTCAGAAAGCAGCAGCCACAGCAGTGCCAAGGGGAGCAGCCAGAGCAGCTCAGAAAGCAGCAGCCAGAGCAGTTCCCAGGAGAGTTCCGGCAGTCAGAGCGAGTACAAGAACCGGCAGGAAGAGCTTGATACACTCAAGGATCTGATTTCCAGTATGACATCCTCCAGTTCGCTTGTGTCAAAATGACGGTTTTTCGGACAGAATTTTGGTTGTTTTTAAGTGCCCAAAAGCCCGAAAATATCGCATTTTTCCTTGACAAAAGGATGGAAAACAAGTATAAATAGATTTGTAAGTAATTTGAGAGAAGGAACTCGAATTATATAATATAGGAATCCATAGGAGGAATTTTAACATGAACAAAGCAGAGTTAGTTGCAGCAGTAGCTGAGAAGGCAGAGATTTCAAAGAAAGACGCTGAAGCAGCAGTTAAGGCATTCACAGATGTTGTTGCTGAGGAGCTGAAGAAGGGTGAGAAGATCCAGTTAGTTGGATTCGGTACTTTCGAGGTTTCTGAGAGAGCAGCAAGAGTTGGAAGAAACCCACAGACAAAGCAGGAAATCACAATCCCAGCTTCTAAGGCACCGAAGTTTAAAGCAGGTAAGGCTTTAAAGGATTCCCTGAACTAATTCTGGTGGAATATGTGGGAGAGCGTCATTGGACGCTCTCTTTTCTGTTATAAGGAGAAATAATATGAGATTAGATAAATTTTTAAAAGTATCACGCCTGATCAAGCGAAGAACGGTCGCCAATGAAGCCTGTGATGCAGGACGTGTTATGGTAAACGGAAAACCTGCCAAGGCATCCACCAATGTAAAAGTCGGAGACGAAATAGAAATTCTGTTTGGACAGAAATCCGTAAAAGTGCGTGTTACGGATATTCAGGATACGACCAAAAAAGAACAGGCGAAAGATCTGTTTGAATACATATCCTAGAAGTGTGGCGCATACTCTTTAACAGGAGGGCGCTTGTATGGAAGAAAGAGGACAGTCAAACAGCACAGGGCAGCATAAGCTGATCCTGCAGAACCGGAAAAGCGGAAGTTTTACCGGTGTAACGGATGTTGTAAATTTTGATGCAAATGAGATTATCCTTGACACAGAACTCGGACGGTTGACGATTAAGGGAAAAGAACTTCACGTAAACCGGCTGGACCTGCAGAAAAAAGAAGTGGAAATTGATGGAACCGTGGATATGCTTCAATATTCCGGAACACCTGGCCGGGGTGTCTTTGGAAAGTGGTTCGGTTAAGTGGAAGAGGGCAGGATTTTTGTACATTTTTTTCTGTTTGGGATGATAGCATTTGCGGCATATGACGGAATCCGTGTAGTTCGTAGAATTTTTCCGCATGGGATCTTTATGATTTCCTTAGAGGATCTGGTATACTGGCTGGTCATTTCGCTTTGTTTTTTTCTGCATCTTTGTCAGGTAAATAATGGAAAAATCCGGGGCTATGTACTCCTGGGAAGCCTTCTGGGAGCGTGGATTTATTACAGTTTCTGCAGTCGGTTTGTTATGCGGTATCTGACGGAAAAGATTCATTATCTGAAAAAGAGGTTGAAAAAGTTCCGGGAAATGACTACAATAAAGTTAAATAAGCTTCGTAAAAGAAAGAAGCCTGAAGAATCGGAGAAAGAACATGAGAAAAACTAAAAGGCGTCGCCGTGGAAGCGGTACTGCAGGAATCATGATCATTGTGCTTGCATTTTTGGTTGTCATGACGGTTCAGATCTGCAGGATACGTTCAAAAGATGCGGAATATGCGGCAAAAGAAAAAGAATTACAACAGCAGTATGAGGAAGAAAACGAGAGATCTACGGAGATAGATGATCTTGAGACGTATATGAAATCCTCACAATATATTGAAGATGTGGCAAAAAGCAAGCTTGGACTGACTTATAAGAATGAAATCATCTTCAAGGAAAAGAAGTAGAAAAGAAGAATCTGTCTGAACAGGTTCTTCTTTTTCTTTAATGCATTGATGGAAGATTTGAGCGAAAACTTTTTTGAAAACCACAGAAAATCTGACAGAATATGCGTCATTGTCTGTGTATACTTGTCCCTCGAAAACAATTTTTTGGAGGTGTATCATGCGTACAGGACAATGGAAAACAATGGGGATAGGATCGCTGATCGGAAAAATGATCTATGCAGTATTCGGGCTGGCGGCAAGTATGTTATGTATCATGGGATATTATCCGGTGGTGCCGGCATTTTACACGGCATGCTGTCTGGATAAAAAGAGAAATTTTCTGCTATACATAGGACTGGTTGTGGGAATGGGCTGGTGCATGCCGGTGGCTGCGATTGTAAAATATCTGTTTATTCTTTTTGTACTGGGAATCGCAATCCGGTTTTATATATGGGCAAACAGGCGCTGCAGCGGATGGACGGCAGGAATGATTGCGGGAATTACCACGATCGCGATGAATACATCGGGACTTCTGATTCTGAATATGGAGAAAAAGGCATTGATCCTTGGCATCAGCGAAGGTGTGATCGTGTTTGCACTGGCAGTATTGTTCCATTATGGAATCGGAATGGGCAGTCAGATTTTCCGGGAGAGACATAAGAACCGGGTGGAAGAGGAAGGCGTGGAAACGATGGTTGGAATGGACCCTCAGGGGCGGATTCATGCATTTGCAGAGGCAGTTGACGAGCTTTCCGTGGCATTTGCCGCGATGGACGGCAGGCAAAAGCCAAAACAGCAGGATCATCTGGATATTCTTGCCCAGGAGATTACCGGAAAGTTGTGTGCGGACTGCGATGGATGTGTCGTGTGTTTAGAGCAGCAGAAACCGGATTTCTGGATAAAAATCCGCCGGATGCTGCAGGCAGTTGCACAACACAGTACCAAAGAAGAAATTTTAAGTCAGAATTTTATGGAAGAGTGTCCGCGTTATTCCGGGATGGTGGAAGAGGCAATCTGGGCTTTTTCCCGTATGGAACTCAATGAGGCATGGTATCACCGCCTGCAGGAGAACCGCAAGGTAATCGCGGATCAGCTGGATGCGATGGCGGATGCTTTGCAGGACTGGGATCAGGGAATCCGGTGTATGGACCGGACAGAGCGTGTTCTGCTGGCAAAAATTGCGTTTGAGACAAGGGAACGGGGATTGGATGTAAAACAGATACATGTTTATGAGGACAAAGAAAAGCGGCGCATGGTGACCGCTTTGGTGGCAAGTAAGTGGGGAGGCGGAATTCCTGTTAAAAATTATCGAAAAGCGCTCGAGCGTGCTTCAGGCATGGCGGTCCGGCTGAAAGAGGATACCAGATCCATACTGACACAGGAACCGGTTATGATTACAGCGTATGAAGATACCTGCTTTTATGCATTATCCGGGGTTGCCTCGGAAAAAGAAGAGGGATCGAGTGTCAGTGGAGATAACTTTTCTCTGTTTTCGATGGAAAATGGGCATTATCATGTATGTGTCTCCGATGGTATGGGAAGCGGACCGTCTGCATTCCGGGAGAGCGATATGGTGGTAGAGCTGATGCAGAAATTTATGGAAGCAGGATTTCCTCAGGAGACGGCTATCCGCATGATGAATTCGGCAATGGTTCTGCAGGGAGATCGTGAGTCTTACTCTACACTGGATTTCATGGATCTGGATCTGTACAGTGGGCAGATGACGATTACCAAAATCGGTGCAGCAGCATCTTTTCTGAAACATAAAGACCGGGTGGAGTGCCTGCGGGCGTCCACACTTCCGGCGGGAGTCGATGCGTCCTGTACCGGGGATGTCATCCACAGAAAGCTCACACATGGGGATTTCCTTGTCATGGTTACGGATGGTGTGTTAGAATATCTACATGTGAAAAATCCGGAAGAAAAGCTCGCGGAAATGATAAAAGAGATAAAAACAGAGAACGCAGGTACTTTTGCTGAAAAGCTGATGGAACATGTGATGCTTTTTACAGGAGGACATGCACCGGATGATATGACAATAGTGGTAAGCGGAATCTGGGAGAAATAATGATCGTACAGGTAGAAAAATTTATGAGAAAGTGGAATATGGTGCCGAAGGGAGGCAGGGTACTCGTTGGAGTGTCCGGCGGTGCGGACTCTGTCTGTCTGTGCCTGATTCTGTATGAACTTTCCACGAAAATGAATTTTTCACTTGAGGTTATCCACGTGGAGCATGGAATTCGTGGAGAAGAGAGTAAAAATGATGCGGTGTTTGTGGAACAGCTCTGTAAACAACGGGGGATTGTCTGTCATATCCGGAATGTTGATGTTCCACGTTATGCCAAAATACATCATCTGGGAGAAGAAGAGGCGGCACGAATTCTGCGATATCAGGTGTTTGCGGATGCGGCCGGGCAGGACAGAAACGTCCGGATCGCACTGGCGCATCATATGGAAGACAATGCGGAGACCATGCTGTTTCAGCTGATCCGGGGAAGCGGACTGGATGGACTGTGCGGGATGCGTCCACAGCGGACAGGAACAAACGGGGAAATCTATATCCGTCCCTTTTTGCAGTGCAGCAGGGAACAGATCGAACAATTTCTGGAGGAGCGGGGGCAGGGATATTGTACGGACAGTACCAATGCCAACGAGTCCTACAGCAGAAACCGGATGCGAAAGAGGGTGCTTCCGGAACTGATAAGGATGAATCCGCAGGCGGTACAGCATATGCAGACGGCGATGGAACAGCTGCAGCAGGTAAGAGATTATCTGGAAGAAGAGACGGTTTCCCTGGAGAAAAAATTTATTTCCGGGGAGAGGAAAAATGTGAAACTGGATACGGACGGGCTGGCAGAGCTTTCGCAGGCTGTCCGGATGCGGCTGATCCGCAAAGCTGTCTGGAAAGCTGCCGGGGCATGCAAAGATATTACGGCGGCACATTTGCAGGCAGTGGCGGACCTTCTGGAAAAACAGACCGGAAGATATGTAAAACTGCCCTATGGGCTGACCGCCACAAGAGTTTACAATGTGATCGAAATCATGGGAAAAAGAAAGGAAACGGAAAAGATCTGTCTGCCGATAGATACGGACCGGCTGCCGGAAAACCTGCTGGCCGGTGAATGGAAATTTTCGTTTAAAAAGTTTCTGTATGATGGGAATACCGATAAAATTCCACGAAAAATGTATACGAAATGGTTTGATTATGATAAGATAAAAGATAGTTTAGCTATACGTAACCGCCGAAAAGGAGACTATTTTGTGCTGGATGCGGCAGGACATCACAAGAAGCTGGAGGATTATTTCGTCAATGAAAAGATTCCGGCATCGCATAGAGATGAGCAGCTGCTTCTGGCCGGGGAGGATGAAATCTTCTGGATTGTCGGAGGGCGTATGGCATATGGCACAGGGATTTCCGATGCAACCCGATGGGTGTTGGAGATCACTGCCAGTAATAGCAGCCATTGAAGGAGGATAAGAGGATGGATTACAGTAAGAAACATGAGATATCGGTATATCTGACCGAGGAACAGTTAAATCAGCGGATTGCAGAGATCGGTGCACAGATCACGGAACGTTTCAAAGGCGAGTCGGTTTATCTGGTCTGTATCCTGAAAGGATCTATCTTTTTCACAACAGAACTTGCAAAGCGGATTGCGCTGCCAATGACGATCGATTTTATATCAGCATCCAGTTATGGAGCACAGACCCATTCTTCCGGTGTCGTAAATATCAAGAAGGATCTTGAACAGTCGATTGAAGGAGAGAACGTGATCGTTGTGGAAGATATTGTGGATTCCGGAAATACATTAAGCCGGCTGATGCAGCTGTTTGAGAGTCGTAATCCAAAAACTCTTACGATCTGTACGCTGCTGGATAAACCGGATCGCCGGGTGGTAGAAAACCTGCAGGTGGATTATACCGGATTTGTGATACCGGATAAGTTCGTAGTCGGATTTGGTCTTGATTACGATCAGAGATACCGTAATCTTCCGTATATTGGATTCGTGGAAGATGCGGATTAAAAAAAGGAGAGTAGTACATTGAATACAAAGAACAGACCCCGATTTGGAGGATTTGGTGTCTATGCGATGCTGATCCTGCTTGTGATTATTTTGTGGTATACATTTACCAACAACAGTACAACCAGTGATTTCACACAGAATAATCTCTGGAAAGCCATCAGTGAGGAAAAGGTTGTCAGTATCCGGGTAGAGCAGAACCGTGAAGTACCGACCGGTTATCTGAATATCAAACTGAAAGATGGTTCTACGGAACGGATGTATACCTCAGATGTGAACGAGATCCAGAAAGAATTAAAAGAAAAGGATTTTACCCAGTTTGTTGTGGATGATGTGCCGTCAGAGAGCTGGATTATGACACTTCTGCCATATCTTCTTATTTTTGGTGCTATCTTCATTCTGTTTATGATTATGAGCAACAATGCGGCAGCAAACAACAGCGGCGGTAAAATGATGAATTTTGGAAAAAGCCGTGCAAAGCTTTCCACCGAGGAAGATAACCATATGACATTTGAGAATGTCGCCGGTCTGAAAGAAGAAAAAGAAGAACTTGAGGAACTGGTGGACTTTCTGCGTGCACCAAAGAAGTATACAAACCTTGGTGCACGTATTCCGAAAGGTGTGCTCTTAGTCGGACCTCCGGGAACCGGTAAGACACTTCTGGCAAAAGCCGTTGCAGGCGAGGCCGGAGTACCGTTCTTTAGTATTTCCGGTTCCGATTTCGTAGAAATGTTTGTCGGTGTCGGAGCTTCGCGTGTCCGTGATCTGTTTGAGGATGCCAAGAAAAATGCACCGTGTATCGTATTTATCGATGAGATTGATGCTGTGGCCAGACGCCGTGGTACAGGTATGGGAGGCGGTCATGATGAGCGCGAACAGACCTTAAACCAGATGCTTGTTGAGATGGATGGATTTGGTGTTAATCAGGGAATTATCGTGATGGCAGCAACCAACCGTGTGGATATTCTTGATCCGGCGATCATGCGTCCGGGACGTTTTGACCGAAAGATTGTAGTCGGAAGACCGGATGTGGCAGGCCGTGAAGAAATTCTTCAGGTTCATGCAAAGAACAAGCCGCTGGGAGATGACGTTGATTTAAAACAGATCGCACAGACGACTGCGGGATTTACAGGAGCAGATCTGGAGAATCTGCTGAATGAGGCTGCCATTCTTGCAGCAAAAGAAAGCCGGGCATATATTCAGCAGGCAGATATCCAGAAAGCATTCATCAAAGTGGGAATCGGTGCGGAGAAACACAGCCGCGTGATTTCCGAAAAAGAAAAGAAAATTACAGCATATCATGAATCCGGACATGCCCTTCTATTTCATCTTCTGCCGGATGTGGGACCGGTGCATACGGTATCCATTATCCCAACCGGTGCCGGGGCTGCGGGTTATACCATGCCGCTTCCGGAGAAGGATGAGATGTTTAACTCCAGGGGACGTATGCTGCAGGAGATCGTGGTAGATCTCGGAGGACGTGTTGCAGAGGAACTGGTATTTGATGATATTACCACAGGTGCCTCCCAGGATATCAAGCAGGCCACCAAGATGGCGCGGGATATGGTGACACGGTATGGAATGTCCGAGAATATCGGCCTGATCTGCTACAAAGATGATGACGATGAAGTATTTATCGGACGTGATCTGGCACATGCACACAGCTACAGTGAGGGAATTGCCTCTGCCATTGATGTGGAAGTAAAGCGTATCATTGATGAGTCTTATGAGAAGGCAAAAACAATCATTGCCGAGCATCGGGATGTGCTTGACCGCTGTGCAGCACTTCTTCTGGAGAAAGAAAAGATTACACGCGAAGAGTTTGAAGCATTATTTGAAGCATAAAAGATCTGGATGGTCAAAATGACAGAAAAAGGCTCTGCCGGGAAAAACTTTCCGGCAGAGCCTTTTTTCTGTATACATAGTGCACAAAAACGATGCCAAACTTTTGTGAAGTTTGTGCACACTTCTGTGTAGATCCATGGTACTATAATCACTGTAAAAACCCCCCAATACATTATATATAGTTTTTGCTATACCCCATAGTAAAAATACCTTCTCCTAAAAAGGCAGCGTTCGTAGCTGTCTTTTTTATTTATTTTTTCAACTCTTACAATGACAATTTTACTTCCCGGTTCGTGTGTTCATAATGGCGCAGTGTCACACCGGCGGCGCGCAGCATTTTTTTGGATGCGATCACACCCGGGGTAGAAGCGTATTTGTCACTGTCGTAAACAACTTCACGGATACCACACTGGATAATGGCTTTGGCACATTCATTGCATGGAAAGAGCGTAACATATATGGTTGATCCTTCCAGGCTTCCGCCCCGGTAGTTGAGAATGGCATTCAATTCACTGTGGGTAGAGTAAAAGTATTTGTTGTCATCGCCTTCGCGTACCCATGGGAAATCATCATCGGAACATCCGGTTGGAAATCCATTATATCCCATGGAAAGAATTTTGTGTTTGTCACTGACAATACAGGCTCCAACCTGTGTGTTTGGATCTTTGGAACGCATACCGGAGAGCATGGCAACGCCCATGAAGTATTCGTCCCAGCTGATGTAGTCCTGTCGTTTTGTGCTCATATGTGTTAGCCTCCTTTGCAGTTTCTGTAAAATAACGAGAGGGGCAATAAGTCAATCCTGACTTTTGCCCCCTGGATATTGTAATATCTGATTATTTGGTTCCAAAGATACGATCACCGGCATCTCCCAGACCCGGAACAATATATTTATGTTCATTTAAATGATCATCAAGTGCTCCGATGTAAAGATCAACATCCGGGTGAGCATCGGTAAGTGCTTTTACACCTTCCGGTGCAGCAATGATGCACATAAAACGAATGCTTTTTACACCCTTGTCTTTCAGCATCTGGATTGCTGCGATGGCTGATCCGCCGGTAGCCAACATCGGATCTACGACAAATACTTCGCGGTTGGCACAGTCTGCCGGAAGTTTGCAGTAATATTCCACTGGTTTTGCTGTCTCAGGATCACGGTAGAGACCGATATGTCCGACTTTTGCAGCAGGAATCATTTCCAGCATACCGTCTACCATGCCAAGTCCGGCACGCAGAATCGGTACCACTGCCAGTTTTTTTCCTTTTAATTCTTTTACGGTCGTCTTACAGATCGGAGTTTCGATCTCCACATCCTGTAACTCAAGATCACGGGTTGCCTCGTAACACTCAAACATTGCAACTTCGCCTGCAAGTGTACGGAAATCCTTAGAGCCGGTCTCGGTTCTTCTCATTAATCCGATCTTGTGCTGGATCAGCGGGTGATCCATAACGACTACTTTTCCCATAAATTTATTCTCCTTCTTCTTCGTTAAGTTTTTTCACAAGTTTTTTGATTGATTTGCGCAGGGTTTCATAGCATAATCCGTAGGCGGGCAAAGCACCTCCGTATGGATCTAATATTTCCAGTTCGTCCCCGACATATTTGGTAAGAACCTGTATATTTTCCGGAACAGCATTTTCAAACTGCTCTAAAATGCGCTCCCGGTGAATTTCTTCCATGGTAATGACAAGAGCATCTTCTGTCAGATCTTCTTCCGTCAGCTGCTGGGAAACATAATTTTCCATATTGATACCGTTGCTGATTAAGACAGCTTCGGCTTTTTGATTCATTGGTTCCTGAAATTGTACAACAAGTCCACGGGATAAGATCTCCAGCGGATGACGCAAGGTAAAATCTCCCATGATACCGGCTGCCATTGCCTCGCGACAGGTTCCTGTCTGGGCAACAAAAATCAGTTTGTTATACTCCATATAATTACTCCTAATCGCAATGTATTACGGTATGACCGGCCGCTTTGAGCAGACGGTTCATAATGGCCTGTCCGATGCGAGGGGTCTGAAAGCTTTCTGAATAAATGGCATCTACATGCAATTCATCACACTCACGCAAAATTTTGTACAGATGCTGTGCAATGGCGTCTTCGTTGGAACGGCTGCCCATGGAAAGAATGACATCTGCATGATAGGAAGAACGGGTTTCTTCCGTAGCAATGACAGCTACCTTTTTTCCATTCTCCTGTTTTTCATGTACCAGAGCATTGATTCTGGAGATGACCGCGGCGGATGATCCGTCTACGATTACCATATCGGCTTTTGGGGCATAATGTTTGTATTTCATACCCGGAGCTTTCGGTTTGCGTGTGTCATCTGCAGCAATAATGCCCGGATCAATGATAACCTCTTCGCCAAGCACCTTGGAAAGCATCTGCGGCGTAATGTAGCCGGGACGCAGTACCATAGGTTTTGATTCGGTCAGATCAATGATGGTAGATTCAATGCCGATACCGACCGGGCCGCCATCTAAAATCATGGCAATCCGACCGGATAAATCCTCTGCAACATGAGAAGCTTCTGTCGGACTCGGACGACCGGATGTGTTGGCACTTGGCGCAGCGATCAGACATCCGCTTTTGCGTATCAGATCAAGTGCAACCGGGTGATTCGGCATCCGTACAGCGACAGTATCCATTCCTCCGGTTGTTGCCATCGGAACGGCATCGCTTTTCCAGACGATCATCGTCAGGGGACCCGGCCAGAAAGCACCGGCCAGTTTGCGGGCAGCCTCCGGAACTTCACGTGCAACACGTTCCATATCGGAAAAGTCCGCAATGTGCACGATCAGGGGGTTGTCCGAAGGACGTCCTTTTGCTGCATAGATTTTGCGGGCAGCTTCCGGATGCAGGGCATCTCCGCCAAGACCGTATACCGTTTCTGTCGGAAAAGCGACCAGTTCACCCTCTGCGATCAGACGTCCGGCCTCTTCCATAATTGTTTCGTCAATCTGTTCGGGATTGACACGTTCTATTTTTGTATTCATCATATTCACACTTTGCTTTCCGCTTTATATCCCGTCTATTATAGTCCATAGGCTCTGGGATTGTCAATCGGATTAGCTGGCTGCTAAAGAAAATGATTGGTAAAAATGATAAAATATTCTAAAAACTATGGAATTTTATAGACAAAACGACGAATAATGAGGTATAATACATCCATCGGGACGGAGGAAGGCTATGAAAAAAGACAACAGATCCGTGATACAGACATTAACATTCATTTTTCAGTTTGGAATCAGTATGCTGGTGCCGATTTTTTTATGCAGTATACTGGGAGTGTGGCTGGGAAATCTGACAGGGATTAACTGGTTAATGATTCCGTTTTTCTTTATGGGAGCTTTGGCAGGGTTTACGAATATTTATAAGACAGTAAGGAAACTATACAGGCAGGAGGAAAAGAAAGAAAACCATGTTAAAAAGGATTAACGAAGCATTACCGGGGCTGGTCGTCTCAATTTTATTATATGGGGTGATTGTAGAACTGATCGGGGTATGGTTTGTAAAGGACAGGATTGCATATTCCATCGGGGTATGGTTTGGCATTGCAATTGCCGTGGGGATGGCAATCAATCTTGCAACTGTGATCTTTGATTCTGTTACGATGGGGGACACCGCACATGCGACGCGAAGAATTGTCACAAAATCAATTCTTCGTTATGTAGTAGTGGTGATTTTGTTCGTGTTATTTGGGTATTTTCAATGGGGAAACCTGATTGCGGCTTTTCTTGGGCTGCTTGGTTTAAAAATTGGAGCATATCTTCAGCCTTTATGGGAGAAAGTAAAAGGAAGGAGGTGATTATATGAATGAGGGGATTTTACTGGCGTCGGATATCGACTTTATGATTCATGGAATTTTTAAAGTAAAAGTATTTGGTCAGGAAGTCTGGATCACCGACAGCCACGCATGTATTTTGATTGTTATGGCAGTAATGGTTATTTTTGCTGTGATTGCCAATCGCAAGTTAAAGCATGCCACCGAAAAACCGGATACTTTTCAGAATATAATCGAGCTGATTGTAGAAAAATTAGACGGAATGGTGGATTCCACCATGGGAAAGTGGGCACCCAGATTCGTCAACTATATCAGCACGATTTTTATTTTTATACTGATGAGTAACATATCTGGATTGTTTGGTCTGCGCCCGCCGACGGCAGATTACGGAACCACGCTTGCACTTGCACTGATCACATTTTTCATGATCCGTTTCAACAAGGCAAAACACCAGAGTCTGAAAGAAATATGGACAGGTATGTGTTCACCGCTTCCGCCATGGCTTCCACTCTGGGCGCCGATCAACATTATCAGTGAGATTGCAATACCGATCTCATTGTCGCTGCGTCTGTTTGCAAATGTGTTGTCAGGAACCGTAATCATGGCACTGGTATACGGTTTGCTTGGGGTAATTGCAACGGCATGGCCGGCAGCACTGCACGTATATTTTGATCTGTTTTCCGGAGCAATCCAGACGTATGTGTTCTGTATGCTCACAATGACTTATGTGTCACAGGCGTGTGGAGAAGATTGAAATGCATCCTCAAGATGCATTTCCTACGCAAATCGCTTCCGCGTAAGCGGAACTCTCATGCGATTTGCTCCTTGTATCAAAACAAGTATTTAATTTAAGGAGGATTTTACTATGAATATTTCAGGACAGGATTTAATCAGAGCATGTTCGGCTATCGGTGCAGGACTTGCAGTTATTGCAGGTATCGGACCTGGTATTGGACAGGGTATCGCAGCCGGACACGGCGCAGCAGCCGTGGGACGTAATCCGGGAGCAAGGGGACAGATTATGTCCACCATGCTGTTAGGTCAGGCAGTTGCAGAGACGACAGGTCTGTATGGTCTTGTTGTCGCACTGCTTTTACTTTTTGTACATCCGCTTGGATAAAGGAGGGGCAAACGAGTGTTAGCTGCACAGGAATTTTTATTTGATTTAAATCCACAGCTGCTCTTTGATGCTGCCCTGCTGGCAATTGCAGTATTTTTCCTTTATATGCTGATGTCATATCTGCTGTTTAATCCCGCGCGGAAACTTTTAAAAGACCGTCAGGATCACATTTCATCGGAACTGGATGAGGCCAGCGCCGACAAAGAAAAAGCAGCAGCGCTGAAAGCGGAGTATGAGGCAAAGTTAAAAGAAATTGACAAGGAAGCGGAAACGATTCTGGCAGATGCCAGACAAAAGGCGTTAAAGAACCAGAACCGCATTGTCAATGAGGCAAAGGAAGAAGCTGCACGCATTGTAAAACATGCACAGGAGGAGGCACTTCTGGAAAAGAAGCATGCCATGAATGATATGAAACAGGAAATGATCACTGTGGCATCCCTGATGGCACAGAAAGTTGTGGCATCTTCCATTACCGCAGAGATTCAGAGCACACTTGTGGATGAAACATTAAAAGAAATGGGTGAATCGACATGGCAAAATTAGTATCCAAAACATATGGGGATGCTTTGTTTGCGCTGGCGGTTGAAGAACATATGGTGGATCAATTATATGAAGAGGCGCAGGCTGTTGCACAGATTCTGCGTGAAAATACAGAACTGACCCGCCTGATGAATCATCCCAAAATCGAAAAAGAAGAAAAAGTCAGACTGATCGAGGATATTTTCAAAGGACGTATCGGTGATGAACTGGTGGGACTGCTGAGGATGCTTGTACAAAAAGGGCATTATAAGGAGACAGATCAGGTATTCACTTATTTTATTGACCGTGTCAAAGAGTATAAAAAAATAGGTACTGCCTATGTCACATCGGCGATGGAACTGACACCGCAACAGAAACAGGCGGTGGAACAAAAGCTGCTCGACACGACAAAGTACGTTCAGTTTGAGATACATTATACCACGGACCCCGCACTGATCGGAGGCATGGTCATCCGGATCCGGGACCGTGTTGTGGACGGCAGTGTCCGGACCAGACTGGAACATCTGACAAGAGACTTAGAACGTATACAATTGAAAGTAGGTGAGTGCGCTCCATGAATTTAAAACCAGAAGAAATCAGTTCTGTCATTAAGGAGCAGATCAAAAGATATGCTTCCCAGCTGGAAGTGGCAGATGTGGGAACCGTCATTCAAGTGGCGGACGGCATTGCACGTATCCATGGACTGGAAAATGCGATGCAGGGAGAATTGTTAGAATTTCCGGGAGAGGTATACGGTATGGTACTGAACCTGGAGGAAGATAATGTCGGTGCGGTACTTCTCGGAAGTCAGCACAATATCAATGAGGGAGATACGGTTAAAACAACCGGACGTGTGGTAGAAGTGCCGGTAGGAAATGCACTGCTCGGACGTGTTGTGAATGCGCTCGGACAGCCGATTGACGGAAAGGGACCGATCACAACGGATAAATACCGTCCGGTAGAACGTGTGGCATCCGGTGTCATTTCCAGAAAGGGAGTGGATACACCACTGCAGACCGGTATCAAAGCCATTGATTCCATGGTGCCGATCGGAAGAGGACAGCGAGAACTGATCATCGGAGATCGTCAGACCGGAAAGACCGCGATTGCAATTGACACGGTTATTAATCAGAAAGGGCAGGGGGTAAAGTGTATTTATGTGGCAATCGGCCAGAAAGCTTCTACCGTTGCCAATATTGTCCAGACACTCGAAGAGTATGGGGCTTTCAGTTATACAACCGTTGTTGCGGCTACAGCAAGTGAACTTGCGCCTTTGCAGTATCTTGCTCCGTATTCCGGCTGTGCAATTGGCGAAGAGTGGATGGAGAATGGCGAAGATGTACTTGTTATCTACGATGATTTGAGCAAACATGCCATGGCATACCGGACCCTGTCGCTGCTGTTAAAGCGTGCACCGGGCCGTGAGGCTTATCCGGGTGATGTCTTTTACCTGCATTCACGTCTGCTTGAGCGTGCGGCACGTCTGTCGGACAAACTGGGAGGAGGTTCCCTGACGGCATTACCGATCATTGAAACGCAGGCGGGAGATGTATCTGCATATATTCCGACAAATGTAATCTCTATCACAGATGGGCAGATTTATCTGGAGACGGAGATGTTTAATGCAGGTTTCCGCCCGGCAATCAATGCAGGACTTTCCGTTTCCCGTGTAGGAGGAGCCGCACAGATCAAGGCTATGAAAAAGATTGCGGCGCCTATCCGTACAGAATTGGCACAGTACCGGGAACTGGCTGCATTTGCACAGTTCGGTTCCGAACTGGATGCAGACACGAGTGAGAAACTGGCACAGGGAGAACGATTAAAAGAAATCTTAAAACAGCCGCAGTATCAGCCGATGCCGGTTGCAAAACAGATCGTTATCATCTATGCGGCAGTGAAAAAGTATCTTATGGACATTCCGGTAGAGGAAATTCTGCATTTTCAGGATGCGTTACTCGAACTTATTGATACCAGATATCCGGAGATTACCGGAAAGATTACAGAGACGCAGGTGATCGATGAGGAGACAGAGCAGAAACTGATAGCAGCCATTCAGGAAACGAAAAAGGAATACCTGGCGTAAAGGTATGATAACAGGGGGTGATAACACATGGCGTCTATGAGGGATATAAAAAGACGAAAAGGAAGTATCCAGAGCACACAGCAGATTACCAAAGCCATGAAACTTGTTTCTACCGTAAAACTCCAGAAAGCCAAAGGGCGGGCAGAACAGACAGATCCCTATTTTCAGTATATGTACCGGACGGTAAGTTCCATTTTAGCACACAGCGGCAATATTGATCATCCATACTTAAGAAGCGGGGAATCCAAAAAGAAAGCGATCGTTGTACTGACTTCGAATCGTGGACTTGCAGGAGGATATAATGCGAATGTGGTGAAACTGATCACAGAAAGTGATGATGTTGCTAAAGAGGATGTCGTGATCTATGCAGTTGGCAGAAAAGGAATTGAGATACTGGAGCGAAAAGGATATCACATCGAGGTAGATGCCTCGGAAATTATGGAAAATCCGACATATCCGGATGCAGCAGCACTCTGTAAGAGAGTGCTCGACGATTTCGCGGAAGGGAAAATAGGAGAGATCTATCTGGCATATACGCATTTTAAAAATACCGTTAGTCAGGAAGCGCAGCTGATCCGTATGCTTCCGGTGGAAGTAAGTGAACCTTCGGAGGAAAAGTCTTCCAGAGAAATTCTTATGAATTATGAGCCAAACGAACAGGAGGCTCTGAATCAGATTATTCCAAAATATGTGACAAGTCTGTTTTATGGGGCACTGGTAGAAGCCGTGGCAAGTGAAAACGGTGCCCGCATGCAGGCCATGGATTCCGCAACAAGCAATGCGGAAGATATGATAGAGGATCTTTCCCTGAAATATAACCGTGCAAGACAGGGATCTATCACACAGGAATTGACGGAAATTATTGCGGGAGCAAATGCGATAGAGTGACGTAATAAAGGAGAAGAAACATGGAAAATAAAGGAGCAATAGGAAAGATCACGCAGGTGATCAGTGCCGTGCTCGATATCAAATTTCCGGAAGGACATCTTCCGGAGATCAATGATGCAATCCGTATTCCTTTAAAAAAGGGCGGAGAACTGATCGTTGAAGTAGCACAGCATCTGGGGGATGATACCGTGCGTTGTATTGCACTCGGACCGACGGACGGACTTGTCCGCGGTATGGATGCTATAGCGACGGGAGGACCAATTTCGGTACCGGTAGGAGAAAAAACACTTGGCCGTTTGTTTAATGTGCTGGGAGAGCCAATCGATGAAATTGCACCTCCGCAGACCAAGGAGCACTGGCCGATTCATCGGAAGGCACCTTCGTTTGAGGAACAGGCAACTTCCCAGGAAATGTTAGAGACAGGAATTAAAGTTGTCGATCTGCTCTGCCCATATCAGAAAGGTGGAAAAATCGGATTGTTTGGAGGAGCCGGTGTAGGAAAAACTGTGCTGATCCAGGAACTGATCCACAACATTGCCACAGAGCATGGTGGATATTCGGTATTTACCGGAGTCGGAGAGCGTACCCGTGAGGGAAACGATCTGTATTATGAAATGAAAGAGTCGGGAGTTATCGATAAGACAACCATGGTGTTCGGACAGATGAACGAACCGCCTGGGGCACGTATGCGTGTAGCGCTTACCGGACTTACGATGGCAGAATATTTCCGTGATAAAGGCGGAAAAGATGTTCTGTTATTTATTGATAATATTTTCCGTTTTACACAGGCAGGATCGGAAGTGTCTGCCCTGCTCGGACGTATGCCGTCCGCAGTAGGTTATCAGCCGACCTTACAGACAGAGATGGGGGCACTACAGGAGCGGATTACATCCACAAAGAACGGATCTATCACTTCCGTACAGGCGGTATATGTGCCGGCCGACGATCTGACAGACCCGGCACCGGCCACAACGTTTGCACATCTGGATGCCACAACGGTACTGGATCGTTCCATCGTGGAACTTGGAATTTATCCGGCAGTGGACCCGCTGGCTTCTACTTCGCGTATCCTTGATCCGAGAATTGTCGGGGAAGAACATTTTAAGGTTGCGCGTGGAGTACAGGAGATTTTGCAGAAATATAAAGAACTGCAGGATATCATCGCAATTCTCGGTATGGATGAATTGTCGGAGGATGATAAGCTTGTTGTCAGCCGGGCACGTAAAGTACAAAGATTCCTGTCGCAGCCGTTTTCCGTGGCAGTACAGTTTACCGGACTGGAAGGCAAATATGTTCCGGTGGAAGAGACCATCCGCGGATTCCGTGAAATTCTGGATGGAAAACTGGATGACGTGCCGGAAAGTTATTTCCTGAATGCCGGAACAATTGATGAGGTAAAGGCGGCATATGCAGGGTAATGTGTGTGCCGGCTGGAGGAAACAGAGATGGAAAAGACATTTGATGTAGAAATCATCACGCCGGACCGCGTTTTTTATAAGGGAACTGCGGATCTGCTGGAGTTTAATACGGAATCCGGCGAGATCGGTGTATATCGTGATCACATTCCACTTACAACGGTACTGGAACCGGGGCTTGTCACGATCCATCATGGGGATGAAGAACAGGTGGCAGCAGTGCATGCCGGATTTGCCGAGATTCTGGGAGATAAGGTAACACTTCTGGCAGAACTGGCAGAATGGCCGGAAGAGATTGATCTGGAGCGTGCGGAAGCCGCAAGAGAGCGGGCAGAGGAGCGGATTCACAACAGAAATGACAATCTGGATCTGAAGCGCGCGGAATTTGCATTGCATAAGGCTCTGATCCGTATTAATCTTGCAGAGTATCGATAAGTGAAAATGGAAATAAGAGGGAGGGTATTTCATGGGAATATCCTCCCTCTTTTATGGACTTTTACACCGGAGTTTGGTACAATCGTAGTAGTAAGTTTGTATACAAATGAGGAGATATTGTGTACCGAAAGAATAAAAACAATTGGGTAAAGCATCTGGATTTTATGATTCTAGATCTGATTTGCCTGCAGGTGGCATTTTTTTTAGCCTATACATTACGACATAGAACTGTCAATCTATATACCAATTACATATATGCAAATTTGTCTATCGTTCTGATCCTGATAGATGTTTGTCTTCTAATTTTCCTGAATACACTTAAAAATGTATTAAAACGTGGATATCTGGTAGAGTTTATCGCAACCATTAAGCATGTGGCGATTGTGGAACTGGTTGCTGTCCTGTATCTGTTTTCGGTAAAAGATGCGGGAAATTTCTCACGAATCACGTTCTTTCTCATGGCATTATTCTATGGATTGCTTACCTATGGAACAAGACTTCTGTGGAAAAAACATATTCTTCGCACGCTGCATCTGAAGCAGAACAAGTCTGTACTGGTTATCACAAACTTTGACCGGCTGTCTCAGGTAGAAAAGGATATCCGGGCGAAACGCTATGTGATGTTTCAGATATCGGGTGTGGCTGTGATCGGAAACATGCCAGAGGATCATCCGACGGAAATTGCAGGGATTCCTCTGGTTGCAGCAGGTGATTACGTGGTGGAATATCTCTGCAGGGAATGGGTGGATGAAGTATTTGTAAATCTGCCATTGCAGAGTGCCCAGCTGGATGATCTCATCCGGCAGTTAAACGAGATGGGAATTACGGTGCATATCCAGCTGGCAGATAAACTGATGGTCGGAACACAGCGGCAGTTTGTGGAGCGTCTTGGGGGATACACCGTGTTAACCACAAGCATCAATACCATTTCCACCGGAGAGTTATTGGTAAAACGTCTGATTGATATTATCGGTGGACTGGTGGGATGTGTGCTCACCGGTATTCTGTTTCTGTTTCTGGCTCCCGCCATTAAGATTCAGTCACCCGGACCGGTATTCTTTTCCCAGATCCGTGTGGGGAAAAACGGAAAGAAGTTTAAGCTGTACAAGTTCCGGAGTATGTATACCGATGCAGAAGAACGCAAGGCACAGTTTGCAGCAGAAAACAGAGTCACAGACGGGCTGATGTTTAAGCTGGATTTTGATCCGCGTATCATCGGCTGCAGACAGCTGCCGGATGGAACGGTGAAGAAAGGAATCGGGAACTTTATCCGTGACTGGTCTTTCGATGAGTTTCCACAGTTCTGGAATGTCTTAAAGGGGGACATGTCTCTGGTAGGAACGAGACCGCCTACAGAGGATGAGTGGGTCAGATACGAACTGCACCACAGAAGCCGTCTGGCCATCAAACCGGGAATCACCGGAATGTGGCAGGTGAGCGGCCGCAGTAATATTACGGATTTTGAAAAAGTTGTGGAACTGGACCGGTATTACATTTTAAACTGGAGTCTGGGACTGGATGTGAAAATACTTTTCCGGACGGTACCGGAAGTCGTGAAGAAGAACGGGTCTATGTAGAGGAAGTACCGGTTGCAGCAATAAATAGTTTGAGAAGGCGTATCGCATAATTTCTTTGGGAGGCGGGCGCCTTTTCTATTATATGGATCAGGGTCAGAGCATCTTTCTGCTGCCACTCCCGTTCTGTTTCAGAAATTTCTCCAAACATCATATAGTCTAAATTCATATCTAATGCTTTGGCAATTGCCAGCATCGTTTCAATGGACATGCCACACATCCCGCGTTCAATATCCGAACAGTATTTTGTTGCACGGTTGATCCGGACGGCCAGTTCATCCTGTGATAGGCCAAGCTGTATCCGTTTGCGCCGGATTCGCTCGCCAACTGCAATTTTATCATAAGGTTCCCGTTTCTTATTCATTTTGTGATCCTCTGTATCTTCCAAAAACTTCCAATTTTTCTATATAAAGATAGTATCAGTTATTAAAAAATAATAAACACTTTTCAAACGTAAAATATAGGCGCGTTTAGGACGTGAATATTTGTGCGTTTACAAACGGAAAAACGGGAAAATTCGCCAATTTTCGCGGATAAACCTACTGTGAGAACACAAGGATATGGAGTAAAATATTTTTGTCACAAATATAATTATAGAATAATTATGAACAGCAAAGAGAAAAAATGCCGATTGATTTTCACACACATATTCTTCCGGGAATAGATGACGGAAGCCGGAATGTAGAAATGTCACTAAGAATGTTAGCAGCGCAGAGGGAGCAGCAGGTTGATGAAATCGTAGCAACTCCCCACTTTTATGCACAGAAAGATTCTGTGGAAGAATTCTTATTGCGCAGACAGTGCAGCTATGAAAAATTGAAAACGAAAATGGCAGAGACAAATCTGGATCAGAAGCTGCATCTGGCAGCGGAAGTTTATTACTTTCAGGGAATCGGAAGTGCTGGAATGATCCCGAAGCTTTGTGTGGAAGGAACACAGACACTTCTTCTGGAAATGCCGTTTGCCCAGTGGGATTCTGCCATTTATGCAGATGTGGAGAAACTGGTACGGCACCAGAAACTGAAAGTTGTCCTTGCCCATATTGAGCGTTATTACGAATTTCAGAAGAAAAAAGAAATCTGGGATGCCGTCATGGAACTTCCGTTATACAGGCAGATGAATGCAGGCGTATTTCTGAACTGGAAAAAGAGGCATAAAGCGTTTCAGCTTGCAAAAGAAGCCACAACCATTATTCTTGGCAGTGATTGTCACAACATGGATACCCGGCATCCAAATCTTGCCGAGGGACGCATTGTGCTTGTAAAGAAATTTGGAGAAGCGTTCATCCAGAGAACGGATTGTCTGACCAGGGAGGTACTGCAGTGAACGGGAAAAAGAAGACCATGCGTGCAGTTATAGAAATTATCATTGCCGTACTTGTAATCATTGCCGTATATTTTATCATCCGTGGGATGGATCGGCACGACGTGCGTATCCGGCAGGCAGCCACAGAAAATGAAATGCAGCGTGTCTGGAAAGAATTTCAGGAAAAACCCGTCTCGATTAAGCTACATAAAAAGACCTGGAAATTTGCCCATCCGGTTCAGACGTATCTCTTTATCGGAACGGACAAAAGCGGAAACGAAGATGCCGAGGGAGAAGAATATCATGGCTCGATGGCAGATGCACTGATGCTTGTTGTCGTGGATGAAGAAGAAAAAGCATATGGGATTTTACAGCTGAACCGGGACACCATCACGGAAGTGCCAATGCTTTTGCAAGACGGAAGCGCTAATGCCAGTGCACAGATGCAGCTTTGTACGGCACACTGGTATGGAAAGGACAAGGCTGCAAGCTGTGACAATACGGTTGAGACCGTATCCAAAATGCTTGGGGGGCTGCCTATTGATGGATACTATGCATTGAAAATGGATGCAATGCCACTTCTGAATCATGAGGTGGGGGGAGTAACCGTTACACTGGAAGATGATATGACCAAGCTGGATCCGGCTATGAAGAAAGGTGCAACGCTTACCTTGACAGACCGGCAGGCAGAACTGCTCATGCAGTCCCGGTATGCCATGGATGACGATCGCAATACGCAGCGTATGCGCCGCCAGCAGATCTTTTTAAACGCATTCATGAAAAAGATAAAAAAACAGAATGCGGGGGATGTCAATGCGACCGTGAAATTATATGACCGGCTGCGCCCGTATGCGACGACAGATATTAAGATGAATGATCTGACTGCCCTGTTAAAGAATATGCAGGGATATACAGACAAAGGAATTATCACAATCGACGGTACATCCAAAATTGGAGAAAAGCTGCACGATGGGAAAAAGCACTGGGAGTTTTATATGGATGAAGATTCACTGGAGACATCCATGAAACAACTGTATCCACTGGTGCAAGAGAAAGGAAAGTAACGAATGAACCAGGAAAACCAATTGACAGAGCAGAACAGCGAAGAAACCGAAATTGATCTGCTTGAAATTTTTTATCTGCTACGGGCAAAGCTGGTATGGCTGATTCTCGCATTTGTGATCGGGGGAGTGATTGCAGGCTCCATCACACATTTTATGATCACACCAAAATATACGGCAACTGCAAAAATGTATATGATTTCCGCATCCAGTGGAAGTGTGCTTGATCTGTCGGATTTCAATATCGGAACATCCCTTTCCCAGGACTATACCGAATTGATCAAAATCCGTCCCGTGTTCAATGAAGTGATTGATAACCTGAATCTGGATATGGAATATGAAGATCTTTTGAAGAAAGTAAGCATCTCGGTTGTTGGAGATTCACGGTTACTTGCTGTGTCGGTGGAGGACAATGATCCAAAACTTGCACAGTCGATGGTCAATGAACTTGTAGATACAGCGGTAACCTATATTCCGAAAGTTATGAATGCATCTGAGAATGCACAGCCGACCATTGCGGAATATGCAGTGGTTCCAGATGAACCGAGTTCGCCGAACCTTGCCAAAAATATTATTCTCGGAGCGGTTGTTGCAATGCTTCTTGTAGCCGTGATCTTCGTGGTACGTATGCTTATGGACGACAGCTTAAATACGGCAGAGGATGTCGAAAAAGAATTTGGTATCATGCCGTTTACCGTTATTCCGGAGGGGGATATCGAAGAAATTTCTGATGAGGTAGAAAAAGCGATCAGTAAAGAGAAAAAGAAAAGAAGGAAGAAAAAGTAATGGAATTTACACCGAAAAACCGTGCGACCGTCCAGAATATGCCGAAACTTCCGTATGCGGTAGAGGAAGCACTAAACCGTCTGCGCGTCAATGTGAGCTTTCTTGGAAGCAAAGTGAAAAAAATCATGGTGATATCCAGCGCTCCGGATGAGGGAAAAAGTTTTATTGCCATGCAGCTGTGGCGTCAGATGGCAGAAGCCGGCAGCAAGAGCATTCTTGTGGACATGGATCTGCGCAAGAGTGTTATGGTTGACAAATATCAGATTGTCCGGGAAGACAATGGAAAAATTCTGGGAACTTCCGATTATCTGGCAAGTGACGATACGTTGGACAAATATGTGTTGCGTACCAATATCGGAGCGGGAGATCTCCTTCCGAATAAAGAAAATATTATTAACCCGTCCATGCTTCTCGAAGGACAGAAACTGGCAAGTACATTTGAGGAACTGGATGAAAATTATCGTTATACGTTTATTGATGCTCCACCATTGAATCTGGTATCGGATGGGGAGAAGATCGGCTCGCTGTGTGATGGCGCACTGCTGGTTGTCCGCGCAGGAGAAACGCCAAAGGCAATGGTTCGTAATTCGATCCGCCAGTTGGAGCGTGCCGGGTGTCCGGTTGTCGGCATTGCACTCAGCCGTGCCAAAGGCGCTGCAAATGGATATTATCACAAATATGGCAACTACTATGGCAAGAGTTATTATGGAAAAGGCTATGGCTACTATGGAAAACATGGATATTATGGCTATGGCACAGAGCAGAAGTAGGTGATTCCCCGAAAGGGTTTTCACATAAATCAATCATCAGGGAAGGAGGATTATATCCCAATGAACAAATTAATCAAGAAGGTGCTGGTAGGTATTACCGCTGCTACTATGATGTTTGGATCTGTTTGTACTGCTTATGCTGCAACAGATTCTGCAACAGTAGCTCCAGCTCCGGAAAAACAGACAAACGTCAAGGCTGATAATGGCGCAAAGGTAAGTACCGCAGCAAACGGTACAGCAACCGTAAAGGCTTTACCAAAGACAACAAAGAAGAGTGTTACAGTAGCTTCTAAGGTTGTTGTAGATGGAGTCTCTTACAAGGTTACAGCAATTGGAGCAAAGGCTTTTGCAAATGCTACAAAAGCTACAACTGTTACACTTCCAGCCAGCATCAAGACCATTGGCGCTCAGGCATTTACAGGTGCAAAGTCTGTAAAGACAATCGTCATCAAGTCTGCTTCCGTAAAGGTTGACAAGACTGCATTTAAGGGTGTAGACACCAAAAAGATGACAATCAAAGTTTCCGGTATGTCTGCAAAGCAGCTGAAAGCATTCAAGGCTCAGCTGAAGAAAGCCGGATTCAAAGGAACCGTAAAGAAAGTTTCTAAATAATCCCGGGTTCTTGAAAAGGGCGCACAGAGTTGATTCTGCTGTGCCCTTTCCCATAGAAAAAATTGGGAATGAACAAAAGTAATAAGAATCATAAAAATGAAAGAAAGGAGACATCATGTATCAGAAAGCAAAAAACAGCTGGATCAAACACATTGATTTTGTGATACTGGATATTCTGTGTCTGCAGGTTTCTTTTTTCCTGGCATATCTCGTCAGACACCGGAATCTGAATTTATATTCCAATTCCGTGTATGGAAACCTTGCCATCGTGTTGATCCTGATTGATGTATGCATGATGTTCTTTTTAAATACATGTAAGAACGTTCTGAAACGTGGACTGCTCATAGAACTGGCGGCAACCATGCGTCAGGTCAGCCTGGTGATACTGTTTGCCGTGTTTTATCTGTTCTTTGTGAAAGATGCGGGTGATTTTTCTCGTATTACACTGTTTCTGACCGCTATCTTTTATGCTATAATCAGTTATGGGACAAGAATTCTCTGGAAACGGCATGTATTGCGGAATCTGCGGCTTGGAAGAAAGAATTCTATCGTGATATTGACCGACTGGGCCAATCTTCCACAGGTGCGGGAAGATATCCAACATCACAGCTATGAACTGTTTCAGATTCGAGGAATCGCTGTGATCGATGTCAATGAAAAGAAAACACTTCCCGAAAAACTGGGGGACATCCCATTTGTGGCAGAGGGAGAATCTGTTATGGATTACTTGTGCCATGCATGGGTGGATGAAGTATTTATCGATCTGCAGCCAAATGATCCGCGGGTAGACAGATGGATCGACCAGCTGACGGAGATGGGAGTAACGGTACATCTGAAACTTGCCAACCGGATGGATCTGGCGGCAAACAAACAGTTTGTGGAAAATCTCGGACGATACACGGTGCTGACCACAAGCATCCGTACCGTAAGTACCTGGGAACTGTTTCTCAAACGGCTGATGGATATTCTCGGAGGCATCGTCGGCTGCATCCTCACTGGAATTCTGTTTCTGATCCTTGCACCGATGATCTATCATGAATCGCCCGGCCCGATCTTCTTCGGACAGACCAGGATTGGAAAGAACGGCAAGAAGTTTACGTGCTATAAATTCCGCAGTATGTATCTGGATGCGGAGGAACGCAAAGCGGCACTTGCTGCAGAAAACCGTGTATCGGACGGAATGATGTTTAAACTGGATTTTGACCCGCGCATCATCGGCAGCAGGCGTCTGCCGGACGGGACGATAAAAAAGGGGCTTGGAAATAAGATCCGCGACTGGTCTATCGATGAGTTTCCACAGTTCTGGAACGTGCTCAAAGGGGATATGTCTCTGGTAGGTACACGACCACCAACGGAAGATGAGTGGGTGAAATATGAGCTGCACCATAGAAGCCGCCTGGCAATCAAACCGGGGATCACCGGGATGTGGCAGGTAAGCGGGCGCAGTGAGATTACGGATTTTGAACAGGTGGTAGCACTTGATCGCAGTTATATTGCGAACTGGAGCCTGGAACTTGATGTGAAAATATTGTGCAAAACAGTGGGAGTCGTGCTGAGACATGAAGGTGCGATGTGAGCGGTAAATGGATATTACGATATCTGGTTGAGGAGTATGATAAGTATCGAAATGTGTAAAAAGGAATTGAAGTCATGAGTGAATATTCAGTTAAAGTTATTATAGCAACTCATAAAAAATTTGATTCCTACGGGGCGCCAAAACATATTTACAAAAACAGTGCTAGCAGGAGCTGCCGTTAATGTTATTATGAATGCTATGTTAATTCCGATTTTCAAAGCAAATGGAGCGGCAGTGGCTTCTGTAGTTGCGGAAACAACAATAGCAGTAATTCAGTTAGTTTTAGTAAGAAATGAATTAGACGGAATTCAAGTTTTGAAATTATTGCCGAAGTATTTGATTTCAGGGGGAGTAATGCTTGCAAGTTTGTTATGGTTAAATCAATATTTAAAGAAAAACGTATTAGATACAATATTAATGATTGTATTAGGAGCAAGTGTTTATTTAATTATATTATTTTTCTTGAAAGATAAATTTTTGATAGAAAATGCGAAATTAGCTTTAAATAAAGTCATACGAAGGAGAAAAGAACAATGAAATATGATTATTTAGCGGTAGGTTCAGGACTGTACGGTGCAATTTTTGCACATGAAGCAAAAAAATATGGAAAAACTGTGTTAGTGGTGGAAAAACGCTCAAATATTGCAGGAAATATCTATACAGAAAATATGACATTGGGGTCAGACCCTTTGAAATACTACTCCCGCATCACATTTTATTTAATGATTCCGTTTTATATCGTGATTGACTATGGAATTAGATGCCTGTGGAAGTATAGAATTAGAAGAAAAGGAGTTCGTGAAAATGCACGAACCATTATTATAGTAGCTCCGGGAAAGAGGCTCGGAGGCTGCGTCAAGGAAGTCGTGAACCTCGATACGAAGTATATTGATAACTGGAGTATCGGGCAGGATTTGAGGATTATGTTGAAGACGGTCAAGAGTATTTTGGTAAATGAAGGGGCAATGTAGAGGATAGGATAGATGATTATTACAGAGACACCGTTTCGCATGTCTTTTTTTGGCGGCGGAACCGATATGGAGGATTTTTTTAGAGAATATGGTGGAGCAGTATTATCTACGACATTTGATAAATATTGTTATGTGAATGTTCGACATTTACCAAGATTCTTTGATTATTCAACAGAGCTATCGTACTCGAAGACAGAGCGTGTGACAGATGTGGAACAAATTCAGCATCCGGCGATTCGAAATGCAATGAAGATGCTGGACATGCATGAATTGCGCTTGACGTATGAAGCAGACCTTCCGGCTCGTTCCGGACTTGGCACATCTAGTTCGTTTGCGGTTGGAATGTTGAATGCATTCTATGCGTTAAAAGGAAAATATGCGGATAAAAAGAAACTGGCGGATGAAGCGATTTATCTGGAAAGAGAACTTTGTCAGGAAGCCGGAGGATGGCAGGATCAGATTGCTGCAGCTTATGGAGGATTAAATCGCATTAATTTTAATGCAGATGGATATGAAGTCTGCCCGGTTATTATATCACCGGAGAGGAAGAAAAGGCTCAATAATAATCTGTTAATGTTCTTTACCGGCTTTACTAGATTCTCATCCGATGTTCAGAAACAGAATGCAATTGGTAAGGCGGACAAGGTTATGCAGTTAAAAGAAATGTTATCACTTGTTGATGATGCAGAGCGTCTTCTTGCAGATAGAGATTCTGATTTGGACGAATTTGGTCGATTGTTGGATCATACCTGGAAATTAAAGCGACAGACAGGATCGGCAGTGTCGACATCCAATATTGATAACTTGTATGAAAAAGGAATGAAAGCCGGAGCGCTCGGAGGAAAACTTCTTGGAGCGGGGGGCGGTGGATTTCTTGTATTTTATGTGCAGCCTGAAAAGCAGGAGAGTGTAAAACTCGCGATGGAAGATTTGATGTATATTCCGTTTGAGTTTGAAGATAGTGGCACCAGAGTGATTCATTATACACCGGAAATTTATATTCCGAAGGAGTAATCGGTTATGAAAGTTGTAATTATGGCAGGGGGAAAGGGAACTCGAATCGCATCCGTAGCAAGTGATATCCCTAAACCAATGATTCAGATACAGGGAAGACCGATTCTTGAACATGAAATTGTTTGTCTTAGAGAGCAGGGATTTACAGATATTCTGATCACAGTAAGTCATCTTGGAAATATGATTATGGAATATTTCGGAGATGGTTCAAAATTGGGCGTTCATATTGAATACTATTTTGAAAAAGAGCCACTTGGCAATGCAGGAGCACTATTTAGGATCAAAGATCGACTTACAGATGACTTCCTCTTATTAAATGCGGATGCAATGTTTGATATTGATTTCAATCGGTTTGTCCAATATCACAGAGAACATGCAGCGGTTGCAACGCTGTTTACGCATCCAAACAGTCATCCATATGATAGCGGGTTGATTATAGCGGATGAGCAGATGGCAGTGCAAAGCTGGCTGGCAAAGGAAGATGATCGCCCCCAATATTATAAGAATCGTGTGAATGCCGGACTTCATGTTTTAAATAAATCAATTTTAAATCAGACAATTGAGGGTGCGAAAGTTGATCTTGATCGGCAATTGTTAAAACCATTTGCAGGCAGTGGAAAAATGTATTGTTACGACAGTCCCGAATATGTAAAAGATATGGGGACACCTGAGCGCTATTATGCGGTATGTAAGGACTTTGAAAATGGTATCGTTCATGCGAGAAATTTGAGACATAAGCAGAAAGCAATATTTATAGATCGGGATGGAACTATTAATGAGTATGTAGGTTTTCTTACAGATATCAATGATTTTCATTTGATTGATGGTGTGGTGCAAGCAATTCGTAAGATTAATCAAGCCGGATATCTTGCGATTGTGGTAACAAATCAACCGGTAATTGCCAGAGGGGAAGTTACTATTTCTGAGTTGCAGCAGATTCATAACAAGATGGAAACTCTCCTGGGTGAGAATGGGGCTTATGTAGATGCCATATATTTTTGTCCGCATCATCCGGATAAAGGATTTGGGGGAGAACGTATTGAATACAAAGTAGATTGTTCGTGCAGAAAACCGAAACCGGGAATGTTGTTGAAAGCTGCAGAAGATTTCAATATTGACTTATCCAACTCATGGATGATAGGTGATGGAAAAAATGATGTGCAAGCTGGAAATAATGCCGGATGCCATACGGCATTGATTGGAAGAGACGATTATGGACAAGACAAAACAGTATCGTCGCTGTTGGATTTTGTTGGTACCATAGGAGAATAAAAATGCTTGAAAAGAATATACAGAGACATATTGATACATTGACTCAACGATATCCTGCATTAGAAGTAAATTCCAAAGATATTGCAGAGGCGTATTTGATATTAGAAGAGTCATATCAAAATGGCGGCAAGTTACTGATTGCGGGAAATGGTGGTTCAGCAGCGGATGCAGAGCATATTGTTGGTGAGCTTATGAAAGGATTCAAATCATCTAGAAAAATAGAAAAGAAGTTTGAACAAGCATTGCTCAATGAAAATCAAGAGTTGGGAAATGTTCTGGCAGAAAATTTGCAAGGTGCACTTCCGGCGATAGCGTTGGACGGACATTTAGCATTATCTACAGCATATATGAATGACTGTGAGCCGTTACTATGCTTTGCACAGCAGGTTAATGGATATGGACGGCAAGGAGATGTATTCCTCGGAATTTCTACGAGTGGAAATAGCAAAAATGTATTATATGCTGCGGTAACAGCACATGCAAAGGGAATGAAAGTGATTGGATTGACTGGTGCAAAAGACAGTGCACTGTGTCGGATGAGTGATGTTTGCATTTGTGCGCCACAGACAGAAACTTATATGATTCAGGAATTACATTTGCCAATTTATCACTGTTTGTGTCTGATGTTGGAAGAAAAGTTTTTTGGAGAATAATTACATGGAATGCTTACAAAAACAGCCACTACTGAATACTTCTGTGAATAACGTAAGTATGAATGCGACGATACAGGCGATAGATACATTTATTCAACAAAAGAAAAAATCTTATATTGTTGCAATCAATGCTGATGTTGTTATGAAAATTGAGAAAGACACATATCTCAAAGAAATTACAGATCAAGCGGATATGGTTTTAGTAGATGGTAAACCCTTGATTTGGATTTCAAAGATACATAAAAGACCGGTAAAAGCTAAGATTTCCGGCTCTGACCTGGTTCCTCAATTGTGTGAGAAAGCAGCAAAAAGTGGATACACCATATTTATTATTGGTGGAAAAGACGGAATTGCAGAACAAGCAAAGCTGCGTTTGGAAAAACAAATGCAGGACATAAGAATTGTAGGAACATATGCACCACCGCTTGGTTTTGAAAAGGATCAGCAGGAATTGGATAAAATCAATCGGATGATTTCTGATGTTCATCCTGATTTACTGATTGCCTGTTTCGGGTGTCCCAAGCAGGAAAAGTGGATCTACGAGAATTATCAAAAGTATGACGCTACGGTATCGGTATGTGCCGGGGCAACTGTGGATTTCTTAGCTGGAAATGTAAAGAGAGCTCCGAAGTGGATGAGTGACCATGGGTTAGAGTGGTTTTATCGATTTTTGCAGGAACCGAAGAGAATGTTTAAAAGATATTTTGTAGATGATGTAAAGATTTTGGGTTTGGTTATGAAATATGGGAGAAATAAAAGGAATGAATGAAAAAGTATCGGTGATTATGCCAATATATAACGTTGAAAAGTATTTAAGAGAGTCAATTGAATCGGTATTGCATCAAACATATGGGAACTTTGAATTATTTTTAGTTGATGATGGTTCACCAGATAATTGTCCCCAAATTATAGATGAGTACGCCCAAATGGATAAAAGAATAATTGCTATTCATCAAGATAATGCCGGTGTGGATGCGGCTAGAAATAATGCAATAGATCGGGCGAACGGAAAATATATTGCATTTATTGATAGTGATGATGCATATGAAAAAAAGTATTTAGAATTATTGGTAAATGCAATTGAAAAAAATTCTTGCGATATGTCAGTATGTAGCTTTATTCCATTTGGAATTGAGAATCCTCCAAAATTTAAAACAATTTCTGAACAGACGGTGGATAGAAATTCAGCAGTGGAATTATTGTTGGGATATAACAGCGTGAATGGATATGTTTGGAATAAGTTGTTTAAAAGACAGTTAATAGATGAGCATAATCTTAGATTTCAGGATGGGTATTGGGCCTGTGATGATGTTTTATTTGCTGGAAGCTACATGTATTACTGTAAAAACGTAGCTATAATAGAAAAACCATTATACAGATATAGACAAGTTGCTTCTGGTGCAAATCGTGTTCGATATTCTGGGGTAGCGTTTGATCAAAGATGGATGAGTTCTTTCAATGTCACAGCTTATTTTAAAAATCTTTATAGAGACAAAATGGTGGAAGATGCATGTGATCTGCATGAAGCACGTGAAGCAAGTATTGTATTGAGAGCAATTGCTGCTAGTAACTATAGTGGACCCGAATATGCCAGACTTCTCGAAATTGTAAAAAAAAATGTATGGAAATTTATTAAGAGTAAAAAGTCAAGTTATTTCCAAAAAGTATCTGTTTTATTAACATGCATATCTCCAAAATTGGAATTGTATGTATGGAAAAAAATCAATGGGATAAAAAATGATAATTGAAAATGAGAGAATACTAATGTTTGAGAAGTCGATGAATCTTGGAGGATCTTCTCAAATTGTTATACAAATGTGTGAAGCGTTAAGGTGTAGAGCTCAAAAAGTAATTGTTTGTTCAATGGGGGGCATTAATACAAAAAAATTAGAAGAAATTGCAGTTAAACATTATGATATACGAGATATTTCGGATAAAAAAAATTTTTTTTGGAATTATCAAAAGCTAAAAGAAATTATAAGAAATGAAAAAATCACTGTGATACATACTCATCATAGAATGGCTGCGATGTATGCTCAAATACTCAGAATTCATTTTAAGTGTAAAGTTTTTTGCTCTATACATGGTGAATTTTACGATAAAAAGTGGTTCACAAAAATTGCCTACAGAAATTGCAAACTGATTGCTTGCGGTAATGCAGTAAAAAACAATTTGATTAATGAATTTGGTATTGATGGCAAAAATATTTTTGTTTTACAAAATGCAATAGAGCGCGATCAAAAATATGAAGTGATTGATGAAATAGAGCAACTGCGAAGCCAATCCAATGAGACTTTTTTTGCTGGATATTTAGGACGTCTTTCTGCTGAAAAGGGGGTAGATGTTTTTATAAAGTCGTTAAAAGAAGTATTGAAAAAAAATAAACAAATTTATTATGTTATTGTAGGGGAGGGTTATCAGCGAGAAGAATTAACGCAACTTGCCTATGATCTTGGAGTTGATAGTCATATTATTTTTCTTGGATATCGAAAAGATCCGCAGAATGTTATACAGCAATTAGATGTAGTTGTTTTAAGTTCATATACGGAAGGGTTACCGCTTACGCCTATTGAGGCATTTGCACATGGAAAGCCTGTTGTTGCAACTTCGGTTGGAGGAACTAGTGAAATTGTTGTTAATGGATATAATGGCATTTTAGTTGAAGCTGGAAATATACAAATGATTGAAAATGCTATTATTAAAATTTCTAAAAATAGGAAACTTTATAATAAACTTGCAACAAATGCGATAAACACTTATGATTGCAAGTTTTCATATTCAATTTTTGAAGGCAGTTTTATAAAAATTTATGAAATGCTCTATGATTAAGTGGTTTTACAAGATTAAATAACGTAATGTTAGAATAATATTAACATGAGGTGCTGGGAGAGACAAGTGAGAAAAATGAAAGCTGGTATAGTCACAATTCATACGGATTTTAACTACGGGGCGGTATTGCAAGCTGTTGCAACACAAAAATTTTTAGAACTTAATGGAGTTAATGCTGAAATAATCGACTATGAAAACAAAGAGATTGCAAAGCAGTTCAAGTTATTCTATAAACAGGGGAAAACTTTATTCGGATATGGTGTTACATTTGTTCGAAATGTTTTTTTTGGACGTTTTTTTTATTATAAACATGCAATTAAAAATTTGGATTCGTATAGGAAAAAAACAAAAATAAAGTATATAACAATAGATGATTTGAAAAATGTCGACTATGATTTGCTAATTGCAGGAAGTGATCAGATATGGAATTCTGAAATAACGGGTGAACTTGATCCGGTTTTCTTATTAGACTTTGGACAGAGGAGTAAAAAAATTTCTTTAGCAACTAGCATGGGAAGTCACATATTAAGTGATGAAGAGAAGGAAAAATTCCGAGCGGTATTAAGGCAATATTCTGCAATAAGTGTTCGTGAAAAGTTTGCGAAGTGCCAATTGGACAAATTGACAAGTAAAAAAGTCAAGGTTCTTCTTGATCCGACACTTCTTTTAAACAAGACTGTATGGTGGCGAGAGTTTGCAAGATATTCGAAATATGCAAATAAAAGGGAAAAATATATTCTGACATATTTTGTTGGAGGAGATAAATTTAAATACAGAAAACAGATTTCTGAATACTCTAATAAAATGCATCTGCCGGTATGGACAATACAATTTAGCAATTATCAATGGAAAGAGTCTGATAAAAAAATTTTAGGAGCTTCCATAATTGATTTTGTGGCATTAATAAGTAATGCTGAACTTGTTATAACTGATAGCTTTCATGGTGTGGCATTTTCTGTGAATATGGAAAGAGATTTTGTAGCATTAACTAATAGGGAAAATCCGATTAGAGTACGTGAATTTTTAGAAGCAATTGAGTTGGATGATCGTATAGATATGAGTATAACTGAATATAGCAAAATTAATTATGATAAGCCTAGAATTCTTTTAGAAGATTTACGGTGTGACTCAGAAGAATGGATTAAAAGTGTATTAGAAGAGGAACTAGCGAAGGATTACAATAATGAAACATATACAATGGATTACGTTTAATGCATTTATAGATACTGATATATATATAGTTAAAGAATTAGCTGAATTTTATAGCATCAATTGGCATGTAATTAGAAGTGGAAATGATAAATTTGAATATGCAAGTATGATTGATGAAATGAAACAAAAGGAAAATTTGACAATTAACTTGCATGTTTGTGGAAGAAGATTGAGAAAAATAGAAAGTGCCTTTTTCTTTACTAGACTTTTACGGAAACTTAAAATGTCCGATGTTGATTTGGTTTATACAAGTATGGCTGGAGCGCCATATTTCATTCCTTTACTTGCAATTCTGCTAAAGAGAAAGAAAGTTATAGTGGCAATTCACAATGTTCATGTTCCCAAAGGGGGCAGTGCATATTACTTTTTCAAACTATATAATAAAATGACAATTGGTTGTTTTAATAATTTTCAGACTTTTTCTAGGTCGCAATATGATGATTTAAAGGCTATTGCACCTCAAAAAAATGTTTATTATGCGCCTTTTATTTTAAAAGATTATGGAAAATCTGAAAAAAGCAGAACATCAGAGTTGATTACTTTTTTGACTTTTGGAAACATACGAGAATATAAACGAATAGATATTTTGATTGAGGCAGCACAACAAGCCTATGAGGTTACAAGAAAAAAATTTAGAGTTATCATTGCGGGTCAATGTGATGAATGGCAAAAATATCAAAAGTTAATCAAATATGATTTCTTGTTTGATTTAAGAATTGGTCGAGTAGAAAATGCGGACATTCCTGATCTCTTTAATGAAACAGATTATTTTGTTGCACCTTATCAAGATATTGCACAGAGTGGATCGGTAATGGTTGCTATGAATTATAGCAAGCCAATTATTGCATCAAAATTACCAGCATTTAAAGAAGTGGTTAGAAGTGGTGAAACGGGGTATTTGATTACGCCTGCATGCGAGGATGAACTCGTAGAAGTTATGATTGATATTTTGAGAAACGAGAATCAAACATATGAGCGATTGACCAATAACATAGAAAAAATTAAACAACAAAAATTCGCAACAGAAGCAATTGTAGAAAAATATAAGGAGATTTTTGAGGATGTTATTGCAAAATGACCAAGAAAGACCACAATTAGCTTCACATAGTGAGTGTACAGCTTGTTTTGCGTGCGTTGATGCTTGTGGAAAGAATGCCCTAAAAGCATATATGGGATGTGACGGGCATGTATATATAGCAGTAGATGAAAATAAATGTATTGGATGTAAAAGTTGTGAGCGGATATGTAGGGCAAGTCAAAAAAATTATGGAACCAATCAATTGAATGAATCTCAACTGTTTGCGGCGTGGACATTAAATAAAGAGGATAGAAAAAATGCAACTTCTGGTGGGGTGTTTTCTGCAATTGCAAGATTAGTTTTAGAAAAAGGTGGGGTAGTGATTGGCGCTTGTTTAGAAGGGCGTGAGTGCAAGCATATTCTGATTTCGGAAGTTGATGATATAGCTAAATTACAGGGCTCAAAATATGTTGTAAGTTCTATGCAAGGAGTATATAAACGTATTGAAAAAGAATTGAAGAATCGCATTGTTCTTTTTTCGGGAGTAGGATGTCAATGCGCTGGTGTTATGGCATTTTTTGAAAAAAATCCGTATAGAAAGAATTTGATCACGGTTGATTTAGTGTGTGGAGGGGCTCCGAGCCAGATTCTATTGAACAAATTTTATGAGCATTTTCCGAATGTAGAACAAATAGTATCATTTAGGAGTAAAGATAAGTATGAGCTAAAAGTAATTGAAGAAGGAAAAATTAAAAGTATATCAGGAAGATCATTGCCTTTGGATGGTTTTAATTGTGGAATGACATCTAGATTTTGTTGTTATGATTGTAGATATGCATATGGACATAGAAAGACAGATTTGACGATTGGAGATTTGTGGGATTATAGTTTGTATCCTTCCGAGCATCGGAAAGGAATATCTATGGTAATAGTGCATAGTGATAGGGCAAATGTACTATTAGAAAAAAGTCAGATAACTTTGCATAAAATCCCGTGGAGAGGGGTTTTGCTGAAAAATAAGAGGATAGTTATTAAACATCAAAGAATTTTTAAGCCCCGACTGGAGTTAGAACTGGCATGTAAAGGGATGACATATGATGATTTTTTAAAGTTGTATTGTATGGCTATGACAAAAAAGGATTTTAAGTTGTACATTTTTAAGATATATAGATATGTTCGATTAAAGTTGGATGGAATTCAAAACAAAATGTACATATATATACTTACAAGACGAGGAGAATAGTTATGAAAATAGTGGCTATAACGGTTACATATAATAGCAGTATATCTTTAGAAAATACAATTAAATATCTGTTAAAACAAACTATTGAACTAGATGCAATTGTCATTGTGGATAATTGTAGTGATGAAGAAAACAGGAGTAGAGTAAAAGCATTTGGTATGCAATCATCCAAAATTGATATTAAATGGTTACCACAAAATACAGGTGGAGCAGGTGGTTTTTGCGAAGGAATGAAATATGTTGCGGAAAAATATGATCCAGATTGGTATTGGTTGATGGATGATGATGCATATCCCGATGCAGATTGTTTGGAACAATTAATAGGTGAAGCTTTAAAATTACCTAATGTTGGATTTGTTGCACCTCTTATATGGGGAATAGATAATGGTAAATATCAATTATATCATGCACGAAATCGAAAAGGAATTATATATAAATTTACGCCCGTAGAAGAGGATTCGAAAAAATTACAAGAGGTAACCCTGATAGATGTTGATGCGTTTGTTGGACCGTTAATTTCATCCAGAGCGGTAAAAAAATGTGGTTTTCCAAGGGCTGAATATTTTATAGAGGGAGATGATACTGACTATACGTTTAGAGTGTCTAGAGAATTCAACGGGTATTTAATTAAAAACGCAAAAATGAATCACAGGGATATCGTATTCACTGAGGATATAAATCCCAAAGGATGGTGGAAAGACTATTATTGGTATCGAAACACTATTTTGTTTCAACTTTACAATGTAAAAGGTGTATATAAAATCTTAGGTGTTCTATATGTAGTCGCATGGAGCATAAAGTCAAAATATTTGATGTATAAAAATCCTAAGTATTGTGACTATAAAACTTTTAGATGGAAAGTAATGAAAAGAGGGGTGTTTGATGGATTGAGAAGAAGGAGCGGTGCAAGATTATTGCCTGCGGATTATAAAAGAGAACTAGAAATGTATGAAAAAACTTCTTTGTTCAAAAAGAAAAGAGGAAAAGGCGTTGAAAATAACTATAAAGAGAATACCACCAAAAGATAGAATATTTTATTTGATCTATGGTTTTTATTTATTTTTTTCTTATATAAATGTTTCGTTATTAGGCGGATATATACCAGGTATTTATTATGGTATATCAATATTGACTGTTGTTGCATTGCTGACTTTGGAATTAACAAATCGTCACTCAAATAGAATGGCTATTGGAATAATAGTTATAGCTATTACATTACTTATGTTGATTAATTATTCGAGAGGCGGAGTGGCATTTGAATCTTTGGCAATATTAATCGTTATATGTATGGCTGGAAGAACAAGAGATGTAGAAACGCTTTTAACTTTTTCACTATTTATTGGGGCATGTGCTTTAGCCATTGTTGTTTTATGTAGTCAACTTGGAATTGTAAATGATTTCGTATCTAATTATTATGGAAGAGTGCGACATTATCTTGGGTTTACATATTGTTTATACCCATCTAGGATAATGTCTTCTATTACCATAGGACTAGTATATTTAAGAGGAAAGAAATTCAAATTTGTAGAGGGTATTGTATTATTTTTCGTAAATTATGTTTTTTACAGATTAACGGATTCTAGAATTGCATTTATTACATCAGTGCTAATTGTGGTAATAGCGCTATTCATAAATTTGGTACTCGAGAAAAGGAAAAAGCGAAAAAGTATTATTGGTACTAGTTTAGAAATATTTTTTAAATTATTTGCAGTATTGAGCTATTGCATTTGTTGTGCAATTAGTTTTATTATGGCAATTTTCTTTGATTCATCAAACTATTGGCAGAGTGCAATTAATACTTTTTTAGGAAATCGTATTGTGTTTTCTAGACAATCTTTATTACAATATGGGGTTAAGTGGTATGGGCAAAATATAGCCTGGAATGGCGCGGGACTAAGTAATTATGGTACGGCAAGTAATAGTATTTATAATTGGGTAGATAATGTATATATTAAATTATTTCAATCATACGGATATGTTTTTGCTATTATAATTTTGACAATTATTACATTTTTGATGTATCGAATAGCTAAAACTGATAATATTTTAATGATAATAATATTAACATTAATCGCAATAAGTTGTATGTTTGAAGATATATTAATGCAACTTTACTTTAATCCCTTTTGGTTTTTCCTAACGGCCTCAATTACTAAAGGCAAAGGAAAGTTTGATGTATATAAAGAAAGGGGAATGAAAAGTACATGAAAACTCATATTTTTTTAATGCAGGTGCACAAAGACCCCCAATTACTAAATCGAATATTGAAGAGTTTAAGGAAGGAAAATCATTATTTTATAATTAATGTTGATGCAAAATCTTTATGTGCAGTAGATATGTTGAATGTTATAAATGCTGAAAAGAATATTGTATGTATAACAAGAGAAAATATCATGCATGGAGGGTTTTCTCAAGTTCTATGTACTATGAAACAAATATATTGTGCATTAGATTATAATATTCGATTTGACTATTTTCACACTATTTCAGGACAAGATTACCCATGCTGTTCTATGGATCAGTTTGATGACTTTTTTGAAAAAACAGATAAAAGTTATATGATGATGGATTCTGTTGAGGAACTGGCAGAATGGAGAGAAAAAAAATATAAACATAGATTGAATCATTGGTATTTTATGGACATATTCAATAGTCCTATGATGAGTAAGTATCATGTGGCAGGAATTTTAAGAAGATTATTTTACTTTTTCCCAAGAAGAAAAATTAATATGAACCAGATATATGGGGGATGGAATTGGTTTTCACTAAAACGAGATGTGATTGAATATGTTACGGAATTTTGGGAAAATAATTATGATTTTATAAAAAGATTTAGATATACAACTAGTTCTGATGAGCTAATCTTCTCATCTATTCTATATCCTAAAGCTGCTTTGCTAAACATCGAGAAAAGAAATTCTTTACGATATATTGTGTGGAAACCGAAAAGAGAATATGGTACATTGCCATTAATATTGGAAGAATCAGAATATGATGAGATACTTTCTAGTGGAGCATTGATTTGTAGAAAAGTTGATTTGGAGCATTCAAGTAGATTATTGGATCTTTTGGACGAGCACAATGAGTGTTAGAGTACCTGATTTTAATAATAAAACAAGTCGATTGAAGATTCACAGGTCTAATATCGTATTAGGTAAATTTAGAATGAAAGAAAAATCTTTAAAATTAAATTTTTTAATGAACATGATATTAACAATGTCATCATTCATTTTCCCATTAATTACATTTCCATATATTTCGCGCATTTTGTTGCCTATAGGAACAGGAAGAGTTTCATTCGCAACTTCAATAATATCTTATTTTTCAATGTTTGCGCAGTTGGGAATTCCTGTATATGGAATTCGTGCGTGTGCAAAAGTGAGGGATAATAGGGAAAAATTGACGCAAACCGCTCAGGAATTACTTATCATAAATTTGATAACATGTGTTATTTCGTACAGTATGCTTTTTGTGGCATTGATTTCAGTGCCTAGACTGAGATCGGATCGCCCGTTGCTGGTTATTGTAAGTTTTACAATTATTTTAACAGCGATTGGTATGGAATGGCTTTACAAAGCCTTGGAGCAATATACATACATAACAATTCGGTCAATTATTTTTAAATTTATTGCATTAATTGCAATGTTCTTATTAATTCACGAGAAATCTGATTATGTAATTTATGGCGGAATATCTATTTTTGCTGCATCTGCATCTAACGTTCTTAATTTTGTTAATGCACATAAATATATAGATTTTAAACCAAGAGGACGTTATAACATAAAACAGCATCTTAAGCCTATTGGAATTTTTTTTGCTATGTCATGTGCCACTACGATATATGTTAATCTTGATAGTGTGATGCTCGGATTTATGACAACTGATGCGGATGTTGGGTATTATAATGCAGCAGTAAAAATCAAAAATATATTAGTTTCAATAGTTACATCGTTAGGAACGGTATTATTACCAAGGGCTTCTTTCTATGTAGAGAATAAAATGTTAGATGAGTTTGAAAAAATCACAAAGAAGGCGCTAGCATTTGTTGTTTTATTAGCCGTACCATTGGTGCTTTACTTTACTTTGTTTGCTCAAGAGGGGATCTTTTTTCTATCAGGGGAGACATATAGGGGGGCTGTTGTACCTATGCAAATTATTATGCCTACTCTTTTGTTTATTGGAATAACTAATATATTAGGAATTCAAATTTTAGTACCTTTAGGAAGAGAGAAGGAAGTTTTATATTCAGAAATTATTGGGGCGATTGTGGATATTATTGCAAATGCAATTCTGATTCCCCAATATGCATCAACGGGGGCTGCTATAGGAACTTTGTTGGCTGAGTTTTCGGTGTTGCTATTTCAATGCTTGATGTTGAAGGACAAGGTGAGAAATTTGTTTAAAGGAATCAATTATCTGAATGTTTTGGTCGCAAGCATGTTGGGAATGATATTATCTTTGGGGATTCGCGCGTTTGACATTTCTAATTTGGGGAAGTTGGTTATTTCATCTCTGATTTATTTTGGAACATATGGATTATTTTTGCTTCTAAGAAGAGATCGGATAGTTGTGGAAATATGGAATACGATAATAAAAAAGATACATGAGGGTGTGTATGAAAATAATTATAAGAAGTAACTATTGGTTGGAAAGGGAGAAGTAAACTATGTACGACTATTTAATTGTTGGAGCCGGTTTATTCGGTTCGGTATTTGCCAGACAGGCAACGGATGCCGGCAAGAAAGTGCTTGTAATCGACAAGCGCCCGAACATTGCAGGTAATGTTTATACGGAGGATATTGAGAATATCCATGTGCACAAATATGGTGCGCACATTTTCCATACAAATAATAAAGAAGTGTGGAATTATGTTACGCGTTTTGTGGAGTTCAATCGTTTTACGAACAGTCCGGTAGCGAATTATAAGGGAGAGTTGTATTCGCTGCCTTTTAATATGTATACGTTCAATAAGATGTGGGGCGTTGTGACGCCGGAGGCGGCTGCGGCGAAAATTGAGGAGCAGCGCAACGAAGCCGGCATTACGGAGTCACACAATCTGGAGGAACAGGCGATCTCTTTGGTTGGCAAGGATATTTACGAGAAGCTGATCAAGGGTTATACGGAGAAACAGTGGGGACGCGATTGCAAGGATCTTCCGGCTTTTATTATTAAGCGACTGCCGGTTCGACTGACGTTTGATAACAATTATTTTAATGCTTTGTATCAGGGGGTTCCGGTGGGCGGCTATACGAAGATGGTTGCCAATATGCTGGATGGAATTGAAGTGCGCTTGGATAAGGATTATTTCGAGAATAAGAAAAAGCTGGATGCTTTGGCGGATAAGATTGTTTATACAGGGGCGATTGATGCTTACTTTGAATACCAATTGGGAGCTTTGGAGTATCGTTCTGTACGCTTTGAGACGGAAGTGCTGGACAAACCGAATTTTCAGGGAAATGCGGCGGTGAATTATACGGATCGCGAGACGCCGTGGACGAGGATCATCGAGCACAAGTGGTTTGAGTTTGGCAAGGATGATGCCGGAAATGATATTCCGAAGACGGTGATCAGCAGAGAATACAGTTCGGAGTGGAAGGTCGGTGATGAGCCGTACTATCCGGTGAATGATGAAAAGAATGGTGCACTGTATCAGGAATATAAGAAGCTGGCAGACAAGGAGCAGAAGGTAATCTTTGGCGGACGGCTGGGCGAGTATAAGTATTATGATATGGATGCTGTGATTGCTTCGGCGCTGGAGCTGGCAGAGAAGGAATTGGATTAATAGAAATAGGAACAGCCCCATGTGATGACATGGGGCTGTTTGACAGTACATATTATTTGTTTTGCTTAGCAAGTGCAGCTTCCAATTCAGCGATACGAGAGGCCAGTTGATCAATGGTTTGCGTCAACTGTGAACAGACATTGGGGTCAGACCCTTTGAAATACTAATAAAATGAGTAAATATGTTTTAAAAGTTTTCTAAAGAAAGTATAACATAAAGAAATTACGAATCTGTATGTGTTAAGGATGCTCAGTTAAAGCAATATGAACATAATAAGGAGAGATATGAACACAACATTACTTATCATGGCTGCTGGTATCGGTAGCCGTTTCGGAACAGGAATTAAGCAGTTGGAGCCAGTGGATGATACTGGACATACCATCATGGATTATTCCATTCATGATGCAATTGAGGCTGGCTTCAACCATATAGTATTTATTATCCGTAAGGATATCGAGAAGGAATTCAAAGAGGTCATCGGTGATCGTATCGCAGCTATTTGCTCTGCTCATAATGTAACTGTGGATTACGCTTTTCAGGACATTAACGATATTCCGGGAACTCTGCCGGAAGGACGTACAAAGCCGTGGGGAACTGGACAGGCCGTGCTTGCAGCGAAGGAAGTAATCGATACCTCGTTCATTGTGATCAATGCAGATGATTACTATGGCAAAGAAGGCTTCAAGGCCGTCCACGAGTATCTGGTAAATGGCGGTGAGTCTTGCATGGCTGGCTTTGTGCTGAAGAATACCCTGTCTGATAATGGCGGTGTGACTCGTGGTATCTGCAAGATGGACGAGGATAATAACTTGACTGAGGTTGTGGAGACCAAGAACATCGTAAAGACTGCGGATGGAGCAGAGGTAGATGGTGTGGCAGTCGATGTGCATTCTCTGGTCTCCATGAATATGTGGGGCTTGACTCCTGATTTTCTGGATGTACTGGAGGACGGATTCAAGGAGTTTTTCCAGAAAGAAGTACCGGGTAATCCTCAGAAAGCCGAGTATCTGATCCCCATCTTCATCGGTGAGCTGCTGGAGCAGGGCAAGATGTCTGTGAAGGTTCTGAAGACCAACGACACCTGGTACGGCATGACCTACCATGAGGATGTCGCAGCAGTGAAAGACAGCTTCAAGAAAATGTTGGCGAATGGCGTGTATAAGGCCGACCTGTTCAGTGATCTATAAATAACGATGAAAGAAACGATTGATTTACTCGGCAAGATCATCACAAACATCCTGACTGCTCTCTATGAACCGTTTGGATTCTCACTCCTTCTTTCCTTCCTCGCCCCCCAAAAAGCAAAAATAACTCAGAATAGCGAATGGCAGGAAAAAAGTCAAGAATTTTTTGAACATGAGGGATAAGGGTGATAGATATGGAAAATTCATTATACATATATCATATGGTGGTGCCTCTTCGCTACTGTACTTATGATTTGCATAGTAAGAAAAAGACTCGGAATATGTGATGGGATTAAAGCAGTATTAAAAACATGGTGTCAGGAACATCGCATTCCAGTCTCTACAATGAATTACTGGATGCGCAAACTGAAAACATTGGACGAACAATCGGATACAGCTATGATTTTTGCAAAAATGCCAACAGAAAAAGAAATTTCAAAGAATGAGACTTTGAACATCGACCCGTCTCCAGTCCGCATTTTTATCACAAACGCTATTCGGATTGAAGTGATGCCGGAATGCCCACCGGAACTTTTTCATGTTCTCATACAGGGACTGAAAGATCATGCTTGATCTGGCAGGTGGCACAACCGTTTACCTTGCCTGTGGAGCTACCGATCTGAGAAAAAGCTATCACGGACTGGCTGCAATTATCAAGCTGAAATTCAAACTTGATCCCTATTCGCGCTGCATGTTTGCGTTCTGCAACCGCAGGCGGACTTCTATTAAGATTCTGCAATGGGACGGATCTGGTTTCTGGATTCTGATGAAGAGGCTTGACAGGGATTCCTTTCACTGGCCGGAAACCCCGGATGAATTACAGAAAGTGACCATGAAAGAAATGCATTGGCTGTGTGATGGTCTTTCACTTACTCCGAAGGGAGCTTTTGAAGAACGTCATCCAAAGATTGTTGTATAAAGAACGGATTTGTCAATTCGCAAAAAATACGAAATACTCGTGGATATCGATATATATTCCTACAGTAAAACGTTGATTTTTCTCGAAGTAACAGGCTTTTTTATGTTATACTTGAATTATCACTTAAGAGTTTGGAGATTGCCGGATGGATCCGTTTTTTACAGAGGAACAGCTGAATAACATGAGCCGTGAAAACATGATGGAAGTTATGAGAATCATGCAAAATCAGGTTCGGAAAAAAGAGACCGGGGTACAGCTTCTGAAAGACAAGCAGAAAGAACTGGAATTTATGAACGCAATGCTTTCAGACCGTCTCTTTGTATATTCCGTTCCAAGTGTCACCGGAATATACAAATTCTAAAAAAGAACAAAGAAAGATTCTTAAACTAATGCATGAGGTCAAGAATGATGAATCAATGATATTAGTAGCAACAGGTTCCCTGGTAGGAGAAGGTTTCGATTTTCCAAGACTGGATACACTTTTTATGGCAACACCCATATCATTCCGTGGGGTAGTTGAACAGTATGCAGGACGATTGAATCGTGATTATGCAGGTAAAGAAAATGTAATAATATATGATTATGTGGATAATCATATCCCAATGTTTGATAATATGTATATGAAGCGGCTGAAGGCATATAAACAGATTGGCTACGAGCTTTCTAGTGGCTTGAAAGCCGATAAACAGATAGTTAATGCAATATATGGGGGAGATAATTATAGAGAAACTTTCCATAAGGATCTACTTGATGCCAATAAAAATATAATCATTTCCAGCCCAGCCATCAGCGGACAAAAAGTTTATGAATTAATCAGCATGCTAAAGGAAAAACAGGAGGCAGGAGTTCAGATTACAATAGTTACATGGATGCCGGATTCATATGGATTTGGTGATGCAGCATATTGGATGCAGCTACATGAAGATATGCGTAAAGCTGGCTTTTATATAAAAACAGTAGAAGAATATTGTGACCGTTTTGCTGTTATTGACCAGGAAGTAGTATGGTATGGGAATATTAATCTGCTGGCGAAGGATAAGATAGATAATAGTATTATGAGAGTCATGAGCAAAGATATAGCAGGTGAATTGATGGAGATCACATTTGGCGATAATGATAGAGAAGTAAGGTGTAATGTAAATGACTGAACAAGAATTTAAAGAAATATTACATAAAGAGGAAACAGATACAGTTGAATTTAAGTCTTGGGTTAATGCAAGAAATATGAAGGAAATTATATCGCTTGCGGTTGATGAATTGATAGCATTTGCAAATAGCAAGGGTGGAACTGTTTATTTTGGAGTAGAAGATAATCCGGTTGTGGTTACAGGATGTGATAGAAACTATGATGGGCAACGAATTATAGAGGGGATTTATGATAGAACCATTCCACCACTATTCACCGAAATATCAGATTTTGAGTATGAGGGAAAGCTCGTTATTGCAATATCAGTTAAAGCAGATGGAAAGACATATACAACTACGGATGGTAGATGCCTGAAACGATTGGGGAGAAATTCAAAGCCAGCATATCCTGATGAATTAAGTGCTGTATATTCTTCTGTTCAGAATCCGGATTTTTCAGGAAGAATTATTGGAGAGAGTACTCTGGATGATGTAAATAAACTGGAAGTGTACAGCTTAAAGGAAAAGCTGAGAGTCAGAGATTCTAAATCTACATTGCCGGATTTGGAGGATATTGAGTTTTTAAGAGATTTACAACTTGTAAAATATGATGGAGATGTAGAAAGACTGACGATTGCTGGGTTACTGTTCGTTGGAAAAGAAGCATCTATTCAAAGATTGTTACCGCAGGCGGAAGTTATATACCTACATTATTCAGCTGATAATTTGGAGGAATATGATGCAAGGCTAGATTTGAAGTTGCCGTTGATAAGCGTTATCGACAAGTTGACAGAGCGGGTACAGGCATACAGTAAGATAGAAAATATTCAGGTAGGATTATTCAGACTTGAAGTTGAGGATTTCCCTGAAAGAGTATTTCAGGAAGCATTGCTTAATGCGTTGTCTCATAGAGACTACCAGAGTAATGCTGCGGTTTATGTAAAACAATACCCAGATCGAATAGTTATTGAAAATCCGGGAGGATTTCTTGATGGAATTACAGAGGATAATATTATAACTCATCCATCGATTCCCAGGAATAAACTAATAGCGGAGACACTTCAAAATTTGAAGTATGTCCAGAGGACAGGTCAGGGAGTAGATATTATTTATAAGGACATGGTTTCAATGGGCAAGCCATATCCAAGATATAGATCATTTAATGATGCAGTTTCGCTTACAATATTTAGTGCAATAGATAATACTGAATTTGTTAAGTTTATTACAGAAGTACAAGATAAAAATAGTAAAATTATGTCTTTGGCTGAGATGATGATATTAAGAGATCTTTTAGATAACAGAAGGGAACAGTTATCAGAGTTGTCGAGAAAAGTCCAAAAATCTCTGGATGAAACGAAAAAATCATGTAATGAACTGATTAGTAGTGGATTAATAGAGATTGTTGGAAAGGAATACATGCTGACAGCTAAGGTTTATGAAGCATTAAAGTCAGATGTGGAATATACAAGAGATAAAACAGTCCAGTATATCAAGGCTAAAAATATGATTTTAGAGTATTTACAGACGAATGACCAGATAACATCTGCTAAAATACAGGAAATGTGTGGATTTACTAAACAACAGGCAAGAAGTGTTATTGACAAGATGAGAAGTGAGAAGTTAATTAACTTAAATGGCAAAGGACCGGCGGCTAGATATGTTATATTTGATGGATTGAGTGATAATTGAGTTTGGGGTAAAATAAAACTCAATAGAAAACTCAATTACTTTTAATGGCAAGTACTGGAGTAATGAATACGCTGAAAATATGATTGAGTGGAGTCTTTTTAAAAACTCAATTAAAACTCGTTGATGTGCGAAAAAATCACATTGGCGGGAGTATTGGAAATCCATGTAGAACCGGAACATGTGAAAGTATATACAGTTTATCGGAATGATAAAATTAATCATACTGCAAATCCGATAAAACTTCACTATGGAATGAATGCAAGGGAGCACAACGTAGAACCTATGGAGAAGACAGAATGGAATGCAAAACAAGTAGAGATTTCTTTTGTGAATACAATTCAGTGGTCGGGATGGAGGTCCGATATTATCTACAGGGTTATAAAGGTACGCTGATTACCGATGGCTATCAGATAAGTTCTCAATTGTGAGTACCACAACATAAGATCCAATGATTTATCGTATCCTGAAAAATCCAAGTGACTATACAGAGTTTTTATTAAACAGTAATATTAATTTTGACAGGTGCATGGTATAGGAAAAAAGGATGAGATAAAACCAGCGTCTAAGCCCGACACATAAAGAAAGGAGAACGAAAACGATGAAAGCATTAAAAAAACAACAAATTGCGGCCATTTTGGTACTGTCTGTCATACTCAGCACATTTGCAGCTGTTACACCTGTAAGTGCGGCGACGCTGTCTGCACAGCAGTATTTGGAAAAAATGGATATAGCAGTACGAAACTTAAAATCATATGATTTTACGCAGACAACCGATCAGAAGATGACAATGGAAGGGCAGATCATTCAAAATAAGACGGTGGTAAAGCAAAGCGTATACAACAGTCCCCTGAAGGTAAAAAGCGTAACAGATACAACCACAGTCCTTGCAGGAATGAGTTCTAAGAACCAGGCGGTTGCATATCTGACAAAAGATGCGGATGGATTGCTGTGGGAGTACATTTCTTCCAATGGTTCCGGATATCAGAAAACAGGGATTTTAAACTATACCAATCAGATCAAAGGTATGGATATTTCCATGTATTCGGATGCAAAAATTGTGAAAAAGAAAATAAAAGTCAACCGGATCAATACTGTTCAGATTTCGGCGCAGGTAAAGGGCTCCGATGTGGTGAAATTTTTGGACCAGATGGGAATGAGCAAAGAGATCAATGCGGCAGCTGCTGTGGATTACAATACGTTGCCGGCAATCAAAGTGACCTGTTGGATCGATAAAAAAACCTGTCGTCCAGTCAGAACCACGGCGGATATGAAAGCGTTTATGAACGGGTATATGTCGGCGCTGTATCAGAAGCTGGGACAGGATCTGAAACTTGTTTATTCGCAGGCAAAAGCAACGGTAACCTATAAAAATTTTAATAAGGCTGCAACATTTACCATACCGAAGGAATGCAGATAAAGATTGTAGTGATTTATCCCATTACAACCCTGGGACGTGTTATGGCAATCAGATAACTGTTTTCCTGGTGCTGAGGGAGGATTTGTCGATTCTTCCCCAGAAGGATACCATATTGCGGATAAACGATATTATGGTCATCCGGGAGGAAAATAAAAAATAACAGAATAGGAAAAAGGTACTCGTTCCGTCAACTTTTCTTGGAAATTTTGTACAAAAATATTTTACGAAAATTATCGAAAACTTATATTGAGAAAAGAGGGCTGTTTCGTTAGAATAATTTTGTAAAAAGTAATGGCCATACTTTTTGTCAACTGGGAAAAGGATATAATGGAAAAGATGGAGGGAACTATGAAAAAGAGATTGTATCAGGCTCTTCTTGGACTTGTACTGTCTGCATCGGTAGCAGTCGGGGGATTTTTTGCTGCAGTACCGCAGACTGCTTATGCGCAGAATGTTGCGACAGATTCGGAGTCCGGATATCATCTTGCAGATAATGTGCAGGATGGTGTGATTTTGCATTGTTTTGACTGGACATACCAGCAGATCATCGATGAATTGCCGGATATTGCACAAGCCGGATTTTCATCGGTACAGACGTCTCCGGCGCAGCTGGCCGTGAAGGGAAACAGTATCTGGTATTATCTGTACCAGCCGAATTGTTTTGCTGTGGGAGATTCCGGACTGGGATCGGAGGCAGATCTGAAGAGACTTTGTACAGAGGCGGACAAATACGGAATTAAAGTGATTGTGGATGTGGTTGCAAATCATCTGGCAGGAGATCACAGCAATATTGATTCTGATTTGAAAGGTTCTGAGTACTGGCATCATGCAGGCAGTAATATTAATTATAAGAACCGCTGGCAGATCACGCATGGAGATATCGGTATGCCGGATCTGAATTCGGAAAACTGGCTGGTGCAGCAGAAAGTTTCGAATTATGTGCAGCAGCTGAAGAACGATGGTGTGGACGGTATCCGGTGGGATGCTGCAAAACACATTTCACTGCCGTTGGAAGGCTGTGGGTTCTGGAGTACGGTCATTGACAAGAGCATGTACAATTATGGAGAAATTCTTGTTGGGGCAATTGATGAAAATGAAGTGGATCAGCGTACCGCAAGCAACATCAATTGGATGAAAGAATATACCTCTTATATGTCGGTAACCGACAGTAATTATGGAAACGATGTGATCAACGCATTTAACAGAGGACGTGTTCCGAGCGGATTTGGTTCCTGGGTTGTTTCCGGACTGAGCGAAGATACCCTTGTTTACTGGGCAGAAAGTCATGACACTTATGCAAATGATGGCGGATCAACAAAATATGTCGATCAGAACAAAATCGATCGTGCATATGCAATTGTAGGAAGCCGCGATGGTGCATCGGCACTGTATTTCTCACGACCTGCGCAGACAGACAAAGAAAAAATTATGGTCGGACAGAAAGGAAGCACGCATTTTGAGAGCGCAGAGGTGGCTGCGGTCAATCATCTGCACAATGCATGCATCGATGAGGAAGATTATTATACAACAACGAGTGATCTTTCTGCAGCAGCGGTAGTCAGAGAGAGCGGTGCATGTGTGGTTCTTGGAAGTGGCGGTAACCGCGAGGTTACGATTGCAAACGGCGGACTGCGCAAAGATGGAAGCTATACCAGAACAACTCCGGGAGTTTACTATGACGAGATTACGGGAAATAAATTTACCGTTACACAGGATACCATTTCAGGAGAAGTGGGTTCCACCGGAATTGCCGTATTTTACAAGGATGACAATGGGCATGGAGGCGGATCTGGCGGCTCCGGCGGATCAGAGACCAGTGAAACCCGTGATATTTATCTGGATGTTACAAACTGTTCCTGGTTTGGCTGTGATTCAGCGGTAGCAGCAATAAAAACAGATAAAGATACCACATTTTCAAAGATGACAACAACAGTTACTACGGATACAAATAAAACAGTATATACGGCAAAGGTTCCGAAAGACGCTACATCTGCAACCATTGTGCGTATGCTTCCGAGTGGAAAATACTACAATGAAAAAACCATTACACTGAACCAGAGTCATAACCGGTATACTTCAGATGGAAACTGGTCCTCACTTACTACCGATCTGTATAACACACAGGGAGGCAGCGGAGAGACACAGACAGGCATCAACGTATATTTTACCAATAATTATAATTGGAGTAATGTGTATGCATATACCTGGGGAGGAGACGGAAAACAGGTGCAGTGGCCGGGTGAAAAAATGACTTATGTGGGACAGAATGAGTACCAGCAGTCGGTATACACGCTTCAGATTTCAGCGGATTGTAAGGGACTGATTTTTACAAACGGTTCCGGTGCGCAGACCGTGGATATCACAAGCGGGATAAAGGAAAATGGTGGATATTATATTTCCGGAAATGCTTCCGGTAAGTATTCGGTTGGAACATACACCTATCAAAAATAAATGTTTCTGAGAAGAGAGAATGGCTGTTTGCGAAAACGGCTATTCTTTTTTTATCTAAAATGGCATATTTCTTGTCAGAAGCAATTGAAATTATAATTCAAATATGATAGGATAAAGTAGGCTGTCTAATGTAGAAAAGACACATAAGGCAGAGTTGGTGATATATGTAATGTCAGAGAATGATAGTTACTACATATAAAATTATAAAACTACGGAGGAAGAAACATGAAGAACAAAGATTATTTAACAGTAAGACAGGAAGAATTAATGAATTTTCTGTGGAAGGTCAATGAGCCGCTGACTGCCAACGAGATGGCAGAGCGCCTGGCAGAAGACGGATGGAACAATGTTACATTGTTTAAGACCGTTCAGTCTCTGACAACGGATGGCTATCTGGAAGTTGTAGGACTTGAGAAAACCGTCAAGACTTATGCACGTAAACTCGCTCCGTCTATGTCAAAAGACGATTATTATGCATCTGTATTGATTAAGCGTGGAATTGACAGCAGTTCTATTGCGAACATTACAGCTGCTCTGATCGGAGCAAAAGATAAGCAGGCAAAAGAAAAAAATGCAGAGGTTATTGCAAAGTTAGAGGAGATTATTGATACTCTGAAAAATGATGAGGAATAAGAATGCAAATAACGATATTTTCGGTTTGGATGACGTTCGTTTGGTGTAGCATTTTTATTGTACTGTGCTACATTCTCAGAAAACGATCGGTTCTGCTGAATTTATCCAGTATGACAGGAATCATCATTTTATATTTGTTTTGTCTGATCAGGCTTGCCGTCCCGGTGGAATTGCCATGGACGAAAGTGGTATCCGGAGGCAGCCTGTATAATTTCCTGTATCAGATATTCGGGTGTGAAATAACCTGTGTGGCAGGGCACGAAATCTATGTCTATCATATATTTGTGGTGGCATGGGGAGTGGTCATGGCAGTTCTTCTGACGCGGTATCTGATACAGTATCACAGAGTTGTGTCGTATTTTTCAGAGATGGAAAAAACGGAAGATACAGAATTAAATAATATTTTAGATGAAATTTGTACGGATAAAGAAAAGCGGAACATTAAGATCGTACAGACAGCAGCGGTAGAAGTACCGTGTTGTATTGGAACTTTTGAAAAACGGATATTGATTCCGGACAAAAAATATTCGCGTGAAGAATTGCATTATATTATTCTACATGAATATACACATTTGGATAATAAGGATATACTGACGATACAGCTGATCAACATTCTGTGTATCGTGTTCTGGTGGAACCCGTTTGTGTATATTTTAAAAGGAGATATGTATCAGAGTATTGAGATCCGTTGTGACCAGACGGTTACAAAGAAACTCAAATCGGCAGAGCGGGGTAACTATCTGACGGTGATATTAAAAGAGTATAAGGCAAGTGTGCAGGAAAAAGAATTTCGAAAACCTGCAGGAGCCATGCCGTTGTTTGAAGATCATTCGGATCATCTGATCGAACGATTTCGTCTGGTCGCGGAGGGAAAGCAAAGCAGTTCGTGTATTGGAAGAATTCTCGTTCCGGTGATTGCGGTTGCTCTGTTGGTGCTTTCGTATTCACTTATCCTTCAGCCGAGGTATGATGTGCCAGAGGGAATTTATGATGTGCAAAATGGTCAATGTTGGGAGATAAAACAGAAAAATGCATATTTATATGAAAAAGCGGGGAAGTATTATCTTCATAGCGGAAATGAAAATTTCCAATTAGATAGTGAAGCTGTGGATCTTATGGAAAAAAGCGGATTTAAATTTCAGAAAGGAGAAAAATGATATGAAAAAGAAACTTTTAATTGTAGCAGCGGTATGCGCATCGTTATTTGTTGTGGGCCCTACTGTGAATGTGAGTGCAGCGGAAGTAGAGCAGGATGTGCAGGAGCAGAGTGTTCAGAACGATATTGGCGTTGCACCGTGTGCGGATGAGATTGTTACTAAATTTCGTGCTTATAATGGGAAAGTTCAGTATCGTCGTTGGAATCAGACCAGAGGATATTGGGTTGACAAGCATTGGATTAATTTGAACTAATTAAAGATTTTTGCCGGTGCAGCTGCACCGGCATTTTTTTATAAATGATTCTTTCGCAAATTATAATTCTTCCGGCAGTTCCCACACCTGTGCCTGTTGTTCATATTCCGAAGCACGGGAGAGAAGATCCCCGGCAGAGCATGGATCACAGAGGTCATTTTCTGCCAGCGTGCGGTAACATTCCGCCAGTTGAAGCAATGCTTTTTTTCCTGAAATTTCAATATCCAGAACAGGCTGTGTCTCAAATGCAGCATTATAAAACCACAGAGAAGCTTCCTGGGGATTCTGCCGTTCCCGGTAGTATTGTCCGATCTCATAACAGATTTCGGAGCAGGAAGAACCGCACATATCTTTCAGACAGATCGAAAAGAAATCATCCACAGAATTTTGGATACGGGCAGCGTGTGCCAGAATACACGCGGATTCTGCATCAGCGTGTGCTTCATAGTGTAACGAAAAATAATCAGCCGCGCGTAGAAAATCTGCCTCATCCCCACATTTATAAAGTTCTCTTGCATACATGCGCGTGATTTTCTCCGAGAGGACATGATTTTCACGAAATGCTTTTTCAAACATGGCAAAATCCCGCTTGGCATGCATGGTATGTGGGTGGTGCAGAATATCAATATCACTGTCATAGATGACGGGATCGGTGCGGATCGTTTCGTGAACCGGATCGACCCATGAAAACGTGCGCAGGCGTTTAAAAAGTTTTGGACGTGGCTCTTTTTTACAGTTCTGCACGGTGTTGAAATCCGGTGGGGTGATATAGTTCATCTGAACAATTTCAATTTCCGGAAGAAGAGCACCTTTTAACCGGAGAAAACGTCTTTGATTTTCCAGATCAAGGTATTCGTCCGCATCCGGACAGTAGATGTAATCCATGGTTGCAAGCGAAAACGCATAATTTCTTGCGGCGGAGAAATCATCACACCAGGTAAAATCATAGATCCGGCTGGTGTATTGTGCGGCGATTTCTTTGGTGCGATCTGTGGAGCCGGTATCAACGATGATGATTTCGTCCATCATGGAAGCAACGGAATCCAGGCATCTTGCCAGAACCGGTTCTTCATTTTTGACAATCATACATAAACTTATTGTGATCATAATAACAGATGGTCCTTCCGAGGTTTTTCTTTTATATTACACTATCCTGCAACAGTTTTACATAGAAATAAAGAAATATACTTGTATCTTTTTTGAACCATGGCTATAATAAAATTTATGTGGTGTGAAATTATAAAACAAATTTTGGCAGATATGCGGCAGCCACTTCAATATGTGCCATGGGCACTGGTTATTGTGGTACTTGGGCTGGTTGTAACAATTGTACTTTCTGAAAAAAAGGATGGAAAAAAAGCATCTGTCCGGTTTTTTCGTATACTTTTTGCGATTTATATACTTGTGGTGATACAGATTACTTTTTTTTCCAGAGAACCCGGTTCCAGAAACGGGTGCATGAATCTGGATCTGTTTTCCACGTGGGGATACAGCGTGGTTACCCATGCATTTTTTATTGAAAATATTCTTATGACAGTGCCTTTCGGAATTCTGGCACCGCTTTGTTTTCACCGGCTGCGGCCGATGTGGAAATGTGTTGTGTTCGGAGGTGTCTGTTCGGTTCTGACGGAACTGAGCCAGTACGTGACGAAACGCGGGTATTGTGAAGTAGATGATATGTTGACCAACACCATAGGTGTTTTATGTGGTTGCATTTTGTTATGGCTGATTGAACTGATAATAAAACAAAGGAGAAAGAAATGAAGTATGATTATCTGGTGGTAGGAGCAGGATTATATGGCTCCGTATTTGCTCACGAGGCAGCAACAAGGGGGAAAAGAGTTCTGGTTGTCGATAAACGTCCGAATATTGCCGGAAATGTTTATACGGAGGACATTGAGGGAATCCATGTGCACAAGTATGGTGCACATATTTTCCATACCAACAATAAAAAGGTGTGGGATTACATTACAAAATTTGCGGAATTTAACCGCTTTACGAATTCACCGGTAGCAAATTACAAAGGGGAACTATACTCGCTTCCGTTTAATATGTACACCTTTAATAAGATGTGGGGTGTGGTGACACCGGAGGAAGCAGCGGCGAAAATTGAGGAGCAGAAAAAAGCCGCAGGCATTACAGAACCGAAAAATCTCGAGGAACAGGCGATCAGTCTTGTGGGAACCGATATTTACGAGAAACTGATCAAAGGATATACACAGAAACAGTGGGGGCGTAAGTGTACGGATCTGCCTGCTTTTATTATCAAGCGCCTTCCGGTGCGCCTGACGTTTGATAACAATTATTTTAATGCGCTGTATCAGGGAATTCCGATGGGCGGTTACACAAAGATGGTTGAGCATCTGCTGGAGGGAATCGAAGTCCGGCTTGGGATTGATTATCTGGAGCAGAAAGAGGAACTGAAGGCTCTGGCTGAGAAAACGGTATATACAGGAGCGATAGATGCGTATTTTGATTATTCGCTCGGCGCGTTGGAATATCGTTCCGTGCGGTTTGAAACAGAACTTCTGGATACTCCGAATTTCCAGGGAAATGCAGCAGTCAATTATACGGATGCCCAGACGCCGTGGACACGTATCATTGAACACAAATGGTTTGAATTCGGCAAGGATGATGAGGGACATGATTTACCGAAGACTGTAATTTCGAGGGAGTACAGTTCGGAGTGGAAACCGGGGGATGAACCGTACTATCCGGTAAACGATGAAAAGAACGGAGCTCTTTATCAGAAATATAAAGAACTTGCGGAAAAGGAAAAAAATGTAATTTTCGGGGGAAGACTCGGAGAGTATAAGTATTATGATATGGACGCTGTGATCGCTTCTGCACTGGAAATGTGCGAAAAAGAACTGGGATAGGCTTCTAGAAAGATACAAAAAAGAGCATTCGCTGTATGGTTACAGCTGGAATGCTCTTTTTGTTATACATATTTGTCCAGCATCATTCCGGAATAGATGGATGTGATGTATGGGGTTGCAAAGTTGTGACCGGGATTTTTATAGGCCACGACTATCTTGTTGACATAGTTCATCGGATTGATGGAGATATTTTCCGCTTCTTTTCCGATGGAATCCCGAAATTGGGATAAAGTTTCAAATGTATTCTGATCACGTTCCGGAACAACTGCTTCACGGAGCGCTTCTTTATCAATAGAGATGGAGCCGTTCTCGTTTGTGACCAGACCGATGTCCTGTAAAGAACTCCGGCTGGAACCGGATATGGAAAGAATCTCTGTCTGAAGTTTGTTTCCGGCACTGGCATTGGTGTCTGCATACACGGCTGCGGTGGAAAGTATGGAATTATAGGCATCCACCAGAGACTGGATATTGTCCGCAATTGCATCCGCATCTGTTTTAAATCCAATGTTTACTTTCTCACTATCGGTTGGCTGATTTAAGGTCAGTTCAAATACCTGATTGATGGAAAATGTGTTGGTCAGGGAAGAGTGGCTTGTGCCATTCAGTGTAAAGGCGGAACTCTGTGCAGGGGAAGTGATGCGGTCAATTCCCAGCTGATCCATGATTTCCGTGGAACCTGTGCTGGCATCCGGTGCAATGGAAAAAAGTTCGGTTTCGTTATCTGCCAGACCGGTCTGTATGGAAGTCAGTTTCAGCGCACTCGAACCGTTTCCATCGGACAGTATTTCGGCGGTAATTCCGAGACTGGAGGAGTTGACAAGCCTGGCCAGCTTGTCCAGCACATCCAGATTGGTTTCGTCGGAATTGATATTATATTGAAATTCATATGCAGCACCAGACGTATTCAGATCAAAAGAATATGCGCCGGGACGCATCGACAGTGTATTGTCTTTTAAAAAACGTCCCTGATTGATCTGGGGTGTGGCAAGCCGCTGCACTTCAATGTCAAAGTTATTGGTTTTACTTTCTTCACTTCCGTCGCCGATATAGGTCACACTGACTTTTTCGTCATCGGAAGACATGGCAACTTTCTTCTTAAAAGAATCCTCAAATGAACCGTACTGGTCGGAAAGAGATGCCACAACGTTCTGAATGGAGCGCGCGTTTTCCTTGATGTCTATGGCATATTTTTTCGCATCGGTGAGATTCGGAATTTTATAAAGAGGCGAATCTTTATTTATTTTGACAATTTTATTATAAACTTTGCGCAGTTCACTTTTCTTGTGTGAATCATAACGTGAAACCGTTTTCTGGGCATACGTCGAGATATAATAAGCGTAGGCATTATCAATCTTTGCCATTGAGATTCCCCTCCTTTCTTCCGTGAATTGAGGATTGAGAGCAGGACAGTAACAGACCTGTTCTCCTGTGAGGTGCATATCCTTTGCACCCAAAAAGATTCTACTTGAATAGTATATCGGCATCATACCGCATTTTCCATACCCTTGTATATGGTAAAATTTTACTAAAAATTCACAATTTGGCGTAAAAGCTGCAAAAAACCATAAAAACCATTGTAAAAGATGTTGACGGACATGGAAAATCATGATATAGTATGAAAGCTTGGAAGTAGGTCTTTTTTTTATGCCTTTTTTTAGGCGGGACAAAACACGAAAATTAATAACGGAGGTGGAAGTTGTGCGTACAAAGATTACATTAGCCTGCACAGAATGTCAGCGTCGTAATTACAACATGACAAAGGACAAGAAGACTCATCCGGACAGAATGGAAACCAAGAAGTACTGTAGATTCTGCAAGACTCATACAGTTCATAAGGAAACCAAATAGTCCGTACAGAGCAAAGGAGTTATGAAATGGGACAGACAGAAAACGTTGAAAAGGCTCCAAAGACAAGCTGGTTTGACGGTGTAAAGGCAGAGTTCAAAAAGATCATCTGGCCGGAACAGAAATCAGTTGTCAGACAGACCATTGCAGTGATTGTTACATCCGTTGTAGTCGGTCTTATTATTGCACTGCTGGATTGGGCAATTCAGCACGGTGTGAATTTCCTTGTTGGTTTGAAATTTTAACGGAGGCATAGTGATTTATGGCAGAGGCGAACTGGTATGTAGTTCATACCTATTCAGGTTATGAGAACAAAGTCAAAGCGAATATTGACAAGACAATTGAGAACAGACATCTGGAAGACCAGATTTTGGAGGTCCGTGTTCCTCTTGAGGAAGTGACGGAAGTTAAAAACGGAGTGAAAAAACAGGTTTCCAAGAAAATGTTCCCGGGCTATGTGCTGATTCATATGATTATGAATGACGATACATGGTATGTTGTCCGCAATACCCGCGGTGTGACAGGGTTCGTTGGACCGGGAAGCAAACCGGTGCCACTCACAGATGCTGAAATGAGACCGCTCGGAATCAAAGCTGAAAACGTTGTGGTGGATTTCGCGGAAGGCGACATGATCGTTGTTATCGGCGGTGTCTGGAAAGATACCTGCGGTGTGATTACAGCGATGAACCATAACAAACAGACGGTTACGATCAATGTGGATCTGTTCGGTCGCGAAACACCGGTAGAAGTAAGTTTCGCAGATGTAAAGAAGATGAATTAAGGAGGCAATTCCAATGGCAAAGAAAGTTGAAGGATACATTAAGCTGCAGATTCCTGCTGGAAAGGCAACACCTGCTCCTCCAGTCGGACCGGCACTTGGACAGCACGGTGTAAACATCGTTGAGTTTACAAAGCAGTTTAATGCAAAGACAGCCGATCAGGGCGACTTAATTATCCCTGTAGTTATTACAGTATATGCAGACAGAAGCTTTAGCTTTATTACTAAAACTCCTCCTGCACCAGTACTGATCAAGAAAGCCTGCAAGATCAAGTCTGGTTCCGGTGAACCAAACAAGACAAAGGTTGCAAAGATTACAAAGGCACAGGTTCAGGAAATCGCTGAGCTGAAGATGCCTGACTTAAACGCTGCAAATATCGAAGCTGCCATGAGCATGATCGCTGGTACAGCAAGATCTATGGGTGTTGAAGTAGTAGACTAATCTAAGTTTAAGAAGAAATGTGGGAGGGTAATTGATTCCCCACCCGATATTACCACCAGGAGGTTTATATTTCATGAAAAGAGGAAAGAAATATCAGGACGCTGTAAAGGCATACGATAGAAGTGCTCAGTACGATGTTGCTGAAGCAATCGACCTCGTAAAGAAGAATGCCACAGCGAAATTTGATGAGACAATCGAACTTCATCTTAGAACGGGCTGTGATGGACGTCACGCAGAGCAGCAGATCCGTGGTGCGGTTGTACTGCCACACGGAACAGGTAAGACCGTTAAGGTATTGGTTTTCGCAAAGGGAACCAAGGTAGACGAGGCACAGGCAGCAGGAGCTGACTTCGTTGGAGGAGAGGAATTGATTCCGAAGATCCAGAACGAGGGATGGTTAGACTTCGATGTTGTAGTTGCTACACCGGATATGATGGGTGTTGTAGGACGTCTGGGACGTGTCCTTGGACCGAAGGGCTTAATGCCAAACCCAAAAGCTGGTACAGTTACCATGGATGTTACCAAAGCTGTTAATGACATCAAAGCCGGTAAGATTGAGTATCGTTTGGACAAGACAAATATTATCCACGTGCCAGTTGGAAAAGCTTCATTTACAAGTGAGCAGTTGAACGACAACTTCCAGTCTCTTATGGGCGCAATCAACAAGGCTAAGCCTTCAAGCTTAAAGGGTCAGTACATTAAGAGTGCTGTATTAACTTCTACAATGGGACCTGGCGTAAAGCTTAACGTTGTAAAGATTGCTCAGTAATAGAAAAATCAGAAGTCGGGAACCGGAAACGGTTCCTGATGAAATGTATGATCAGACTTACACAAGCAAAATGCGGAAAATACTTGACATCCGCATAAGAACATATTATAATAACAAAGCATATTGCCGAAGACAGTAAGGTGCTATCGCATATTGCGACAGCGTAAAGGGAAATCCACCTACCGAGGGAATTTTTGATGATAATCGTCATAAAGAATGATACCCCTCTGCTGTAAGGCGGAGGGTTTTTATTATACCTCACGCTATATGCAAGAAATAAAATAAGGAGGTAAATGAATCGTGGCAAAGGTAGAATTAAAGCAGCCGATCGTTCAGGAGATTTCTGAAACAATTAAGGACGCACAGTCACTTGTAGTAGTTGACTACCGTGGACTTACAGTTGCTGAGGATACACAGCTTCGTAAAAATTTAAGAGAAGCTGGCGTAACTTACAAAGTATACAAAAATACTTTAGTAAACCGCGCAATCGAGGGAACAGAGTTCGAGAGCTTAAAGGATGTCCTGGAAGGACCTAACGCATTTGCAGTATCTACAGAAGATGCTACAGCTCCAGCCAGAGTTCTGGCAGAGTTCGCAAAGAAGGCTCCAAGCCTTGAGATCAAGGCCGGCGTTGTAGAAGGAACATACTATGACGCAGAGGGAATGAAGCAGATCGCAAGTGTACCAAGCAGAGAAGTACTTCTTTCCAAATTACTTGGAAGCTTACAGTCACCTATCACAAATCTTGCTCGCGTTCTTAATCAGATCGCAGAGAAGGGTGGCGCAGCAGATGCAGCAGCAGACGCAGCACCGGCTGAGGAAGCACCAGCAGCAGAATAATTATTAAAAATAAAATTATAACGGAGGAAATAATCATGGCAAAGTTAACAACAGCAGAGTTTATCGATGCTATCAAAGAGTTAAGCGTATTAGAGTTAAATGACCTTGTAAAGGCATGTGAAGAAGAGTTCGGCGTATCTGCAGCAGCAGGCGTTGTAGTAGCAGCAGCAGGCGGAGACGCAGCAGCAGCTGAAGAGAAGACTGAGTTCGACGTAGAGTTAACAGAAGTTGGACCGAACAAGGTTAAGGTTATCAAGGTTGTTCGTGAGATCACAGGTCTTGGACTGAAGGAAGCTAAGGACGCTGTTGATGGCGCACCTAAGGTAATCAAGGAGCAGGCTGACAAGGCATCTGCTGAAGACGCTAAGGCTAAACTTGAGGCTGAAGGAGCAAAGGTTACATTAAAGTAGTCTGTGCGTAAGCGACGAGAAACCAATAATAACCCGGCAGAGATGCTTGCATTTCTGTTGGGTTATTTTATTTAGCTGTATCCCCTCTTTCTATCTGAAAAAGTTCTCAAAAATAATTCTTGCAATTCCCTTGATTTTATTGTATAGTATAAGTTGCACTATTGTGGTGCACTAGGCATTTCCATGCTCTTTTTTAGGAAAAACTAGATTGAAATAAAAACGAGAGGTGAAACGTCAATGGAGAAAAACAGAATACGTCCAGTCAAGGCTGGAAAAGGCTTGCGTATGAGTTACTCAAGACAGAAAGAGGTTTTGCAGATGCCAAACCTGATCGAAGTCCAGAAGAATTCTTATCAGTGGTTCCTGGATGAAGGTTTAAAAGAAGCATTTGCAGATATCTCCCCGATCACGGATTACAGTGGTCATCTGAGTCTGGATTTCGTCGATTTTACACTGTGCGAAGACGATGTGAAATATACAATCCCGGAATGCAAAGAGAGAGATGCGACATATGCAGCACCTTTGAAAGTCAAGGTTAGACTTCATAACAAAGAGACAGATGAGATTAACGAACATGAAATTTTCATGGGTGATCTTCCTCTTATGACAGAGACAGGTACGTTCGTTATCAACGGTGCAGAACGTGTAATCGTCAGCCAGTTGGTTCGTTCCCCTGGTATCTATTACGGAATTGCTCATGATAAAGTGGGTAAAACTCTTTATTCATGTACTGTTATCCCGAACCGTGGTGCATGGCTCGAGTATGAGACTGACTCCAATGACGTTTTCAGTGTAAGAGTAGATAGAACCCGTAAAGTGCCGATTACCGTATTGCTTCGTGCACTTGGTGTAGGTACCAACCAGCAGATCATTGACATGTTCGGCGAGGAGCCAAAGATTCTGGCATCCCTGCAGAAGGACCCGGCGATCACAGAGCGTGAGCCACAGGGAAGTTTTGAGGCTGGTTTATTAGAGTTATATAAAAAGATCCGTCCGGGTGAGCCGCTTTCCGTAGAAAGTGCGGAGAGTCTGATCACTGCCATGTTCTTCGATCCGAGAAGATATGACTTGGCAAAAGTAGGACGTTACAAATTTAATAAGAAGCTTGCTTTAAAGAACCGTATCAACGGACAGGTTCTGGCAGAGGATGTACTGGATCCTTCTACCGGAGAAGTAATTGCAGAGGCAGGCACAACTGTTGACCGTGATCTGGCAGATCAGATTCAGAATGCTGCAGTTCCGGCGCTCTGGATTCAGACAGAGACACGTAACGTAAAAGTTCTTTCTTCTATGATGGTAGATATCAGAAGCTGGATTCCTGAAATTGAGGATCCGAAGGCTATTGGTGTTACAGAACTGGTATATTATCCGACTCTGCAGCAGATTATGGAAGAAAACGAGACATTGGAAGAGCGTATCGCTGCAATTAAGAGAGATATTGCAGACCTGATTCCAAAGCATATTACAAAAGAGGATATCTTCGCATCCATCAACTATAATATGCATCTGGAGTGGGGCATCGGAACAGATGACGATATTGACCACTTAGGAAACCGTCGTATCCGTGCTGTCGGTGAATTGTTACAGAACCAGTATCGTATCGGTCTTTCCCGTCTGGAAAGAGTGGTTCGTGAGCGCATGACAACTCAGGATCTTGAGGGAATTTCCCCACAGAGTCTGATCAACATCAAACCGGTTACGGCTGCGGTAAAAGAGTTCTTCGGATCTTCCCAGCTGTCACAGTTTATGGATCAGAACAACCCACTGGGTGAGCTGACACATAAGAGACGTCTTTCTGCATTGGGACCTGGCGGTTTGTCCAGAGACCGTGCCGGATTCGAAGTACGAGATGTCCATTATTCCCATTATGGACGTATGTGCCCGATTGAGACGCCTGAAGGACCAAACATCGGTCTGATCAACTCTCTGGCATGCTACGCAAGAATTAACGAGTACGGATTTGTTGAGGCTCCGTACCGTAAGATTGATAAATCAGATAAAGACAATCCTCGTGTTACAGACGAAGTTGTATACATGACTGCGGATGAGGAAGATAATTACCATGTAGCGCAGGCGAACGAAAAACTGGATGAGGATGGACATTTTGTTCGTAATTCCGTATCCGGTCGTTACCGTGAAGAAACGCAGGAGTACGATAAGACTGCATTCGATTACATGGACGTATCTCCAAAGATGGTGTTCTCCGTTGCTACAGCACTGATTCCGTTCCTGCAGAACGATGATGCAAACCGAGCACTGATGGGATCTAACATGCAGCGTCAGGCAGTGCCGCTTCTTACCACCGAGGCACCTGTAGTAGGAACCGGTATGGAGACAAAGACAGCGGTCGATTCCGGTGTCTGTGTACTTGCAAAAGAAGCAGGTATCGTGGAGAGTTCTGAGTCTAATCGTATCGTAGTACGTGAGGAGGACGGAAATCGCAGAGAATATATTCTGACAAAGTTTGCACGAAGCAACCAGTCCAACTGCTACAACCAGAGACCAATCGTGTTCAAGGGACAGAAAGTAGCAAAGGGTGAGGTGATCGCTGATGGACCATCTACATCCAATGGTGAGCTGGCACTTGGAAAGAACCCGCTGATCGGCTTCATGACATGGGAAGGTTATAACTACGAGGATGCCGTTCTTTTGAGTGAGCGTCTGGTAGAGTATGATGTATATACTTCTGTCCATATTGAGGAATACGAAGTAGAGTCTCGTGATACAAAGCTCGGACCGGAAGAGATTACAAGAGATGTACCGGGTGTCGGTGATGATGCATTAAAGGATCTTGACGAGCGCGGAATCATCCGTGTCGGTGCCGAAGTCCGTGCCGGAGACATTCTGGTAGGAAAGGTTACACCAAAGGGAGAGACAGAGCTTACCGCAGAAGAGAGACTGCTTCGCGCAATCTTCGGTGAAAAAGCGCGTGAGGTTCGTGACACTTCCCTGAAAGTGCCGCACGGTGCATATGGTATTGTTGTAGATGCCAAAGTATTTACCAGAGAAGATGGCGATGAGTTATCTCCTGGTGTAAATGAGTCTGTTCGTATTTACATTGCCCAGAAACGTAAGATTTCTGTTGGTGATAAGATGGCCGGACGTCATGGTAACAAGGGTGTCGTTTCCCGTGTATTACCTGTAGAAGATATGCCATATCTTCCAAATGGCCGTCCACTTGACATTGTATTAAATCCTCTGGGTGTGCCTTCCCGAATGAACATCGGACAGGTGCTGGAGATTCACTTAAGCCTTGCTGCGAAGGCACTTGGTTTTAATATCGAGACTCCGGTATTCGATGGCGCAAAAGAGATTGATATTCAGGATACACTGGAACTTGCAAATGACTATGTAAACATGCCGTTTGATGCAGAGGAAGCAGAAGACGGAGAAGAAAACTTCTACGATAAGTATAAAGATACTCTGAGAGAGGACGTTATGGATTATCTTTCAGAGAATCGTGCACACAGAAGTCTGTGGAAGGGTGTTCCGATTTCCCGTGACGGAAAGGTTCAGCTGCGTGACGGACGTACCGGAGAATATTTCGACGGAAAAGTCACAATCGGACACATGCATTATCTGAAACTGCATCATCTGGTTGATGATAAGATCCATGCACGTTCTACAGGTCCTTACTCCTTAGTTACACAGCAGCCGCTGGGTGGTAAAGCACAGTTCGGTGGTCAGCGATTCGGAGAGATGGAGGTATGGGCACTGGAAGCTTATGGTGCTGCATATACTCTGCAGGAGATCCTGACTGTTAAGTCCGATGATGTCGTAGGACGAGTAAAGACATACGAGGCTATTATCAAAGGCGAGAATATCCCTGAGCCGGGTGTTCCGGAATCTTTCAAGGTACTTTTGAAAGAGTTACAGTCTCTTGGTCTGGATGTCAAAGTGCTTGACGAAGACAGAAATGAAGTAGAACTCATTGAAACCAGTGAGTACGGAAATACCGATATCAATGCCATCATTGGAAATGACAGAGATGACAGAGATTATGCATTTGAAGACAGTGAGTCGTTTGAAAAACACGGATTTACCAAGCAGGAGTTCGATTCCGAGAATGAAGAGCTTGTCAATGTAGAACCGGAAAATGATAACGATGATGAAGATTTCGGCGATGCTGATGATCTCTTTGATGACGCAGAAGAAGTTCTTGATGATGAAGAGTAATTGGGAAGGAGTGTCATAAATGCCAGAAACAAATAAAAAGGACATGAATCAGGCAATGCAGTTTGATGCGATCCAGATTGGATTAGCATCACCTGAGAAGATCCGTGAGTGGTCTCATGGCGAAGTAAAAAAGCCGGAGACAATCAATTACAGAACCTTAAAGCCTGAGAAGGATGGTCTTTTCTGTGAGAAAATTTTTGGACCGCAGAAAGACTGGGAATGTCATTGTGGTAAATATAAAAAGATTCGTTATAAAGGTGTTGTCTGCGACCGCTGTGGTGTAGAAATTACAAAATCCAGTGTTCGTAGAGAGCGTATGGGACATATTGAGCTGGCAGCTCCGGTTTCCCATATCTGGTATTTCAAGGGAATTCCATCCCGTATGGGTCTGATCCTTGATTTATCTCCGCGTGTACTTGAGCGTGTGCTTTATTTCGCTTCTTATATTGTGCTTGATGCAGGAGATACTTCTCTTGCATACAAGCAGGTACTTTCTGAGGCAGAATATCAGGAAGCAAGAGAGCAGTACGGAAGTGCATTCCGTGTGGGCATGGGAGCAGAAGCCATCCATGAACTGCTTGCTGCGATTGATCTGGAAAAAGATTCTGCAGAGCTGAAAGCAGAGTTAGAGAATGCAACGGGACAGAAGCGTGCACGTATTATCAAGCGTCTGGAAGTTGTAGAAGCATTCCGTGAGTCCGGAAATAAGCCGGAGTGGATGATCATGACGGTTATCCCGGTTATTCCGCCGGATTTACGTCCAATGGTTCAGCTGGATGGTGGTCGTTTTGCAACATCTGATCTGAATGATCTGTATCGTAGAATTATTAACCGTAACAACCGTCTGAGAAGACTGCTTGATCTCGGTGCACCGGATATTATCGTGCGCAATGAGAAACGTATGTTACAGGAAGCGGTTGATGCCCTGATCGATAATGGCCGTCGTGGACGTCCGGTTACCGGTCCTGGAAACAGAGCACTGAAGTCTCTGTCTGATATGTTAAAGGGTAAGGGCGGACGTTTCCGTCAGAACCTGTTAGGAAAGCGAGTTGACTACTCCGGACGTTCCGTTATCTGTGTAGAGCCAAAACTTAAGATCTATCAGTGTGGTCTGCCAAAAGAGATGGCAATCGAGCTGTTTAAGCCGTTTGTTATGAAAGAACTGGCAGCTAAAGGAATTGCTCATAATATCAAGAGCGCCAAGAAAATGGTAGAAAGACTTCAGCCGGAGGTATGGGATGTGCTTGAAGAGGTAATCAAAGAGCATCCGGTTATGTTAAACCGTGCCCCTACACTGCACAGACTTGGTATTCAGGCGTTCGAGCCAATCCTTGTAGAAGGTAAGGCAATTAAGCTTCATCCGCTGGTATGTACCGCGTTCAACGCCGATTTCGACGGTGACCAGATGGCTGTGCATCTTCCTCTGTCCGTAGAAGCTCAGGCAGAATGCCGTTTTATGCTGTTATCACCAAACAACCTGCTGAAGCCGTCTGATGGTGGTCCGGTAGCCGTTCCTTCCCAGGATATGGTCCTCGGAGTATACTATCTGACTATGCACAAACTGGCAGATTATAAGGATAAAAAAGATGCAGTTGCTGTTTCCGATAAAGTGTATAACGATATTGAGGAATTAAAGAAAGCAACCACACCGGACCCGAAGACAGGAAAGAGTGAGATCGGATTGTATGATCTGATCTGGTTTGAAGATACAACAGACAATAACCGTCGGGTATTATGTAAGCCAATGGATCTGTTCGGATATCATTATGGAAGCATGAATCAGGCATTGCTTGCGTATGAGAATGGAGAGATTACACTTCATCAGAATATTTATGTATACCGTAAGGCGACTATGGCTGACGGAACAGAAGTATCCGGATTTATCAAGACAACACTTGGTCTTCTGATTTTCAATGAGATCATTCCGCAGGATCTGGGATTTGTAGACCGCAGTACCCCGGAGAATGCTTTGAAGCTGGAAATTGATTTCCATGTTGGAAAGAAACAGATCAAACAGATTCTGGAGAAGGTTATTAATATTCATGGTGCGACAAAGACTGCCGAAGTACTGGATGATGTCAAGGCAATGGGGTATGGCTATTCCACAAGAGCTGCCATGACCGTATCAATTTCCGATATGACAGTGCCACCACAGAAGCCACAGATGATCGAGCAGGCACAGAATACGGTAGACCGGATCACACGTCAGTATAAGCGTGGTCTTATCACAGAAGAAGAGCGTTATAAGGAAGTTGTAGAGACCTGGAAAGAGACGGATGATGAGCTGACAACAGCACTTCTTACCGGACTCGACAAGTACAACAACATCTTCATGATGGCCGATTCCGGAGCCCGTGGTTCTGATAAACAGATCAAGCAGCTGGCCGGTATGCGTGGATTGATGGCCGATACAACCGGTAGAACCATCGAGCTGCCAATCAAGTCAAACTTCCGTGAAGGTCTTGACGTACTGGAGTACTTCATGTCAGCGCATGGAGCACGTAAAGGTCTGTCCGATACCGCACTTCGTACGGCCGATTCCGGATACCTGACCAGACGTCTGGTTGATGTATCCCAGCATATGATCGTTCGTGAGTCTGACTGTTGTGCAGGAACAAACCGTGAGATTCCGGGAATGATCGTTAAGGCATTTATGGAAGGTAAGGAGGAAATCGAAAGTCTGGAAGAACGTATTACCGGACGTTTCTCCTGTGAGACAATCTGTGACAAAGACGGAAACGTTATTGTTAAAGCAAACCATATGATTACACCTCGCCGTGCAGCGGATGTTGTGAATAAGGGTGTTGATGAGAACGGAAATCCGATCACCAGTGTGAAGATCCGTACTATTCTTACCTGCCGTTCCCACATGGGAGTCTGTGCGAAATGTTACGGTGCCAACATGGCAACCGGTCAGGCGGTACAGGTCGGTGAAGCAATTGGTATTATCGCCGCACAGTCCATCGGTGAGCCTGGTACACAGCTTACCATGAGAACATTCCATACCGGTGGTGTAGCCGGTAACGATATTACACAGGGTCTTCCTCGTGTAGAGGAAATTTTCGAGGCACGTAAGCCAAAGGGACTTGCAATTATTACAGAGTTCGGCGGCGTTGCTACCATTAAGGATACCAAGAAGAAGCGTGAAGTCATCGTTACAGATCCGGAATCCGGGGATACAAAGACTTACCTGATTCCTTATGGATCACGTATTAAGATCATGGATGGTGCCGTACTTGAAGCCGGTGATGAACTGACCGAAGGTTCTGTAAATCCACATGATATCTTAAAAATCAAAGGTGTGCGTGCCGTACAGGATTACATGCTTCGTGAAGTACAGCGTGTATATCGTCTGCAGGGTGTAGAAATCAACGATAAGCATATTGAGGTTATCGTTCGACAGATGTTACAGAAGATCCGCGTAGAAGAGAATGGAGATTCCGATCTTCTTCCGGGCAGCATGGTAGATTCTCTTGATTTCCTTGAACTGAACGAAAAGCTTGAGGAAGAAGGCAAGGAACAGGCAGTTGGTTCCCAGGTATTACTTGGTATCACAAAAGCATCCCTTGCAACAAATTCATTCCTGTCAGCTGCATCCTTCCAGGAGACCACGAAGGTTCTTACGGAAGCAGCAATCAAGGGCAAGATTGATCCGTTGATCGGTATGAAAGAGAACGTTATCATCGGTAAGCTGATTCCGGCAGGTACCGGTATGAAGAGATACCGCAATATCAAACTGGACAGTGATGTGAACGAAGAAGAAGAGTTCTCATTTGACGATCTGGAAGATTTTACTATGGATGAAGAAGAGGAAATGATCCCGACAGTAACCGTTCCGGATGGAACAGATCTGTCAGCCGTTTCCGGAACTGATGAGGATTCATCGGAAGAATAAATTACAGCACAGATAATAGAATCTGTGAAGATACAAAAGAGGGAGAGCAAATCTCCCTCTTTTTCATGTATTTTTTAAAAGTGGGTTGACAAGCACAACAGAAATTTATATAATATTTTAGCGTGCATTGTGGTATGATGCATGCTTGAAGAATAATACAGGAGGTGAAAATAATGCCAACATTTAACCAGTTAGTAAGAAAAGGACGTCAGACTACTGTAAAGAAGTCTACAGCACCTGCACTTCAGAGAAGCTTTAACTCTCTGCAGAAGAAGCCAATCAATACTTCTTCTCCACAGAAGAGAGGTGTTTGTACTGCTGTTAAGACAGCAACTCCTAAGAAGCCTAACTCAGCTCTTCGTAAGATCGCCAGAGTTCGTCTTTCCAACGGAATCGAAGTAACATCTTATATCCCAGGTGAAGGACACAACTTACAGGAGCATAGTGTTGTTCTGATCCGTGGTGGTCGTGTTAAGGATTTACCTGGTACACGTTACCATATCATCCGTGGTACATTAGATACCGCTGGTGTTGCGAACAGAAAGCAGGCCCGTTCTAAGTACGGCGCTAAGAAACCAAAGGCAGCTAAATAATAAACAGATTATTTGGCAGACAATGGGTCACAAACAGAGCTAAATAGGTTTAGTGTTGGGATTATTGTTGTATCCGCTACCGGATATAACCTACTCATTATATAGCCCGCACGAACACATTAGAGAGACACATGTGAGTACCGTTGAATTAATTAAAAATGATTAAGGAGGGAAGTAACGTGCCACGTAAAGGACATACTCAGAAAAGAGACGTATTAGCAGATCCGTTATACAACAACAAAGTGGTTACCAAGCTTATCAACAACATTATGTTAGATGGTAAGAAAGGTGTTGCACAGAAGATCGTATACGGCGCTTTTACTAAAGTAGAAGAGAAGACAGGAAAGCCAGCAATCGAGGTATTCGAGGAGGCTATGAACAACGTTATGCCAGCTCTTGAAGTTAAGGCAAGACGTATCGGTGGAGCTACCTATCAGGTACCTATCGAGGTTCGCCCAGATCGTCGTCAGGCATTAGCTCTTCGTTGGTTAACAACTTTCTCACGTGCTAGAGGTGAGAAGACTCAGGAAGAGAGACTGGCAAACGAGATCATGGATGCTGCAAACAATACTGGTGCAGCAGTTAAGAGAAAAGAAGATATGCACAAGATGGCAGAGGCAAACAAGGCCTTCGCACATTACAGATTCTAATTGGAAATCTAATAGGAGGAAAAAACCTTGGCTGGAAGAGAATATCCACTTGAGAGAACCAGAAATATCGGAATTATGGCTCATATCGATGCTGGTAAGACAACATTAACAGAGCGTATTCTGTATTATACTGGTGTTAACTATAAAATCGGTGATACTCATGAAGGTACTGCTACCATGGACTGGATGGAGCAGGAGCAGGAAAGAGGTATCACAATTACTTCAGCCGCTACAACATGTCACTGGACAGAAGAAGAGTTCACAAAGCCGAAAAAGGGCGCTCTTGAGCATCGTATCAACATCATCGATACTCCTGGACACGTAGACTTTACAGTAGAGGTTGAGCGTTCACTCCGTGTATTGGACGGCGCCGTTGGTGTCTTCTGTGCAAAGGGTGGTGTTGAGCCTCAGTCAGAGAATGTATGGCGTCAGGCTGATACCTACAATGTACCTCGTATGGCATTCATCAATAAGATGGATATCTTAGGTGCAAACTTTTACGGCGCTGTAGATCAGATCCGTGAGAGATTAGGAAAGAACGCAATCGTTCTTCAGTTACCAATCGGTAAAGAAGATGATTTCAAGGGAATCATTGATCTGTTCGAGATGAAAGCATATATCTACAACGATGAGAAGGGTGATAACATCACTGTTACAGATGATCTTGGAGATATGGCTGATCAGGCAGCAGAGTATCGTACAGAACTCATTGAGAAGATCTGTGAGTTAGATGACGATTTAATGATGCAGTACCTTGAGGGCGAAGAGCCATCCGTTGATGATATGAAGAAGGTTCTTCGTAAAGGAACATGTGAGTGTACGGCAGTGCCTGTTTGCTGTGGTTCTGCATACAGAAACAAGGGTGTTCAGAAGTTACTGGATGCTATTATCGAATATATGCCAGCTCCAACAGACATCCCTGCAATCAAGGGTGTTGACCTGGATGGCAACGAGATCGAGAGACATTCATCTGATGATGAGCCTTTCGCAGCTCTTGCATTCAAGATTATGGCAGATCCATTCGTGGGAAAACTTGCTTACTTCCGTGTTTATTCCGGAACATGTAAGTCTGGTTCTTACGTGTTAAATGCAACAAAGGATAAGAAGGAACGTGTTGGACGTATTCTTCAGATGCATGCAAACAAGAGACAGGAGTTAGACATTGTTTACTCTGGTGATATCGCAGCAGCAGTTGGATTTAAGTTCACTACTACCGGTGATACCATCTGTGATGAGCAGCATCCGGTTATCCTTGAGTCTATGGAATTCCCAGAGCCAGTTATCGAGCTCGCAATTGAGCCTAAAACAAAAGCTGGACAGGGCAAGTTAGGTGAAGCATTAGCAAAACTTGCTGAAGAAGATCCTACATTCCGTGCACATACAGATCAGGAAACTGGTCAGACAATCATTGCCGGAATGGGTGAGTTACATCTGGAGATCATCGTTGACCGTCTGCTTCGTGAGTTCAAGGTAGAAGCAAACGTAGGTGCTCCTCAGGTAGCATACAAAGAGACATTTACAAAGGCTGTTGATCAGGAATACAAGTACGCTAAGCAGTCCGGTGGTCGTGGACAGTACGGACATTGTAAGGTACGTTTCGAGCCGATGGATGCCAACGGAGAAGAACTGTTCAAGTTCGATTCCGAGGTTGTCGGTGGTGCTATTCCGAAGGAATACATCCCAGCAATCGGTGAAGGTATTGAGGAAGCTACAAAGGCTGGTTCCCTTGGCGGATTCCCTGTTGTAGGTATCCATGCTACCGTATATGACGGATCTTACCATGAAGTCGATTCTTCCGAGATGGCATTCCATATTGCCGGATCTATGTGTTTCAAGGAAGCTATGGCTAAGGCAGCTCCAGTATTACTTGAGCCTATCATGAAAGTTGAGATTACTATGCCGGAAGAGTACATGGGAGATGTTATCGGTGACGTTAACTCCCGTCGTGGACGTATCGAAGGTATGGATGATCTGGGCGGCGGTAAGATTGTACACGCTTATGTACCACTTGCTGAGATGTTCGGATACTCAACAGACTTACGTTCTAAGACACAGGGTCGTGGTAACTACTCTATGTTCTTCGAGAAGTATGAGCCAGTTCCAAAGAACGTACAGGAGAAGCTTCTGTCTAATAAGGCAAAATAATAGAAAAAGCTTGAAATATAGCTGATTATTCGCTATAATCGAGTTAGTCGGTTTGACAACCTAAAACCATAAAAACAAGCCCAAAACCGGGCATAAAATGAAGGAGGACATTTCAAAATGGCAAAGGCTAAATTTGAAAGAACAAAACCACATTGTAATATTGGTACCATCGGTCACGTAGATCATGGTAAAACAACTTTAACAGCAGCTATTACAAAGGTATTAGCAGCTCGTGTTGCTGGTAACGAAGCAACAGATTTCGAGAACATCGATAAGGCTCCAGAAGAGAGAGAGCGTGGTATCACAATTTCTACAGCTCACGTTGAGTATGAGACAGAGAAGAGACATTACGCACACGTTGACTGTCCTGGACATGCTGACTACGTAAAGAACATGATCACTGGTGCAGCTCAGATGGATGGTGCTATCCTCGTTGTTGCTGCTACTGATGGTGTTATGGCTCAGACAAAGGAGCACATCCTCCTTTCTCGTCAGGTAGGTGTACCTTACATCATCGTTTTCTTAAACAAGTGCGATATGGTAGACGATCCAGAACTTATCGAGTTAGTAGAGATGGAAGTTACCGAGCAGCTTGAAGAGTATGGTTTCAATGATTGCCCAATCATCAAGGGTTCTGCTTTAAAGGCTCTTGAAGATCCTAACGGAGAGTGGGGAGACAAGATCATGGAGCTTATGGATACTGTTGATTCTTATATCCCAGATCCAGAGCGTGATACAGATAAGCCATTCCTTATGCCAGTAGAGGACGTATTCACAATCACAGGTCGTGGTACTGTTGCAACTGGTAGAGTAGAGCGTGGTACATTACATCTGAACGACGAACTTGAAATCCTTGGTGTTAAGGAAGATGTTCTTAAGACAGTTGTAACTGGTATTGAGATGTTCCGTAAGCAGTTAGACGAGGCTATGGCTGGTGATAACATCGGTGCATTACTTCGTGGTGTAAACCGTGACCAGATCGTTCGTGGACAGGTTCTTGCTAAGCCAGGTACTGTAACTTGCCATCACAAGTTCACAGCTCAGGTTTACGTTTTAACAAAGGATGAAGGTGGACGTCATACTCCATTCTTCAACAACTATCGTCCACAGTTCTACTTCAGAACAACTGACGTAACAGGTGTTTGCGAGCTTCCAGCAGGAACAGAGATGTGCATGCCTGGTGATAACGTAGAGATGACAATCGAGCTGATTCATCCAGTAGCTATGGAGCAGGGTCTTACATTCGCTATCCGTGAAGGTGGTAGAACAGTAGGTTCTGGACGTGTTGCTACAGTTATCGAGTAATTAATAGAATTACAGTAAATTCAAGGCTTCCAAGGTTTTCCTTGGGAGCCTTTTTATAAACTCAAAAATGTGATATAATTTAAATGGCTCTAATTTGGCTCTAAAAATTATATGGAGGAGATATATGTCATTAATCAATAGTTATGCTTTATGGAATAATAAAGGTGGAGTAGGTAAAAGTACAATTTCTTTTCATTTGTCTATGAGATATGCAGAGACACATCCGGACGCTAAGGTTCTTGTTATTGATTTGTGTCCACAAGCAAATTCCAGTATGATGCTTTTGGGAGGAGGAGCTTTAGGAGATGAGAGGGTAGTTGAACTGTGTAGTAGGGAGATTCCAAAGTCTGTTGTTGGATATGTAAGTACTGTAATTACAAATGGACGTGGTGCAAATTTGCCAAATCCGTATGATTTTTTAATTCATGTAAGTGATTATAACAAAGGGGCACCTGATAACTTATATTTATTATGTGGTGATGGAAATATGGAACCGATGGCACCTGCAATTAATGAAGCAGCATCGGCAAAAGCATTAACTCCGAATGCACAGCCTTGGAAGTGGATAATAGAAATATTTAAGAATTTTATTTTAAATATTGCAGATTCACAAGATGATTGGATGTTTTTTGTTGATACGAATCCAAGTTTTAGCATATATACACAGATGGCAATTGCTGCGGTAGAGAGATTATTGACACCAATTAATGCGGATGATTCATCAAAGACAGCAGCATCAGCTATGATAGCCCTTTTACATGGTACAAATCCACCACATCCGATATATGGTTCATGGACATTTGCTGAGGTTGCAAAGCAGCGAAATGTAAAGATTCCGCAAATTCATTTATTAATAGGGAATAGATTAACACAGTTTGAAGGACCAGCAGCTGCGTTTGCTGCTTTGTCTGATGCTACAGCAACTGCATTATATGATATTTATCAAAAAAATCCGAGTTATTTTGTTAGTGCTGCAGAACCTATATCAACAAAAGAACAGTTTAAAAATTATTATTCTGTTCCGTTGAGAGATTTTAATACAGTTGGAGTGGTGTGTGCACATTTGGGTCGCTTGATGTCATCTATGAAACAAGGATATTACCCAGTATATGGTGTAAATGTAAAAGTTAATATGGAAAAGATTCAAGAATGCTTAAAAGCAATTGATATGATTATAGATAAATTATAGGGAAAAAATAGGGAGTCCACTCGTGACTCCCTTTACTTGATTACAATAATTTCTTGGCACACGTCCAGAGAAAATTGTAATAATATTTTATGTGAAAGAAAAAATATTATGTATAGATAGAATAAAGGAGAACTCACTCGTAGTTCTCCATTTGAAATACTATATTAGTGTCCCACTCGTGAACACCTCTCTTGTATCTTCATATTAGCACGAAAATCCGAAATTGTCTACTTTTCCTTTCGATTTTCTTCTAAAAATTTTTCTAAACTTTGTATATCTGAAAAATCATAAGTATTCAACATTTTTTCAAAATCATCAATGTACTGTTGCTTTGTAGCTAAATCGGCTTGTAGAGAAGAACGATTACTTTTCAATTTTTCGATATACTGTAATTTATCATTATACATATTTTGTAAAGTTTGATAATAGTGGTTTGTATCTAATGAAATGAAAATAGCTTTATCTACGGCACGCATTTCATCAGCGGTCAGGTCTGTAATGTAATCGCCAAGCCTTGCTTTGCTTACACAGGTTATATTTCCGAGCAGTACATTTCCATCGAGTATCAATTTACCGGAAGAATCTTTTTTCTCTGCAATAGGAACAACAATTGGAAGTGCAGAGGTTGTGTGTGTTATAGGAGCAACTACTGTATTTGGCGATGTTCTATTAGCGGAGTTGTACTGGAGAATAACACAAGGACGTTCTTTACATTCTTCACTTCCAACACCAATTCCTAAGTTACAACGATATACCTGACCTCTATATATAATTCGATTTTTGGCTGCTGGTGCGATTGCATTTAAATATAATTTGTTCTTAAACCATTCAAGATATTGTTGTGTTTTTGTAAGATCAATATTCATTCAAATCTCCTTTATGATGTTGTGAATATATAATGATTTTTAAACAAGTGTATGATAATCATAGATATTCATCAATCGGTACATTAAATAGTTTTAATGTATCTTCCAACCATATATCGTATTCTTCTTTGTCTATTTTACCAGAAGCTAATTCTTGATTTGTTTTGTTCCAGTCTGGAATAAAAGTCGCAATTTGTGCATTTGGTATATCCAAGGTCAAATGGGCTGTTAGCTGATTGTCTTGTTGTGAATAGGTCGTATTGCCTTTTATTTGTAACCCTCTACGGTCTAAGTCTATGAGGATTGCTAGAAAATCAGCAAAAGTTTTTACTGAAAATGATCTATTGGAAACGATTTTTAAATCTAATAAATCATTTAAAGTAATTCCTAATATATCACAGAATTTCAAAATTGTTTCTACAGGTGGTTCGCTATAGCCATTTTCATAATTTGAATATGAGGAATTACTCAGAGAAAGTTTTGCGGACATTTCACGCTGGTTAATGCCTGCATTTGTGCGAGCTTGTTTCATTCGTTTACCTATTTCAAAATATTCACCTAATCTCATGTTACAATCTCCTTTCTATGATAATGTAACACATCAAGATACAAAAATCAATGTAAATATTACAAGAAAACTAATAAAACACATTGACAAACCAAAAACAATGTAATATATTATGGTTACAAGAAAACTTGTAAAAATACACGAAAAAAGAAAGGAAGATTGAATGAAAAAAGAGAACTATTTATTAACAGCCGCAGAGGTAGCAGAAACATTAGGCATTTCCAAAGGTCATGCTTATAAGCTCATCAGAGAATTGAATGAAGAATTGCAGAGCAAAGGTTATTTGGTGGTTGCCGGAAAAGTACCAAAGGCATTTTGGGAAACAAAATTTTATGGTTACAATCAGACAAATCAGACTGCGTGAAAGGGGGATATGTAATGTCGGCTTCGAGAGATGAAAAGACTGGAAAATGGACAGTACAGTGCTATTACGAAAATTGGAAAGGGGAGAAAAAGCACAAGAAGAAACGAGGGTTTGCAACAAAAAAAGAAGCATTGGAATGGGAAAGAGAGTTTCTAAAAAGTACCTCGGCAAACATGGAAATGATGTTAGGAGCATTTGTTGATGTGTATTTTCAGGATAAGGCAGGGGAATTAAAGGAACGCACGATTAAAAATAAGCAGTATATGATAGAAGCTCATGTTTTACCATATTTCGCTAATAAGCGTATGAATGAGATTACACCCTCTGATATTATCCAATGGCAAAATGAAATGAGGGCAAAAGGGTATTCACAGACCTATTTACGAATGGTGCAAAATCAGATAACCGCATTGTTTACTCACGCGTGTAATATTTACAATCTTGGTAACAATCCCTGCAAAAAGGTTAAGAAAATGGGTAAGGCAGATGCGGATAAGCTGAATTTTTGGACGAAAGCGGAGTATGACAGTTTTATAAGAGGTATAGACAAGGAGAGCCGATATTTTGTGATTTTTGAAATACTCTTTTGGACTGGCTGTAGAGAGGGAGAAATGCTTGCCCTCACAAAAAGCGATATTGACTTTGAAAATAATCAAATTAGTATTACGAAAACTTATTACAGAACGGAACGTAGGGATATTATTACAACACCAAAAACAGAGCAATCGATTCGAGTGATTGATATTCCAGAATTTCTGAAAAAAGAGATAGAAGCGTATGTGAACCGTTGTTATGGCTTGCCGGATAATGAAAGACTGTTTCCGATTGTAGCAGAAGCGGTACAGCACAAGCTGAAGCGTGAATGTGCAAAATCGGGAGTAAAGCAGATTAGAGTGCATGATTTACGCCATAGTCATGTGGCTTATCTCATCAATCAAGGCGTACAGCCATTGATAATCAAAGAAAGGTTAGGGCATAGGGATATAAAAATCACGCTGAATACTTACGGACATTTATATCCGAATCAGCAAAAGAAAGTGGCAGATATGCTGAATGCTACAAGAAATGAAAATGCCCCTGCCGATTGACAAGGACATTTCAGTACAAGGCAGAGCCTATGTAACTATATCTCGCAAATATAGTATAGCAAAGGCTCTGCTGAAACTCAATTAAAACTTTTAGCGGAGGACACAAATGGAAGAAAAAAGAGAGAAAAATTACCGATTGATTAATATGGAAGATGTGCAGGCAAGAGAAGTAAGCTGGCTGTGGTATCCCTATATTCCGTATGGAAAGCTGACGATAGTGCAGGGTGATCCGGGGGAGGGGAAAACCACATTCATTCTGCACCTTGCAGCACTTCTCACAAAAGGAGAACCACTTCCAAATGAAGAAGTGGACGTACAGCGAGAGCCGGTCAATGTAATTTATCAAAATGCAGAGGACAGCTTGGAAGATACCATAAAACCACGATTGTTAGAAGCAGGAGCAGACTGTAACCGGGTACTTGTTATTGATGAAAGCGTTGACTGTCTTAGCATGACAGATGAAAGACTTGTCCGGGCAATTAGGGAAACTGGGGCAAAAATGGTGGTTTTAGACCCGATACAAGCCTATTTGGGAGCAGATGTGGATATGCACCGGGCAAATGAAATTAGACCGGTTTTAAAGCAGTTGGGAAATATCGCAGAGGAATATGGCTGTGCGATTATCCTTATTGGTCACATGAACAAAGCAAGCAGCAGTAAGTCCACTTATCGGGGACTTGGTTCAATAGATTTTCAGGCTACGGCACGAAGTGTGCTGGTGGTCGGCAGGATAAAAGATGATACCACTTTGCGAGTGATAGCTCATGATAAGAGTAGTCTTGCACCGGAGGGGACTTCCATAGCATTTCGTATGGATAAAGAAAAAGGCTTTACTTGGGAGGGAGTATATGACATTACAGTAGAGGAACTTCTTTCCGGGGAGAGCAGAGGACAGAAAACGAAGGATGCTAAATCGTTTCTTGCGGAAATCTTGGCAGAGGGGCAGATGTCCTGTAACGAGATTACAGAAGCGGCAAGGGAACGAGGTATTAAAAAGAAAACGCTTTGGAATGCGAAAAAGGAAATGAGTATTGACAGCGTAAAAGTAGGAAGTCAATGGTACTGGACTTTATAGCAGAGGAAGATAGCAAGATTCCCTTTTCTAAAGATAGGGTAATCTTGCCACCTTGAAAAGATTGCGTGGGGGATAAAAAACGGCTGGAACAGCCGCAATAGCTCCCGGCAGGGCGCAAAACCTGCTTGCAGGTCTGCATTTTTGTTGGCGTAGCTGACAAAAGTGCTTTTGCGTTACTTTTGACAAAAGTAACAAAACTTATGTGCCTGTTCGGCATTATTATGATAGATAAAAGAGGAGGAGTGTTTATTGGAGAGAACGATTAGCGGCATGATGGGAAAGGGGGCTATCAATCATAATACGAGAGCTTTTAATGCAAAAAATGTTGACCCGGAACGGAGCATTTACAATGTGCAGTTTTGCAATACCAGTATCAAAAAGGTATATCACGAATTATTTGATGAAGCATTGGAGCGGTATAATGCAAAGCAGAAACGAAGTGACCGGAAGATTGATAATTATTATGAAAAAATCAGACAGAGTAAGCAGGAGAAGCTGTTCCATGAGGTTATTTTGCAAATTGGCAATAAAGACGATATGAACTCAAAAAGCAAAGAGGGAGAGCTTGCAAAGGAAATTCTGATTGATTATATGCAGGATTTTCAGAAACGAAATCCGAATCTCTATGTGTTTTCGGCTCATCTGCACATGGATGAGGAAACACCGCATATTCACATTGATTTTGTTCCTTTTATCCGTAACAGTAAGCGTGGACTTGATACCAGAGTTTCCCTAAAGGGAGCATTGGCAGAGCAGGGCTTTAAGGGCGGTACAAGAGGGGCAACGGAATGGAATCAGTGGATGGAATCGGAAAAGCAGGAGCTTTCAAAGGTCATGGAGCGGTATGATGTGCAATGGAAACATTTGGGAACACACAACAAGCATTTGTCGGTACTTGATTTTGAGAAGCAGGAGCGACAGAAAGAGGTTGCACAGCTGGAACAGACACTTTCAGATAATAAAGTGGAATTAAACAATATCTTATATCAGCAGATTATGGCAGAGGAGAAAACAGAGCAGATACGCAAAGAGGGCGAAGTAATACGGCAGGAGGTGTCAGAGCTTTCAGCAGAAAGTGACTGGCTGAAAGAGCAGACAGAAATATTGTCGGAGGATAAGGAAAAACTGCTATCGGAAAATGAAAATTTGGAGAGCCAGCAGAAGAAATTACAGCGGGAAATCAATAAGATGGTGCAGTCTAAGGAAACTATGGAGCGGAATATTCACACTTATGATGAAGATGAGAAGTGGCAGTTACCGGAACCGGGTACGTTGATGAGCGCAAAGGCATACCGGGATAAAAAGGCTCTGCCGCTTGTGCAAAAGCTGAAAGAACTGGTAAAAAATCTGACACTCAAGTGTATACAGCTTACAGAGCAGGTCAAGAAGCTGACTGTTAAGGTGGACAGACAGCAGAATCAGATTAGCAGGCTGACAGACAAAGCTATGGAGCAGAATGATATGATTGAAAGATTGCAGGAAAAAGTATCGGATTTGGGGCATTTGGAGCGTTATTTCGGCAAGGAACGGGTACAGGCGATAGTGGAACAGTCAAAGACAATCGAGCAGGCTGAAAGAGCAGAGAAACGCCCGAAACGAGCCTATGATATGGGCAGATAGGAAAGGATGGGATTGCTGGAATGACAGATATGGAGAAGAAAGTTATGGTGCGGTTATGTGCCAAAATTCTGACGGAAACAGACCTTTACGATACCGATAAAGAGGTACAAAATCTGATAGACTGGGTGCTGGTGTCGGAGCAGATGAAAGAGAACAATAATGTAATCCGTAATCTGACCGGAGAATATAAGCAGATAGAGCCGGATTGCCGGGCGAGAGTAAAGGAGAAGCTGGAGCGTATGAAAGAGCTTTGCAAAGAGCGTAACAGCCTGTATGAAAAACAGAATGATTTGAAAGGACAGAAATGGAAACTGGAGAAGGCGTTGGAACGATAGGAAAGAGGGGCATGGTGGTTGTCATGCCCTGTTTTTTATGGTAGTCGGGATGAGGGAAAAGTGCTACAATTAAAAGGAAAAAATTGTAGAGAAAATTAAAAACATAGGAGGAAACGTATTTGTGAATGGTTTTACAGATGCATTGGAACAAAGAAATCTGGAAGAGTTAAGAAAGTATCCTAAGGCAGATTTGCACAATCATTTTGTGCTTGGCGGAAATAGACGGTTCATATATCAGGAAACTCGAAAAAAAATTGAGCCATTAGCTAATCCTTTGTCATCAATGGATGAGATGAATCAATGGAGTCAAAAATATATTAGTCAAGACTTTAATAGCACTGCGATGAGAAAATTTTTGATCAGAGCAACATTTCAACAAGCCAGAGAGGATGGAGTAACTGTGCTTGAAATTGGTGAAGATGTGTGGGGCTTAAACGAATTTTTTAATAATGATATTGATGAGTTGGTTAATGCTTTTACAAGTGCTCAAAAAGAAGTCGCTCCCGATATAGAATTAAGGCTCCAAATTGGATTATCAAGACATTGTCCTATCAGTTATTTAGAAGATTGTTTATCGCTTTTTTGGGGAAATAAGAATTTTTATTCTATTGATTTGTACGGTGATGAATTAGCACAACCTATCGAAAATTTTAAAGGAATTTATCGGCGTGCAAAAAAAGAAGGATTAAGGCTAAAAGCGCATGTTGGAGAATGGGGGACTGCCAAAGACGTAAGAACAGCAGTAGAGGAATTAGAACTTGATGAGGTTCAACATGGGATAGCAGCAGTCAGCGATGAATCAGTAATCCGCTTTTTGGCAGATAATAAAATCAGATTAAATATTACGCCAACAAGTAATATTTTACTTGGAAGGGTTGCAGATATGTCTATGCATCCGATTGGAAAACTGTATCGTAGTGGTGTTGATGTTACTATAAATTCCGATGATGTATTAATATTTGATTCAGATGTATCCAAAGAATATCTACGGCTTTATGAGTCTCAGTGCTTAACAGCAGAAGAATTAGAAAACATAAGAAAAAATGGACTAAAACCTATAATTATATAGACAAATTGAAATTGCAGACTTCCTTATTGATCATATCTAAACATGGTGCTAGCACCATGTAATAAAGGTAATTAAGGAGAAAATCGGTATTTTTGGAGTGGCTCTATTTTGGCTCTAAAATTTTTTGTAATCACAAAAATAAAGAGAAAAAATGGAGAATGTGAATAAAAATATGCAGTAAAATCAACGAAAAACATTCCGATTTAATTTCCTAAAGCTCGTGAGGGTGGACGTACAGTAGGATCTGGACGTGTTGCTACAATCATCGAGTAATTATAAATTGCTTAAAATTAAGGGTTCCCATTATTGGGAGCCCTTTTTTGGTACCATTGCAGCTCTTTCATGATAGCATCCGGCATTGTTATGGTTCTTATGCCGTTGGTTGTCTTTTTGTGGGGACAGAATGCCACTTTTTGGAAAGAGTTATGCGGATATGTTATGGTATTGGACGTAAAATTGATATTAGAAGGTGTGAGCGCGAGCAATTCACCAAACTACATACCGGAATAAAACAGAAGCTGCAGAGCAGTGTGTGCAGTTGGATTATCTACCAGGGCAATGAAGTGGTTGTACTGATCGAGCGTCTAGAAGAAGAAAAGACAATAGTAACGACATTTAGAAATTATGCAGAGGTAAAGAAAGCATGAATGGAAGATTACACCGTGGCTCGTGTGACAACCGGGATCAATACGGAGAAAACGGACATTTTAATTTCTGTAGGAAACTTTGGCTTTGCATAAGTTGGATCTATTCTTCGGATATATCATAGTCAGTGGCTGTATCAGAAAATTTTGTATCCCAAATGGCTTCTTCAATGGTTTGTAAACATTCATCTGTATGTTTGGAAATGTCTTGTCCCCAGAAGTGAAGGACAGTATAGCCTAGAAATAGAAGCTTTTTATCATTTTCATAATCACGATTACGGTTTCGTTCGATTTTTTTGATCCAAAAGTCTGGATTTTTCCCATTTTCAAGTCGGAGTTTGAGAATCTCCCAATCCTTTCCGTGAAAAAATTCACTATCGCAAAAAATAGCAATTTTATATTTGGTAAGAACAATGTCAGGAGAACCAGGGAGAGCCTTATAATTTTTACGATAGCGATAACCTTTGTGCCATAGAGCTTTTCGGAGCAATAGCTCTATGGAAGTATCTTTACTGTGGATCTTACGCATATTGTTTGAAACAGTAGCGGAATCACGCGACATATAGGTACCTTCTTTCTACCTGAACTGCTGAGAATATATTATCAAAAAACAGGATAAATAGCAAACGGGTTAAGAAACATGCAAGAGGAAATCTAACGATATGGTGAGAAAATTGCTTGTTGCTAATTGTGGTATATGATAAAATATGAGTTGTACTATTTTTGAATTTGGAGGAATTTTAATGGCGATTTGTTATGACAAATTATGGAAATTACTGATAGATAAAAAAATGAACCGCACAGAATTGAAGGAAGCGTCAGGAATAAGTTTTAATGTGTTAGCTCGATTAGGAAAGAATGAGCCAGTTTCATTTGAATCAATAGAAAAAATATGTTTTACATTAAATTGCAAGATAGAAGATGTTGTAGAGATACAAAAAGACGAACCAATACAAATCGATAGTGATGCATTTACAACCATAGAACTGTTTGCTGGAGCTGGCGGTTTGGCTTTAGGGATAGAAAAAGCTGGATTTGAACCATTGGGACTAATAGAGTTTGATAAAGATGCTGCAGAATCTTTGAAAACCAATAGGCCGAACTGGAGAGTTATTCATGATGATATAGCTAATATATCTTGTTTAGATTTGGAAGATTATTTTGGCATAAAAAAAGGAGACCTGGATTTATTATCGGGAGGGGCACCGTGTCAGGCTTTTTCCTATGCTGGAAAAAGATTAGGACTTGAAGATGCGAGAGGAACACTTTTTTATCACTATGCAACTTTTTTACAGAAATTACAGCCAAAGATGTTTTTATTTGAAAATGTGCGAGGATTGCTGACTCATGATAAGGGAAGAACATATGCAACGATAACCAATATTTTTGAACAGGCGGGATATATCATTCAGAAAAAAGTTTTAAATGCGTGGGATTTTGGTGTGCCGCAGAAAAGAGAGAGGCTAATTACTGTTGGAATTAGGAATGATTTAGTGGGAAAAGTTTCATTCTCATTTCCTAAAGAACATGATTATAAGCCTGTTTTGAGAGATGTTTTATTGGATTGCCCAGAAGGACCAGGAGTGCCATACGGGGAAAATAAAAGAAAAATATTTGAATTAGTTCCACCTGGAGGATATTGGAGAGATATCGATCCAGAGATTGCAAAAGCATATATGAAAAGTTGTTGGGATATGGAAGGCGGAAGAACAGGAATTCTTAGGAGAATGAGTCTGGATGAACCATCATTGACAGTATTGACTTCACCGTCTCAGAAGCAAACAGAAAGATGTCATCCATTGGAAGCAAGACCGTTTACAGTACGTGAGAATGCAAGATGTCAAACATTTCCAGATGAATGGCAGTTTTGTGGAAGTGTTCAATCTCAGTATAAACAGGTTGGAAATGCTGTTCCTGTCAATTTAGCATATGAAATTGGGTTGGAGATACATAAATCATTAGAGGGGGTAAAATAAATGGCGTGGAATTTAGGGTTTATATCAGAAGAAGATTTTAAGAAGCATGTGCGTGCAACGATTATGAAATATGGAGAAAAGCTAGAATCGTATGATTTGAAGCGATTCAACAGTAACCTGATTGATCCGATCAAGCTGATTTTTGATAAATCGGTGTATCGTACAAGCTGGGAAGAAATTGTAAATAATGAAATTTTCCGGCAGAGAGATAAGTCTAATAATAATGATATAGGATATTTTCACCAGAATATTTTTTCTTATTTCAAAGGATGCGAGGTTCCGCAGGCAGGCTGGGATGTTATTTACAGAAATCCCGATGGAATACAAATGCCAGATGGAGATATTGTACATACAATATATGTGGAAATGAAAAACAAACACAATACTATGAATTCTGCATCTTCTGCAAAAACATATATAAAGATGCAGGGACAGATTTTGGAAGATGATGATTGTGCGTGTCTGTTAGTTGAAGCAATTGCGAAGAAATCACAGAATATAAAATGGTCAACAAAAGTTGATGGGAAAAATGTACAGCATAGATTGATTCGCCGTGTAAGCATGGATCAGTTTTATGCAATTCTTACTGGTGAAGAAGATGCATTTTACAAGATGTGTATGGCATTGCCGGAGGTAATCAATTCTGTTGTAAATGAAGAAGGCGGTGTTGAAGTACCACACGATACGGTTATTGATGAATTGAGAAAAGTGGCATCATTGTATGGTGATGAAAACGGCGAGCTGTCTATGGCAATGGCTGTATATATGCTTGGATTCAATACATATATGGGATTTGGTGATAAAATCCGTGGAGAATTAGGAGAAGATAAAGACGGAATGCTGAAACGGATTTATGAATATGTGAAACGGTTAAAATAGGCATATAAAGAATGGTGGGGAATGAACATGAGCACTTCGACACATGATTTATTTGATTTTTTTAAAAAGGCAAATAGTAATATTTCGGATGAATACACAAGAATTTGTAGAAAAAAGTCGCGGAAGAAGGAACACCGGAGGAGTTAATGAGCACCAACGGAATCTACCGGCATATGACAAATCTTCAGGTGCAGAGCGCCGGATGGAAAATACAATAAGAATCAATGGAAGCTTTTCGGAATAGAGGCTGCGATATTGCCGTCTACAGGTCGGGCAAACGCAGCCTGGTCATCCGATGGACTTTGTTGGAATTATTTTTTCTTTTTTACAATCCCGATTCCGATCAGTAAAGCACTGATGAGAATTCCGGCGACAAGAAGGATGACATACACGTTGGCATTTACGTTGAGATCTGTCGTCCAGGTGGAAAAATTCGCATGGCGGATGGTAAGCTGTCTGGTATCATACAGAAGATAACTGCAAACATCATTGGAGAAGGTAATCCATATACTGCAAAGAAGTGTACACAGACCGCCTTTGATAAAACCATTGACCGGAAGATAGCGAATTATGAGGAAAAAGAGCCATACACCAATCATCAGAACTGTTGCCACAATGCATCCGGTTTTCAGACTGCCTAATCCGGAACGGTAAGATACGGTAAATATGGTCAGGTAGAGCCAAAGCGTATCCCAGATCATGATAATAAGGGCTTTTTTATCGGATAATACAGGCGGTAATGTCATTTCGCGTATCACCAGAGGGAAAAATACAACGGAAAGTCCGAATACAGTCGGAACGGACCAGAAGAAAAATTCTCCTCCGCCATTCATGGCATTTACAAAAAATAAAATCAGCAGCAGGGCACCGACACCACATAAAATACATTTCATCAGCCGTTTCTGGGAAGAAATAAGCGGAACAACAGTGAGTGCTGCGACAAGCATCATGGAAGCGGTTACGACAGAGAATACGCCGAGTCCGCTGCCGCCGGCCATGGATACAATAAAGGTAATAAGGATCGGAACAAGCAGCAGGGCGGCAATGACTATACCGGCTTTGTATGCCAGGTTCCGTTCTTTTTTGGCATGCCGTTCCAGAATTTCGCGGGATTCGGTTTCAATTACGTTGTCAATGGTATGATTGGCTAAATCTTCGTAAATTTTTTCGCAGTCAGCGCAGTCAGCAAGATGCTGTCTGACCAGTTCACAGCTGGCAGGACTGCATGCATGGTCGTAATATAATGGCAGGAGATCCTGCACAATGTCACATTCGTTTGGATTATGATTCATGGTGGTCCATCCTTTCTTTAATTTTTAATCTTGCCCTGTGATAAGTAACTCTCGCCCAGTTTTCTGTTTTCCCGAAGATTATTCCGATTTGTGAAAAGGATAATTCTCCGAAAACTCTTAGCTGAAAGACTTCTTTATAAGGTTCTTTAAGTTCATGAAGTACGAGATGAATCTGCAGCGCAGAGTCCTGATCCGCAATATGGTTTGCAATATCATCGGATGTTTCCGCAGCGGATGCATCGAAACAGGCATATTTTTGATTTTTGCGGCATTCATCAACTGCAAGGTTTTTGGCTATGCTGCACAGCCATGTGAATTCACGGGATTTCCCTTCATAGCCGTGTCGGGCAGTCAGCGCTTTATAAAACGTATTTTGTGTGATTTCTTCCGCCAGGGACTGATTTTTGACGATTGTCATCACGTAAGAGTAAACCTGCAGGTAATAGGAATTGTACAATTTTTCATAATTCAGAACCGGTCACCTCCTTTTTACACAGATTAGACGGCGAAAAGATGGTTTCGTTACAAACTTTTCCAAATTATTTTATAATATTTTTCATGGATTTAACAGGAAAGAATTTCAAGTGTCTATGTTTTAAGGTTAAGTTAAGGAAAACATCATAAGAAAATAATATGACAATTTTTAAAAAGTATATTACAATAAAAAGGTAGCAGGAGTAGTTAACAGAAAGGGGATTTTTATGGAAAATCTGATACCGTATCTTGTCCCGGCGGTTATTGTGGTGATCGTTGTATTGCTGTTATTGCTGGGATATGTGAAAGCACCACCGGATATGGCATACATTATTTCCGGTGTGAAAAAGAAATCAAAAGTTGTCATTGGAAAGGCAAGTATAAGGATTCCGTTTTTTGAGCGTCTGGATAAACTGAATCTGCGTCTGATTCCGATTGATGTCAAGACGAGTAACGCCGTACCGACAGCGGATTACATCAATATCAATGTGGATGCCACGGTCAATGTCAAGATCAGTAATGATCCGGAGAAACTGCGTCTGGCAGCAGAGAACTTTCTGAATAAAAATACAGAGTACATAGCAAGTGTGGCACGTGAAGTGATTGAAGGCAATGTGCGTGAGATTGTTGGTAAGATGCGGCTGGAGGAGATGGTTTCCGACCGTCAGAAATTTGCCAACCTTGTCAAAGAAAATGCGGAGCCGGATCTGGCAGCGATGGGACTGGATATCATCAGTTTCAATGTGCAGAATTTCGTTGATGGAAATGATGTCATTGAAAATCTCGGTATCGACAATATTGTAAAGATTAAGAAATCTGCAGCCATCGCAAAAGCTGAGAGTGAGAGAGATATTAAAGTTGCACAGGCAGCAGCGGATAAAGAATCCAATGATGCGGCAGTGGAAGCGCAGACAGAGATTGCGAAGAAACAGAATGAACTGGCAATCAAAAAATCAGAACTTCAGATGGAAGCCGATACAAAGAAGGCGATGGCAGATGCCGCTTACGAAATCCAGAAAGAGGAACAACGTAAGACCATCGAAGTTACCACAGCAAATGCAGATATTGCAAAGCAGGAGCGTGAAATTGAGTTAAAGCAGAAGCAGGTTGCCGTTACGGAGCAGTCGCTGGAGGCAGAAGTAAAGAAGAAAGCCGAGGCAGAAAAATATGCAGCCCAGCAGCGCGCGGAAGCAGAACTTTATCAGCGTCAGAAGGACGCAGAGGCAAAGCAGTTTGAGGCACAGCGGGAAGCGGAAGCGCAGAAGGCACAGGCAGAAGCCATGCGTTTTGCAAGAGAGCAGGAAGCAGCCGGTATCCGGGCAGTCGGTGAGGCAGAGGCATCTGCGATTCAGGCAAAAGGTATTGCGGAAGCAGAAGCCATGGAAAAGAAGGCAGAAGCATATGCGAAGTATAATAAGGCTGCAGTAGCGGAAATGATGATCAAGGTACTTCCGGATATTGCCGGAAAAGTTGCAGAACCGCTCGGTCAGATTGACAAGATCACAATCATTGGAGGTGGCGAAGGCGGCAGCAATGGTGTGGATCAGATTGCCGGAAATGTGCCGGTGGTCATGGCAAAAGTCTTTGAAAGCATGAAAGAAGCAACCGGAATTGATCTGGCAGATATTATCAACGCAGAGTCTTACGATGCGAAGGTAAACCGCAATGTGAATGTATCGGGACTTGATTCCGTGAACTTTGTAGTAAAGGATGACGGAACAAAGGTTACGATGGCAAAAGTGGAGCCGCAGAATAGTACAAAACCGGTGAGTACAGATGTACCGGAATCTGGAGAACAGGGATAAAACCAAAAGAAAGAGAACAGTGTCAGATGATAAATCGGGGCACTGTTCTCTTTTTGTCGGTGATGATTCATGCGAAATGTTTAAATAATAGGTGCAATTCGGAAAATTTTTCGTTATACTAAATATATGAAGATGAGGAAATGAAAGATAATCATACGCTCCCGACCGATGAGGGATTACAGGGAAATGAAAAAATGGAAACAGCAATCGCAGCATTACAGCAGGAAGCAACGGAAGAAGAGGTAAAAGGTTCAGGAAGTGTTATGTCTATGTTTTTGGCAGATATGCATCAGCTTTTTACGCGGCACTTCCTGTGGATGAAATCATAGGAATAAAGGAGAGACCACGTGGGCAGAAAAAAAGAGCAGGAACATAAAACTTTAGCCCGTTGGATCATTGATAAAACCAATACCGATTATTACAGGGCGGGGATGCTCAGTGGATGGAAACATCCGTATATTGATGCGGATGTTATGGAAATAGTGGGTGGAAGAAAACAGCTTTTGGATCAGGCAAATATTCTTGAAAATGAGACAAATGCGGGAAAGATGGGGAAGTTTAAGCCCGATTGGAAAGATGTAAAAACAAGTATTAAGAAAATTGATTATGATGTTGCGATTATTCCGGAATTGTGTGAAAGGGAACAAATCGAAGATCCAAGGGAAAGGCAGCTTCGTCTCATTGCCCGTGTGGAAAAATGGCGGAGAAAAGGACAGGATTGTGCATGGTTGTGCTCCTACTATGATGATTTATTGGATCTGTTGAACAGAGGCAAAGAGCAGAAAGAACTGGAAGATGAAACCTTTTTTGTATGTATAGATGCAGTTGCACATCAAAAGGAACACGTCTGGAAGCGGGTGTTCAGTGCGCGTGTCCTTCACAATTCCAAATGTTTCCAAAAAAATTATGAGGATAGAATACTGTCTGTTTTAAAAGAAAAATCCCCATTTTATATAGAGGAAATGAGTGATGATGAACTGCTGGATGCGCATAATATTCATTCTTATGCGCAGACGCTTGAGTGGAAAGGCACACTGCAGTATATTATAAATGATGAAAAAGTAATTGATTCTTCATCACAGATTTATGGAACGATTATAAATACACAGACAATGGAACATGCAAGGGCGTATGCCCTGTCAGGTTGCAAAAGAATCATGACAATTGAAAATAAAGCAAACTATGAGGACATGTCTTATAGAAAAGATACTCTTTATATATTTTGTCATGGTTTTTTCTCTCCAAAGGAAGTTCGGTTTTTGAAGACGATTTGTGATCTGGTTTCTGAGGAATGTGAATTTTATCATTGGGGAGATCTGGATTATGGAGGAATCTGTATTTTCCAGTTTATTAAGGCGCAGGTATTCCCAAAACTTCTTCCATACAAAATGAGTCAGGAGGATTTTGAATTAGCAGTCAGGGAGGATGCAGGTATTTTATTAAAGGAAGATACCAGAAATAAGCTGATAAGGAAAAATGCGGGACTACTGGAACCATTAAAGGAAGCAATACTTAAGTCAGGTCTGACGATAGAACAGGAACGGCTGTTGTAGAAAATAAAGAGGAAATTCATTCATGATTTTAAAAAAGAAAATTCCAAAGGAATTTTATAAACTATTTCGCACGAAAAACCGTGATGCATATATGCAGTTTCTTGTGGCAATTTATGAGGAAAATAATGAAGTGTATACAGCACTTGGATTGACGATAGAGGAATGTCGTGTGATTATTGCAGATACAATTGCAAAGGCAAGGATTATCTGGGAGGATGAGGAAATAGAAGAAGAGGACGAGCCGGATACCTTATTTCCGGAAGATTCGCCGTCTGGCATATTGAATACCTTGATTCGGTGGGGATGGTTAAAAAGCGATTTTGATGAAAAGTTAAATACGTATATTATTTCTTTCCCGGAATACAGCCAGCTGTTTACGGAATTGTTTCAGAAGCTTCAGACAGAAGATGACAGCCGGGAGAGGGAAAGTATCCTTTCGATTTACAGTGCTTTGTTTACGTATCATTCGGACACAGAAAAAAATAATGATATTTTAAAAAACGCACTCCAGACGTCCAGACGGCTGGGGCAGCTTCTTTCCAATATGCAGGATGGAATGCGTTCCTATTTTGAGGAATTGTCGCAGAAAAAAAATTTTATTGGAATTCAGAAAGTTCTGGTAGAGGAAATTAACAACAGTGACAGTAAAAAATATGCAATTCTTACGACAACAGACAGCTTTTACCGTTATAAGGAAGCAGTTAAAGAACTGGTCAGCCAGATTCTTCGCGAAAATGACCAAAAAAGGGAACAGCTTGTAAAAGAGCGTACCGGACTTGTGGAGGGAACTGTTACCAGCAAAAGAAACCAGTATCGTCTGGAATATTGTGAAAGTGCCAGTCAGCTTGTGTATCAGGTGGAGCGGGAATTTGATCTGATCGAAAAAAAATATAACAAGCTGATCGAACAGAAAACTGTCTTTGCCAAGCGTGCACTGGCACGAATCCATTATATTCTGCAGGAAGGCTCTTCGGATGAAGATCACATTGTAAAGTTAATTAATTTGTTGGATCATCATGCAAACAGCCCACAGGTGTTAGAACAAATGCGTGACCGGATCAGAGTGGGAACACAGTTTAAGAATATAACCGATAGAAGTTTTTACAACCGGAAAAATGCGGAGGATGCAGGATTTCACCCGATTGCGATGGAAAAGCACAACGAGGAGACTCAGATGACCGATTTTGTACCAAAGCCGCTTTATACGAAAAAACAGTTGCAGGAATTCAGGCAGAAAAATATCGTGGATGGCAGATTTGTCACGGATGAACAGACGATTCAGTCCGTAGAAGATCTGGAAAAACTGCTGTTTTTGTGGCAGGAGGAAACGGATGATACGAAACAGGAGGAAACGGTGCATATTGATGGAGAATTAAAAGGAGAATATGGATTTGTTTTTTCAAAACTGGTGATTGACGCAAAAAAAGGAGAGAAAAAATAAATGTTAGAATACATGGAAAATATCTCGCAGAGTGAGGCGGAAAATATTAGAAAAACCATACAGGATCTGTTTCGCCAGACCTGTATTTTGCAGACAAAGTGTGATCCGGTTACTCTGATCCAGAAGGATAATCCTCACTATCAGGTATGTGCGAGAAATCGGGAATTTATTGCAGATTATCTGCAGGTGCTTGACTGTGAACTGGTTCATGATCCGCAGGAACATATTTTCCGGATTACAGGAGATGGCGTGCTGACGGAGCGTATGACACTTTTAACAACGAAACTGGTGATCCTTATGAAATTGATTTATCGGGATAAAATTATGGGAGAAGGACTACATGCCACGACAACCAGTCTTGCGGAGATCCGAAGATATGGAAAGGAAACAAACTTGATTACGCGCAGACTGACCGCTCAGGAGTGGCAGGAGGCATTGATCCTGATGAAAACACACCAGATGATCGAACTGCCAAGTGCCATTGGAAATCTCGAAGACGATTCCCCGATTTATATTTACAGTACCATTAATATTTTCTGTTCAGCGGCAGATATCAATGAGCTGGTTGAAATGTTCAAAGGAGAAACCGGGGAAACGGAAGAACAAGAGGAAGCAGAGTATTCGGAAAAGACGCAGGATCAGTGGGAAACACAAGACGAAATGAGGAGTGAATAAATTGAGTCAGGCAAAAAAAGTTTTTACAAGGATGTGCCTTAACAACTGGGGAGGCATTGATCATAAGGTACTGGAGTTTCATGAATATGTGAATTTGTTCAGTGGAAAAAGCGGATCTGGAAAATCGACAGTGATGGATGCCATCCAGGTCATTTTGTATGGAAGTTTCTCACCGAGTTTCCTGAATAAAGCAGCGGATGATGCAAAAAATCGCAGAAGTGTGTTAAGTTATCTGCGCGGAGAACAAAAAGACGGATCTGCCAATCGTAAAGACTGTGATTTCTGTTCTGTAATTGCTCTGGAAATTGAAGATACCGGAACCCATATTATAACCTGTATTGGAATTGCGTTTGAAGTAAGAAAATCAGATTCTGAGATTAAAAAATTTGTGTATTTCAGTCACTCCGGGAAAATGCCGGAGTCTGAATATCTGACGGAACAGGGTGTCTGCTATTCCAATCAGGAGATCAAAAAGCTGGTCAGTGCCAGAACAAAATCCGATGACAACCGCGGAAAGGGAGAAGTCAACCGCATTTATGGTTCCAAAGAGGCATACCTGGGAACTCTATATGATGTGATTCTCGGGTATATTGATCAGAACCGTTTTATCACGATGGAAAAAAGTGCAATTGCCCTGAAAATGACCAATGGAACGGGACAGTTTATTCGTGATTATATGTTTCCAAAGAACACTTCCAATACCATTGCCACGATTAGTGAACAATTGGATTCTTACCGGCAGATCAAAGATAAAATAGAAGATCTGAGAAAACGAATCGAGATACTGACAGATATTCAGACATCCGGGCAGGAACTTGTGCGTCTGCAGTCCGATAAGATCCGGGCAGAGGCAATGATCCGTTGCATTGGAATTGAAGATTTGCGGGCAAGAATTCAGACCGCGGAAGAGGATAAAAAGATCATTGCAGAGAAACAGGAGCAGCTGCAGGGAAAGATAAAAGAACGTTCTGCTGTGCGTGGGGAAACCGAACAGGAACTGATTCAGGTCAGTGCAGATCTTAAGTCCAGTGATTTGGGTGGAAAACAGCAGCAGTATGAGGAACTGGATGCACGCAGCCAGATGCTTGCGGATAATACGAGACAGTGGAATAAGATCCTTCTTGGAATGAAAAACTGGGAAGAAGATGATGTGATCACCGATTATATCAGTAATCCGGTTCTAAATTTGATTGCAGAACTTGGCAGTGGAAACGTAACGGAGGAATTGTGCCAGAACCTGCATTTAAAAATTGAATCTGCCAAGCAGAATATCGAAAATGAAGTGGAGGATTACAGTGAGCAGAGGCGCGAGATCGGAAAAGAATTAAAAGAAAAAAAGCGGCTGGTGGATGACATGAAACATAACCGCAAACCATATGAGGAGAATCTGAGGTCTGCAAGAACGGCATTATCCCAACAGCTGAGTGACCGCTATGGAACGACTGTCAGGGTGCAGATTTTTGCTGATCTGTTTGATGTGCAGGAGGAAGAATGGAAAAATGCCATTGAGGGACGCATGGGAAGGCTAAAACGTTCCCTGATCACGGAACCACAATATGCACATGAGGCAGCAGTCCTGTTTCGCAACATGAAGCAATATGAAAATGTGGATTTAATTAATTCCAAGGCGATTGCGGACAGTGAGCCGGATTGTTTGGAAGGATCTTTATATGATGCAGTAAAGACAGAGGATGCTTATGTGGATGTATGTCTGAAACGGTATCTGGGACATATTATGAAATGCAGGTCTGTGGAGGAACTGGAGCAGGTAAGGGATGGTGTGACACCGGATTGTTATTCGTACAGCAATTTTATTTTCCGGCATCTTAAGAAAAAAGACTATACGACCAGAGCGTGTATTGGACGCCGTGTTTCCAAGGCGCGGCTTACAGAATATGAAAACGATGTGGAAGATTTAAGCAGACAGGAGACGGAATTGGATCATCTGCTGCGCAGATTAAAAGCTGCAAGAGAATTTGAGTGTCTGAAAGATGAGCCATCTCATTACGTGAAACTCTCCAAGGCGGGTGCTGAGCTTGCAAAGGTAAATAAAACCAAGAAAGAACTCGAAGAAGTGATCCGCTTTTTGCGGGAGGGGGCATACAAAGAACTCGAAGAGAAGGAAAAGGCTTTAAAGAAGCAGGTGCGGGACATCCAGACTGAGATCGATGAAGTGCAGACAGAGCTGGCAAAGCTAACCAGTCGGTATGGGCAGCTTTCCGGAGAAAATGAGTCTAGAAGACAGCAGCTGGAGGAAAAGCTGCAGGGATATATTGCCAATGAAGAACTCGAACAGGAAGTGTGGGAATTGTTAAAAAAGCAATCCGGGCAGTCCGTGATTAACAGGAAGAAGGCAGAGATTGCAGATCTGGCAGATAAGGAGCAGGAACAGGCAGAACGTCTGCAGATGGCGCGAAATAAATATATTCTTGCATATCCGGCCAGTGAATTCAGCGGAGCTGAGAAATCCAATGAAGCATATGAAAAAATGCTTGAACGGTACAGGACGGATTTTGAGCCGGCATACGAAGAAGAATTTGAAAAAAAGTGTGCATCCATCTATAAGAGTCTCCGGGAGAATGTCATTGCAACAATTCACGGAGATATCAAAGCAGCCAAACGGCACGCATATGAGATCAACCGTCTGCTGCGGGAAACCAATTTCTCAGACAGCACGTACCAGATTAAAATTGAACCGGCCAAAAATGAAAACGGACAGTTCTTTGATATGCTCATGGCAGAGGAACTCGACAGCAAGAATCTGGACAATGCAGGAATTGACGGTCAGATCAGTTTCGGAGAAGATGCATTTTATCAGAAATATGAGCAGAAGATCAAACTTCTGACCGACAAGTTTATGCCACCAAAAGATGAGGATGAGCATTTGCGGGCACAGAAGCGCAAAGAAATGGAACAGTACGCAGACTACAGAAATTATCTGTCATTCAGCATGTTTGAACAGGTAACCGATGAACATGGAAATGTGATCCGGGAAAACTTTGTCGATGATATGGCGGGCAGGGATTCCGGTGGTGAGGGACAAAATCCAAAGTATGTAGCACTGCTTGCTGGATTTGCCATGCTGTATATGCAGCAGAGTAAGCGGGATTCCAAAATTAAGCTGGTACTGCTGGATGAGGCGTTTTCCAAAATGGATCAGGAGCGGAGCGCAGTCTGTCTGAAATATGCCAGAAAGATGGATCTGCAGCTGATTGTCTGTGTGCCGGATGAGCGTTTGCAGTCTCTGATCCGGAATGTGGACTGTGTATATGGATTCCGTCGGTTTAAAAACCGGATTTCCATGATGCATATTGATAAGGGGCAGTATCTGGAAATGATGGAAGGATAAAATTGGATAGTTGATTTTATTACCTCTGTAGTGGTACGATAATTTTATTGAAGAATACATACAAAAGAGGAGCATGGTTTTATGAAAAAAAGGTTTTATTGTCTGCTTGCAGCAGTACTTATGGCAGGTGCCTGTATCTGCGTACCGGTGGCAGAAGTGAAAGCAGAAGATGGTTATAATATTGATTCCTATGATAATGATGATTGGTACGACAGTGATGATAGTCCAACGGATATGGTTCTGGATCTGTCAAATGTAACGATTGACAAAACCAGCCAGCCAAAGCGTATGCAGGAAAAATTTTACGACGGCAGTTCTCTGGTGTGGAAATCTTATCATAAGAATGGTGTAAATTTTGGAATGGCATATTATGCACCGGTTGCAGCGGATATGGGAAAATGGTGTGCACAGCATAAGAAACTTGTCAGCGGAGGTCTGAGTCAGGCAAATATACAAAATATGAAATTGAATCCGGGGGATGTGATGTTTGAAACCGGACAGAAAAACGGAAGATATAAGGGGATCTATCATGTGGAAATGATTACCGGTTATATATTCTATGGATTTGATAGGAATGGAAAGGCAGAACTTGGAATTCAGTGGGCAGCTGGAGATGAAAAATATTACCCAATGGGGCAGATGGTAGGCAGGCCGTAAAGGTCTGTCTTTTTTTGTTGGAATATGTTACAATGCAAAAAAATGAGAAAGAGGGAGAAAAGGATGTTTCAGTCACTTGAATATAAACACCCGAAATTTTATCAGGTATTCCGCCTGTTTATTGTGTTTTTTGCTTCACTTTTGTATGCGTGGAATCTGCGCTGTTTTGCCAAAACGGCAGGCCTGTTTCCGGGAGGATTTTCCGGATTGTCACTTTTACTGCAGCAGATCGGGTTAGATTTTATCCATGTCAGTATACCGTTTTCGGTGTTTAACATCGGACTGAATCTGGTTCCTACTTACATTGCATATAAATTTATCGGGAAAAAATTTACTCTGTATTCTATTATTGTTATTGTACTGACGAGTATTTTTACAGATATGCTTCCGGCGTATGTGTTTACAAAGGATGTGCTGCTGATCAGTGTGTTTGGTGGACTGATCAATGGATTTGCCATCAGTCTGTGTTTAAATGTCGGCACCACCACGGGTGGCACCGACTTTATCAGCATCTTTTTATCACAGCAGAAGGGCATTGATGCATGGAATTATATTCTGGCAGGAAATGTGCTCATGCTTGTAGTTGCAGGTGCTTTGTTCGGCTGGTCGATTGCGTTGTACTCGATTATTTACCAGTTCTGCAGCACGCAGATCATTCAGGCACTGTACAAGCGTTACCAGAAGGAAACGATGTTTATTATTTCTGATAAATCCAATGAAATCTATCGTGCCATCCGGGAACGGACCAACCATGATGCAACGTTATTCCAGGGAATCGGGTGTTATGAGGAAAAGCAAAAGACCCTGATTTATTCCGTCATTAATTCCGAGGCAAAAAGGGAGCTGCTTCCGCTTATCCGTCAGATTGATCCCCATGCTTTTATCAATGTTGTGCGGACAGAAGAACTTGCGGGGCGTTTTCATGATATTCCGCATGATTAAAAGCTTTATGCAGATTCAATCTCATAAGTAAAGCCGGCATCCTCGATGGTTTTGATGGTATCCTGGATGCCCTGTCCACCGGCGGTCAGATAACCGGAGGCGAAGATGGAATCGACGACACTTAAAAGCTTTTTTTCTTCTCCTTTGAAATATACCTCACGGCCGGCGGCACAGCGGATATCTGACTGTGGAACCATCAGTCTTGCAAGGCAGAGGACTTTCATGCAGTATTCTGTGGTCAGACCGGAAATATCTTTATCGCCTAACGGAGTTCCCTTGATCGGAAGCAGAAAATTGATCGGCAGTGCTTCCGGCTGGATCTCACGCAGTTCCATCAGCATATCTACCACATCTTCTTTGCTCTCGCCCATACCGATGATTCCGCCACTGCAGATTTCAAATCCAATCTTCTGCAGCATATGAATATTTTCAACACGCTGGTCAAAGGTGTGGGTGGAGCAGATATGGCTGTAATAGGCGCGGCTGCTGTTTAAGTTGTGGTTGATACGGTCAAGACCGGCATCGTAGAGCATGCGTGCCTGTTTTTCCGTTAAAAATCCAATGGAACAGCACAGATGTGTGCCGGTTTTCTTCATGGCACGGATGCGTTCGGCAAGTTCTTCAATTTCCTCATCTGTAAATTTCATTCCGCTTAAGCCGATACAGTGGCGGCTTAAATGGTGTTCATTGACAAAATCGTTATCCTTGTACAGTTTCTCATCGGAAACCCATTTGTATTTTTCAATATCTGCGGTGGAACGGCAGGATTGTGCACAGTATGCGCAGTCCTGGGAACAGTTGCCGCTGCGGGCATTGGTCAGAATATGGATGCTGACGTGATTTCCTTTATATTTTCTCCGGAGTTTTTCAGCACGGGCGATCAGATCATCCAGCTGATCGTCCGGAGTGTTTAAAATAGAAAGAGCCTCCTCGCGGGAGAGAAACGGATCGTTTTCTTTTGTTGTATGCATTTGCTAAATACCTTCCTTGTGTGTAATTATTAACAATATGCATTCACTTTAGCATGGAAAAAATGAAATGTCAACGATGGTGAGCGAACAGGTTGACAATAAAGAGTAAAAAACCCGGAGAATGAAAAAATTCTCCGGATTTGAAGTATTATAATAAAATTTTTGATTTATGCTTTAGTAAGCGGGACCCATTTATAATAAGAAGAACCCCTGCGGCGATTCCTGTGGCAAGTACACAGATTCCGATCACGAGGCTTGATACGGCTGATGATCCCATTGCTTTATATATTTTCTCGTTCATAAAAACAAACCTCCTTAAATTGACGAAGTTTAATATCTTAATTCATTCTTATTTTAACACAACATCCGTTGACATTGCAACGTGGATTTGCTACAGTTGACAGTGTATGAATGAAATTAGAAAAATAACACGAAAATATATAGTAACTGAGAAAAATCAGGAGGCATAGAGATGGCAAAAATTATATTAACCGGAGATCGCCCGACAGGAAGACTGCATGTGGGACACTATGTAGGATCTCTGCGACGAAGAGTGGAATTACAGAATTCGGGAGAGTTTGATAAGATTTTTATTATGATTGCGGATGCACAGGCGCTGACCGACAATTTTGATAATCCGGAGAAGGTGCGTCAGAATATCATTGAGGTGGCATTGGATTATTTGTCCGCGGGGCTGGATCCCGCAAAATCCACATTGTTTGTCCAGTCACAGATTTCCGAATTGACAGAGCTTACGTTTTTCTATGCCAATCTGGTAACTGTTTCCAGGCTGCAGCGGAATCCGACTGTTAAGTCAGAAATTAAAATGCGCAATTTTGAGACCAGTATTCCGGTCGGATTTTTTACATATCCGATCAGTCAGGCAGCAGATATTACTGCTTTTAAGGCAACGGTTGTACCAGCGGGAGAAGATCAGCTTCCAATGATTGAGCAGACAAGGGAGATTGTCCGTAAATTCAATTCCATTTATGATGAGGTGCTGGTGGAGCCGGATGTGCTGCTTCCGGAGAATGAGGCATGTATGCGTCTGCCGGGAATTGATGGAAAACAGAAGATGAGCAAATCCCTGGGGAACTGTATTTATCTTTCAGATACGGAAAGTGATGTCAAAAAAAAGATTATGAGTATGTACACGGATCCGACACATATTCAGATCTCTGACCCGGGACATCTGGAAGGAAACTGTGTATTTACCTATCTGGATGCCTTCAGCAAACCGGAGCATTTTGAAGAATATCTCCCGGAATATCATAATCTCGATGAATTAAAGGAACACTATACCAGAGGTGGTCTTGGAGATGTAAAAATCAAAAAATTCCTGAACAACGTCATTCAGGAAGAGTTGGCTCCGATTCGTGCGCGAAGGGCAGAATTTGAGAAAGACATTCCGGCAGTATATGAAATTCTGAAAAAAGGAAGTGATGCAGCGCGTGAAGTTGCAGCACAGACACTTTCTGAAGTAAAACAGGCGATGAAAATCAATTATTTTGATGATGAAGAACTGATTCGTGTACAGAGTGAGAAATATCAGGGTGTATAAAAAGAAAGGATCGGAAAATATGATGATGAAAAAGACAGGACTGCTGGCAGTACTGACAGCAGGAGTACTTTTATTTGCAGGGTGCGGTGGGGAAGCAAAGACAATTGATGCGCAGGCTCTTGCAAAATCGCTTGCAACAGAGATTAAATATGATGATACATTAAAGGAACTGACAGCGGATGAAATTTCAATGCTTGTAGATTTACCGGAAGATGTTGATTCTGTTATGTATGCCGGAAGCGGTTCTACGGCAGAAGAGGTAGGTGTTTTTACCGCAAAAGATTCAAATCAGGCAAAAGAAACCATGGAAGATGTCCAGAAATATCTTGATGATCAGGCCGATTCTTTCCAGGATTATGTGCCGGAAGAGACAAAACGGATTGGAAATGCGGTGCTGGAGCAGAAAAATCAGTATGTGGTTCTGTGTGTGTCCGGGGATTCGGATCAGGCAAAAGAAATTATAGAAAAGGCGTTTAAATAAAATGGTTTTTAGTAGTTTTGTATTTTTACTTGCGTTTTTACCGATCGTATTATTGCTGTACTATCTCTGCCCGGCAAGGCTTAGAAACCTTGTTTTATTGGTTTTCAGTCTGGTCTTTTATGCGTGGGGAGAGCCGGTCTATGTATTAATCATGCTGTTTTCGATTGTATTTGATTATGCGAATGGGCGGTTGATCGAGCACTTTAAAAACAAAAACTGTCCGGGGAAAGCAAAAGCCGCACTGATCGTTGATCTGTGCGGAAACCTTGCCATCCTCGGGTTTTTTAAGTACACGGATTTTGTTATCGGGAGTATCAATTCCATTACAGGGGCAGGGTTGTCGCTGCTGCATATAGCACTTCCGATTGGAATTTCTTTTTATACCTTTCAGACAATGTCTTATACGATTGATGTTTATCGCGGGGAGGTTGCAGCACAGAAAAACATCCTTACATTTGCAACCTATGTAACCCTGTTTCCGCAGCTGATCGCAGGACCGATTGTGCAGTATAAAACGGTGGAAAAAGAACTCATGCACAGAAAAGTCACGCTGGAAGATTTTTCCGAAGGAGCATTTCGTTTTTCCGTGGGTCTGGCAAAGAAAGTGCTTCTGGCAAATCAGATCGGAAGTCTGTGGAATTCCATTTCACAGCTGAATCACATGTCGGTGGCTACGGCATGGCTTGGTGCAATTGCATACAGTTTTCAGATTTATTTTGATTTTTCGGGGTATTCGGATATGGCGATCGGACTGGGCAGAATGTTTGGATTCTATTTCCTGGAAAACTTTAATTTCCCGTATATGTCAAAGACAATTACGGAATTCTGGAGACGCTGGCATATTTCCCTGAGTTCCTGGTTCCGCGAGTATGTATACATTCCGCTTGGGGGAAACCGTAAGGGTCTGGTACGGCAGCTGTTTAATATTATGGTTGTATGGATGCTGACCGGTCTGTGGCACGGGGCAAACTGGAATTTTGTACTCTGGGGTGTGTATTATGGTGTGCTTCTCATGATTGAAAAGTTGTTCCTGCTTAAATGGCTGGATAAACTTCCAAATTGGATCGGGCATATTTACAGCATGTTTCTCGTGGTTATTGGATGGACAATTTTTGCACAGACGGATATTCACCAGCTGGGAGAATATTTAAAGACAATGTTTGGAATGGGACATGTGGCAGTTGCGGATTCTGATTTCTTATATTTCCTTGGAAGTAATGCGGTACTTCTGGTGGCATTGATCGCGGCATCTATTGATTACCGTGTCTGGATGCGCAGATTAAAGCTTGGAAAAGATGCTACTGTATACGATACGATTGCAACGTCGAAGGGATGGACCATAGCAAAGCCGGTTCTCATGGTTGTGTTTTTGCTGGTGTCCTTTGCATTTCTGGTAGGAGACAGTTACAATCCGTTTTTATATTTCCGTTTTTAGGAGGCATAGATCATTGAAAAAAATCAGAGTGACAATGATCGTCATTTTTGTTGCGTTTCTTGCGCTGGTATCCGGTGGAAGCCTACTGATGAAAGATCGTGAGTTTTCACCAAATGAAAACAGATATCTGGCAGAACCGCCCAGACTGACGGTTGACAATATATTGAGTGGAAAATTTCAGGATGGTCTTGAAAATTATCTCAGGGATCAGATCTGTTTCCGCGATGGATGGATCACGGTAAAAACCGGAATCCAGAAAGCCTGCAAAGACACGGATATCGGAGGGGCTTATGTGGGAAAAGACGGCTATGATTTTGAAAAAATCACACCGGAAGATGTGGATGAAAAACAGATTGCCCGCAATGTAAAAGCGGTGCAGGATTTTTTCGCAAAAGCTTCTGAAAATGTAGAAAAGGACCGGTTATCTTTTCTGCTTGTTCCATCATCCGGGCTGGTAATGGAGGATAAACTTCCGGCACATGCACGGTTGTTTGATCAGGCAAAGTATATTGACCAGATTGAAAAACAGATGACGGACTGTCGTGTGACAGATGTGAGGAAAGACCTTCTTTCGCATAAGGATGATTATATTTATTACAAAACGGATCATCACTGGACGAGTGAGGGCGCTTACCTTGCCTATGAAACATGGTGTGACAGTACCGGGATGGAGAGCACGCCGCTGGCTGATCTGAAAAAACAGGTTGCAACCAAAAAATTCCGTGGAAGTCTGTATTCCAAAATACTGGATGCGGATTCGGCATATGACAGTATCTGGACATATGGAGATACGAAGCAGGGGACATACGGAAGTGACTGCAGTCTGACAATTGACGAAAAGAAACAGACAGACAGCTGTTACGATACAGCGCAGCTGAGTCAAAAGGATAAATATAAATACTTTTTTGGAGATAATTACGGAACGGTACAGATTGTATCAGACCATGCCAGACATCAGGATCGCAATCTGCTCGTCATCAAGGATTCGTTTGCAAACACCTTTGTGCCGTTTGCAACAGAAAACTATGGACAGATTACCATGATTGACTTACGGTATTATAATGAAAATGTAGAGGAATATATGAAAGAACATCAGATTACAGATGTACTCGTTCTCTATAATATTACAAATTTTATTTCAGACCGGAATCTGTATAAATTGGTCGGAAGAATTTAAAATGGAAAAGAGGTAAGATAAATGGTTTATAAGAGAGTAAGTAAAATAATCTTTGCTGCCATACTTGCCGTAACGGTGTTTTCGGGTTGCGGGAACAGGCAGGAAGAAGGAATAGATAAGACAGAAACAGAGACCACAACACAGAAAAGCACACAGGATTCCACACAGGATGTCACGCAGGAAGCGGAAGAGGAAACAAAATATCCGTCCATCACTTCGGATGGAAAAATGAAAGATTACAAAAGTGTTGTGACAGTGGATGATACAGCATATGAGTTATACACATATCTGGACAAAGTAGCAGACAATTATGCAAAAAGTGTAAATAAGGTAGCGGATACTCTGGCCGGAAAATCGGATGTGTATGATCTTGTCATTCCCCTCAGTTCGGGAATTACATTTCCGGATAATCTGAAAGACAAAATCTCGTCTTCCGATCAGCATGACGCCATGCAGAAGATCCAGGCAAAAATGGATAAACATGTAAAAAACGTGGACGTATATGACGTGCTTATGCAGCATCGGACGGAGTATGAATATTTTCGGACGGATCATCATTGGACGACACTTGGTGCTTATTACGCATATACGGAATTCTGTAAAGCAAAAGGGATTACGCCGGAATCGCTGGATGCATATAGTAAAAAACAGGATTTTGACGGATTTCTGGGATCTTTTTATAATGATACTTCGGATGCAAAGCTGAAGGCGAATCCGGATACTGTGACAGCATATTACCCAAATGCTGAGAGCATATGCCATGTGACGGCATCGGATGGCAAAAAATATGACTGGCCGGTAATTTATGATGTTTCGAATTACAATGCGGGACTGAAATACAGTACGTTTATTGCAAGTGATAATCCATACACGGAAATTGAGAACAAGGATCTGTCGGATGGAAGTTCCTGCATTGTTGTAAAAGAATCGTTCGGAAATGCATTTATTCCATTTCTGGTTGATCATTATCAGACGGTGTATGTCGTGGATTACCGTTATTGGACAGGAAGTATCAGTAAACTTGCACAGGACAAGAAAGTGAATGATGTGCTGTTTTTGAATAATCTTTCCATGATTCGCAATAAAAGTCTGGTAGGAAAGTTATACAGAGTGCTATAATACATTACAGTAAATAATTCCGTACAGACGATACGAAAGGAGGGGAATCCGGTGGTTAAATATTACAGAACAGATGACCGAAAGATTCATGAAGAACCGACAATTCAGGATGGCGTATGGGTGCAGATGGTAAACCCCAGTGTCGCGGAGGGACAGATGGTCGCGGATGCTCTGGATATGGATGTTGAAGATGTGCTGGCCGCACTCGATGAAGAGGAGAGTTCCCGTATCGAACTACAGGATGGTTATACTCTCATTCTGGTCGATATCCCGTCGATCGAGATCCGTCATGAAAAAGAATCGTATACGACCATACCGCTTGGTATTCTGATTACATCGGGTGAGATCGTTACAGTCTGTACGGAGGATACACCGGTTCTTCAGGCGTTTTTGAATAACCGTGTCCGGGAATTCAGCACGAAAAAAAAGCTTCGTTTTGTCTATCAGATCCTGTACCGGATTGCAGTGCTTTATCAGAGTGATCTTCGTATCATCGACAAGATGCGTACGGAGATCGAGGAACGTGTCGGGGATGATACGGAGGAAGTGGATCTGATTGCGCTGCATGAACTGGAATCGACACTGGTCTACTTTGCGACATCCCTTCGTGCCAACGGAGTAGTGCTTGACCGCCTGACAAGATACAAGCGGCTGGAGCAGTATCCGGAGGATAAGGAACTGCTCGGGGATGTAATCGTAGAGAACCAGCAGGCAATTGAGATGACAAGTATTTACCGTGACATCATAAACGGTACCAGAGAATTGTTGTCATCGGTCATCGATAATCGGATGAATTCCATCATGAAATCGCTGACAGTCATCACGCTGGTTATGGCGATTCCTACGGTTATTTCCGGAATTTACGGTATGAATGTCAACGAGCACTGGGTCCCGTTTGCCAATACTGCGCACGGATTTGCTATTATCATCGGAATTATGGTGATCATTTGTGTGATTATCCTGCTTCTTCTGCGAAAGAAGCGTATCCTCTAGCGGATTGAATTGCGGTATTGCAGAGGCGGGACATGAAAGGTGTTCTTAAATGTCCGGATAAAATAGCTTACATTTGGAAAGCCGCTCTGCAGTGCTGTCTCTGTGATGGAGAGACTTGTGGTTTCCAGCAGATGCTTTGCGTGGGATAACCGCAGGTACGTGATATACTGCGAGAGCGTAAGCTGGAAATGTTCCCGGAAATACCGGGAGATATATTTTTCGGACATATGGAAATGTCCGGCGAGATCGTGCAGGGAAATACGAAAACAGTAATTTTGCTGAATATAAGATAACAACTCTTTCTGGAGACTGCTGGTGCTTTTGGTATGGCTGGGATAAAACAGATTCTGTTCTGCAATGAGAAGCACAAGTTTCAGAAGCAGGATGCGGGTGCCAAGCTGGTTTTGGTATCCGTTTTTTTGGTTCGTAGCAATACGGTCAGAGTTGGCGTTGATGATCTGATCAAGCAGAACGGATGCCTTTGCTGCTGTGTCGTGATCCTCTGGAAGTTTACAGGGAAAGGAGAGGGTGTGGTTCCGCAGGGGAAAGAAAAGTTCCCGTTCCAAAGAATCATCCGACTGAAACGAAATAAATTCGAGAGGAAACAGGAGGGTGTAGTAGTCGACATCCCCGGCTGCCGATCCCATCAGATGAAGCTGCCCCGGAGCAACAAAATAGACCGAACCGTCCTCAGCAGTATATTCTTTCCCGTCAATCAGGAGGTTTAAAGGTCCTTTTTTCGTGTAAATAACTTCAAGCTCATCGTGCCAGTGTACGGGAATCTGAAAAGCATGGAAAATATTGTGCATGTGATATTGTGTATAGGGGTAATTGTCTGTGCCGTGCGGACGGTTTTCCTTGAGTTCCGGATACATGAAGTCCCTCCTTCTGTCGGTTTCCTAAATTATAATGGAAAAGTAGAAATAATGCAATTATAAGACGATAAAATGCAAGCATTTTTTGAAAAAAGGGCATAAAATGAATACGAAAGAAAGGAGATACCATAAATGGAACAGAGGAGAAAAAATTTAACGCAGCTTTTTATTCCCATTTGTCTGGAAACACTTTTGTATATGCTTTCGGGGATGGTCGATACCCTGATGCTTTCGTCTGTAAATGATCAGGCGGTTGGGGCGGTGGGAACTGCAAATACATATATCGGAATTTTTATCATCATGTTTTCTGTGATCTCTTCGGGAATGGTAGCCGTTATGACACAAAATATCGGGGCGGGCAGGCCGGGGGTGGCATATCAGGCCAGACAGCTTGGACTGGCATTTAATGCAGTGCTTGGCATAATAATGTCTCTGTTCTTATCACTCGGTGCAGGGACCATTCTCTCTGGGGTCGGTGTGGCAGATGCACTGATGCAGCCGGCGAAAACCTATCTGCAGATTGTGGGCGGATTTTGTATTTTAAATGCACTGATTCCGATCTGTTCGAGTTATCTTCGAGCGTTTGGGTTTTCGAAGGAACCGTTGTATGCATCCATTACCGGAAATGTTATTAATTTTTGCCTGAATGCATTTTTCCTGTTTGTACTGCACAAAGGGGTAGCGGGTGTTGCTACCGCCACGGTGATCTCACGCATCATCAATCTGGTGATTGTTGTACTGCTTGGTGCTGTTTTGGTGAAAGCAAAACAGCATCCGGAGAGGGAGAGCAACCGGGAAGTGATGGGACAGATCATCCGTATCGGGCTTCCGTCCGCATGCGAGACGGCGATCTATAACGTTTCCATGACACTGGTGATCCGTTTTTTGAATCAGATGGATGCACAGGGACTTAATGTGACGGCGCGTTCCTACACAATGCAGATCACAAATTTTTCCTACTGTGTGGGTGCGGCGCTTGCACAGGCGAATGCGATTATGACGGGATGGCATATCGGTGCGAAAGAGTATGATGCATGTGACCGCGGAACGAGAAAAGCGGCGATCATAGGTGTGATTGTTGCAGTTATTCTGGAAACAATGTTTGCGCTTTGTTCCGGATGGATTATGCAGCTGTTTTCCAAAGATCCGCAGATGGTGTCGCTTGTCGGCAAACTTCTGGCAATTGACATTGTGCTTGAGATGGGGCGTGTAACCAATCTGGTGTACGGGCAGGCATTAAAGACGAGTGGAGATGCCGTGTTTCCGGTAGTGATGGGTGCCTGCTTTATGATTTTGTGTTCAGTTGGGGGAACGTATCTGTTTGGAATCCGTCTGGGTCTTCTGGCCGTGGGCGCATACATCGGTATGGCTGGTGATGAATGCGTCCGTGCCGTTGGCATGTACCTTCGCTGGAAGAGCGGAAAGTGGAAAGAAAAGGGATTGGTTAAATCCCGGTAGCTTCGTAGCGCCCACTGGCACCACATGGAAGAACCAGTCCGTTGGAGGAAACCGGAAGACCGATCTCGCTGGCGGTGACTGTACCATTGGCGGTGCCAAGCACCGTGCTTATCATATAGGAAAGAACTGCCGGCTGCAGACCGGTGGTATATGAGTTAATCAGGAAGAAGAGCGGATTGTCCGTTAAAATCTGGCTGCAGAGCTGGATGAGCGGATAAACGCTCTCTTCTATTTTCCAGATTTCTCCTTTTGGTCCGCGACCGTAAGACGGCGGGTCCATGATAATGGCATCATAATGGTTCCCGCGACGGATTTCCCGCTCTACAAATTTGACACAGTCATCGACCAGCCACCGGATCGGGGCATCTTTCAGACCGGAAGAAATTGCATTTTCTTTTGCCCAGGTGACCATGCCTTTGGATGCATCTACATGGGTTACGCTTGCACCTGCCGCAGCGGCCGCAAGTGTTGCCCCACCGGTATAGGCGAAAAGATTAAGAACCTTAACCTGGCGTCCTTTGGAAACGGCGTCTGCAATGAGCTGGGAAAACCAGTTCCAGTTGGCAGCCTGTTCCGGAAATAATCCGGTATGTTTAAAACTGAAAGGTTTTAAATGAAACGTTAACTTCTTATTAATAGGCAGGGAATATTGAATGGTCCATTCTTTTGGAAGCTGGAAAAATTCCCATTCTCCACCTCCTTTGGAACTGCGGTGGTAGTGGCCGTTCATTTTGCGCCATCCTTTTTCTTTTTTCGGAGTATCCCAGATTACCTGGGGATCTGGGCGGACGAGAAGATAATCTCCCCAGCGTTCGAGCTTTTCACCTTTTGAACAATCGATCACCTCATAGTCATTCCATTGATCTGCTAACCACATATATCATATCCTCCTGATTTCTATCTGTATAAAACAGTAACATTATATGAAAAATAGAAAAAATAATCAATCATTAAATTTTGGGGCGAAAAAACGTAAAAGAAAAAATAAAAAAAGTTCTTGCTTTTTTGGAAAAGACCATGTATAATATCAATTGCTGTGGCATGATAGCTGTGAAACGTGAGGTTGCTGCCTATGTGGCAGGTTTTCCGTGGAGCGAATGTCAAGTTAGGAAACTGACGACAAGTCACTGTACAAACAATATGGTCTATCAAAGATAGAAACAACGTGTGAAAAAATGCGAATCGCCTGACGATGGGGCGACACATCAGAGATGTACCGCAGGACACACACGGAGAAGTGTACAGTCACCGCTTGTCGTACTATTTACAAAGTGCGAAAAGGAGGCGACTTTTTTTATGGCAAGTCAAGTAATGAGAATCACTCTCAAGGCTTATGATCACGAATTAGTTGATTCATCAGCAAAGAAAATCATCGAGACTGTAAAGAAGAACGGATCACAGGTGAGCGGACCGGTACCTCTTCCTACTAAGAAGGAAGTAGTTACAATTCTTAGAGCTACTCACAAGTACAAAGATTCCCGTGAACAGTTCGAGCAGAGAACTCATAAGAGACTGATTGATATCGTTACACCAACTCAGAAGACTGTTGATGCTTTATCACGTCTTGAGATGCCAGCAGGTGTTTACATCGATATTAAAATGAAACAGAAATAATAACTGTTTCGACAAATTATTTCGTAAGTCCTGATTAGTTATTTCATATAGATATGGCTGCTCTAGGATGAACGGTTCCGCTACTCCACTGCAGATCAGCAGGTGGGCAAGAGGCGTTCCGCTGTAGAAAACAGGAGGTTAAACAATGAAGAAAGCGATTTTAGCAACAAAAGTCGGAATGACACAGATCTTCAATGCAGACGGCGTATTAGTGCCGGTTACTGTATTACAGGCTGGTCCTTGTGTTGTTACTCAGATTAAGACAGTAGACAACGATGGATACAGTGCAGTTCAGGTTGGATTTGTTGACAAGAAAGAAAAGACTGTTAACAAAGATGCCAACGGAAAGAAAGAAATTCGCAACAGACATGGCGTAAACAAGGCTCAGATGGGTCACTTCGCTAAAGCTGGTGTATCTGGTAAGAGATTCGTTCGCGAGTTCAAGTTTGAGAACGCAGACGAGTATAAGTTAGCAGATGAAATCAAAGCTGACATCTTCGCAGAAGGTGACAAGGTTGATGTTACTGCTATTTCAAAAGGTAAAGGTTTCCAGGGTGCTATTAAGAGATTAGGTCAGCACAGAGGACCGATGGCTCATGGTTCTAAGTTCCATCGTCATCAGGGTTCTAACGGTGCATGTTCTTCTCCGAGCCGTGTATTCAAGGGAAAAGGAATGCCTGGACACATGGGTAGCGTAAAAGTTACAACTCAGAATCTTGAAGTTGTAAGAGTTGACGCAGAGAACAACTTACTGCTGATCAAGGGTGCTGTCCCAGGAGCAAAGAAAGCTCTCATCACAGTAAAAGAGACCACAAAGTCTGGTAAATAGTGCAAAGTAAGAAAGGAGGAACTTTACGATGGCTAAAGTAGCTGTTTATAATATGGAAGGTAAAGAAGTTGATTCTATCGAATTAAACGATTCCATTTTCGGCGTAGAAATTAATGAGCATTTAGTTCATATGGCTGTGCTTCAGCAGCTTGCAAATAATCGTCAGGGAACACAGAAGGCTAAGACACGTTCTGAAGTTCGCGGTGGCGGAAGAAAACCATGGAGACAGAAGGGAACCGGTCATGCAAGACAGGGATCTACACGTTCTCCACAGTGGACAGGCGGCGGAGTTGTATTCGCTCCGGTACCAAGAGATTACTCATTCAAGCTCAACAAGAAAGAGAAGAGAGCTGCATTAAAGTCTGTTCTGACTTCTAAGGTAGCAGAGAACAAGTTCGTAGTTGTTGATGAGCTGAAATTAGATGAAATTAAGACAAAGAAGTTCGTACAGGTTATGGACAATCTGAAAGTTGAGAAGGCACTTGTTGTATTAAACGACATGGACACAAACGTGATCGCATCTGCAGCAAATATTCCAACTGTTAAGACTGCTCAGACAAACGAGCTGAATGTATTTGATGCATTAAAGTATGACAAGGTAGTTGTTACAAAGGCTGCTCTTGCAACAATCGAGGAGGTGTATGCATAATGGCAAACGTACAGTATTATGATGTAATCCTCAAACCAGTAGTAACTGAGAAGAGTATGAATGCAATGGCTGAGAAGAAATATACATTTCTTGTTCATCCGGATGCAAATAAAACTATGATCAAGGAAGCCGTAGAGAGAATGTTCGAGGGAACAAAGGTTGCCAAGGTCAACACAATGAATTGTGAAGGCAAGAACAGAAGACGTGGAATGGTAACAGGAAAGACTGCTAAGACAAAGAAAGCAATCGTTCAGTTAACAGAGGACAGCAAGGATATCGAGATCTTCGCTGGATTATAATTCTACAAGGAGCACTTGCATAAGAGTTGCTTCGCAAGCAAGTGCGTAGGTAATGCTTCAGAGAAGCATTACAGGCTATGTGTCAGCGATGACACGATAATGAAAACATCGAAAGGAGAAAAACAATGGGAATTAAGACATATAACCCATATACACCTTCCAGAAGAAATATGACTGGTTCTGATTTCTCTGAGATCACTAAGACAACTCCTGAGAAATCCCTTACAACTTCTTTAAAGAAGAACGCTGGTCGTAACAATCAGGGTAAAATCACAGTTAGACACCAGGGTGGTGGAAACAGAAGAAAATACAGAATTATCGACTTTAAGAGAAGAAAAGATGGTATTCCGGCAACCGTAATCGGTGTTGAATACGATCCGAACAGAACAGCAAATATCGCACTGATCTGCTATGCAGATGGTGAGAAAGCATATATCCTTGCTCCTGCAGGATTAACCGACGGTATGAAGGTTATGAACGGACCAGAAGCAGAGGTAAGAGTTGGAAACTGTTTACCACTTGAGAATATTCCGGTTGGTACACAGATCCATAACATCGAGTTACTGCCAGGTAAGGGCGGACAGTTAGTACGTTCTGCCGGACTCAGCGCACAGCTGATGGCTAAGGAAGGAAAGTATGCAACACTTCGTCTTCCTTCAGGCGAGATGAGAATGGTTCCAATTCAGTGTAGAGCAACAATCGGTGTTATCGGAAACGGTGACCACAACCTCGTAAATATTGGTAAGGCTGGACGTAAGCGTCACATGGGTATCCGCCCAACAGTTCGTGGTTCTGTTATGAACCCTAATGACCATCCACACGGTGGTGGTGAAGGTAAGGCTCCGGTAGGTCGTCCAGGACCATGTACTCCATGGGGCAAGCCTGCACTTGGTTTAAAGACCAGAAAGAAGAACAAGCAGTCTAACAAGCTTATCGTAAGAAGAAGAGACGGTAGAGCTATCAAATAATTAGGAGGTTTATGAAATGGCACGTTCACTTAAAAAAGGACCATTTGCTGATGAGAGCTTACTCAAAAAAGTAGATGCTATGAACGCTTCCGGAGACAAGTCCGTAATTAAGACCTGGTCCCGTCGTTCTACTATTTTCCCATCTTTCGTTGGACACACAATCGCTGTTCATGACGGAAGAAAGCATGTTCCGGTATATGTTACAGAGGACATGGTTGGACATAAGCTCGGTGAGTTCGTTGCAACAAGAACTTACAGAGGACATGGAAAAGACGAAAAGAAATCAGGCGTGAGATAAAATAATATTTAGTGGAAGGAGGTTTCATCCATGGCAAAAGGACATAGATCCCAGATCAAGAGAGAGAGAAACGAAGTAAAGGACACAAGACCTTCAGCTAAGTTATCTTATGCTAGAGTGTCAGTACAGAAGGCTTGCTTCGTATTAGATGCAATTCGTGGTAAGGATGTTGCGACTGCACTTGCAATCGTATCCTACAACCCAAGATACGCTTCAAGCGTTGTAGAGAAGTTATTAAAGTCAGCAATCGCTAACGCTGAGAACAATAACGGAATGAAGGCAGAAAACCTTTATGTAGCAGAGTGCTACGCAAATAAGGGACCAACAATGAAGAGAATTCATCCTCGTGCACAGGGTAGAGCTTATAGAATCGAAAAGAGAATGAGCCACATTACAATCGTGCTCGATGAAAGATAGGAGGCAATCATGGGACAGAAGGTTAATCCTCATGGATTAAGAGTCGGCGTTATCAAAGATTGGGATTCTAAATGGTATGCAGATGGAGATTTCGCTGATTACTTAGTAGAAGATTACAATATCAGAACATTTCTGAAGAAAAAATTATACGCAGCTGGTGTTTCTAAGATTGAGATCGAAAGAGCATCAGATCGTGTGAAGGTTATCATTTACACAGCTAAGCCAGGTGTTGTAATTGGTAAGGGCGGCGCTGAGATCGAAAAGATCAAGGCAGAAGTTCAGAAACTTACAGATAAGAAGTTAGTTGTAGATATCAAAGAAGTAAAGAGACCAGATCGTGACGCTCAGTTAGTAGCTGAGAACATCGCTTTACAGCTTGAGAACCGTGTTTCTTTCCGTAGAGCAATGAAGTCCTGCATGGGTCGTGCAATGAAGACCGGTGCAAAGGGAATTAAGACTTCCTGCTCAGGACGTCTTGGTGGAGCTGATATGGCCCGTACAGAGTTCTACTCTGAAGGAACGATTCCGCTTCAGACACTTCGTGCAGATATCGATTATGGATTCGCAGAGGCAGATACCACTTACGGTAAAGTAGGCGTTAAGGTTTGGATCTACCGTGGCGAAGTGCTTCCTACAAAGGCTAATAAGGAAGGAGGAGCTCAGTAATTATGTTAATGCCAAAGAGAGTAAAACATCGTAAACAGTTCCGTGGTTCCATGGCTGGTAAAGCAACCAGAGGAAACAAGATCACATACGGTGAGTATGGTATCGTATCATTAGAGCCTTGCTGGATTAAGGCAAATCAGATCGAGGCAGCCCGTGTTGCTATGACAAGATATATCAAGCGTGGTGGTAAAGTCTGGATCAAGATCTTCCCAGAGAAGCCTGTAACTCATAAGCCTATGGGTGTTCGAATGGGTAAAGGAAAGGGTGCCCTTGAGTATTGGGTAGCTGTAGTTAAACCAGGTAGAGTATTATTTGAAATCTCCGGTGTTCCGGAAGACGTAGCGAAAGAAGCTTTACGTCTTGCTACACATAAATTACCTTGCAAATGTAAAGTAGTTTCACGTGCAGATTTAGAAGGCGGTGAGTCAAATGAAAACTAGTGCATATTTAGAAGAATTAAAGTCACTTACTGTTGCAGATTTACAGTCACAGTTAGTTGATGCAAAAAAGGAACTTTTCAATTTGAGATTCCAGAATGCAACCAATCAGTTAGATAATACAGCCAGAATTAAAGAAGTTCGCAAGAATATTGCTAGAATTCAGACTGTTATCACCGAGAAAGCTAGCGTTGCTGAATAAATCCAATTCTCAGAAAGGAGACTTCGGTCGTGGAAGAAAGAAATCTTAGAAAAACACGTGTAGGTGTTGTTGTAAGCGATAAGATGGATAAGACAATCGTTGTAGCTGTAAAGAACAACGAGAGACATCCACTGTACAACAAGATCGTTAAAAAGACTTATAAGTTAAAGGCTCATGACGAGAACAACGATGCTAAGATCGGCGATACCGTCAGAGTTATGGAAACAAGACCATTATCTAAAGATAAGAGATGGAGACTTGTAGAAATCATGGAAAGAGCAAAATAATAAAAGGAGGCTACAAGCATGGTACAGCAGGAAAGCAGACTCAAAGTTGCGGACAATACTGGCGCAAAAGAGTTACTTGTTATCCGCGTAATGGGTGGATCTACCAGAAGATATGCGAACATCGGCGATGTGATCGTTGCTACTGTTAAAGATGCAACACCAGGCGGTGTTGTTAAAAAGGGCGATGTTGTAAAAGCCGTAGTTGTTCGTTCAGTAAAGGGTGCCCGTCGTAAAGATGGTTCCTATATTAAGTTTGATGAGAACGCAGCAGTTATTATCAAGGACGACAAAACTCCGAGAGGAACTCGTATCTTTGGACCAGTAGCTCGTGAGCTTCGTGAGAAACAGTTCATGAAAATTGTTTCTCTGGCTCCAGAAGTATTATAGGAGGAACGAAGATGGCAAGTATGAAGATCAAAAAAGGCGATATGGTAAAAGTTATCGCTGGCAGAGATAAAGACAAAGAGGGCAAGGTTATTGCCGTAAATAAAAAAGACAACACACTCCTCGTTGAAGGCGTTAACATGGTTACCAAGCATGCAAAGCCAAGCATGGCAAACCAGCAGGGCGGAATCCTTCATCAGGAAGGACCTATTGATGCATCTAACGTAATGTTCCTTCACAAAGGAAAAGCTACCCGTGTAGGTTTCAAGATGGACGGAGACAAGAAAGTACGTTATGCGAAATCAACAGGCGATGTTATCGATTAATTGAAGAGAGGAGGACAAAACATTGAGTAGACTTAAAGAGCAGTACGAAAATGAGATCAAAGACGCAATGATCAAAAAGTTCGGATACAAGAATACAATGGAGGTTCCAAAGCTTGACAAGATCGTAGTTAACATGGGTGTTGGTGAGGCTAAGGAGAACGCAAAGCTTCTTGAGGCAGCTGTAAAGGACATGGAGGCTATTACCGGTCAGAAGGCTGTTACAACAAAGGCTAAGAATGCGATCGCAAACTTCAAGATCAGAGAGAACATGCCAATCGGATGTAAGGTTACCTTACGTGGCGAGAAGATGTATGAGTTCGCTGATCGTCTGATCAACTTAGCATTACCTCGTGTACGTGACTTCCGTGGCGTTAATCCGAACGCATTTGATGGTCGTGGAAACTACGCACTTGGTATCAAAGAGCAGATTATCTTCCCAGAGATCGAGTACGATAAGGTAGATAAGGTTCGTGGTATGGATATCATCTTCGTTACAACTGCAAAGACAGATGAAGAGGCACGTGAGTTATTAACTCTGTTCAACATGCCATTTGCTAAATAATCAGGAGGGAATTTTTAATGGCTAAGACAAGTATGAAAATTAAACAGCAGCGTAAACCAAAATTCTCTACCAGAGAATATACACGTTGCAGAATTTGTGGACGTCCACATTCAGTTTTAAGAAAATACGGAATCTGTAGAGTATGTTTCCGTGAGTTAGCATATAAAGGTCAGATTCCAGGCGTTAAGAAGGCATCCTGGTAAACCTTTAAGAGAAAAGTTGTAGTCCAAAAGGAGGAAAAATGTCATGATGATGACAAGTGATCCAATTGCAGATATGCTTACAAGAATCCGTAATGCAAATACTGCAAAACATGATACAGTAGATATTCCAGCTTCTAAGATCAAAGTTGCTATCGCTGGCATCCTTGTTGATGAAGGTTTCATCGAGAAGTATGACATCATCGAGGATGGTAACTTCAAGACAATCCGTGTCACATTGAAGTATGGCGCTGATAAGAATGAGAAGATCATTACAGGAATTAAGAGAATTTCCAAGCCAGGTTTACGTGTATACGCTGGCAAGGATGAAATCCCGAGTGTACTTGGTGGATTAGGAATCGCAATCCTTTCTACGAACCAGGGAATCGTTACCGACAAGGAAGCAAGAAAGCTTCAGGTTGGTGGCGAAGTATTAGCATTTGTATGGTAGTCAAAACCAGATAGAAACTATTAACATCCAATAAATACAGGAGGTACGGGCATGTCACGTATAGGAAGAATGCCAATCGCAATTCCAGCTGGAGTAACAGTTGAGATCGCAGAAAATAATCATGTGACTGTAAAAGGTCCAAAGGGTACTTTGGAGAGAACTCTTCCATCAGAGATGGATATTAAGGTTGAGGGCTCTGAAGTCGTAGTTACAAGACCAAACGATTTAAAGAAAATGAAATCCTTACACGGATTAACAAGAACACTGATAAACAACATGGTTGTTGGTGTAACTGATGGTTACACCAAGATCCTTGAGGTAAACGGTGTAGGTTATAGAGCACAGAAGTCTGGAAAGAAGTTAACACTTCACCTTGGATATTCTCATCCGGTTGAGATGGAAGATCCGGAAGGACTTGAGGCAGTTGTTGAAGATAACAAGATTATCGTTAAAGGTATTGACAAAGAAAAAGTTGGCCAGTACGCAGCTGAAATCAGAGATAAGAGAAGACCTGAGCCATATAAGGGCAAGGGTATCAAGTATGCTGATGAAGTTATTAGACGTAAAGTTGGTAAGACTGGTAAGAAATAATTAAAGGAGTGGACAAGAAATGGTTAGTAAAAAGTCAAGAACAGAAGTTCGTGAAAAGAAGCATAGCAGAATGCGTAATCATCTTGCAGGTACAGCAGAGCGTCCTCGTTTAGCTGTATTCAGAAGTAATAACCATATGTATGCTCAGATTATTGATGATACAGTTGGAAATACACTTGTTTCTGCTTCAACTCTGGATAAAGATTTAAAGGCAGAGCTTGAGAAGACTAATAACGTTGATGCAGCAGCAAAACTTGGTACTGTTATTGCAAAGAAAGCATTAGATAAGGGTATTACCACAGTTGTCTTCGATCGAGGCGGTTTTATTTACGCAGGCAAGGTAAAGGCATTAGCTGAAGCAGCAAGAGAAGCTGGTTTAGAGTTTTAGGAGGAGACAAACATGAAACGTGAAATCATTGATGCGAGTCAATTAGAATTAGTTGACCAGGTTGTTGACATCAAGCGTGTAACAAAGGTCGTTAAGGGTGGACGTAACATGCGCTTCACAGCTCTCGTTGTTGTTGGTGACAAGAATGGTCATGTTGGTGCAGGTCTTGGAAAGGCTGCTGAAATTCCTGAAGCAATCCGCAAAGGAAAAGAAGATGCAATTAAGAGCCTCATCAGTGTTAAATTAGACGAGAATAACTCTATTACACATGATGTAACAGGAAAATACACAGGTGCTTCCGTATTATTAAAGAAGTCTCCTGAAGGTACTGGTATCATCGCAGGTGGTCCGGCTCGTTCCGTATGTGAGCTTGCAGGTATCACAAATATCCGTACAAAATCATTAGGATCAAATAATAAGCAGAACGTTGTACTTGCTACTATCGAGGCACTTTCTCAGTTAAGAAGCCCGGAAGAAGTTGCAAGACTTCGCGGTAAATCTGTAGAAGAAATCTTAGGTTAAGGAGGAGCGACTAAGTCATGGCAGATAAAGTAAAAGTTACACTTATTAAGTCAACAATCGGTGCTGTTCCGAAGAACAAGAAGACAATCGAAGCTCTTGGATTAACTAAGTTACACAAGACTGTAGAGTTACCAAACAACGCAGCTACACAGGGCGCGCTTCGCAAGGTTGCACCATACGTTAACGTAGAAGAAGCATAGAATAAAATAAGGAGGTGCCAAAATGGATTTATCTAGTTTAAAAGCAGCAGAAGGCTCCGTACACAGCGATAACTTCAGAAGAGGTCGTGGACACGGTTCAGGAAATGGCAAGACTGCTGGTAAGGGCCATAAGGGTCAGAAGGCTCGTTCTGGAGCACCAAGACCAGGGTTCGAAGGTGGCCAGATGCCATTATACAGAAGATTACCAAAGAGAGGTTTCAAGTGCAGAAACTCTAAGGAAATCATCGGAATTAATCTTTCAGCTCTTGAGAAATTCGATAATGACACTGTAGTATCAGTAGATACACTGATCGAAGCAGGTATCGTTAAGAACCCAAGAGACGGCGTAAAGATTCTTGGAAATGGAGAATTTACTAAGAAGCTTACAGTCCAGGCTAACGCTTTCAGTGCTAGTGCCAAGGAGAAGATTGAAGCTCTTGGTGGAAAAGCTGAGGTGATCTAATGTTTAAGACACTGCGTAATGCATTTAAAGTAAAGGACATTCGAGATCGAATTCTTTTTACTTTTTTGATGCTGATCATCATCCGGATCGGAAGTGAACTTCCGGCTCCGGGTGTTGATGGGGAAGTGTTTAAACAGTGGTGGGCAAGCCAGTCTGCAGACGGACTTGGATTTTTCAATGCGATTACAGGTGGTTCTTTCCTGAATATGTCTGTATTCGCACTGAATATTACACCGTACATTACTTCATCCATCATTATTCAGCTGCTTACCATTGCGATTCCGAAGCTTGAAGAAATTCAGCGTGACGGAGAAGAGGGAAGAAAGAAGATGGTTGCACTTACCCGTTATGTGACCATCGTTCTTGCATTGATTCAGTCTATAGCAATGACAATCGGTTTTTACCGTGGTGGATATCTCACCGGCCAGGGACCTTTAGCCGTTATTGAGGTTATTACAGGACTTACGGCAGGATCTGCAGTTCTTATGTGGATTGGTGAGCGCATCACAGAGAAAGGTATCGGAAATGGTATTTCCATTGTATTGGTTATTAACATCATTTCACGTATGCCGGAAGATATGGGAACTCTTTGGAGTCAGTTCATTGCGAACAAATCCATTCCAAAGGGAATCGTGGCAGGCCTGATCATTATTGCAATCATCGTTGCAATGGTAGTATTCGTAGTAGTACTTCAGGATGCAGAGCGTAGAATCCCAGTTCAGTATTCCAAGAAACTGCAGGGAAGAAAACAGGTGGGTGGTCAGTCCACACACATTCCGCTTAAGGTCAATACCGGCGGTGTAATCCCTGTCATCTTTGCACAGTCACTGTTACAGACACCAGTGATTATCGCAGCGATTCTTGGAAAAGGTAATGGAACAGGTATCGGAAGCAAGATCTTAAAGGGAATGTCCCAGTCTAACTGGTGCAATCCGGAAGAGCCGATCTACAGTATCGGACTTGTGGTTTATATTCTGTTAATTATCGCGTTTGCATATTTCTATACACAGATTACATTCAATCCTTTGGAGATTGCAAACAATATGAAGAAAGCCGGTGGTTTTATTCCGGGTATCCGTCCTGGAAAGCCTACCAGTGATTATTTAAATCAGATACTCAACTACATTGTATTCATCGGAGCAGTTGGTCTGTCCATCGTTGCATTTATTCCAATTTTCTTCAACGGTGTATTTAAAGCAGATGTTTCTTTCGGTGGTACATCCATCATCATTATTGTCGGTGTTGTTATTGAGACAATTAAGCAGGTTGAGTCACAGATGAGAGTTCGCTATTACAAGGGATTTTTGAACGACTAATTATATTTTGGAGATACTGGATTCCGGTATCTCCATTTCCCTTATGATACGGGGAGCAATTCTTCTATATAAAAATATATCGTGTTTAATAACAGAAATGGAGAAATGATATGAAGATTATTATGTTAGGGGCTCCGGGGGCAGGAAAAGGAACACAGGCAAAGCAGATTGCTGCAAAATACCAGATTCCTCATATTTCCACCGGTGATATTTTCCGTGCAAATATCAAAAATGGTACAGAGTTAGGAAAAAAAGCAAAAACATATATGGATCAGGGTGCACTTGTGCCAGATGAACTGACCTGTGATCTGGTTATGGATCGTATCCAGCAGGATGACTGCAAAAACGGATTTGTTCTGGACGGATTTCCAAGAACAATTCCACAGGCGGAAGCTTTAGATGCAGCATTAAAGAAAATCAGCCAGACGATGGATTATGCAATTGATGTTGATGTTCCAGATGAGAATATTGTAAAACGTATGGGTGGAAGACGTGCCTGCTTAAATTGCGGGGCAACATATCATATCGTATTTAATCCGACAAAGGTGGAAGGCAAGTGTGATGCCTGTGGAGCGGAAACCGTACTTCGGGATGATGACAAGCCGGAAACTGTACAGAAGCGTCTGTCTGTATATCATGAACAGACACAGCCACTGATCGATTATTACAAGGCACAGGGAATCCTGAAATCCGTTGACGGAACCAAGCCAATGGATGAAGTGTTTACCGATATTGTTGCAATCTTAGGTGAATAAGATGAAAGTAACGATCAAATCTGCTGAAGAGATTGAAAAAATGCGCCGCGCGGGGGAAATCCTCGCTGCCGTGCATCAGAATCTTGCAAGAGAAATCAAACCTGGGATGTCTACTTTGGACATTGACCGGTTGGGGGAAGAGATGATCCGCGGATATGGATGTATTCCTTCATTTAAAAATTATTGCGGATATCCGGCGTCCATTTGTGTTTCGGTAAACGAAGAAGTGGTGCATGGGATTCCGACAGACGAGAGGATCATCAAAGAAGGAGATATTGTCAGTCTGGATGCAGGAGTTATTTATGAAGGCTATCATTCAGATGCGGCGAGAACCGTTGCAGTCGGAGAAGTGAGTGAGGAGGCAAAGCTTCTGATCGAACGGACCAGACAGTCCTTTATTGAAGGAATGAAAAAAGCAGTGGCAGGAAATCATCTTTATGATATTTCCGCAGAAATTGGTGACTATGCAAATCAGTTTGGATATGGTGTGGTCGAGGATCTTTGTGGACATGGAATTGGCAGCCATTTGCATGAAGAACCGGAGATCCCGAATTTCAGACAGTCACGGTTTCGCAGAGGAATTAAGCTGAAACCGGGGATGACACTTGCCGTGGAGCCGATGATTAATGTGGGAACCAAAGATGTACTCTGGATGGATGATGAGTGGACCGTTGTCACGGAAGATAAGTCATTATCCGCTCACTATGAGAATACGATACTTATTACAGATGGAAAACCGGAGATCCTTTCTCTGACAGAAGAGGAAAAGAAAGCCGGATTTTTAAATCTCTTTTAACAACAGGAAAATGGAAAAGAGTCGATACAGGAGGAAAGAAAGTTATGTCAAAAGCAGATGTTATTGAAGTGGAAGGCGTAGTAGTAGAAAAACTGCCAAACGCTTTTTTCAAAGTAGAACTTGAGAATGGTCACCAGATTCTGGCAACGATCAGCGGAAAACTTCGTATGAATTTTATTCGCATCCTGCCGGGAGATAAAGTAACAATTGAAATGTCCCCATATGACCTGACAAAGGGAAGAATCATCTGGAGAGATAAATAAAAAATATGTTGACTTCCACAAGGTGTCTGTGTATAATATTATTCGGACACTTTTTGGAAAGTACCTGAAAAATGCGGAAAACCGCAGAAACAGGGCTTTTATAGAGAAAGGAGGATTTGCTGTGAAGGTAAGATCATCAGTTAAGCCTATTTGCGAGAAATGCAAAGTCATCAAGAGAAAAGGAAGCATCAGAATTATCTGTGAGAATCCGAAGCACAAACAGAGACAGGGTTAATTACTTCTTGACAGAAGAACCCTGTTATTTGTGCGCTATGGTCAGTTTATAACAGACTGGCGAAAGCAGCATCGCATTTGCGATGAAATCATTATGTGCGGCTGCAGCGCAGTGAATTTGCGCTGTTCATAATAAACAGAGGCATAGTCTGGTCTTTTTTGCTATAATACCGAGTGGCATGGGACAAATATGCGAATATGGAAATCCTATTTGTATGCACACATTTCAGGACGTGCAACCGTAGCTGTATACGGATAGGGTTCGGGAAAATACGCGGTTGCAGGTGTATTTATGACTACTAAATAATCTTAAAAATTTTATGGAGGTGTAAACACACATGGCTCGTATTGCAGGTGTAGATTTACCAAGAGAAAAACGTGTAGAAATCGGTCTGACTTACATCTACGGAATCGGTAGAGCAAGTGCTGACCGTATCCTTGAAGCAGCAAACGTAGATCCTAGCACACGTGTTAGAGATCTTACTGACGATGAGGTTAAGAGAATCAGTGCAGTCATCGATGAGACACAGACTGTAGAAGGTGATTTAAGAAGAGAGATCGCTCTTAATATTAAGAGACTTCAGGAGATCGGATGCTATCGTGGAATCCGTCACAGAAAAGGACTGCCAGTTCGTGGTCAGAAGACTAAGACAAACGCAAGAACAAGAAAAGGTCCTAAGAGAACTGTAGCAAATAAGAAGAAATAAGTTTAATCAGAGAAAGTAGGTTAGTTTAGATATGGCTAAGAACGTTGCAAAGAAAACAACAAAAAAGCGCGTAAAGAAAAACGTTGAACGCGGACAGGCACACATTCAGGCATCTTTCAATAACACAATCGTGACAATTACTGATACTGAAGGTAACGCTTTATCATGGGCTAGTGCTGGTGGTCTTGGATTTAGAGGTTCAAAGAAATCTACTCCATATGCTGCACAGATGGCAGCAGAAACTGCTACAAAGGCAGCTTTAATTCATGGTTTGAAGACAGTTGATGTTATGGTTAAGGGACCAGGCTCAGGACGTGAGGCTGCTATCCGTGCCCTTTCCGCATGCGGTCTTGAAGTAGTTTCCATCAAGGATGTTACTCCAGTACCACATAACGGATGCCGTCCACCAAAGCGTAGAAGAGTTTAATTAGGAGGTATCGATTAAGATGGCAGTGAATAAAGTACCTGTACTGAAAAGATGTAGATCCCTTGGTTTAGAGCCAAGTTATTTAGGATATGATAAGAAGTCAAAGAGAAATCTTCAGAGAGGAAACCGTAAGGTATCTGAGTACGGACTTCAGTTAAGAGAAAAGCAGAAGGCTAAATTCATCTATGGTGTATTAGAGAAGCCTTTCCGTAATTACTATAAGAGAGCAGATAAGATGAGAGGATTAACAGGTCCAAACCTGATGACAATCCTTGAGTCAAGACTTGACAACGTAGTATTCCGTCTTGGATTCGCAAGAACCCGTAAGGAAGCAAGACAGATCGTTGACCACAAGTTCGTAACCGTAAACGGTAAGGTTGTAAACATTCCTTCTTACCTGGTTAAGGCTGGCGATGTTGTTGAGATTAAGGAAAGCAAGAAGAACATTCAGCGTATGAAAGACATCGTTGAGGTTGCTGGTGGAAGAATCGTTCCAGAATGGTTAGATATCGACGCAGAGAAGCTGCAGGGAACTGTAAAAGAGTTACCATCCCGTGAGCAGATCGACGTTCCAGTAAACGAGATGCTTATCGTCGAGTTATATTCTAAGTAATTAGTTTAACGCATCGTAAACCCGAGAAGGAGGGACTTTGTAGTGTTCGATTTTGAAAAACCAAAAATTGAGATCGCTGAAATTTCAGAAGACAAGACATATGGCAAATTTGTTGTAGAGCCTTTGGAAAGAGGATATGGTACTACACTTGGCAACTCTTTAAGAAGAATTATGCTTTCTTCTTTACCGGGAGCTGCTGTAAGCCAGGTGAAGATTGACGGAGTTCTCCATGAATTCAGTTCAATCCCGGGCGTTAAGGAAGATGTTACTGAAATTATTATGAACATCAAGAACCTCGCTATCCGCAATAACAGTTCTACAAATGAACCAAAAGTTGCTTACATTGAATTCGAAGGGGAAGGCGTTGTTACAGCTGCAGATATCCAGGTCGATTCGGATATCGAAATCATGAATCCTGAATTGGAGATCGCACATTTAAACGGTGGTGCAGACTGCAAGCTCTATATGGAACTTACCATTACAAAGGGCAGAGGATATGTCAGCGCAGATAAGAATAAGACAGAGGATACACCAATTGGTGTGATCGCAATCGATTCTATCTATACACCGGTAGATCGTGTAAATGTAACGATTGAGAATACTCGTGTAGGTCAGGTTACTGATTATGATAAGCTTACATTGGATGTATATACCAATGGAACTTTAGAGCCAGATGAGGCAGTCAGCCTTGCTGCGAAAGTATTGAGTGAGCACTTAAATCTCTTCATTGATCTGTCAGATGCTGCACAGCAGGCAGAGATCATGGTTGAGAAAGAGAACGATACACAGGAGAAGGTTCTTGAGATGAATATCGATGAATTGGAATTATCTGTTCGTTCTTACAACTGTCTGAAGAGAGCTGGTATTAATACCGTTGCAGAGCTTATCAACCGTACTCCGGAAGATATGATGAAGGTTCGTAACCTTGGCCGCAAGTCTCTTGAAGAAGTACTTGCAAAACTCAAAGAGTTAGGTTTACAGTTAAATCAGGGTGAAGAATAATAAAAACTGGCGGTGTCAGTAATCCCGATGAGTGTGACAACGTCATAGAACATTTATGGCTTGTGGTTTGAAATGCCACAGAATTAAGAATGGGTTCTGCCGGTAAATCCAAAGAGTATGGCAGGATACCCCACAAATGGAGGAAAATTAAAATGGCAAAGTATCGTAAGTTAAGCAGAACATCCAGCCAGAGAAAGGCTTTAATCAGAGGTCAGGTTACTGCTCTGATCGCTAATGGCAAGATCGTAACAACAGAAGCAAAGGCTAAGGAAATCCGTAAGGTTGCAGAAGGCCTGATCGCTGCTGCTGTTCGTGAGAAAGACAACTTTGACGAAGTTACTGTTACTGCTAAGGTTGCTCGTAAAGATGCAGACGGCAAGAGAGTAAAAGAAGTTGTTGATGGTAAGAAAGTTACTGTTTATGACGAAGTAGAGAAGAAGATTAAGAAGGATCAGCCTTCCCGTCTTCATGCAAGAAGAGAAATGCTTAAAGTTCTTTACACAGTAAAGACAAATGACGGAACCAAGAAGGGCGCAAAGGAAGTTGACCTTGTTGCTAAGTTATTTGATGAGATCGCACCAAAGTATGCAGACCGTAACGGTGGTTACACAAGAATCGTAAAGATTGGTCAGCGTAAAGGTGACGGCGCTCTGGAAGTATTACTTGAGTTAGTTTAAAATTTGTCAATGAGAACCCTCATCTGTGAAGGCAGATGGGGGTTTTTATACTTAAAAGTGAGAATCCGCGCCGGTTTTGCCGATGCGGATTTTTTAAATTTATAAAATATGTGATTTGGAGAGCGGATAAGGTTTCCGTTGGTCAGTTCGTCCGATCAGATAATCCACGCTTGTGTGATGAAAATCTGCCAGAGAAGAGAGAATTTCCGTTGGAATTTGTCGCTCGTCATTTTCATATCTGGAGTAGGTTCGTTGTGTAATATTTAAGATTCTGGCAATCTCTGTCTGTGTTAAGTCTTTGTCTTCCCGTAAGTCGCGAATGCGTTTATATATCAAATATTTGTCACCTCCCCCATGCTAATAGTATATGTGAGACCAAAATGGTCTATTGCTGTTTAGACCATTTTGGTCTAAAATATTTGGAAGGCACAATATAAGGCACATATTGAAATGCTTATAAATATTGATAAAATAAAAGCGTTACAAAAGAAAAATGGAGGCAGGAATGTCGGAGTTTAGTGACAAGTTATCAGAGTATATTGTAAAAAGCGGATCAAATGTGTACCAGCTTGCAAAAGAAGCATCTTTAGACAGAACAACATTGCAGAAGACGGCAAAAGGACAGAGACTTCCGTCTTTGGATTATATTAGGGAAATATGCCAGTACATAAAAATATCCAGTAATCAGGAAGAGGAACTGGTTCGTCTCTATAAGATTGAAAAGCTGGGACACAGTACAGTAAAAGCATGGGATGAAATTCAGCAGATTATTCTTGATATTTACCAGCTCAGAAAAAATGAAAAAAGTTCCTGGCATATTCGTTTTGATGAATTAAGCCTGAAAAGTTTTAATGCCCAAATTGTGCAGAAATGCGATTCGGAAATGGATTGTTTAAAAGCAATTATGTGCGTCATGGAACAGGAACTGGAAGATCCGGATCAAGCCGAAATTTATATGGATGTTTCATGGGCAAGTAAACTGGTGTTATGTCAATTGAGGCAAAGTGAGGGAAATAAGTCGGAAAAATTAACTTGCCATCAACTTGTGAATTTAAAGCAGACAGAACATGTAAAAGACGGGATGCTGGAAAATATTCAGATGCTGCATCAGGTACTTCCATATGCATTTACAACACATAATACCTATGATATCCGTTATGCTTATATCAGTGAAAACAGCGAAGATCAGAAATTGCATTTATGGGAACATTACATTATTACACGCAGACATGTAATTTTGTGTTCGGAACAGGATTATCAAATGATTGTCATTTCCGATGAAATGATTGCAAAGGCATACAGGCAGGAAGTCGGGCGTATGCTGAGTGCATATCGTCCGCTGTTCAGTTATCAGGGGTATTCCGGTGAAGGGGTTCGGAAATACCGCGCCTTGCTTGATCATGATGAAACACATGTAACTTACGAGGGATTTCCGTGTCTGGCACTTATGATCCCCGATGAAATAAAAAAGCAGTTGATTGCAGATCCGCAGATTGGAACATATGCCACAGCATTTTTTGATATGCCAAAAGTAAAAGAAAACCAGTACATTAATATTTTTGGAATGGAAGAGGTAAGGCATTTTATGAAAACCGGTCATTTGCCGGGAGTGTTTGATCATTATTTTTATGCGGAGTCCATGGAACTTCGAAAGGAAATGCTTGAAAATTTCCATAAAAATCTTCTGGCGCATACACGGCAGTATTATATGATCAATGGGGATAAATTTAAAATAAACAGTTCTTTTGGAATTGATGTATTTGGACAAAATAAGGTCGCATTCTGTTCAACATCTGACGAGTTTCCATTTGGTTTTATCTCAATTGATGAACCGGGTATCAGTGAAATGTTTGCCAGTTATTTTGATAATCTGGTACAGTCCCAATATGTATATTCGATTGAGGAAACCATAACAAAATGGGAGGAAAAGGTGGAACAGATAGAAAGAGAAATAGAAATAGAAATAGAAGATAGGAAGGAATGAGCTTTTTAGTGCATAGGTACTAAAAATAAAAGGCACAATAAAAGGCACATATTGAAAAGAGGAGAGAAATTGATAAACTGAAAGAGAAAAACGAAAGTTAGGAGCAGTTATGAAAACATTGGGTATTATTGGCGGTCTTGGACCAATGGCGACTGCATATTTCATGGAGCTTGTGACAGGAATGACAGATGTCGACTGCGATCAGAAACATATTCCAATAGTGTTACAGAGTATTCCGCAGACACCAGATCGTACTTCGTACATATTGGATCATATACAAAAAAATCCACTTCCGCAAATGGTAGAAGCCGGAAAACGGTTGAAGGAGGCGGGAGCAGCGTATCTTGCAATCCCGTGTGTTACAGCACATTATTTTTACAGGGAGCTTTGCCGGCAAATAGATCTGCCAATTATTTCTCTGTTGGAAAAAACCGCTGATTATTTCAGGACAGAGGGTGTTGATGAGGTGGCAATTCTGGCAACATCGGGTACGGTAATGAGTAAGATTATCCAGCAGGAATTAGGAAAAAAACATATCCAGACGTTGCTGCCTGATGAAAGACAGCAACAGAAAATCATGGAGATTATCTATAAGCAGATTAAGGCCGGACGATCGGTAGAAATTGAAGAATTTGAACAAATTGGTACACAATTACAACAACGAGGCGCACAGAAACTGTTACTGGGATGTACAGAATTATCTCTTTTAAAAAGAGATTTTACCCTGAATCAGGCATATGCGGACGTATTGGAAATATTGGCATCTGCTGTAGTTACCTATAGCGGATTGCCAGTAAAAGAATATCACAGACAGACACAGGAGATAAAATAATGCAGAGAAATGTTTTGGAATATTTGGAAGAGACAGTAAAAAGAGTGCCGGATAAAATCGCATTTGCAAATGATAAAACGCAGTTGACATTTCAGCAATTTTCAGATGACATACGTGCAATTGGCAGTGAATTAATTCGGAAAGGCTATCAAAAGGAGCCGGTTTTGATCTATATGAATAAAAGCCCGGAAGCATTGGAGGGGTTTTTCGGAGTGATCGAAAGCGGCTGTTTTTATGTGCCATTGGATGAAGAGATGCCGAAGAGACGCATCGAACTGATTATTGAAAATACGAAAGCAAGAGTTATCGTCTGTGATCAGGAGAATCTGAAACGTGTAAAGGAACTTCCTTTTGATGGAGAAATTATGCTGCATGAGGAACTGGCAAAGAAAAGAGAGGACAAGGAAAAGCTGGATAAGGTAAGAAGAACTGCACTGGATACAGATCCGCTTTATGTGCTTTTTACTTCCGGATCTACAGGGATGCCAAAAGGGGTAGTGGGACATCACAGAGGTGTCATTGATTATATTGACCAGCTTTCTGCGGTGTTGGATTTTGATGAAGAGAGTGTATTTGGCAATCAGGCACCTCTTTATTTTGATGCCTGTATGAAGGACATTTACCCGACACTGAAGTTTGGTGCAACGACCTGGCTGATTCCCCATGAACTGTTCCTGTTTCCGGTCCGTCTGGTGGAATATCTGAATGTACATAAAATCAATACCATATGCTGGGTGGTATCTGCACTTACAATGATTTCTGCATTTGGGACATTTAAAGAAGTAGTTCCGGAATATCTGCGCACAGTTGCATTTGGAAGTGAAGTGTTTCCAATCCGGAAGTTTAATCTGTGGAAACGGACATTGCCACAGGTAAGATTTACAAATCTGTATGGGCCGACGGAGGCAACCGGAATGAGCTGTTATTATCATGCAGACCGGGAGTTTTCGGAGAATGAGGTGATCCCAATCGGACAGCCTTTTGAAAATACGGAAATTTTACTTTTAAAAGGAGATTTAGAGGCTGTGCAGGGGGAAGAAGGAGAAATCTGTATTCGGGGAACCTGTCTTACCCACGGATATTATGGCAATCAGGAAAAAACGAAAGAAGCATTTGTCCAGAATCCGCTGAATCCGTATTATCCGGAGCTGATTTACCGTACAGGTGATATTGGAAAAAGAAATGCAAAAGGAGAGCTGGTCTTTGTGTCCCGTAAAGATTATCAGATTAAACACATGGGGCACCGGATTGAACTGGGAGAGATTGAGGCAAATGTACTTCTGGTCGATGGCATTCAGACAGCATGCTGCATTTATCCAAAAGAAGATGAAAAGATCGTCCTGTTCTATACAGGAACGCTGAAAAAGGCAGAACTTCTGACGGAATTAAAGCAGCGTCTGCCAAGATATATGATTCCAAATGTGTTGTTTCTTATAGAACAGCTTCCGCTTACCCCGAATGGAAAAATGAATCGCAAAGCAATGGAGCAGTTTTATATGGATCATAAAAAAAACAAAAGAAGGAGAACAAAATAGTTATGGAAACAAGAGAAATCATTTTGGATATTTTACAGGAAATGCATGAAGATATCGATTATGAAAAAGAAAAAGCATTGGTGACAGATAAAATTCTGGATTCTTTTGATCTGGTCAGTCTTGTCTCGGAATTGACAGATGCGTTTGATATTGAGATCACAGCAAAAGATTTTGTGGAAGAAAATTTTAATTCGCTGGATACGCTGGTAACTATGGTAAAACGTTTACAGGAAGAATAAAACAGGGAGGCGGTATGCTTTTTACATCATATGCATTTATTGCATTTATCGCTGTCGCATTTTTTCTGTATTATCGGATTCCACGCAAATGGCAGTGGCCGTTTCTTCTGATAATCAGCATTGGCTTTTATGCATCGGCAGGAATTTTTTATCCCATCTTTTTACTTGTAAGTTCGGCGGTGACCTATCTGGCCGGACTGTGGATCGAAAGAGACCGAAAACAGGAGAAAGATTACATCCGGGAAAATGGCGGTAGGTTTGCATCGCGGCAGGAGAAAAAGGAGTTTAAGCAAAAAGGAGAAAAACGGCGAAGAAAACTTATGGTGTCAGCATTTCTGATCTTACTTGCTGTTCTTGGAGTATTTAAGTATGCGGATTTTGTGATTGACAATATAAATGCTGTTTTTTATGCGGTTGGAAGTGACCGGGAGCTGGAATATCTGGATTTACTGCTTCCAATGGGAATTTCCTTTTATACATTTCAGTCGCTGGGATATCTGTTGGATGTATACTGGGAAAAAATCGATGCACAGAAGAATTTTTTCAAACATCTGCTGTTTGTGTCATTTTTTCCACAACTGGTACAGGGACCGATCAGCCGTTATTCCAATTTATCACAGACGTTGTATGAAGAACATGTATTTGACAAAAAGCAGGTGATATTTGGACTGGAAAGAATTCTCTGGGGATATTTCAAGAAACTTGTAGTGGCAGATACAATCCTTACAGCAACCACTGCCGTGATTGGAGATGAATATTACAACGGTGCGTGGGTGCTGGTCGGAATTATTTTCTATGGCATTGAACTGTATGCCGATTTTACGGGAGGCATTGATATTACCATAGGAATTGCGCAGGTATTCGGAGTGAAGGTTGCAGAAAACTTTATTCGTCCATATTTCTCAAAAAATATTGCGGAATATTGGCGGCGCTGGCATATTTCCATGGGAACCTGGTTCAGGGATTATATTTTTTATCCAATGAGCATTTCCAAACGAATGGGAAAGCTGACAAAGTTTTGTAAGACTCATTTTGGAAAAGGAGTAGCAAAGAGGGTGCCGGTTTATCTGGCAACCATGGTTACCTGGTTCGCAACCGGAATCTGGCATGGTGCAAGCTGGAACTTTGTCATGTGGGGCATTATGAATGGCGTGATCATCCTGATTTCTCAGGAACTGGAACCGTTGTATGCGCGGTTTCATAAGCAGTTTCCTTCACTTGGACAAAGAAAAGGATATCAGGCATTTCAGATTGTACGGACCTTTTTCCTGATGGGATCGCTTCGGATGTTTGATTGTTACGGGGATGTGCCTCTTAGTTTTTCAATGTTTTTTAGCATGTTCCGGGACTTTGATCTTCGTGCGTTGACCGTGAATGAGTTTTTGGATCTGGGACTGAATATCCCACAATATGTGATTGTGTTTGCGGGTACGGTGTTAATGTTTGCCGCAAGCGTGATCGGACGAAAGGAAAGTGTGCGTGAACAATTGAGCAGAAAGCCGTATGTTGTGAGGTATGCAGCAGTAGCGGCACTGTTTCTTGCCGTTGTTCTGTTTGGATCTTACGGTGTGGGATATGATGCTGCGCAATTTATTTATAATCAGTTTTAGATGAGGAGAAATGTTTTGAAAACCGCTGTTAGAAGGATTGTTTCTGTTGGAATACTTTTGATTTTGCTGTTTGCAATGCAGAGGCTTGTGATGCCAAAGTATGTGGATGATGTGATCGAAGGTGGATTTACAGCAGAATATTATCGGGAAGAAAATCCCCATGAGGTACTGATGATAGGGGATTGTGAGTTATACGAAAATTTCAGTCCGATCACAATGTGGAAAAATTATGGAATTACAAGTTATATTCGGGGAAGTGCCCAGCAGCTTACCTGGCAGTCGTATTATCTGTTAGAAGACGCACTGAAATATGAAACGCCGGATGTGGTTGTATTTAATGTGTTAGAACTGAAATATAATGAACCGCAGAGAGAGGAATACAATCGCATGACGCTTGATGGAATGCGCTGGTCAGTAAGTAAGGTACAGGCAATCCGTGCATCCATGCTGCCGGAGGAACATTTTATTGATTATGTTTTTCCACTGCTGCGTTATCACAGCCGGGTTACAGGACTTACCGCAAATGACTGGAAATATTATTTCAAAGACAAAACGCGGACAACAGCCGGTTATTATATGAGAGTGGATACAGCGCCGTATGAAGAAGGAATCTGGGAGGAAGAAGAACCGGAAAGTGACACGTTGGGGAAAAATGCAATGGCATATCTGGATAAAATCCGGATGTTGTGTGAAAAGAACCATATTCGTCTGCTTCTGGTCAAGGCACCAAGCAAGTCTCCGGTCTGGTATGACACCTGGGAATCACAGATTTTGGAATATGCGTCCAAATATGATCTGGATTATATCAATTTTTTGAATCTGGTGGATGAAATCGGAATTGATTACAATACCGATACTTATGATCAGGGCCTTCATATGAATTTAAGCGGAGCAGAGAAATGTGCGGATTATCTGGGAAAATTTCTTTCAGAAACGTATGGACTTAAGGATTTAAGATCAGATAAAACGATTTGTTCGGACTGGGAAAATAAGACAATATTTTATGAAAATATGAAAAAGGCACAGTATAAGGAACTGAAAAAATACGGAGAAATTGTAAACTATTAAAGAGAGAAAGAGGTTATAGGGATGAAGAAAAGTAAGAAAATTATAAGTCTGGTTTTGGCAATTGCAATGGTATTACTGGTACCGGTCAGTGTTATATCGGCAGCACCAAAGGGATATGGATTTCGATATGCCGGAGTTACGGTATATGTTCATGGAAAGGCATCCGGACTGATCGATAAGATGGGCGAGCCAAATAAGAAAAGCAAGTCAAAAAGCTGTGCGTATGATGGGGAAGATATCAAATATGTGTATGACGAGTTCACATTGGTTACTTATACAGAGAAAAACGGTGGCACAGAATATGTACAATCCATCAAATTTACTTCAAAAAAGGCAAAGACCAAAGAAGGAATCAAGATTGGAAGCAAAGAAAAAACAATGAAAAAGAAATATGGAAGAGCACGCGACAATTTCGGCGTGTACACTTACAAAAAGGGAAAAATGGGAATTACATTTACCGTTGATGATGGAAAAGTCTCTGCAATCCAGTATGTAGCATATTAAAAGATTTTATACGAGGGAGAATTACTTATGAGAAAAAAAGGAATGGGAAAAGCGGCAGCAGTAATTGCTGCGGCAATGCTATTTAGTCTGTTTTCGGAAGCCGGAATTGCTGCACCGCAGATGGTACAGGCTGCAACGTATCAGAAAACGATAAAGAATAAATCGGTAAAGAAACCGGAAGTGCTGGTCGGTGCGGATAAAGTAAAAGTATTTTCAATTAAGGTCAAAGAAATTGGCAAACAGATTCAGGAAGCAGAAACAACAGAACCGTCTGACGATACAAAAAATCAAGATGGGGAATCCGCACAGCAGGAAGAAAAAACAACGGAAATAACAGAGAAAACGGAAACAACCGATATCACAACAGAAACAACAGAAGAAAATGGTGGTGGGGATTCGGTCGAAAATATCGAAGAAGCCCAGCCGGAACAACCGGAAATTGTAAGCATTACCTATCGGTACAAAGTAACAGTGAATGTAAAAAATAAAGCAAAAAACGACATTCGAAAATTGCTGCTGACCGGAAAAGCTGGTGGAAAAACGATTACATTTACTGCAAAAAATCTAAAAGTGGGAAAGACAATGACACTTTCCAAAAACTTTGAACTTACAAGTAAAACGGAAAGAGATACTCCGGAATTTGAATGTCAAAAACTTCAGGTATATGCAGGAAGCATGGTAAGTACCTATCGTTATGCCAGCGATAAATTGAGCAGTGATTATGCGACACCCGATAAAAAGGCACCGGAAATCCGTGGATTTGTTGGAAAGAACAGCTATAATGGAAGCATCCCATATCAGACCATATACAGTGATCAGGAAAAAACCTATGATTATTTCAAATATGTGTATGCACAGGATAATCGTGATGCAAAGATAACCTTGAAGGTGGATACCAGTAAGGTGAATTTCAAGAAAAAAGGCACGTACACGATTACTTATACGGCAGAGGACAAGGCAGGAAATGTCAGTAAGAAAACTGCAAAAATTGCAGTGAGGGTAAATGATTCTCTGGATCAGATGGCAGATACGGTTTTGGGACGTATTATAAAAAAAGACTGGTCGGATCGGAAAAAAGCGACTGCTATTTACAATTATACAAGAGGTCATATTGCTTATACCGGAAATTCAAACAAATCAAGCTGGGAGAAAGAGGCTTCTAACGGTCTGCGCTATGGACGGGGAGACTGTTTTACTTACTACTGTGTGTCCAGAGCATTGCTCACGCGTGCCGGAATTCCAAATATTGAAGTGACGCGTGTGCAGGGGTATGGACATCACTGGTGGAATATGGCATATGTAAATGGTGGTTTTTATCACTTTGATACCTGCCCGCGTAAGGCTGGTGGAAGATTTTGTCTGGTGACGGATGCGCAGTTAAAAAATTATTCTGCTACGGTAGGCAAACGTTCCCACATCTGGGCGTATAGTCAGAAGCCAAAGTCACCAGAGAAAGTTTTATCATCAATTTTTTAAGAGAGAACAGGAGGACGAACGATGAAGAAAATGAAGAAAATGAAGAAAATGAAGAAAATGATGAAA